>WNGR01002296.1_pt1 | contig 21103 bp, 22 predicted proteins | sample 5407581 | NCBI WGS metagenome assembly WNGR01 (sample SAMN13153383, study PRJNA577476) | soil metagenome | isolation source: 80 cm soil or saprolite under Garry oak tree replicate 2 | place: USA:California | collected 2016-06-15
AGTGCTCGATCAGTGCCTGCCCGCCCCCCTTGGTAGGAAGGAAAGAGCCCACGGCCCACACATCGTTGGTGGCGACGGCCGCGACGCCGAGGAGGTTGCCCTCCACCATGCCGGTGGTGGGGCTGGCAACGATGCTCCAGGCGGCAGCCTGTGCCACCGCTGGTGCCAGGAGCAGGGCCAGCAGCACTACTGCGACCACACCTACAAAGAGATTGACCTTCAAACTTGGAAATATCCTCATGGGTGTCCTCCTGAGTAAGGAATGCAGTAGCCTGGTAAGTACCACCCCAGACGTGTGCGGCGAAGTGGTGCTCACAAGCTACGTACACCATGACATAGTTCACGAGTCAGGGCGCAAACTCACCCTCCTACAGGGGTAATACGTCCGGAGGTTACACGAGCAAATCAACAGGCACCTGAGCAGAGCGATCACAGCGGGCAAGAGAGACAGTGCTGCCATGAGGGGGAGGAGTGTTGCTCCGAGAGAAGACCACGATGGAGCAGATGGTCGGTGTCTTTGGCCAAAGCCTCCGAACCTTCGGTGGACTGGGAGGAGCGCATCTGCTCCAGGGAGTGAGCCTTTTTCAGAAGTGCACATCTAGAATGACATAAGCTCAGATAGTATCGTCAGGCGAAAGATGCCTGGTGATGGCAGTATGCGAGAGCCCTCGTGCTCATTTTGGCAGCAATCGACGCAACCCGTTTGTGTCTCAATCTAATACGATAGTAACACAGTGACAGCGCATTAAGAAGAAGGCTGTGCTTCCCCAGCACAGCCGTCGTATGCAACAAAAAACCTGGCGGCCCGTGGAGGGGCCGCTAGTTCAAATCGTACGCCTCAGTGCAGAATCCTCAGCGTATTTATCGCCATCGTCGATAAAAGAGCCCGCTTACCTACCAAGTTAATTGTCCTAGCTCGTAGACGTGATCTTGCCGAAGAGACCATCTGCCTCATCGTTGATCCCGGCGGTGAAGAACAGTTCGTTGTGGAGGCCTGCATTCGCATCGTTCCCAAAGCCCAATGCCCACAGGTCATCAATCGTAATGGGAGTGTTGGCCTGGTCTCTGAGTTGGCCCAGAAACTCGCCCGTCTTCAGATCATACGCATTGATGCGGCCGTCACCGAAATTGCCGACCAGCAAGGCATTACTGAACCTGCCAAAATCAGCGGGGGCAAGGGCCAGGCCCCAGGGAGAGTTGAGCCTGCCATGCAAAAGAAGGCGCTGGATCAAAGTTCCGCTGGTGTCGAAGACGTCGACAAAGCCATGGGCAGGGCCAGACACGTCGTCGTGCTTCTCTGCATTCTGCAGGGCAAAAGTGACAAAGAGTTTATCACCAATGTTCTGGATGCCGAAAGGAGCGTAACACTGGTTTGGCAGCGGGCAAGTGTTCGCCAGCTTCGGGTCGGTGAAGGAACCAACCAGGTGAAAGCTTGAATTGAACATCTCTACGGTTCCGAAGCGGAAATTGGTGGCATAGATGAAAGTGCCAGAGGCGAGGCTCGCGATAGCAAGCCCTTTGTAGACGGCACCCAGACCCACGGTCGAGCGATCAACTGCGATGAGGGCATGGGTCGGGTCGACGTTGGGGTTCCAACCAGAGATCGTGCCGTCTTCGGTCGCAAACATGAAAATGCTTGGGCCGGACTTCCCGTTTTCGCTGACGACAAAGTTGTCCGGATTCGTGCTGTTGACAGGATTGAAAACATTACCGGTGGGGGTTCCACCAGGCCCACCTCCAGGCAGCGGGATGGTGACCACAAGCGGCACACTACTGCCATCCCCCTTATAGAGCGTCGACACCCCGGCATTGTTGTCCGAAACCCACCAGGGGCTGGTGGGGCTATGTGACAATCCCCACGGGTTTTTCAGATTGTGATCGGTAAACGTAGCCATACCGAAGATGTCCGAGACCAGGTTCGTCTGCTGATAGAACCCTCCGCTCGTGGCCCGTGTCACTCCCGGCACAAATGCCATGGCGACGAGCAGAACGCTGACCAACAGCAGAGGCACGGTCCATAGATACGCACGATATCGTAGCATGTAGTTCCTCCTCGTTCAAATACCTCTGATGCATTGCCGAAACGTCTTTTCGGCATGAGATAGCCGGAATCATCCCACCTTTTGTAAAAATAGAGTCATTCCGACATATCCATTAGAAGATACGCAAGCAGGTTACACATGAGGCAGGGAGTTAAGCTTTTTTCTGGCCAGAGTGGTAAACTGTCTCTACATGCAAAAGAAAAACAACATACGACCTACAAAAGAGGAAACACCATGAGAAAAGTCATCTCCAAAGACGGCACACCCATCGCCTTCGATCAGTCTGGCCACGGGCCCGCAATCATCCTGGTCGCCGGCGCGACCGCCACTCGCTTAGCCGAGGCATCACTGGCCGCAGCCCTGGCTCCACATTTCACCGTCTTCGCCTACGACCGGCGTGGCCGGGGTGAGAGCGGGGACACAGCACCCTACGCCGTCGAGCGCGAAGTCGAAGATATCGACGCCCTGATCACCGAGGCTGGTGGATCAGCGTTCGTCTTCGGCCATTCCTCCGGAGCCGTGCTGGCCCTTGAGGCCGCGCGCCTGCTCCCCACCAAAATCACGAAGCTGGCGCTGTACGAGCCCCCATTTATCATCGACGACAGTCGTCCTCCCGCCCCGGAGGATTACGCACGGCACCTCACCGAACTGGTCTCCTCGGGTCGCCGGGGCGAAGCAGTCGCATACTTCATGACAGAGGTGGGCACTCCTCCCGAAATGGTGGCCCAGATGCGGCAATCGCCCATGTGGCTGGGGTTAGAGGAAGTGGCGCACACGCTCGCGTACGACGCCACCATCATGGGAGACACCCAGAGAGGCGACCCATCGACGCTCAGGAAGTGGGCTTCCGTCACAGTCCCCACCCTCGTGATGGACGGCACGGTGTTCTTGGGTCGTGCGGAAAGTCATGTGTTTCTGCACCACGCGGCGCAAGAGCTTGCCACCATCCTCTCCCATGCGCAGCATCTCACCCTGGAAGATCAAGACCACGGCCCGGCTGACGAAGTGCTCGCCCCTGCCTTGGAAGAGTTCTTCCTTAGCTGAGACAGCACCCTTCAAACCTGAAAGATTGTTCCATATGATACAATGAAAGTAGAAAGACCTCTTCCCAGGAAGTCTTCTAAGCGCAACCATCCCCCCCGTTAGCTGCTCCCTTAAAGGAGATCAGACATGCACTTTCCCACGCCCTACACACAACACTTTTGCCTCTCACAGCCCTGGTGTTCTTTCTTGCAGCACCGTGCTCCATTTTGCTGGCCACCGCTCGCGCAGAAAGCTCATCCATCCACTTCAATAGCTTATCACTTTGATAAGGATTTGAGAAGGATACTCGTCTATATACTGCTTACAGTCATGGAATGCCTGCAAGGCAGGACCCCATCCGCCCCCTTAACTTGACGATTATGGAGCCCCATCTTGCTGACCGCCACTATAAGAACCTACTTCAAATGCTGCTTCAAGAAATTGACAGCCAGCGGCCAGGCCTCTGCCGCCGCCTTCTCATTGCCCATCCCATGATCGGGATTGAGGAAAGCGTGACCGGCATCGTACACTTTGACCGTAATGTCCTTCCCGGCCCCTTTATACATACGCTCGATCTTCCTCACCTGCTCCATGGGACTACTTTGATCCCTGCTGCCATAGAAGGCCAGTACTGGCGCGTTGACCTTCGCCACTTCTTCAGGGGTAGGATCGTATCCCGCGCCATAGAAAGGAACAACTGCTCCTAAATCAGGATAACGAGACGCGACGTAGTAAGCCAAAAATCCGCCAACGCAGAAGCCCATCAGCCCCAGTTTCTTAGGCTCAACGTTAGGCATCGCTTTGAGCGTATCAAGGGCGCCAATAATCTCTCTGGCCGCTTTCTCCACATTGCCGCGAATCATCATGACCATCTTCTGAGCTTCATCAGGTTCGGTCGCCACCTTGCCATGATACAGATCGGGCACCGCAACCACAAACCCCTCAGCTGCTAACCTCTGAGCCAGCTGGCGAATATGTGGCTCGATCCCCCACCATTCCTGGATCATTACTACACCTGGATGCCTGGCATTGTCATCAGGCTCTGCCACAAAAGCGTAGGCATTATCCCCATTGACCTTCAAGTCAACATTCGACGTACGTACTACCGTCATAATTCTACCTCCTTAAATAAGCTCTTTCCTGCCGCTATAACAGCAACATCCACATTATACCCTATAAAACTCCGGTAGTGCCCTGCGCGGACACCAAGCCAGGGCGATTTAAGAGTCGCGAAAGCGGGGTTGCAAGGGGCAGCAGGCACCTTGCCGGAGCGCGAGGTGTCCTCGCAAAAACTCTTTTTTCCTGTTTTTCGTGTGTCGCCTGCGGCGACACACGAAAAACAGGACGTGAGCGATAGAATGCCTCGACTTTTAAATGGCCCTGACACAAAGCAGGAAGCTCTCCCCGTTCGCACAGAACTGTGATACACTAAAGAGACATTCAGCAGGAAAAATCAACAGATCTTGCAAAATATCTCGAGGAGAAAGAAAGCATGGCGCACAACACCCTCTCAGTAAGGAACTTCTATAAAGGCTGGGACACCTACCAGAACCACCTCATCAAAGCCATCGAACCACTCACCGCCGAGCAACTTGAACTCAAAATATCCCCCAATCTCCGCTCCATTGGCTCGCTCGCCAGGCACATCATACGCACACGCGCCGGTTGGTTGAATGGCCTCATGGGTGAAGGCGGCCCAGACGTAGCAGCCATCGCCAGGTGGGAGTACGAAGGCGACATCCCACCCACCCCCGAACTGCTGCGCGACCTCAAAGTAACCTTTCAAGCCTGGCAGGAGTGCCTGGAGCGCTGGACGCCAGAAGACCTGGAGTATATCTTTAGAGGCGAGCGTTGGGGCGAGCCATACGAACTTTCACGCCAGTGGATCATCTGGCACGTCATCGAGCACGACCTCCACCATGGAGGCGAACTCTCCTTCTCACTTGGCGCGCACGGCCTCGCCGCCCCCGATCTCTAGCAGACCTGGAGGTGCCATTTCGCCTACCAGTCGCATTCGCCAGCAGCGTTCTGAGAGCGCCCTGGGGTAGTGCTTAGATATTCTCAATGGTGCTTTTCAGTCTTAGTACCTCAGCGTCCAGGGGGGTTAGCTGCTGGCGCATACTCACGATCTTTTCTTGTTCGGCACGTATAAAACGGATATAGGGTGCCAGGGCATCATAGACACGCTGAATAGACCCGTTCAGTTCCTTATTGAACTGTTCGTTCATAAGCGTGTGCAAGCGTTGACGCAGGTCTTGCATTTTCTCATCAAATTTACGTTTGGCGCTAGCCCTGCGTGCAGGAATAATAAAGAGACCAAGAACAAGCGCTACTGTTCCGGCTGCAATGCCGGTCACGTCGAGAAATGTGAAACCAATGGCTGCTGCCGCTACGGCTCCGATTGTGCCCAGGGTTAGTCCACCTGCACCAACAACCAGGGCCTGCACCACGCTTGTTTGCAGTTCCTCTGAGAGTTTTTGTGCCTCCTCTTTAGGATGATAGGAATCCGCCAGCTTACTGGCTTTTTCGAAGACAGCCCGCAGGAGTGTCTGCCGGTTGTAGTCAAATTGCCTGTTGATTGACCCGATCAATTGCTCGTCGCGGACACTGCTCTCCTTACGTCGTCGGTCCAGGTACTCCATAATGTACTGGCGCAGTCTCTGCTCCTGGTCCGTCAGCCAATCGATTAAATCCCTCACTGCCCCATCGATACGCGAAGCGCTATCGCCTACCACCGTTTCTTCAAATTCCCGGCGTATCCTGTCGGCCTTGACCAGGTCAAAGGTGCGGCTTAAACGAATGGTATCATCGAAGAAGCGGTCTCCCCGTCGGCCCATCTCCAGCACGATGTTTTCGATCTCACCAAGTCGATGTGAGAAGTTCTGCTCCATTTCCTTGCGATATTGCTGCAAATTATCTTCGATGGCGCTTACCGTGCGATCATCTTCGCTGAGCAGGCGGCCGCGTTGCTCTACTGCGCTTTGCGTCTCTGCAATCAGGCGCTGCATCACCCCAAGAGGACTGAGTAGCTTCAAGCGCGCACGTTCTCCTTCGTCCAGCTTGCGGAAGAGATAATCCTCTAATGCCCCGATACGGCTGCTCTCCCACAAACGAATAGCTTCATGTCCTACGGCGGTATGAGATTGCTGTGCCAGCAATACCGATACAGGGAATATCTCTGGTTGGAAACCCAGCAGTCTTTTACAATTATCGTGTATAAATGTTACGGCATTGTCCAGGTCTGCCTGTGTACGGTAAAAATCGGCTTTGTTCAGCACAATCATCACCTTTTTATCCCAGTTGCGAATGCCCTCCAGGAATGCACGCTCACTTTCCGTAAAAGGCCGGTCTGCTGAGGTAACGAGCAGGATCAAATCGCTGTGTGGAATAAAATCTCTCGTCATACGTTCATGTTCACGTAGCACAGCGTTGATACCAGGCGTATCTACAATGCTGATATTGCGTAAAAAATCGGCCGGATAAAACTGCTCAACAGTCTCTCTGTCCAGTTGGATTTGTCTAATCTGCTCTCCATAGCGTATCTTCGTAATTTTTGCCGTTGTTGGTGTGACGCCTTCTGCAAGCACAGGTGTACGCAGCAAAGCATTAATCAAGGCGGATTTACCTGAATTGAACTCACCGACGATCACCAACAGGAAGAGTTCGTTGAGTGAAGCGATGACTTGCTCTAAGGTTGTAGCATGGGCGCTCACGCCCTCAGTACCAACCAGGCATGCTTGCAATGCATTAGCTATTTGCCGTTCCTGCTGCAAAATGTCCCGTCGCTGTTCACGCACGTCTATTTTTGCCATAGGCTATCTCGCTTTCTCTGATGGGAAGGCAAAGATAGAATCCCCTTCCTCGCTCGTATGTAGTACTTATATGTAATACTGCATACGCCTACCTCTTCGACTCAACTTTTCCATGCTGGCCGGGCAATTCAGCTTGTTTCCTAATTTATTTCCTATTGGCCACAACCAGCCTCACCCAGGTCAAGCGTGACATCGACAGAGGTAGGGTGAGGAGTATCCAAAAGCTCAGGCCTTTCGTAAGAAATAGCGGTTGCGTAGCTCACCTTCTTGCTCTGCCAGCCAAATGATGAGCCTGCTGTCAAACTTGCCAGTCCACCATATCACGCCTCTCTTTTCGACGTCAAATGATGTCACGAGGAAATGATTGCTGATATTTACATTCACGCTTGTAGCAACAGGAAGCATATGCTATCATAGGACTAACAGCCCTCCCTATCGACCAGCCAGGGAGGAGCCACAGAGTACACACAACCACAAAGATGGGGGCATCGGAGACCTGGGGCAACGACCTGTGCTCATGAAGGGAGAGTACCATGGCCAAACATATTGAACACGAGGTAGCCTACTACTACGATTTCCACCCCACCGAGGAGGATCTAATGGGGGAAACCTCGGTTCATGCTACCCTCGTCCATTATCTGATAGAAGTCCTCACCTGGCTCTTGGAGGGACAGACATGTGCGGTGTATGAAAACCTCAACTTCTATCAAACACCTAATCCGAAAGAATATCCCCTTGCTCCAGACATCGCCGTCATCAAAGGGGTAGACTTTCAGCATGTGAGAAGTTGGCGTGTCGGCAAGACTGGACCTGCTCCACAAGTCGTCTTCGAGATTGCCTCGGAAGAGACCTGGAAAAAGGACCTGGAGGAGAAGCCCGGCAAGTATGCCCTTATGGGCGTGGAGGAATATTTTGCCTACGATCCCAACGAGCCCCCAATTGGAAGAGAAGCTACTGGCAGGCTCTTTGGCTGGCAACTCGACCGGGGAAAACGAGCCATGCGAAAGATGCCTGTAGGTCCAGATGGCGGTCTATGGAGTGCCCACTTACAGAGTGTGTTGCTACCCCAGGGCGAGTTTTTGCGCCTCTATGACCGGCAAGGTCACCTGCGTCTCACGCAAACTGATGCTCAGGCCAGGCGAGCAGAGATCGAGGCCAGGCGAGCAGAGATGGAAGCTGGGCGGGCAGAGATCGAAGCCAGGCGAGCGCAGGTCATGGCTGAGAAATTGCGCTCCCTTGGAATAGACCCTGACCAGCTATGATCTTCTAACAGGTTCACCCCTGGACTCCCGCCCAGGGCCTCAGAAGCCCTCAGCGGGCCACCGCGACTGACTCACCTGTCATCCTGAGCGCAGCGAAGGATCTCCAGTGCCAATGCGGGCCCCAGAGAGCCATCGCGGCACTCTCCTGTCATCCTGAGCGAAGCGAAGGATCTCCAGGGCCTATGCGGCTGTCACCACATCTTGTCTGCCCACCCCCCAGGGAGCAGTCCATGCCCACTGCTCGAGCGCAGCCGCGGGCAGCGGACGAGAGAGATAGTAGCCCTCGGCCACCACCTCACACCGCAATGGACGTGCCATCGCTATCACCGCTTGCACAATGGCCACGTCGGCCGGATCCGCATCTGCCCCCAATCCGAGCACAAAGGCCTTGTAAATCTTGATTTCATCCAGGGGAACTACAACCCATACCATTAATCAAGCGTAACCTTTGTAGAAACGCTCATCTTTCCAGGATCATCTAAAGAAAGTGAGTTTAACAATTGATGAGTCAGACTACACCTGATAATGATCAAAAACGGGGCGCCACAGCACATCGCCTATTTGCAGCCTACTATGAACGCGTCTCCCGTAGTCGAGCGGAGCGCGACTTCATGGAGCCCTTGCGTAAGGAGATTGCCGGGCAGGCATCTGGTGTCGTGCTGGAAATAGGTGCGGGCAATGGACTCAACTTCGCTTTTTACGACCCCAGCCTGGTTGAACGGGTGGAAGCTATTGAACCCGATACGGCGATGCTGCGCTATGCACGCGAACGCATAGCAATAACAAAAGTACCGATTACGCTCACCCAGACTCCGGTGGAGGTTCTGCCATTTGCTGATGAGACGTTTGATTGTGTCATAGCAACGCTTGTCTTTTGCTCTGTTAGCGATCCAGCAGGTGGGCTACGCGAGATCTGGCGTGTCTTGAAGCCAGGTGGGAAATTGCTGCTGCTAGAGCATGTGCGCTCTCAAGGAACCATTGCGGGTCTTATACAGGATATACTTGTGCCTGTAACGACGAGAATCGCTGGCAATTGCCATTGGAACCGTAATACCGAACGTACGGTAGCCGAGGCTGGTTTTGAGATTGAGTACAGGCGTGCTCTGGGAGGTGTGCTGGTGCCAATGGTGATGCTGCGGGCTCTGCGCAGATGATAAGTGACTTGTACATATCAAGGGAGAGCATGCGTAATGGCCAAACACATAGAAAACGAGATAGCCTACTACTACGATTTCCACCCCACCGAAGAGGATCTAATGGGGGAAACCTCACTTCATCGCAGCCTGATCGACTCCCTGGCCCTGGTTCTCAAATGGCTCTTTCAGGGACAGCTATGCGCGATCTATGAAAACCTCAACTTCTACCAAACAGCGAATCCAAAGGAATATCCTCTCGCCCCCGATATTGCGGTGATCAAAGGGGTCAGCTTCCAATATGTGCGCAGTTGGCGCGTGGGGAAGACGGGGCCAGCACCACAGGTCGTCTTCGAGATTGCCTCGGAGGAGACCTGGAACAACGACCTGCACGAAAAGCCTGGCAAGTATGCCCGCATGGGTGTCACCGAATACTTTGCATACGACCCCAATGAGCAGCCCCTCGATCGCAAGACGGGACGGCGCCTCTTTGGTTGGCAGCTTGATCCAACAGAAGGCGTCATGCGAGAGATGCGCTTACGTGCAGATGGCAGTCTGTGGAGTTCTCACTTGCAGAGCGTGTTGGTACCCCAGAGCGATCATCTGCGCCTCTATAACCGTCAAGGCAACCTGCGCCTCACTCAAGCTGAAGCCGAAGCCAGGCGAGCGGAGATAGAAGCTGGGCGAGCAGAGATAGAGGCCAGGCGAGGTCAACTCATGGCTGAGAAATTGCGCTCCCTTGGCATAGACCCTGACGAGTTATGATATTCTAACAAGACATCAGGGCTGTTGCAAGATCGTAAGCGGGGTTCAAAGGGGCAGCCGCCTATAAGTGCGGACTTAAGGGGGTGCAGGGGGCGAAGTCCCCTGCCGGGGTCTGGGGTGACCCCAGTTTCTCCTTCTCCTCTCTCGCCGCCGCAGGCGGCAAGGAATCGCTTAAGTCCGCGCCTATGGGCAGCCGCCCCTTTGTGGGGGGCCTGGGAGCGTCCCCCAGTCTCTTTTGCTCCCGCACCCGCAAGCCGCCATGACAAGACATATATCAAGCTTGACAAATCGCAACATTTACGTGTATATTCATGTATACACTGCAAACTATCATCAGCAGCCCTAACACTATTAGAATTTGATTTGAAGGAAAAGAGGACAACAATCGTGACGAATATCAACCTTATTATGCCCATGCCCATCCATTCCTACTGCATGCCTGAACTTATGGCAAGCACCAGGTTCTCGCTGGTCGCTGTCCTTTTTCCGCGTACCGATCATGCTCACTTGATTGAGTGAACTTATCAACACAGGAAACGTAAAAAGGGGCGCAGGCGACAAACCTGCGCCCCTTCTTTTTGGGCCTTTTTTCTCGTTCTGCTCCTCCACTCCGATGGCGCTCTTCGCCCTTCTCAGCGCGTTTTCGCTGATGTTGGCCGTTTTTGTTGTTCACAGATGTTCAGCTATTTTCATCTGTTTTCAACGGCTTAACTGTCAATTCAACTGTCAATTCGGAAGAGGCTGAAGTGGCTTCCTCTCGGACTTTGGCATTGCCGTTTTAACGCAAACCGGACGTACATCGCTACCATCTGCCTATGGCATCGGAGGAACACCCTCTTATCAGGGTTTCACCAGGGTGTGAGCCTTTTTGATGTTTGCATAATTAGAATGAGACGCAACCTGGTTGCGTCGATCGCTGCCAAAATGAGCACGAAGTTGCTCCAAGACTGCCATTACCAGGCATCTTTCGCTAGACGATAACACCTGAGCTTATGTCAGTCTAGATGTGCAATGCTGAAAAAGGCTCACACCCTGTTCACGCCACGTCTTTTTCTCGCGCATCTAGAAGTAGAATACCTCTGCCTTGTACACGAAACAGGAGACGACGTCCATCCGGTAAACGCGGCTGTTGTTGGGTGACCTTTGCACACAGCGTCTCCAAATCTCGGTTGAGGGCACAGTCGTTGAATTGCTTGAGTTCGACCTCGACCCGATCTTGTCCCCAGAAGATTCGCCCTGGCAACTGCAAGAAAGCTTGCAGGCGCTGCCAACTGGCATGAGCATATGAAGCCGGAAAATAGTGATCACGGACCCATGTAGGTTTCAGTGTAAGCGCGACCGCGAACTGAGCTTGAATAGGCCATTTTTGAGCTACGTAAGCGCGAAATATTTCAACGTAAGCGCGTTTTTTGTCTGACTTTTCAGTGTAATCGCGAATTAAGTACATCGAGCGTGAATTGTGTTGGGAAGGCCAAGTTGCACCGTTTATTCGCTGCAATTGCTCTTTTTGTGTGCCCATACAGCGGCTGTTTGGGGTCTGACAACGATTGCTGCATTTTTGGGCCATTTTCGCCCGGAATACCTCTCTTGTACGCGAGCACCTCCCTTTTCTGACCTATTATCGCCTCTTCTTGCTCCTGGTGAAGTGATAGGTTCTACTTGCGTAAGCAAGAAGCCACATGTACGGATGCTCCCCTGTTAGAAATGGGGGCATAAGCAGCCAGATCACGCATGAAATTGTTCGGAAGGAGCGACCGACGATGGAGCAACCCACGTTATACGCAACCACACATCGGTGGTGGGTTCGTCCGGTTCGGTGGCTATGGCGGATACTATGCTTTTTCTGGGCAACTGTCTTCGTTGGCCTGGTGCTCGGCTTTATCCCTGCTGTGCTCTTTCTCACCAGGGGGACTGATCCCCATACCCTCATCGTGGGAGTGATACTGGACTGGGTAGGGCAACATCTGGTTCTCAGTCTCGTGGTCTCGCTGCTGTTCGTTGTGCTCACTGCTCTGACCTGGTTAGTCGTTCGTCGCTTCAATAGCGTTTCTGTGCAACAAGGGTCGATCTCTGTCGCCCTCTTGCAGCGCAACCGCGCTGCGTTGGTGCATACGTTACGCCAGGAGTATAGCAAGCGGTTGACACACTCCTTGCAAGGGGCGAGGATGATGACCCTGGGACTGCATGAACGCACTGACGTCACCCTCTCTTCTGCTCAACTCGTGTTTCGTCGCACACATGCGGCGGAGGAACGCGAACTTCCATTTGGCACCTCCATTGTGCAGGCATATGACGAGGCAGGACCGGGATTGCTCCTTTTGGGGGAGCCTGGAGCAGGAAAAACCACATTGTTGCTTGATCTGGCAGGTGAGTTGCTTATACGGGCTGAAGGTGATTCTACTCAACCTATTCCGGTAATTTTGAATCTCTCCTCCTGGGCCAGCAAGAAACTTCCATTGATCAACTGGCTCGTTGATCAACTGCAATTGGTCTACGGGGTACCGTCCCACTTTGGTCAAGCGTGGATGGAACAAAATCAATGGCTGTTGCTGCTCGATGGTATTGATGAGGTAGAAGAGTCAGCGAGAACTGCCTGTATTGAGGCTATCAACACCTACCGGGGAGAGCATTTCGTTCCACTCGTCGTCTGTTCTCGCAGCCGTGAGTATCTGGAACAAGAGGCTCGGCTCGTTCTCCCAGGAGCTGTTGTAGTGCAGCCTTTGCAGGAGAAGCAGGTCACGGATTATCTCGCCAATGCTGGAGAAGCGCTTGCCACGGTCCAAACGGTGGTGAATACCAATCCTGTGCTTCAGGAACTGTTGACCACACCCCTCATGCTCAGTGTCGTCGTGCTGGCCTATCGGGACAAAGCGGTCAATGACCTGCCCCAGTTGGGGACTGCCAAACAACAGCGGCAGCAGGTCTTCGCGGACTATGTAGAGCGCGTCTTGGACCAGCGAGTAACCAGACGCGAGTTCACCCCACACCAGACGCGGCAGTGGCTTACCTGGCTAGTGCAGCGTATGCAGCAGTTCTCTCTCACAGAGTTCTACCTTGAATGGTTGCAACCCACCTGGCTGGCGACGGAACAAGCACAGACCCTCTACACTCGGTTCACCTCGCTACTGTCCGGGTTGACCGGTGGGCTGCTCCGCAGACAAGGAGGGCAGAAAATTCGTCCTGAAGAGACCTGGTCACTGCTCTTCGGGCTGCTCTTCGGGCTGGCTCTCGGACTGGCTCTCGGGCTGGCTCGTGGGCTGGTTCTCGGGCTGGGCCTCGGGCTGCTCTTCGGGCTGGGCCTCGGGCTGAGTATCACACCACTCGGTAGAGTATCAGACATGCAGATCACCGAATTCCTGCGTAGGAGTAGGAGACCCAACCAGGGAGTACACAGATTGGGATGGCCCGAGCTGCGCATCTGGCTGAGCCTCTGGCTGCTCAACGGGCCGGTCTTCTGGCTGAGCCTCTGGCTGCTCTTCGGTGGTATATTCTACTTGGCGCACTACTTCCTCCGGTTCCTCCTGTGGCTAAGCGGAGCCATGCCCTGGCACTACGTCCGTTTTTTGGAAGAGGTGACCGAGCGCATCCTGCTGCAACGGGTTGGAGGAGGCTACCGCTTCGTCCACCCACTCTTTCTGGAGTACTTCGCCTCAGGCGCAGCACTATCTCCCCCTTCTATTCAGTCTCTTCCTTCACAACAACGATAGCTAGTATTGTGTGCAGGCAAGAAAAGGATTTTGGAGCAGATATGGCCCAAAATCTCACATATTGTTGTCATATCCCTATTTCGCGATTACGCTGAAAGGTTTTTACTATCGCGGTAGACTTATTTCGCGATTACACTGAAACCTTTGCCTGGATCGCGCATACGTTGAAACTCACAACCCACATGCCCAGATTCGCCAGAGCCACCTTGAAGATCGTCATCACTTGATCTTTGTGGTTATCTAGTTCGTACATCTCCCGCTCCTGTTGGCCTAGATCTTCAAGGGCTCTGAGCAGTTCACGCTGCTCCCGGCAATACTTCTCGCACTTGGCAAACTCTTTGTTGCTGGTGTGGTAGGCTTTCCACTGCCGCTGCTGGTACTCCTCAATTTCGGCATCGGCTAAGGACTGCTCCTCTTTGATCGTTTTGCGCAGGAGCCAGTGCTCGACACCTTGTCGCTCTAACTCCATCTGATGATCGTTGAGGACGCGATAGAGCGCATCCGCGTGTTCTTTGGTCTGCTGACAGCGTTTCTGGTGCAGCTTGCTCGCGGTGCGCATGCGCTTGCGGGCTCCATCCGCCCAGCGTTGCACATTCTCAAGCCGCTTTTGTAACGCTTCTCGCTTTTTCGCCACTTCGGAGTTGACGACGACGGTTTTAGCCTAGCCATGATTGATATCGATGCCAAGTGGGATGAGCCAGTCTCGAATGGCATTCTCCTGGGCAGGCCAGCGCCGCGTGTAGGTTTGCACCAGTTCGACTGCCTCTGCTTCTGCGGCGGTCGTCACAATGGGAATCAGTTTCGGCTCCATCGGTGGTGCAAGCAAAGCCGTGGCTTGCCAGTTCTCATCTAACCAGTATTCATGCGTCCCATCGGGTTTCTCGTCCCACCGCAGGGGCCGGTCTTCCTCCTCTGATGACGGGGCTTTGGGAAGCAGGCGACGCAAGTCACGGATCAGCGCCACCCGCACCTCCAGTTCTTGCCCTGGGTGTTCAGATAATGGCAGACCAAAGCGAGCCAGCGCGACCTCTCGGATGACCTTGCCTTGTCGATCCGCTTGCAAGGTGAGAAATTCTCCCACCTCCCGGAACGACCCCAAACCTGCATATTGATCCGTTCGCAGTACCGTTACGATGGTTCGTCCTTCGCTTGCCAAAGCGGCCAGGAACTCAGCCGACATGCCTTCGCGATCCACGACAATGCGCTTGAGGCGAGCCGTCCCAGCCGCCTGCTCATAGTGCGCTAGCATGGCTGGCAGCCCCATCGTCAGATGCTGGTCCCCGCGATGGGTGGTGACGAGCAAGGGATGACCTTCCTGATCGTGCAAGACCACCAGAGCACGACATCCCAGGACTTTTCCCGTGCGCCCGCTCAGCCCACGTGGGCTGAGCGCATCGGCATAGACGGGTTTGCGGTGTCCATCAATAGAGAAGACAGGAGCAGGGTTTCCTCTTCCCTGTGCGTCTTTCTCCCATAAAGAAGCGGTCCAGCGAGCCAGAGCTTCGGTGAGAGAAGGATCGGCTCCGATGGAGGCCAACTCTACCAAAAACCGCTCGGTATGGCGGTAGCCGTAGGCAAGGCGACGACCTGTGAGCAGTGCCAAAGCTTGGCCAGTGTAGCTACGCAGATCCCAGGTTCGCCGCAGCCCTACTGCTTCCAGAAAGAGCAACGTCAACAGCTGGCTGCGCAGTGTCGTGGGTTGACTGTGGGCCAGACGCAACGATGGGTTAGTGGTGAGGAGGCTTGGCGAGAGAGCTGTTTGAAGCTCTGTGAGTAAGCTCGTTTGATGGGCAGCGGCGAGGAACAGAAGACTCCCAGCTCCTTCCTGCCATTCTGCTTGAGCAACGACTTCTTTTACTCTCGGTTTTTTTCCTGTTCCCGTCTCGTGGGGTGGTTGCTGACCCCAAGTGCTGCCCGCACACGGTTGATTTGGCTGATACTCATGCTCAACTCAAACCGCTCTCGCAGGACTGCCTGGATGATTGAACTCGGCGTGGAGGGGGTCTCTCGGCAAGTGCCTTCGAGAAAGGTTCGGGCCTCTCCACGCAGTTTGATAGGGTGACCATGGCGTCCATCTTGCAGTGCTATCTCACCGTGCTGCCGCACGGCGAGCCAAAGCCGATAGGCATTCGATTGACTGATTTGTAACCCTGCTTGTGCTGCGGCTGTTTGCCATGCTTGGCCTGTTTGCATCCCAGCCACCAGCTGGGCTTTGGCCAGACGACGTTGCTCTTTGTCCATGGCTTTCCTCTCTCTGCGCTCTCTCCTTTGCTTCTGGTGTTTTCCTAGCAAGAGAAATAAGAGCTTGACGCGCAGTTGAGAGGCTGATGTAACAACAAGCGAGCTAACGTTCTACGTAAGTTGCCGGGCAACGAGATCAGCACCAACTTTCGGGGCTTGAGACAATCTTCTTGAACTGGCACGATCCCCTCGAGGCGGGAATCTCCCGCCTAGTCAGCCTTCATGCAGGGTTGGACGGCTGTGTGCTTGAAACCTCTCTGCCTCGAAACGAAGCGCATGCCTGAAACTTGAATACAGTATCGCTTCCTTTCGCTGTTTACACGGTGGGCTGCCCATTTAGTTTGGCAACGGTTCAATCTGAAACACGACATACCGGTCTGCGATGGCTTGCATGTCCGCTAGTCTTGGCTTCGGGCCAAGGCCGAAGAACAGCTTTGCTGACTCTTCGCCTGAGTGACTGAACGCCCGCTGCTGAACATACCCTAAAAGGATTGGTGCTCTCTCTTCTTGGGAGATTTCGACGAGGCGAACAGGGGTCTTGCCACCTGAGAGAATAGTGGCAAGACCCTCCGCAGCACGCACATTCTTCACCCATTGAGACTGGTTATAGAGCGATACGAGATAACGTGATTCCCCTCGCCTGACTGTCGTCAGGGATACGTGGGTCGGTTTTCCAGTTTTTCTCCCTGCTATCTCGAGGGTGATAGGTCCCTTCGAAAAGCCCAGGGATGTATACCAGGGGATAGCAGTATACTTGAACCAGTGAACCAACTTGCTTACAACACTGCTCATCGGATGTATTCTCCTCTCAAAGCCTGCCCTACTACTAGCCCAAAAGGCTTCGCTGAGACAAGATTGGCCTGCAGAAGAGCCTGTATATTTCCTGCAGCATCATTCCATAACTCCTTTGCTTTTGTCTCCTAATGTAGCAGTAAATGCTTCCCTTGTCTAGATGCGCAAGGAATCTGAGTGGCGTGAGACCCTGTCTTATATGGCACCTGAAACCTACGAGGGAAAACCAGTGAAGGAAAGTGACCAATATGCCTTGGCAATTTTAGTCTATGAATGGCTCTGCGGCCGCGTTCCTTTCACTGAAGGTAACTTCATCCAATTAGGTTATCAACATAGCCATGAACCGGTGCCGCCACTGCGAGAGAAAAACCTGGTCATTCCTCCCGAAGTGGAAGCGGTTGTCATGAAAGCGCTTTCCAAAGATCGAAAGGACCGCTTTACCAGTGTGCAGACATTTGTTCACGCGTTTGAGCGGGCATGCAGACCACCACTTCCCGTAAAGGAACCTCAACCAGATCAAAGCATTCAGGCACGTCAAGCTGGGCAAGAACGCCTCCGCCACGCCGAGAAAGCCGAACAAGCGCTCCTCGTCGTGGAAGGGCAGAACACCACAGAACAAGTATCTCCGATGCTGAGTCAAACGTTTCCGCCAACCGCCTCCCCTCATGCAACCCTACCTCCTCAAAGTTCAGCTGTGCTTCCACCGCTACCGTCCTCTAGGCAGCACACGCGCCTGCGCTCACCCACTATAGTCATTGTGCTGATTCTGCTGGTCTTGATGCTGTGTAAATTTTGGAATTCCGTGAACAGAATTTTGACAACTCGGTGAACGTTCGGATATACTGGGAGGGAGAGCAGATGATGGATAGACTTTCTCGGAGGCGAGATAGCTTGTTATGGCACAATCTTCTATCCCACTCACATCGCTAACTGAGGCCCAACGAGCGCAAGCACAGAAGCGCTTTACCATCATTCGTCCGGCTCTGGAAGATGGAATTACCCAGGCCCAGGTGGCACGTACCCACACTATCCCCGCATCGACTGTGCGGCGCTGGATGAAGCACTATCGAGACAAAGGTCTCGCAGGCCTGGCCGATGCCGCGACCCGTTCCGATAAAGGCAAATCACGTCGTTTACCTCCTGATGCCATTCCCTTGATTGTAGGGCTTGCTTTACAAAAACCGCAGCGATCTATGGCAGCTATTCATCGTCAAGTGGTCACTATTGCAGAGGAACAAGGATGGAAGCCGCCTAGCAGCTTGTCGGAGAGAACGGAGCAGCAGTCAATGCCAGCTATCCCATCCGTTCTCTCCCTAGAGTGGCGAGTTCGTTGTAGAGCGCTTCGGTTTTTGCCAAGGATTCCTGGAGCTGAGCATTGGTAGTTCCCGTTGCACCGAGAAGCGTGTAGATCCTCTCAAGGAATTTTTTCGGTCGGATGCTGAAAGAGTCGAGATCTGCCGCAAGCTTTTTCTCGCTGAGATAGTAGGTTTCGTTGAGAGCATAAAGGACTTGGACAAGGCAGTGAATAGTTCGTGCCAGACAACCCGTCACCAGGTAAACTTCTCCACGCGAGGCAGGCTTGGAGGTAGTGTCGAGCGTGAATCTGGCGCTCCAGAGGAAGTTTTTGATGATGGCTTGCTTGAGATGAGGGGAGTAATGGGCAACCTTTGCCTTGAGACGCTCGATCGTCTGGTCAGGGTCGTAGAGGGGACGGCAAAGAGCGGTCTCTGTGCAATACATGAAGCTGTGAAAGCCATAGGCGGGTTGCTGCCAGTAATCGGAGCGCACGAGGCCCTCATTGCAGTCATCGATGGTCGAGGAGACAAAGTCAAGGTTCCGATAGAGAAAATCGACACGCTGGCCCCCTATCGTGAGCCATGCGCCGCCATTGACCCAGGTTCCCCACCCTCCTAGATCAGTCACGGTAGGGTTGGGAGCATCATTGAGGAGAGAGGCAATGGAACGAATCTGGTCAATGTCCAACGGCTGGTTTTCGTCGTAGTAGAGGCCAATATCGATATCGGAGTCGGGCCGCTCTGAACCACTCGCGTATGATCCACCCAGAACGATGGCTCTGAGGCCATGGACCGGTTTGAGACGATCAACCATCTGTTGAAGCAGGAGCTTGTGTTGCATTGTTGGTTTCTCTTCCCTTTCGGCGAAACTGGAGTATGCTCTTTCTATCTTACGTAACCATCTTTGCCCAGGAGCCGATGCTGCACGTGTTTGTTACCAAGGCACGGGCTCGGTTTGCCACCACCCGTGCTACACACAGGATAAGATATGGAAGCGCTTGAGATTGAAAGCCAAACAGACCAGACACCACTCGCCAGCCGCCGCCTGGACCCCACGCAAGGAGAACTGGCGGAAGCCCAGCACCTCTTTGATGATCCCGATCACCGCTTCGACCGTGCATTTGCGTGCCTGATAGATCGCTTTACCCAGGGCTGTCCTGAGCTTGTAGGCCATCTTGACTTGAGCGCTGGCCTCCTCAGGTGGGGGATCGGGCAGCGGGGCGAACCGCTGCTGCCAACTGGGATGATGGGGATCACGACCCGTGGCGATGTAGGGCTCGATGCCTCGCTTCCCACATGCCGCCAGGGTCGCTGGACCAAAATACCCAGCATCCAACGCCGCTGCCTCAGGCGTGCCAATCGTCGAGGGAATAGCAGCGAGGGTGGGTTCGGCCTCCTGAGAGTCGTTGGGGTGATTAGAGAGGGCATATCCCACGATGAGCAGACTCTTCTGATCCACGGCAATCTGCGTGTTGTAATCTTGCTCAAAGCCAGCATTCGTCGGGTTTTTCATGATGCGCGACTCCGGGTCGGTAAAGTTGTACTGATCGCCGTCACCAGGTCCTGGGGTCGGCGGGGTCGGTGGACGACCACCCCTGCTTCGCCCTGTCGTACGCTCTCGCTCCTCGCGCTGCGCCAGCTTGGCCTCATACTCAGCCTGCTCGGCTGCCATCCGCGCCTGGGCGCGGGCTTCGAGCACCGCTTTGGCCTCCGCTAAATGCGCCAGGCGGTCCTGCCGCCGCGCGATCTCCTTGCTCACCACCAGCCCATCGGCCACCTCTGGCTGCTCGCTTTGTTCGCCCAGGGCAAACAACTCCTCGACCTCGGCTTGTAATTGGGTTTCCAACTCCCCCAACCGCTTGTAACTGACCGCTTTATGCTTGGAGGCATCGGCATGCACCTTGGTCCCGTCCAGGCTGATCGTGCCGAGCTTGAGTACCCCCGCCTCCTGGGCGAGTAAGAGCACCTGCACGAAGAGCTCCTTCAGTTCTGGTAGGAAAGTACACCGAAACGCCGCAAGCGTATCGTGGTCGGGATGCAGATTGCCCGCGATGAAGCGAAAGGGCACGGCCTCATAAGTAGCACGCTCAATCTTGCGCGAACTGAACACTCCGGTGGCATAGCCCTACAGCAGCAAGCCCAACAACACTTCGGGGGCATACGGTTCCCCACCGCGCGGCCCTGACTTCGCATACAGCGCCGAGAGGTCAAGCTGGGCCACGCTGTCTACCACGAAGCGGGCCAGATGGTCGGGAGGTAAACAGTCGCCCAGCCGCACCGTCAGATCAAGCGCCTGGGCGTAGTCCACTGTTTTGAATCGTCTCTTCATGCCCGCAAGTCTACCATTCCTGACACATACTTGGCGTAGCCGGATGGTAGAAACATACCGGCTGTAACACATGGCGGCTCACTCCGCTCGTCAGGACAAGCTCGTTTGATCAAGCTGCACCTCTTTTCTCAGCGTGGAGATGCATGATGGCTGTGCTTCTGAACTTCCTCTCGTGACACGAGAGGCCCATGGCTCCAGTTGGACCGTGGGATGCGTGCGCCGGAACCGGATCGCTCCCCGCGCTGGATTGCCCTGACTGTGCATCACAGGGATGCCGGAGCGCGCAAGCGCTCCTTGTGCTCGCTCAAAAAGCCTGTTGCTCCAGATCGAGCCTCCCAGCACGAGCCATGGCGGGCTTGAAGGAGTGACCTGCGCACAAAACCGGTCGTAGAGATACTGAAGCTGGCTGATCCCCTGGGTGAGGAACGAGGCCACCGGCTCTTCGTTCGCGTGTTGGGAGATGAGCGGACCCAGTGCCAGCCACCGAGGCGGGGAGAGCGTGTCCAGCATGGGGTCCTGCTTGACGGTGTTGCGCAAGGTGGCGGCGGAGAGCCCGGTGCGGGCGAGGATCTCGTTTGCCAGAGGCAACGTGGTGCCCTGGTCCCATGCCTCACACCACCACGCCAGCAGAAAGCGGGCAAAGGTGATGCCTTCAAAGCTGTGGGGCAAATAGTCCCAGATGGCACAAGGGCTCGCAAAACA
>WNGR01002552.1_pt1 | contig 21096 bp, 22 predicted proteins | sample 5407581 | NCBI WGS metagenome assembly WNGR01 (sample SAMN13153383, study PRJNA577476) | soil metagenome | isolation source: 80 cm soil or saprolite under Garry oak tree replicate 2 | place: USA:California | collected 2016-06-15
TTGCTGCTGCGGCTCGCGATGCGGGCCTGGAATTGGTGGTCAACAATTCGCAGTTCCAGGGCACGGCCGACGATCCCGCATCTCGAGATATCCAACGCGCTCCCTCATTCCGGAATTTGCAGCATCGGCTGGCAGATCGTATCTTCGACTGGGCGCAGGTCGGCGCCGTTCACATTCAGGCGCCTCCCTATTACGAAAATGTACGCGCTCTTGTCGGCCGGAGCGTAGCCGAGCAAAATGCCGCATTCCTGCCGTGGGGCGATGACCAGACTGTCATCCCGCTCGCCGGTGCGGAAGACGTGTCGCGCGTAGCCGCAACTCTTCTTGCTAACTCCGCCGTTCCGTCCCAGAATGTATACCCTCTGGTTAGCGAAACTCCAACTGTGCGGGAGATTGTCGAAACTCTCGGAAGGGCAGTCGGGCGGCCAATTCGATATGTTGCGATCACTGACGAGCAGTGGGCCCAGGCAGTGAAGGAGCGACTCAATCCTCACGCGCTCGATCACCTGACCCATCTCTGGCAGTACTTCCGGAAGGGTGGGGAACACTTCCAGGCTACGGATACGTTTCGTGTGGTAACTGGCCGGAATCCACAAACGTTGGAGGAATTCTTCCGAGAGAATGCCAAATCTATCGGCGCCAACAAAAACTGAGTCCGTAGGATGATATATGTAATCCTATGCGAGCGGGAGACGAAAATGTCGACAGAAACTGACGAGACTCGACGTTTTCCCGACGCGACATCCTCCGGACTGGGGGCGCGCTCATCGCCGGAGCGGCGTTCGCGGAGCCACTGAAGGCCGCTCTCGCCGCGACCGGCTCTGAGCCGGCGTCCCCGGCGGATTCGAAGCTGCAAGTAAACAACAAAACAGGAAAAGGAGATTCAAAATATGACATCGACACCGTCGGGCGTGCCAACGCCCAAAACAACCGAAGTAATGGTAATCATCACTGCCAGGCAGGGAGTGAACCGCGAGCAGATCATGAAAGTCATGCCCGCCGAGATCCGATCTACGGTGAAGCTCTATCTCGATGGCACGATTCGCCAGTGGTATTCGCGAGGCGACAACCGGGGGGTCGTTCTTTTCCTCGACGCGAAGACCGTGGACGAAGCTCACGCCGTCATCGACACGATGCCGCTGTCCAAAGAGAACCTGACGGACCACGAGTACATTCCGGTTGGTCCTCTCCTTCCGCTGGGCCTCATGATCGGCGATGGAAGAACGACCACCGAATAGGAAAGCTGGAAAGGAGAATTCGTCATGCCTGATCCGGTTGGCGCAGTTTCCGGCACGGCTGTTTACGCGGGGCTGTCTGCCGAGGCGTGGTTCGCGGGTGGCGAGCGCGTCGGCTACGAACCTGAAGCGCGCGCCATCGTTCACGCGCCTGGCACTGCTCTCAACGTATTCATGAGGTGGGAGGGAGATGTCGCTCACGCCGTCTCCTTCCTGCCGGGATTTCCCGATGGCTCATTCGGATGGGCCAAAATCCTGCCGCATCTGCCGAACGCCGCCGCGATGCCGAAGGTCTTCGTCGAGTATCTTGGCATGGGCGATAGTGACAAGCCCAAGGACTATGCGTATTCCACCGCCGAACGCGCCGATCTCGTCGAAGCGATCTGGCGGGATCTCTCAGTTCAGTCGACGACGCTGGTCGCATTCGACTTCTCCTCGCTTGTCATCTTGGAGCATCTGCGACGCCGGCTTGAGCGCGCTGAGCGCGGCGAACCCGTCGGCGGGCCGGACATACGCGGCGTTTTCATCTTCAATGGCGGGCTTTTCACGGACGGACACTCCCACCCGTGGTACACCACACCTATCTTGCGCCGCCTCCCCAACCGGGCACGCCAGCGCCTGGGGCGCTCCTTCCCCCTGTTCAAGAGGATGATGGGGGTCATGTGGTCAAAAAGCTATCGGGTCACGGATGCCGAGGTCCGCGAACTCCATAGCGTCCTGGACCGCCACGATGGCTCGTTCTACACCGCGGCAGGAGCAGGCTTCGTGGCCGATCACAAAGCGCAAGGCGACCGGCTCGACTTCGGCCGTCTCTTCAAGGCCTATCGAGATCAGTTCCCGTTCCTGGTGGGCGGCAGCAACGAAGATCCCTTTGAACATCGCCAGGTCGATCTCGCGCAAGAACGACTGGGAAAGCTCGGCCTCCAGATCGAGCGGTTGCCCGGCGGTCACCTCACCACAAACGAGCAGCCGAAAGCCTTGGCTGCATTGATCGCAAAGTTCGAGGGAGGACTTTTGAAAATGTCGTAGCGGCAATCCAAATAGCGCTCGGCGAGCGCCCGCTGGAGCCTATATCCGAGTGCAGGTTGACGCACGCCGGAGATTGGAAGCACCATGTCAGACAAGCACTCGAAGACGAGGAGTGGATATGTCGAAGAAGATTCTGATGTTGGTTGGAGACTTTGTCGAAGACTACGAGGTCATGGTTCCTTTTCAGGCGCTGCAGATTGCCGGGCACCAGGTTGACGCAGTTTGCCCGAACAAGAAGGCCGGACAGACGGTGCGCACCGCCATCCACGACTTTGAGGGCGACCAGACCTACACCGAAAAGCGCGGCCACAATTTCACGCTCAACGCAACGTTCTCGGAGGTCAAGGCGACGGACTACGATGCGCTGGCGATTCCCGGAGGCCGTGCGCCTGAGTATCTGCGGCTGAACCCGGATGTGCTCGCGATCGTGAGACACTTCGACGAGGCGAAGAAGCCCATCGCCGCGATCTGCCACGCCGCGCAGATTCTTGCGGCCGCGGGCGTGATCAAGGGCAGAAGGATCAACGGCTATCCCGCCTGCGCTCCGGAAGTGACCCTTGCCGGCGGCGAGTTCGTTAGCCTGCCATTTGAAGACGCGGTGACGGATGGCAACTACGTGACCGGCCCGGCCTGGACCGCGCACGTAGCGTGGCTCAAGCAGTTTCTTGTGCTGCTGGCGTAGCGCGGCGTTTTATTCGCAGGTGATTTGGCGGTATTCGAAGAACATGCGCATGCGCCACCGCAGGATCATTCCGAAGGCGAGCACAAAAAAGATTGCGCCGGTCTGTTCAAGGTTAAGGAACCTGTCGATATAGCTGCGCGCCGCGATTCGAATCGCAGCCAGTACGATCACGACCACAAAAAAAGTGTTGGAGCGCTGCATCATCACAGCTTCGCCATCGCGCACTAGTCGCGATGTCCGCAGCAGGGGATAAGCGAGCACGGCGGCCCCGATCAGGAACGAGCAGGCAGCCCACGCCAGGGGGATGCGGAAGGCGGGCACCAGAAACATACAGAAGCCGGTCGCCATACCGATCGGGGGCATGACGATCTTCTTGATCGTGACGGCAGTGCGTCCTTCCTGCACGCGCCAGGCGAGGACCGCCCCTGCTCCTACGACGGAACCGAGTGCCGACAATGCGGGGAGTGACAACATAATGTTTCTCGCAGGTAGTTCGGCACGGGGGCCGAGGAAGAAATGGAGCCTCTCTATCCATTATGCAACGGGCGTGACCTGCGCGTCGTCTGCCGCCGGAACCTATGTAATGACGGGGGTTAGCGTATTGTTTTCGTTGCATGGCCGGGGGTGGCTCGCCTACACTGAAGGCGAATCGCCTGACCGGATTCAGTTGCGTGAACCGCCCGCACAGGGATCGAAAGCTATGCAAATGCCGTGGGGATGGTCGAAGTTCGGGTCCCGGATGGTTCGACAATGACAGACATGGAACTCAGCGTAATTGTCCCTTGCTACAACGAGGAGGCAGTGCTGCCGGAGTGTCACCGAAGATTGACCAGTGTGCTGCAAGGGATGAATGTCTCGTATGAGTGCGTGTACATCGACGACGGATCGAGAGACAACACCTGGCTGCAACTGCGAGCGATGCAGCAGGAGCATCCCGGAAATGTCGTTGCGGTGGCGCTTTCGCGAAATTTTGGACACCAACCGGCCGTGAGCGCGGGACTGACGTTCGCCCGCGGCAAGGCCGTTATCATCATTGATGCAGACCTGCAGGATCCGCCGGAATTGATTCCAGCTATGGTCGAGCTCTGGCGCTCAGGCCATGACGTTGTGTACGGGGTGCGCGAGAGCCGGGAAGGGGAGTCGCACTTCAAGCTGCTGTCGGCGAGACTGTTCTATCGAGTCATCAGCCGGCTCTCCGACATCGACATACCTTCGGACACGGGCGACTTTCGTCTGATCGACCGGCGCGTGGTCGATGTGATGCTAAGCATGCCCGAACGGCATCGGCTACTGCGCGGGATATGCAGTTGGGTTGGGTTTTCGCAGATCGCATTTCCGTATAAGCGCGCGGCTCGATTTGCCGGAGTGACAAAATATCCGCTGGAAAAGATGCTGACGCTCGCCCTGGATGGGATCATCTCGTTTTCGGTCGTGCCCTTGCGGCTGCTGACCATTGCGGGAATGTTGACTGCGCTACTCTCGGTTGTGGGCATCCTGTGGGCGTTCCTGGCCAGAACTCTTACGCACCGCTGGGTGGCTGGGTGGGCGACCCTGTTTATTGGGCTGCTGTTCTTCAGCGGAATGCAGATGATCTCCCTGGGCATTATGGGTGAGTACATCGGCCGCATCTATACAGAGGTCAAGCAGCGGCCATTGTTCGTCATCCGGGACGTGATTCGATCGGCTTGAGCATCGCGACTGTCAATGAAGGTATTGCACTATGGATGTGACCGAGTTTGATCGCTTTGCCGATGAATACGAACGGGTCCACGAAGAGAGTGTTGCAGCAAGCGGCGAGAAATCAGAGTACTTCCACGAGTACAAAGTCAAAGTGCTTGGGCGGATGGCGAAGGAACACAACCTGAGGCCTGATCGCATTCTGGATTTCGGGTCGGGCATCGGCAACTCGACTCCCTTTCTGCACAGCTATTTTCCATACGCTCAATTGGTTGCCGCGGACGTTTCGCAACGCAGTCTGAAGATTGGGGAATCGCGTTTTCCCGGTATGGCGACAAGCCTACGGATTGAAGATCAGCGCATCCCTGCAGGCGACGCCAGGTTCGCCACATCATTTTCCGCATGCGTGTTTCACCACATTTCGCGCGAGGAGCACGCGCACTGGTTGCGCGAGCTGTTGAGGGTGACGCGTCCCGGCGGAATGCTCGCGATCTTCGAGCACAACCCGCTGAATCCACTTACGCTGCGTGCGGTCGATTCCTGTCCGTTCGATGAGAATGCGAGCTTGCTGCGGGCGAAAGAACTCGTAGAGAGTTGCCGAAGCAGTGGCTGGATTGACGCTCGGGTCCGGTATCACCTGTTTTTTCCGCGTGCGCTGGCAGGCCTGCGAGGACTGGAGCCTTATCTCTCGGGTGTACCACTTGGGGCGCAGTACTCCGTCTTTGCCACGAAGCCGGTCTAACGTGCCGGCGACCGCACGAAAACGATCGACATGTCGTCGGAGTAGACCGCTTTCCAGTTCGGCAATAGCGGGAGAACGAGAGCCATCGGCGAATCGCGATTCAACAGACAGAAGCTGACATGATATTTGTCCAGGAGCTGATTGGGCGGGTCATGAAGCGTTGCCCAGTTGCCGTACTCATCGATAACGCCGCTCCATTCGAAGACATCCGCGCGCCCGTCGATAAACACAGGGTGATCCGGCGCAGCCCAGATGAGATATCCGCCGTCGGCCCACTCGTTGATCATGTTTCCTGAAAGATGATGGCTCTCGATGTAGTTCACGGCGCGTACTGGGCTGTGCTCGTCAACCTGCGTCTGCAGGCTGTGAAGGCTTGGGAAGGCCCAGAAGGCGACCAACAGGCAAAGGCCAATCAGTACAGCGTTGGGCAGCGGTCGATCTGTTTCCGAATCGTAATTTTCCCACGAGTTTGCGAGCACCCGCGCCACGATGGGAGCGACAAGGATGCCGAAGACAAAGAGCATGCGTCGATGGCCGGTGGCCAGCCATGTGCCGAGAGCCAGCCAGAGCAGCTCGTGGAATGGAAGCTGCGAACGCCGAGCGACCAGGAGAAAAATGCCCCATGGTATTGCGAGCATGACAAGTGCGCGCGTGTCTCCAAACTGCAACGGCTTCCACTCGGATACCTGGCTGAGGCCCACCGGCTGATGCAGCAGCGTGTCCAGCGGATAGAGGATCTGATGGATGCCGACAGGATTCAGCAGCAGCGCAATGGCCGACAAGCCCAACGCCAGCATCAGCATGTTGCGTGGGCGCGAATCCCATCGAACCGCTACCACCGAGCCAGCTTCGAAGTTGAACCACGCGCTGAACAGCAGCGCTCCTGCGACGGCCAACCCGAGAAAAAACGATCCGTGGCAGTTCACCCAGATTGCGAAGAGCGGCACGAGCCCGAAGAACCACCGCGGATTCCTTGTCCGCCCGAGATGTAGCAGCAGCAGTTCGATGATCAGCAGGAGATAGCCGACCATATGCGGCCGGATGGCGAAACCGATAGTTCCGAAGAACCAGATGGTGAGTGCTCCGATCAGACTAACCTTGGCGTTTCCTGAATAGAGCGAGCACAGCGTGTACCCGGCAATCAGCAGGGCAGCGGTGAAGACGCACAGCCAGAGCATCAGTCCGGAGTAGCCTCCGAATTTGTAGGCGGCATAGATGAGCAGTTGCGAGAGCCACTCGTGCGGGACCGAGGCGTGGTGGTTGGTGGTGTAGGAAAAAATATCCGTGACCGGAATACTGTGGGAAGTCCAGATCACTTCGCCCGTCTTCAGATGCCACCACAAGTCGGGGTCGTCGAAGCGCGCGCGCACGGTCAGCACGGCAAGCACTAGCAACAGGCTTGCCAGCGCGCATGGGAAGGAGAATATTTTTCGCAAAAGAGAAACCCGAGTTGGAGTTGATGCCCGTTCGTGAGCCAGGGACGCAGGGCTCACGCTATCTCCAGCTTAGGATCCTCCGGCTCGAAGGCAAGTCCCGGCGCGTTGCCGCGAATCAGCCGATGGAGATATGCGCGCGAGATCTGCAGGCTGCGGGCAGCCAGCGTCTTATTCCCGTTGTGCTCACGCACCGCGTTCACAGCCAGCTTAATCTTGTAGTCGCGAAGCTGACGCTCGAACGAGCCTGCGGACTGGAAGTCATCGATGTTGATGACGCACTCGTCCTGAATGTGCTGCGGCAAATCTTCGACCATGATGTTGGGCCCGTGAGCGACGATGATGGCACGCTGAATGACATTTTCCAACTCGCGCACATTTCCCGGCCATGAGTATCCCTCAAGCGTCGCCATCGCTTCCGGCTCGATGAACACCATCGGCTTTTGATACTGCTCCGCGTAGTGGTGCAGAAAATGAGTCGCAATCTCAGGTATATCTTCGCGGTGCTCCTGGAGTGCCGGAGCTTCGATGCGCATGACATTGATGCGGTAATAGAGATCCTGCCGGAACGTACCCTGAACCACCATCTCCGAAAGATCGCGGTGAGTGGCAAAGATCAGGCGCGCCTTCATCGGGATGAGGCGGTTGCTGCCCAAACGGCTGAATTCGCGCTCCTGAAGAACTCGCAGCAGCTTGACCTGAGTGGAGAGGCTGAGGTCGCCAATTTCATCGAGGAACAACGTGCCCTCGCCCGCCTGCTCCAGGAAGCCTACCCTTGGGCCGACGGTTCCGGTAAAGGCGCCTTTCTCATGCCCGAACAGTTCCGCTTCAATCAGCGTTTCGGGGATGGCGCCGCAAGAGACCGCAATGAACGGCTGTCCGGAGCGCTTGCCCAGGTTGTGAATCGCGCTGGCGATCAGTTCCTTGCCTGTACCGCTTTCGCCCGTTACCAAGACGGAGGCGTTGATGTTGGCCACGCGGCGAACGAGATCGTAGACCTGTTGCATATGGGAACTGGACCCGATCATGCGGTCGCAACAGCTGACTTCCTCCAGCCTCTGTTGTACGGTCTGGAGTTCCCGCTTCAGGGAGGAACTCTCCTGGGCACGCAGCAACATTGCCTTTAGGTCGCGGATGGAAGGCGGTCTGCGCACGTACCCATACGCGCCCAGAGCTACAAGCTCGGCCGCCGTCGTACGAAGGCTGTCATCGGCCATGATCAGGATGACTGCGGAGTCTCGAGACGCAATAATGCGGCGGGATGCCTCGATTCGCTGATCCAGCGATTTTTGTCTGGCATCCAAATCCAGAATCAAAATGTCGCAGCCGCCGGCGGCGAGCAGACGATTGATGGCGACTTCGTCCGGCGCCAGTCGAACCTGGAAGTCTTTCCCCAATGCAGACGAAAGGACTGGTTGCAGAGTGCGGTCTTCAGAATATAGCCCGATGCAGAGTGCCAATGAGGTGCCCCCATTTCCGGTTGAGGTCCCATTCCACCAGGCAATGCCTGGTAGAGAATTGCCGATCTGATCTTTCCTTTGTTGCCGTGTGCGCGACAGAATCATTTCAAAAGTGGAAATTGCTCAGGGTCCGCGGGAAACCAATCATATCCGCGAGTCGCAAAAAAAGCTCCAAAAATTTGCTACTACCCCCTACACAGTTCTCGGGGGAATCGCTCCGCTTGACTGTGCGTTTTGAGAGGATGAGCTGCAATTCAGATGCCAGACAAAAGGTGGTGTAAGTCTTGTAGAATCAGCGCTAAATAGCGCGGCTCAATGAAGTATGCAAGTTTTTGCATGTGGATGGTAAAAGCATTTCATGCCCGCCCGCCGTCTGCGCGCCGGACTTGCCCATCAATGCGAATGCGATTATTCTCCAGCCTCACCCGGTGCGCCAGCGTAACCTTGCCCTGGTTCTCGCGGGTTATTGACCTACAAGGTTCGCGTCATTCATTCCGTGCCCGTTATTTCGAGTATGGTTGCCACAGGTGACTGTTGCCTATGACACTTTCGGGGTCTCGATTGCGACTCTGCCGCATGGTATTTATTGAGAATGCAGAGGTTGCGTAAGGGTGTATATCCTCCGCTTCACTCTGCAAGACGCAATGTAAACAAGCGTGAACACAAGTACATGAAGCGGGCCGCGTAAGCTCCTGAAATGATGTTTCTTCCGCCATTCCCCCGGTTTGGATGGGGAATTGCTTTATTACCATTTGATATTTGGAATTGAGGTATGGGGATGCATTCGATCGCGTGGTGGCCGACTGTGATTGTTCTCGCCGTGGCGACCTTCACGGATCTGCGCAGCCGCCGTATCCCGAACTGGCTGGTGTTTCCATTTATGGCTTCGGGGATTGCAGTCTCGGCTTGGCAACACGGCTGGCACGGACTCGGGCAGAGTCTCGCCGGTCTGGGACTTGGCGCCCTGCTCTTTGGCATTCTCGGTGCGATGGGGGGAATGGGCATGGGCGATGTGAAATTGTGTGCTGCCATCGGCGCCTGGATTGGACCCTCGCAATTGATTGTGGCGCTCGTGATCACCGGCATTGCCGGCGGTGTCATGGCGCTCTGCTGGGCCGCAGCAGGCGGATTTCTCGGCGACCTTTTCAAGAACACAGGAAATCTCATTGTCGGGTTCAAGGACCGCGGACTTCGTCCTCACCCAGAGCTGGTTCTCGACAATCCGTTGACACGTAAAATGCCGTACGCTCCGGCGATTGCGATCGGAACGCTTTTTTCTTTTTTTTCACGCTGAGGACCCGCAGCACATCACTTTCGAGTTCGGTCGCAGACAGCCTCAGTCAACACGTTGCAATGTTATAAGCAGTGGGAGTTGGCCATCCATGAGTTCGATTTCTAGCAAGCCTCCGGACGTTCTCGGCAGCACGGTCTTATCCGTCGCATTGATTGGCCCTGCAGATGTGCGCCGCAAGACCATCGCCTCAGCTCTTGCGAGTTTGCAGGGGAGCGTCACGCGCGAGTTTTCGTTCTACCCCGAGATGGACGATGTCCCGCGCCTGTTGGAGGCGGAGTACGACGTGATTATCGTCGAACTCGACAGCAATCCAGAGTACGCGCTGGAGTTAGTCGAGAACATCTGCGGAAATAGCTCGATCACCGTGATGGTTTATTCGGAGCAGATATTTCCCGAGATGCTGGTGCGTTGTATGCGAGCCGGAGCCCGGGAGTTCCTGACCCAGCCGATCACGTCAACTACGATCGCCGAGGCGATGGTGCGGGCATCGGTCCGCCGTCCACAGAATCGCGCCGTCAAGAAGTCGCTGGGAAAGATGCTGGTATTCGTCGGAGCCAAAGGAGGCTCGGGCGTCACCACGATCGCCAGTAACTTTGCCGTGGCCCTGGCGCAGGAGCAAAGTCACAGCACCGTGTTGGTCGACCTCAATCTTCCTCTTGGCAATGCAGCGCTCGATCTGGGATTGACTCCTCAATATTCGACAGCGAATGCGCTGATGAACTTCAACCGCCTGGATTCGAATTATCTTTCGACGCTTCTGGTCAAGCATAGTTCAGGATTATCGATACTCGCAGCGCCCGATAAATACTCGACCGTTCAGATTTCGGAGGCAGCCATCGAGAAGCTTCTGGCCGTCACTCGCCAGGACTTCGACTACGTGGTGGTGGACGCGGGATCGAGATTTGACTCCATGAGCAAGGGGCTCTTCGAGCTCGGCGCCACGGTCTACCTCGTTCTGCAGGTCAGCATCTCCGAACTCCGGAATGCGAATCGTCTTATCTCGGATCTGTTTAAATCAACTGGCGTCAAGTTCGAGGTTGTGCTCAACCGGTTTACGCCCCGCGCTCTGAGCGTGGACGAAGCCAGCATCACGAAGGCGCTCACCGTGGCCCCTACGTGGAAGATTCCGGGCGATTATCCGGCAGCCCGGACCGCGCAAAATACGGCCACGGCGCTCGTTCTGGAAGACTCTCCAATTTCGCGGGTGATCCGGCAGATGACGCGATCGGCGACCGGTACGGTCGACAGTCCGGAAAAGAAGAAGCGGTTCAACTTATTCAAGTAACGTGCCAAAACCTGACTGACAGGGGACAACGTGGAGCAAACGGATCTTGAATCATTAAAAACGGAGTTGCACAAGACACTGATCGCAAAACTGGATCTGGAGAAATTGTCGCGCGTCAACTCCAGCCAGGCGAGACAAGCAGTGGCCAGCATGATCAACGAGATCGTGGTGAGCCAACGCGTGCCTCTGAGCTTCGACCAGCAGCAGAAGGTTCAGGACGATCTGCTGGACGAAGTCTTCGGTCTCGGTCCGCTGGAACCGCTCCTAAATGACTCCACCATCTCAGACATCCTGGTGAACGATAAGGATCACGTATTTATCGAGCGCAAAGGCTTGCTGCAGCGCGTGAACGTATCCTTCCGCGACGATCGCCATCTATTGCAGATTATCGACCGCATCGTCTCGCGCGTAGGCCGGAGAGTCGATGAGTCTACGCCGATGGTGGATGCCCGCCTGCCTGATGGCTCGCGTGTCAACGCTATTATTCCGCCCCTGGCGCTCGACGGCCCCGCACTGTCGATTCGCCGTTTCGGAACCGGTCCTCTTGCCCCGAATCAACTCGTAGAACTGAAGAGCATCTCGTCGGAGATGATGGAGACTCTCGCTGCCGCCGTGCGCGCGCGCATCAGCATCCTGATCTCCGGCGGCACCGGCGCGGGCAAGACGACGCTCCTGAACATCCTGTCGCAATACATTCCCAAGAACGAGCGCATGGTGACGATCGAAGACGCGGCTGAACTGCAGCTTTCGATGGAAAACATCGTGCGTTGCGAAACGCGTCCGCCGAACATCGAAGGGCAGGGAGCAGTTCGCCAGCGCCAACTGCTCATCAACAGCCTGCGCATGCGTCCCGACCGTATCATCATCGGCGAGGTTCGCGGCGAAGAAGCCTTCGACATGCTCCAGGCGATGAACACGGGCCACGAAGGCTCGATGACGACCATTCACGCCAACACTCCCCGCGATGCGCTGACGAGGCTCGAGTCTATGGTTGCAATGAGCAACTTGAATCTGCCGGAGAAGACGGTTCGCCAGCAGGTCGCCTCGGCGATTTCTATCGTGGTCCAAGTGTCGAGAATGAGCGACGGCAGCCGCAAGGTTACCAATGTCTCGGAGATTACGGGCATGGACGAGAACGTCGTCAGCATGCAGGAGATCTTCAAGTTCAACAGAAAAGGTGTCGGGCCCGACGGCAAGGTAGTCGGCGTATTCGAGCCGACCCATATTCGCCCCAAGTTTCTGGAAAAGCTGCAAATTGCGGGCATCTTCCTGCCGCATGAATTGTTCGAGCACACGCTGGAAGTTTAGCGAAGAAGGCGGAGAGGTAGAGATATGACGCTGCTTCTGGGATTGGTATTTGCGAGTGTATTCGTGGTGCTGGCACTGCTCATGTTTGCGAGCGGAGCCGGTGCGTCTCAGCGCGCCAAGCAGACACTTGCGCATCTCGAATCGGCTCTGGCGACAACAACCCGGGAGTCTCGAGATCAAGTCGTCGATCTCCGCAAGAACGAACTGCTCAGCGCCGTCCCCTGGATCAATCGTTGGCTGTTGAGCGTCGAACTGGCGCCGAAACTGCGCATTTTGCTCTATCAGGCCAACTTGAAGTGGACGGCGGGCGGCCTGATTCTCAGCGCATTGATCTGCTTTGTGATCCCCGGATACCTCGCCTATATCCGGACCGGCGCTCCTTTGATTGGCCTCGTGGTCGGTGTTCTGGCCGCTTCGGTGCCAGTCGCGTATGTGTTTCGCCGGCGAGCGCAGCGCTTCGATCAGTTTGAACAAGGATTGCCGGATGCGCTGGATTTGATGGTGAGCGCCCTCCGCGCCGGACATAGTCTCGTCGCTGCGCTGCGTCTTGTCTCCCAGGAATCGGCCGATCCGATTGGCGGCGAGTTCCGCCTCTGCTTCGACGAACAGAACTACGGACTTGAGCTGAGAACGGCCATGGAGAATCTGGTCACCCGCGTTCCGCTGCAGGACTTGAGAATTGTGGCTACGGCCATCTTGATTCAGAAAGAGAGCGGCGGAAATCTCGCCGAAGTGCTCGACAAGGCTGCGAACCTCATCCGCGAGCGATTCAAATTGAAGCGCCAGGTTCGTACGCATACCGCTCAAGGCCGGCTGACCGGATGGATTCTGTCGCTTCTGCCCTTGGGTCTTGGCATTTGCCTGTATATCATCAGCCCCGAAACCATCAGCGTTTTGTGGACGCGCGCGATCGGGATCAAGCTCCTCTACACCGCGGCAGGCATGACGATTGTAGGTTCCCTGATCATTCGCAAGATCGTCAACATGGAAGTTTAAAGGTGAGTTATGGCAATTGCAGCCATTAGTTTCGGCATCGTTTTCCTGTTGTTCGCGAGCGGCGGCCTGCTCCTGTTCTACAAGGAGGCGATGCTCCAGCGCATGTCGGCCGTGGTGAATCCCCAGGCGAAGCGGGGAGACTTGCTGGGCACCCTTGAGCAGACACGCTCCTCGCTGGGCAGCGCCATAGAGCAACTGAACCGCCTCATCCCCAAGAGCCAGGCCGAAGTTGGCGTAGCCGAAAAGCGCCTGATCCGCGCAGGCTACCGCAACGATTCAGCAGTAAAGATCTTCTACGGAGCGAAAGTCATCGCTCCCCTCGTGCTCGTCCTGCTGGTTCTGATCTTTGGGCTGTCCGACTATTTCGGACCCTTTTTCGCCTACGCGACCGCTTTGGGCCTCGGATTCCTCGTGCCCGACTTCTGGCTGGGCCGCCGGATTGCCAATCGGCAAAAACAGATCCGGCGCGGCCTGCCGGATGCACTCGATTTCCTCGTCATCTGTATCGAGGCCGGGCTCAGCCTGGACCAGGCGACGGCCCGCACCGCCCAGGAGCTGAAACTCTCTCAGCCGGCTCTCAGCGACGAACTGGGAATCATCGTCCTCGAGCACCGCGCCGGCCGGCTCCGTTCCGATTCCTGGAAGCAATTCGCGGAGCGCTCCGACGTCGATACGGTGCGCGTCCTGGCCACCGTCCTGGTGCAGGCGGAACAGCTTGGCACCAGCATCACCAAGACATTGCGCGTTCACTCCGAGACGCTCAGAACGAAGCGCCGCCAGCAGGTGGAGGAACAAGCGGCCAAGACCAGCGTGAAACTGGTCTTCCCACTCGTTTTCTTCATCTTTCCATCATTATTCGTGGTGGTATTGGCGCCCGAGTTGATTATATTGTCGGAGGGTTTCAATAACCTGTTTACGCACTAGTGAAAGGAGGCTTGACTTGGACAACATCACAATCATTCGGGTAATTTCTGGCGTGCTGTTTGTGGTCGTAATGATTTTTCTCATTCAGCGTCGTCGCACTAAAGTTCGCTAGCCACGGCTTGGTGGCAGTGCAAGGCAAACACCCGTGGTGTACACCATTTGCGTATAAAGCCCGTTGCTGTATGGCTTGCTGAGAAATGTGTTGTCGTTGCAGTTCTGGGGCTTTTTACCACGGACCATTTTTGGACGTCATCTTCCGGAGAGCTGTCTTCGCTCCGGAAGACGCAGGAAATTGCATTCTTTCGATCTGAGCGACGTCGGGCCACTTCAGCAGTAAACGTCAGAGAAAGGCGTTAGGGGTCAATTAAAAGTCTTCGGGCGGCCGGATTTCGAGCTGAGGCACACCCGATCGCGAGCCCTCGCTGAGGGGAGGATTTATGGAGAGACAGAAGTATTGTGTATACAACCAGACGCGCGAATGCTTCCTCAGCTTAGGCGTGACGGCCGCGGATACGGTCTTCGCCCGCCTGAGAGGTTTGATCGGAAGGCTGAGCCTCAAGTCGGATGAGGGCATCTGGGTTGTTCCGTCGAGCGGAGTTCACACCCTGGGCGTGCTGTTTCCCCTTGACCTTATTTATCTGGACGAGAATCATCGGGTCATTCACATTGTTGAGCATTTCCCCACGTTTCGTATCGCACCGTTGAGAGTGAAATCCGAAAGCGTGCTGGAACTGGTGACGCACACAATCTATTCGTCGCAGACCCAGGTAGGGGATCAACTGTTGATATGCGTTGCCGAAGAGATGGAGCAACGCTTGAGTCGGGCGTCGCCGCTGACGGCCAAGGCGAGCTAGCTGACCTGGAGAAATGAAATGAAGAGTTGGTTCGATCGGCTTTTCTCGGATGAACGCAGGAAAGATGAGCGGCGGTCGGCTCTCCCGCTGGTTGCGTACTACTGGGATGGCTCGGCTCCGACTCCGCGCCGCGTTCGCGATATCAGCGCCGCGGGCATGTACCTCTTGACGGAGCAACGCTGGTACCCGAACACGCTGATCAAAATGACGTTGACAAGGAGCGACAAACCGGAAAACGATCCCCGACGCTCGATCGTGGTAACGGCGCGTGTCGTCCGATCGGAAGCAGACGGCGTTGGCTTGGCATTCCTCTTGTCCAAATCGCGGGATGCCCGCAACTACGAGGGCCTCATGCCCGAGGAGGCGGACAGAAAAAGCCTGCTTGAGTTTCTGGCACGCCTGCAAGGCGACATCGAACATGCGGTAACGAAGTTCCTCTCGCTGGTCTCTTCGATTCGCCGCTCGATCTTCAGCACGATCCACTTCGAAGGCCCGGAGTTTGGTTGGCGGTTCCCCGCAAAGCGCGGGGCTTTCCAACATACGAGGCAAGTATGAATCTCAATTTATCAACTCGGCTGCGGGAAAACAGAGGCCAGGCGCTGATTGAGTACATCCTGATCCTGCCGATGGTCTTCCTGTTGATTCTCAACCTGGTCAATTTCGGAGGATTTTTCTACGCCTGGATTGCCATTGAAAACGCGGCGCGCGCCGGGGCGGACTACGCAATTCTCGGCGGATCGTCGGTCGGCGATTTTGAAACGGGGGCGACCGCGGCCCAGATCACCAATGTGATCAACCAGGACACCTTCTCGCTCCCCAACAAAGCGAGTCTGATCGTGAACATTTGTCAGAATAATAGTGGAACGTTCACGCCAACGGGCTGCAGCACCGGCTCCTATACGGATCCGGAGCCGACGAGCTACACCTTGACTAGCATCGATGTCACCTATACCTATAAGCCATTTATCACGCTTTTTTCGTTCCCGAAATTGGGAATCTTTCTCACCATTCCTCCAACCACGGTGCATCAGCGAGCCGTGATGAGGTTGGTTAAATGACAACCCTTGGTGCAAGGCGCTGGAAGAAGGATGAGGGAGCTAGCCTGGTCGAGTTTGCCATGGTTGCGTTCATGTTCATCATGGTGCTACTAAGCGTGGTGGAGATGGGGCGGATGATCCTCGTGTACACGTCGATTGCGAATGCCGCGCGCGCCGGCTCAAGGTATGCGATCGTCCATGGCAGCGATCGAACCGGTAGCGGGATCGACGGACCCAGCGGCCCATCGTGCGCTCCAACTTCCTGCACACAGATCAACACCGTCGTCAGGAACTACGCCGGCACCGGATTGCTGAACAGCAGCAACGTCACTGTCACCGTCGCTTATTCAAATGCGAAAAATGACCCAGGGCAGACGGTCACCGTCACCGCCACCTATACCTACGACCCGCTGATCGGATACTTCGGCTCGATCCTGAACAAGACCCTGGGCAGCACTAGCCAAGGAGTAATCACGTTCTAAGGAGATTCGCGATGCGACTGAGATTCGTGATGCAATGGAAAGACGAAGACGGCCAGGCTATCGTCCTCCTCGCGCTGGCGATGGGCATATTTCTGCTTGGCGCAGTTGGACTGGGCTTTGACGGCTCGAACCTCTATTTTCAGCGACAGGCATCTCAGTTGGCGGCAGACGCTGCCGCACAAGCCGGTATGATCAGCATCTTCAACGGTACGAACGGTTCAGGCGCGGCAGCCTTCACGGCAACCACCTTCACCTGCACCACTACCGACGCGAAGACTCCGTGCAAATACGCCCGCATGAATGGTTTTGGCGGCACTTCCATCGACACGGTGACGGTCGATTTTCCCCCTGATAGCGCCGCGCCGGGAGTATCGTCCTTCTCAACCACCGATCCGGTTCACCTCATTCGTGTCACGGTGTCGCGAAGCGTGAATACGACCCTAATGCGGCTACTTGGTCCAACCGCTACGACAGTGAACACTACCGCCATGGCGGCGATTATCGGTGTCGTGTCACCGACCCCAATCGTCGTTACCCACCCGACGCTTGCGAAGGCGCTGTATCTAAACGGAACCACCGATACGATCAAAATCTGCGGTGGACCGACCAGAAGCATACAGGTCAATTCAAGCAACGCGGACGCTTTTCATGTCACCTCAGGGAACGTCGATCTTTCTCAGGCGGGGCCGAGTGATCCGGGCGATTGCTCGGCAACCACGGGTAGCGCGGATTTTGCCGTTACAGGTGGGCCTACGGCCGATCCGGGAGTGAACTTTGGAACTGGTGGCACGGGTAAGTACGTTTCAAACGCGTTCCCCATCGATGATCCACTCAAAGATGTCCCCGCCCCAACCGCTCCGGCAAATCCTGGTTCCCATGCGCACATCGGCCCCGGCATTCACGGTTGCACGAATGCAAGTGGCTGCGAGGAGTACACGCCTGGGTTGTGGCCAGGCGGGCTCGATCTTACGGGGAAGACCGTCATATTCGACCCTGGGCTCTATTACGTTCAAGGCGGTGGTGTGACCTTCAAAAGCACGGTGGGCGGACAGGGTGCCGGGGTGGTCCCCGCTTACAGCGCAATGTGCTCTGGTTGCACGGCCGATCCTGACACCGGAACCGGCATGGTGATATACGACACGGTCCCTGCGGGAACAGCGCCCTACCCGGCAAGCCAGCCAACAGGCGGCTTCTCGATTAATACCGGCGTGAATTTTGCTATTCAAGGCGCCAGCAAGACAACAACCAATGCTAAGGGGGAAACTGTTCCCGCAGGCCCCTACTTCGGCATTCTATTTTGGGAAGACCGAACGGCAGACGCCCACGTAGGAAACAACCCGCCGACAAGTGGCGGGAGTCACGGCATAGGACAGGGCAGCGGCTGCTTCACGCTGATCGGAACGATATACATGACCAACACCTTGGCAATAATGAGTAACGCCAATCATTATCAGTCTGTCACATACAACGGCAATCCTTGCAGTGCGACTATACAACAGGGCTACGTTATTGCATCGACATTGGAGTTGAAGGGCACGACAAGCCTCACGATGGATATCCCGCCATACGGCTACCGGATCGTCCGCAAGTTGGCACTCATCCAATGAACTCCTCTCTTGCTTAAGAACACGGTTTTTAGTCCGTGCCGGCTCGTCTGCAGTCTCAACTTCAGCCGTTGAGGTTCTGCAATTCGGTGCTGCACCAACTCTTTAGGTAACCCTCTTTAGCCTCCGGTCCTGTCCGCGAACCTTCAATACCGTCACAGCACGTCAGATCCCACCCTACTAATCAGGTGTGTATCCTCCGCGCCCAACCCGAACCCATTGACACGGCACATATAATAGATTCAGAGGAACAATCTACGGAAAGCCGGCGGGGAACGTGTGGGGAATAGATATTAATCGGTATATACCACGCCGTAACTAGTCTGCTTTCTAGATTTTGCGCATATACCGGGGGGGTACCTTCACTGAGATGTCGTCCCGCCGAGCTTGGGTGAGTGCCGCGCATACCAGTCAGCCGGATCGAGAGTCCAATTCGCAGCAAGGTTCAAAATAAATTCCGATGACGATGACCTCTCCAATTCGCTCCAGGCTCCTCCTCGCCGTTCTCGTGCTCGCCGCGTGCGCCGCCGCCCCTCACTCCGCCCGCTCCCAGGCGCCGGCGACGCCGCCAGCAACTCAGCCGCCCGACTCCGGCGGACCAACCGTGGATAACGGCCCAATCGTCATCCCCAGGAAGAAAGAGTCGAACGAGCCGCCCGCACCCGCTGCGCCCGAGCAGCCCAAGGTCAAGAACCCCAACGGCGAGACCTACTCACTCCGCGTCGACGTCCCCATCGTGAACCTCGATGTCAGCGTGATCCTCGACAAGACCCACCAGTTCGTCCCCGGCCTGAAGGCCCCGAACTTCCTCGTCCTCGAGGACGGCGTCGAGCAGAAAGTCGACACCGTTCGCATCGCGCAGACACCCATTACCGCGGTCATGCTGCTCGAGTTCGCCGCCAACTCCTGGTATGTCATCAACGACATGCAGAACGCCGCGGTCAGCTTCTTCCGGTCTCTTCGGCCCGACGACTACATCGCCGTCATGACCTACGACCTGCAGACCCACATCCTCTCCGACTTCACCAACAACCAGCAGATCGTCGCGCAAAGCCTGGGTTCGCTTACCATTCCCACCTTCTCCGACACCGACATGTTCGACGCGCTCTACGAGACGCTCGATCGCACCAGCCGCATCCAGGGCCGCAAATACATCATCCTCATCGGCACCGGCCGCGACACCTTCTCCAAGCTCACCCTCGACAAGATGCTCGCCAAGATCAAGGCCACACCCAACGTCACTATCTTCACCATCGGCACCGGCGCGCTCCTCAACCAATTCAACACCGGTGGGGGCATCGGCGAGCTCAACTACCTCCAGGCTCAGAACCAGCTCAAGACCTTCGCCGCCATGACCGGAGGCCTGAGCTTCTCGCCGATCTTCCAGGGCGAACTGCCGGACGACTTCGCCCAGATCAACAACTCCATCCGCAACCAGTACATCCTCACCTACCGCCCCAGTAATCCCAAGAACGACGGCAGCTATCGCAAGATCAAGGTCGTCCTGGTCGACAACGAAGGTCACCCGCTGCAGATGCAGGATGAAAAAGGCAAGCCGCTGAAGTACTCCGTAATCGCGCGCGACGGCTACAACGCCAAGCTCCCGGTGCAATAAGTGTGCGCATCGCGTCGCTCCAGCCTTCCATCACCCTGACGCTCAGCGCTCTCGGCCGCCTCGACGCACTCTGCGCCATCACAAAATACTGCCTCGAAGCTCTGCCGCAACTCGCCGCTCGCAACCTGCCGGTTCTCCACGATTCCTGGACCGCCGACACAACCGAGATCCTGGCAACGCGCCCCGAACTCGTCATCGCCAGCGTTCCGTACCGCATGGAATCGCTCGCCGCGATCCTCAAATCGGGTTTGCCCGTCCTCGCCCTCACCACTCGCGCGCGGACTTCCCACCTGCGATCCGAGCAACGGCCAAGTGTCTACTGCGAAGAATGGGGCAAACCCCTGATCCACTCGCAGCATTGGGTTGCCGAGCTGGTCGAAGCTGCCGGCGCGACCTTCCTCGGCACGCCTGGCGCTCATACGACGCCCGAAGAAGTTGCCGCCGCCGACCCCGACGTCCTGCTCTTCGCATGGTGCGGAGCAGGCGACCGCGTTCCCCTGGACAAGGTCATCGCGCAGCGCCATTGGGAGCCGCTCCGCGCTGTGCGCAACGGCCGCGTCCACTGCATTCCCGACGAGTTTCTGAACACTCCGGCTCCAACCCTGCTGGAAGGCCTCGCCTGCATCGCCGGCGCCGCCCACCCGGAGTTGCACCCGCAGCACCCGCGCATCATCACGCTCGCGATGTCCGGCTATTCCACCATTTCCTCGTGCACATAGCACCACAACCAGCGCTCATGCGGCTGCGCGGAGGCGACAACCGGATGGCCCGTAGTCTTGAAGTGCTTGGTCGCGTGGCGGTTCTTGGACGAGTCGCAGCATCCCACATGGCCGCATGCGAGGCACGTACGCAGATGGACCCAATGGTCTCCAAGTGCGACGCACTCCGCGCAAACGTGGGTTTTGGGCGCGACGTAACGGCTGTGAGCGAGATGTTCGCAGATCGGCATAGGTTGCTTTGAACTCACCTTCTCGAAGGTTATCAAATACGGTGCTGGCGAGATAGATGCCGCCTCAGCAATGCGTCCGGTCTCCACCGGCCGCGCACCGATAATTGAGGAATGCGGGCAAGCATAGGGGTTCCGGAAAAGGCGCACGTCGAGATTGCTGGAAATGCCAGGATTGTGCGCGAATACCTAGCCTACCTTCGCGTTGAAAAAGGGATGCGTCCAGCCACCTGCGAGGCATACGCGTCCGATCTGGAGCAGTTCGCCGAGCAGTTGGAGCAGCGCGCAGGCCTGTTGCAGACGGCCTCCGAGGGAGACGTTACCGGTTTCATGGCGCATCTGCGCGGCAACCTCGTCGATTCGCGATCCATTGCCCGCAAGCTCAGTTGTCTGCGCGGATTCTATCGCTGGCTGCTGCTCGACAAGCGCATCGCGCACGACCCCACCGTGACTATCGAGACTCCGGCAACGTGGAAGGTGCTGCCAAAGTCTC
>WNGR01008674.1_pt1 | contig 21096 bp, 12 predicted proteins | sample 5407581 | NCBI WGS metagenome assembly WNGR01 (sample SAMN13153383, study PRJNA577476) | soil metagenome | isolation source: 80 cm soil or saprolite under Garry oak tree replicate 2 | place: USA:California | collected 2016-06-15
GTCATCTCCGTCCCCAAATATCTCGACTTCGCGCCGCAACGCCTCCGCCTTTCCCGCAGGACCACGGTCGTCTGAATATGAGATTCGGAATGAAGAATCGATAACCCTATAAGCCTCGCGGTTCTCGGACATTACTGTGTCCTTGATCGGGACTGCGGACGAGAAACATCGGAAATCGTACGGTAGGTAAATATGGTTGTGGCCGTGCCCGCAACGGATTGCTCCGGGCTTCATGCTTGCAGCCCCAGACCCGAACGAAGAATGGGGACAAATGTCGAATGCCACCGGTTCCGAGCAAGTCCGGCACAAGACACCCCAATAGGCCGTACCTTTGTTGCTCTGTTTCATTTCGATCCGGACTCCAATGGAGGCTCGGTTGGACGCCCTCGTACGCTCGAGTTTGCGTCGTATCGCCTTTCATTTCTTCGTCTCGAAAAGCACTTGACCGCTCTTGAGAGCGGTCAAGCGCGGGGGCATATGTTGCTCTTGATAGCCTTGGTTGGCAGTTTGCATGAACAGGCGGCGAAGTACTGCTGCTGCCGGTGCCGCATTGCCGATGAGCAACAATTGGATGGGCGAGTACGCGTCCTACGGTCACTTATGCCGGTGATGCCTGCTACCGTGGCCTCTCTCGCTTACCGTCGACCTAACGTTTAATCAATAAAACTCTTCCATCTATTGCTTATAAGCAATTATGCGCACTTGCGAGTTTACAGCTCCGTCAGGTTGCTCTGACGTGGGTTAGCCATCGAACCCGGGGGTTTGCGCTGACCTGTGTCTCAATCAATTTCCGATAAGCAACAAGTTCCTGTAAGTCAATGATTTAGAGGGGGATGCTCTCTAGTCTTCGATGCAGCGTGTTCCGCGCTCAAAGGAGACCTACCCATGACCACCAAAACCCTACGCAGCTCCACCCTAGCCTTAATTCTCATTCTCCAAGCCGCCGTTGTCGGGAAAGGCTTCGCCCAAAGCATTCCGACACCTCCTATACCCAGCCCCGACGGCAACCCAGGCGGCGGAAATCCGGATCCCACGTGCGGAGATGCCGGATGCGTCGTAGCGATACACTTGGAATAGCTACTGGATAAAACTTCGACCCCTGGTGGTCGCCCGATTCGGAGCGTCAACAATGCACCTGTCCGGATTTGATCGCTTTGTCTGGGCGGCCACCTTCTTTGGTCATATCTTGGTGCTGCTCGTGCTCTTTGCGCGCCGCCGCGCACGTTCCTTTCCGGCGTTCACAACCTATGTCGCCGAGAATATTGTCACGACTGCCGTCCTTTATTTCGTTTTCAATAATCTCTCCTTTAGCACATACCGCTACTCTTACTGGTCGTTGGGAATCTTAGATGAGTTCCTCCAACTTCTCGTCTTCTACGAACTTGCCGTGCATGTCTTCTGCCCTACCGGTGTGTGGGCGCGAGATGTGCGCGGAACGATTATGGGCATTGTCTGCGTAAGTGGCGTAGTGGCCTTCCTTCTTACATGGCTTGCTAATCCAACTGCACGTCTACCCATTCAAGCCTTCATATTGCGCAGCAATTTCTTCTCCGCCGCGTTAATGAGTGAACTCTTTGTTGGCACAATTGTCCTTTCGGCTACTGCGGGACTGCCGTGGAAGACTCACGTTGCCAGGATTGCCCAAGGCTTGGGCGCCTATTCAGTTTTCTGTGTGGCAATGGACATTGCCGTCAACTACATTCCTGAATTGATGCGTATGCAGATTTATACCTTGCAGAAACAGGTGGAGTATGACCTTATAAGGATTCGGACCTGGAGACGGAATTGAGAAACTTCTACTTTCTGCTTCTGGCCGTCCTTTTCTTGACGGTGCTGGTTGGCACGTTACTCCAGCAGTATCTCCGTGCCCGCAAGGCGGCCCAAGCAACCTGGGACGACCTGCTCAGAAATCTTATCTGGGTGGATCGCGATAAGATCGCAAGGATCGCACTGGATGTCATCGACGAGTCAGGCGAGCGCCGCCAAGGTGAAGACGCCTTTTCACTTGACCCTGAGGTGATCTGGTCACTCCTGGGCGGCCTTGAAGGTCTCGAGGTTTTGGAAAAGAACTGCCACGTGCTTGTAGATCTGGCGTCCTATGTTCAAAGGTGGTATCCGGAAGCTCTTGTGGTTGCGGAACAGTTGCGCCTGAACGCAAAGGAGATTGAGTGGCATGTAAGCAGACTCAAGGGCGCCGCTAAGACAGGCAATCTTGAGTCGTCGTTCGCAGACTATGCTCAACGCGCTGTCGTTACGTATTACCTGATGACCAGACACGTGCTTGAACTCTACAGTCAAACTGATTTTCCGGGACTCGCCGATGTGCAACGAGCGCTCTAGCGTCAGATAGTCCGTCGCGCCAAAACACCGGCCACGGTGCCAATCACCTCTATCTCTTTTCGAAATCTCCAGCGCTTGCTGGTCTCGTAGGAAAGCGGATGAGGGACTAGCGTCAACCAGTCCGATGTTTTGTCAAGCTCGCAGAAGCCTGATACGTAACCGGTCCGAGTGAATAGAAAATAAATGGGGCGATCGAATTCGTGCGTCCATTCCCTTCTATCCGCGATGGCACGCTTCTGAGTGTCGATCAATACAATCGATCCTGCGCGAATCATCGGATCCAGCATTCGATCCCGACGCCCAATGACTCCTCTCCGATAATGGCTCGGTAAGGAACCTTGACCGGGAGGAAGTAACGCAGTTGCATCTGGTGGTGAATCCGCGAGAAAGCTATCAGGCAACCAGTACTTTGCGTGTTGTTCCAAAGGGCCAGATGCAAGTAAAAGGGTTGCATTCGGAGAGGATATGCTGTCTAACTGATGATTTGGCGTAGTGCCTGACGCCGGACACAGAGCGATCATCTGTTCTGCGGTGAGCCCATATATGACGGCGAGGACGATCAATTTGGTCGCAGATAAGCCACGATCTTCTCGCTCCACTCGATCTAGCCAGCTCGCAGAAATCTTGTAGGCGGGGTTCTCCCATTGCTGAGCCAAACATAAGCTGCGTTCTTCCACTTCTCTCAAAGGGAGCTGCCATCTTAGCCGCGACTCCCGAAGCTTATCTCCTATACCTGCCATCAATGATCCTCTAGGAATTCTGGGAGAAAATCTCAATCGCTTGCTGAGCTTACCGGCGATTGTACCAATATTACCCGGAAACGCGAACTTGAGCATCGGGTCCACGCCCGGATTCTGTGCGCTCCTACGGCGATCCTTCCTTATGACTAGGACCGATGTATCGAACAGCCCAATCAGAGCGGCAACCCACGTAACGGGCACATTGTGCTGTCTACTGGAGTTGAGTTCGACACGAATCTCATCGTAAGAGGAGGACGTCCAAAGACCTCCGAAACAACAGCGAAATGCTTCATCGATAAGCCGTCGATGCCAAGAGAATTTGTGGAAACGGCACAATTACATTGAATTCGTCGGGATTTAGTCATTGACGTCTTGCCGGATCGAAGTTGCGGAAAAGGCCTCTGGAAACCTGACTCAGGAAGGGTTCGATTCGTTCAAATGAGGCATCGATTAAGGCTTCGAAGGCACTCAATCCAGCATATGCTTGCTCTAGCTAGAGCGGCCAGAAATTGTTCGATGTCGGCAAGCGGGATGTTTCCTTCCCCGCTAATTTGCAGAGTACCTCTTGCATTTGAATTTATGCTTACGCCCTCTCCCTGCTCGGAAGTTGAGATTGTTGGTTCTTGGCGCTCAGTCGTTCTTTCTTCCATGGCATCCTCCGCAATTGGAACAATAGTAGCGGAGAGGGCCGATGTCTGCTGGCTAGGAAATTCGAGTACGAAGCGGTGCCCATACGCGGGTAAGCCGCGTGGCCTGGGGGAACGCTCCAGTGCGCCTGGTCGGGGTTGAAGTTCCTGTACGCGCGCAACAGGACGGCGAAAGAGTCCAAAAGCACTGTTCCATAAGCTGTAGATTTTGAAACAGGCCGGAATGTCCGGCTTCACCCGACCCGTCGCATCTACTCCAGAGGCGGCGTGGCATGGGCTTTGGTACCTGCGCCGGGGCGGAAGTCGCAGCGCTCAAGAAGACTGATGAAGCGCGCTTGGGTGCGGAATGGATCCCACTTGGGGTCTACGGTGAGGAAGGCGAGGTGTACGTCGTGCGCCTGGTAGGAACGTTCGAGGTGGTCGAGGGCGAGATCGGTATTTCCGAGACCGGCGTGAATGAGGGCGAAGGCGTAGGGCGGGACGAAGCGCTCTTGGGACTGTGAGATGATCTCGAAGGTCCGCAGGATTTCGAGGGCTTCGGCGGCGCGGCTCATTTGGGCGAGGAGGTAGCCGCGAAGAGAGAGAGCCTTGGAGTTTCCCGCACTGAGGCGATTGGCCTGATTCAGCGCGTCGAGGGCCTCCTCGTTCTGGTGAAGATGGACGCAGGCCTGAGCGAGTTGAAAGTGACCGATCCAGAATTCGGGGTCGATGACGATGGCCTCGCGAGCAAAGTGAGTGGCGTTGGCAAGGTCGCCCGCGGCGAAGGCGATTTGCGAGGACAGTGCACGGTTCATCGCGCTGAGGGGATCGATCTCTCGAGCGCGGCCGATGGCGGCGATTGCCTGTTCGTGGCGGCAGGAGTGCGATTGCACAATACCCAGCATCCGGTGGGCAAAAGCGTAGTTGGAGTCTGCGGCGATAGCCTTGCGCTGGGCGGCTTCGGAGACGGCCCAGTCCCAACCTAGCCAGAACTGAAAGAAACCGAGTGAGGCTTGCGCTTCGGCGAGACTCGAATCCGAGCGGACGGCGTTGTCTGCGGCAGCACGGGCCCGGGCGATCAGGAGGAGCGGGGGCGTGTCGCCAGTGACAGGGCTGGAACAAAGAGCGTCGGTGAGGCCGGACCAGGCGAGAGCATAGTCAGGATCGAGAGCGGTAGCTTGGGTAAAGTACTCGATGGCGCGACGCGTGGTGAGGGGGGTGAACTGGTTCCAGAAGAAGCGACCTCGGAGGTAGAGGTCATAGGCATCGGGGTTCCGGGTCTGGCGGTTGGCGAGGGCGGTGAGGCTGGCGGGAGAGAGACGGAGGCGGACCTGTTCGGCAATAGCAATGCTGAGTTCGCGCTGGAAGGTGAGGAGGCTGCGGGGCTGGCTGTCGTAGGAGGCAGACCATATCTGAAGCTGATCGCGAACTCGGATGAGCTTTGAGGTAATGCGGAATCGGTCGCCTTCGGCACGGAGCGAACTCTCGATGAGATACGAGGCGTCGAGCTCGCGACCGATTTCGACGAGAGTTTTGGTAGTGCGCTTGTAGGACATGACGGAAGTACGACCGATGACGCTGAAGTGGTCGGGATCAATCTGTCCGAGGGTGGCGATGGTCTCTTCGGTGAGGCCGTCGGCGAGATACTCGCGGTCAGGACCGGCGCCGAGGTTATCGAAGGGGAGGACGCCGATTCGGATGTGGGTGGCGGGTTCCGGGCGGAGAACGGCCTTTGAGGTACGAACTTCCGCCGTGAAGCAATAACCTCGGCCGGGGACGGTGGCGATAAAACGGTTTTCGCCACGCGTTTCGCCGAAGGTGCGACGCAGGGTTGAGATGCTCTGATTGAGGTTGTTCTCTTCGACTACGGTATCCGGCCAGATGGCGCTCATGATGTGTTGTTTGTCGAGCACTTGGCCCTGGTGCTCAATCAGGAGGATCAGGGTATCGAAGGCTTTGGGAGTGAGTGGGACCTGTTCGCCAGCGCGGAGAAGAACTCGTCTGCCAGCGTCGATGCGGAAGTCTCCAAAGTCATAGATATGAGACTGTACATCGCTCACGAGAGCGCTCCTGGGTGTTCAAAAGGTCTATCTTCAGAAAACTTCAGAACGCTTCAGCACCGGCTAAGTACTTTCGACGAGGCTGGGAAGAGTATAGGGCATCGGCGAGAACTCCGAGAATGGGACGAAGGAGAGAGTCTATGAGAATGAACGTTTTGAAGGCTTCGGCACTGCTGGTGATCGTGGGGGTATTAGGGATGTCTTCGGCGCATGGGGCGGCTCGGCCGGATGACAGTGGCGACGGACAAAAGCTGGAGGGGACCTGGGTGGTGACGGTTTCGCTGCGCGACTGCTCGCTTGGAACGCCGATCGGCGCGCCGTTTATGTCGCTGTTGACCTTTGCGCGTGGAGGCACGATGACTGAAACCACATCGAGCCCGATGTTCTTCCCCACATTTCGCGGCCCCGGGCATGGCGTTTGGAGCAAGGCAGGCGGAAACACATACAAGGCATCGAGCATTGCCATGATCACGGTGAATGGCGCGTTGACGCGGACGCAGACCATCACGCAGACCATTGAGGTTCAGAGCGAAGACGAATTCACGACGACCTCAGCCTCGGTGAAGTTCTTCGCGCCGAACGGAACATTGCTTGGCACGGGATGTGCGACTGCGACGGGGACTCGGTTTGAGTTGGAGGAGGGGCTGTAAGTGGTATGCTGCGCCCGCTAATTGTTATGTATTTTTCGTAATGCTGCTCCAGCTTCGCGGCAATCTGTGTATGCTCGCACACTCTGACTTGACTGACTGTCCTGGTGGCCTCTTCTATGAAGATTCTGGCATTTGTCTGCCTATCCGCTCGTTCGATCTCGGCCGGTTTCTACCTATCAGCTTCGCGAGTTCGACGCCTGGTTCTGCTTTTGGCGTGCGCGCTCCCAGCGGCAAACGTCTTGTGCTTCCAGGCCGAGTCGCAGACCGCGCACTTCACACCAGCCACAGGCGTGAATTTTGGTAGCGTCAACGTACGGAATGTTAGTGTGGCGGTTCCGCTGTCTTTCACATTTGACACGGCGGGAAAGCTGGGGAACATCACGGTTCTAACCCAAGGCATAACGGGACTGGATTTCGCGGATACGGGAACCGGGACCTGCACGACTAATGGGGCGGCGCATACCTATAACCCTGGCGAAACGTGCACCGTTGACGTGACGTTTTCCCCGAAATATCCAGGAACGCGCTATGGAGCGGCGGTTTTGAAGGATACAGTTGGTAACGCAATTGCTACCGGGTACGTTTATGGAACTGGTATCGCGCCCCAGGTGGTTTTTCTGCCCGGAGCGCTGACGACCATCGCGAGCACCGGCCTGAATCACCCCACAGGCGTGGCGGTCGACGCCAACGGTATCGTCTATGTTACCGACACTTTAAATAACCGGGTTTTGAAGGAGACTCCGTCCGGAGCCAACTACACCGAGTCCGTATTGCTGAGCATCGGCTTGAACTCTCCCTTTGGCATCGCGGTGGATGGGGCCGGAAATCTTTATATCGTCGATGCCCTGAATCGGCGGATATTGAAAGAGACGTTGTCCGTTGGCGGCTACACCGAGACGGTATTGGTAGCCACCAGCTTACATGGCCCCACGGGCGTGGCTGTGGATGGGAGCGGCAACGTCTATTATGCCGATTCTCCCAGCAACAGCGGCAATCTCGGTGTTCAACGCATTGTGAAGAAGACCCTGTTGGGCGGGGTCTATACGGACAGCACGGTAGCCGATGTTTCGACTGGGTTGGACAATCCCATTGGCGTCGCGGTGGATGGGGCCGGAAATGTCTATATTGCCGATACCGACATCGCCAAGGTGTGGAAGGAGACGCCGTCGGGAACCGCTTACACACAGACGACTGTGGGCAGCGGCTTGAACCAACCCCATGGCGTGGCCGTAGATGGGCAAGGGAACGTCTACATCGCTGACCGTGGCAATCTTCGCGTGCTGAAGGAAACGCCATCGGGTACCACTTACACCGAGACAACGTTGGCCACCGCGTTGGCGCCCTGGGGAATGGCTGTCGATGCGAGCGGCAATCTCTATATCGACGACTATGACGAGAGCACGGTCTTGAAGTTGGATATGGCCGATCCCCCGACTCTGAACTTTGCGGATATCAATGTGGGGGCGACCAGCACTGATAGCCCGCAGACAGTGACGGTGCAGAACATCGGCAACGCGAATCTTACATTTCCGATTCCTTCCGCAGGACGCAATCCAAGCATTTCGGCCGGCTTCACGTTGGGCGGAAGCGGCACTTGTCCGCAATTGACTACCTCTTCGTTCGGACCGGGTACGCTGACGCCGGGGAGCGGTTGCACACTTCCCGTAAGCTTCGTGCCGGCTGCTCCGGGAATCAATCATGGATCGCTCGTTCTGACCGATGATGCGTTAAACGCCACCCCGTCGACAAACCAGACGGTCCTGCTGAACGGGACAGGCCTTGGTGCTGGAACTCCACAAGCGGTATTGAGCCCGGTAAGTGTATCGTTCGGCAGCATCACAACAGGCACCACCAGCGCTGCACAAACGGTGACGCTGTCCAATCCTGGAACGGCGGCGCTAAGCATCACCAGCATCAGCATTACCGGAACGAACTTAGCACAGTTCGCCCAGACAAGCACGTGCGGGGCAAGCCTGGCTATCGGTTCGAGTTGCACGATCTCGGTGACCTTTACGCCGGCTGCGGTCGCCAGTTACTCAGCGGCTATTTCTGTCGCGGATAATGCAACCGGTTCGCCACAGACGGTCTCGCTCACCGGTTCGGGCATAGCACCCGCGGCACCACAGGCAGTGCTGAGCCCGGCAAGTCTGCCGTTCGGCAGCCTGACAACAGGCACTACCAGCGCTGCGCAAACTGTGACGCTGTCCAATCCTGGAACGGCGGCGCTGAGCATCACCGGCATCAGCATTACCGGAGCGAACACCGCACAGTTCGCCCAGACCAGCAATTGCGGCGCAAGCCTGGCTGCAGGCGCGAGTTGCGTTATCTCGATAACCTTTACGCCGTCTGCCGTCGCCAGTTACTCGGCGGCAATTTCTGTCGCGGACAATGCGACCGGCTCGCCCCAGAGCGTTCCGCTCACAGGCGCGGGTGTATCCCCTCCGCCGACCGACTTCTCGATTGGCGCATCGAATAGTCCGCAGACGGTTGCTCGGGGAACGAACGTGCAATATCCCATTACGCTCACGCCGTTGGGTGGTGCGTTTTCGAGCGTCATCACGCTATCGACCTCCGGGCTGCCGACAGGCGCGACCGCATCCTTCTCCCCAGCGACCGTCACTCCTGGTGGCAATCCGGGCAATTCGACACTGACCGTGACAACCAGCAACATCGCATCGCTCAGTGCGCCCCACTTTGGCAGTTCGCGATCCGGCGGACAGGGCGCGGTCATCGCTCTCGCACTCCTCTTGCTGCCCTGGATCAAGGCGAAGCGCATGCGACAATCGCGTGCCCGGCTGCTCAGTGCCGCCGTTCTACTCGTGGGAACGATCGGCCTCTGGGGATGCGGTTCTGGGGGATTCGCCGCACACTCGCAGCAGACCTACATTCTTACTGTGACGGGCACCAGCGGCTCGACACAGCATGCCACAACTGTGACCTTGACCGTGAAATAGGAGAGCGCGTGCACAGATATCTTCGAACCGGATTATCAATTCAGTCCCTGACTCTGGCAATGCTTCTTCTGGTCGCGAACGGGCTCACGATCAAGGCTGGCGCCCAGAGCAAGCACGAGGCCAGGCCGTTGGAATTCGCCGTGAGCTACAACGCTGTCCGGGCAAACGCGCCGCCGGGCGGTTGTGCCTGCTTCTATATGGAGGGCGGTCGTGCGGAGGTTGATTTTCGACTGCATCATTGGCTCAGCGCCGTTGCCGAAGTTGGTGGTGCCCACGCAAACAAAATCAATTCGAGTGGTGACTCAGTCGGCCGACTCACGTACCTCGTTGGTCCTCGCGCTACCTACCGGTCCGGTCAACGGTTCTCCGGCTTCGCACAGGCGCTGTTCGGAGGAGCGCACGGGTTCGACGGCTACTTCCCAAAATCGACGACCTCCTCCTCCTCAAGTGCGAACTCGTTCGCTTTCTCAACCGGAGGGGGCCTGGACTTGTCTCTTTCCGAGCACGTTGCTGCGCGGCTATTGCAAGCCGATTACCTCTACACGCAGCTTCCAAACGCTGCGGGTGACCGGCAGAACAATTTTCGCATAGGCGCAGGGATCGTCTTTCGTATCCGATAGCAGTGCGATAGTCGCAGCTTCGCTTTCTCTGCTACGGATCGTCGCGTCTGCACAGGAAGTGACTTGAATGGGTCACAACCCACACCTTATAGAACAGCGCCCCGCATCAGCGGCCTGGTACAGGTCCTCAGCTCGAACTGGGGCGGGCGACAACCAGTGATAACAGGACTTATCGCGTTTCCAGGAACGACGACTCCTCCCGAATTTCAAGAAATCCTACGAAGTGCGCCGAAATCGGAGATGAATGTTGATCTTTCATGGATACACATAGGGGTACGGGGCGTAATAATCGTCATACCTTATGTAGATTCAACGCAGTCGAATCCTGGCGACGTTGTCAACTCTCAAGTGCCGACTGAGAGATAGTGACTATTGCCTAACCGAAGACTGAGCCAGAGAAATCGTCTTGCTCACAGCTAACGATTTGGAGCGGCTACGATTCGGACCCATTTCAAATTGTCGCGCGGGTTATGCGTCATTATTCCCGCGTGTCCTTTAGAATCGCCAGCCTTGCACATCATGTTCAAATTTTGCCAGTTGTTGCTCGTAACGCCACTGGAGGGTGGCCTTTGCGCTCTGCGATAGGAAGTCCTTGCACGCCACCGAGGGATTTACTGAACCGAGCTTATCGCTGCTACAAGCCTTCACAGGCACGCCAATCTGCAGATTGTCCCATAGACTCTGACCAGAGAGAAACGTTACCTGCATGCCTGTGCGCGCGACGTACTTCAGGTCACTGTAACTCAGCTTGTGCTCGTACGCGGCGCGCACATACTCATTTGAGAGGTCGACCCGCGCCATACCGGTATTGTCGGTAGAAATAGTTACGGGTACGCCGGCGGCGCGATAAAGATTGAGCGGATGATACGAGCCGCTTGCTCCAAACCTATCGTTGCTCGTGAGGTTGATCTCGACGGCAATATTGTCGCGTGCCATGCGTGCGAGGGTGCCAACTGCGTCGACCTCGAACTGGATGGACGCACCATGCCCGATGCGCTCGGCACCTGCGATTTCGATGGCCTTCTTCAGGTGATCGACAAGCGCGTACGACGGCGCCTTGCCCATGGTCTGTTCGCCTGCGTGAAGCGCACGGTGGACGTGAGGATACTTTGATCCAATGAAGCGGATCATTTCCATGTTGAGATCGTAGTCGTCTAAGGCACTCTCTTTATCCTCGGGGCCGACCAAATGAAAGCCGACATAATTCGGGTCGCTGTCGGCGAGCATGAATGCCATCATGGTCGCTTGAAACACCTGGTCCTGTGGATCGCCCCGCCGGGTATAGCTCAGGAAGCGGACTTCAACGCTGCAGGCCGGCTCCGCATGAGGCGTGCCGCAGCCCAGTGCCTTATCGGCTTGTGCTTTGTACGACTCAAAATCCTTCACAGCCTGTTCAACGACAGGCTTCAGTTTGGGAAGCGCTCGTTGAAACGCGCCTTCCATGTCTTTCGGATCCCATTGGGAATCCTTGACGGCTGAAGCGGTCGTGTCCAGAATGTCTGGCTGGTAAATGAATTCGGTGTAGAGATTGTTATCGTTGGCAGCCAGCCTGCGCGACAACACCATGCTCTCGCTGGGCACCAGCACCGAAATTGCATAGATTGCGGGGAAACCACCGCCCCCCGTGGTTCCGCCTGGAACGTCGTAGCCGGTTCCCTTCCGATACAACCGCCTCGAAATTAGATTCATGAAATTCTCGTACCGGCCGGGGTCGCGCATGCCCATTCCCCTCAGTTCGTCCTGGGGTGTACGGCACGGCGGTGGAGTAATCTTGGCAGCCGTGAAATCGGTGCAGAAGCCATGCTCGGCAGCCATCTTCACGTAGCTCTCGGTGTAGACGCTACCGTCAAGGTGGTTGTGGAGGTTAGCGCCCTTTGGCATGGCCTGAATAAACACGCGCAGTCGCGATTGGTCCGCGGCAACGCGATTGAAAACCGCCGCAGCGCCTGCCTCGTCCGATGACCGCACAGCCGGCGCCTGTGCATAGACACCGGCCGTCATGGCTGCAAACACTCCGGCAATGCCCGCCAATACGAGACCGCTCTTTGCCAGCTTGGAATGTGATTTCATTCGCATAGTGTACGGCACGCTGGTCAGACCCGCGCCTGAACCGGATGGAGACGGCTGGTGTGGCCCGGCGGCGGGTCTGCACGCCTGGCGCGGCACGTTGCGTCATTACGGTAGTTGAAATCTCGTCGGCTTCTTTTCGAGGCATGGGCGCGGATCCCAGCGGTACCGGACCGGTTTGCAAGTAACTTCTGACTGCGCGGTATACGCACAATAGGGAACACGGGCTGTTGTCGGTTGACCTGACGTGAATATACCAGTACGTTTTAACTAATCCTGAGAGCACATTCCAGTTACAACATGTGGGCCACTCTGCCTTCGATGACTGCGCTCACTTCAGGCACGAAACGCTCTGGTCTCAACCTGACGTAAGACTTTGTAAGGAGCAACCATGAAAAAAATCATTCTAACCTTGAGTTTTTGCCTATGCTCTTTTCTTCCAGCTATTTCGGCGAACGCGCAGGCGGTTGGCTCCATTTCCGGACACGTCGCCGACGTTTCCTCCGCGCTTGTCCCCGGTGCGACCGTCACAGCGATCAATCAGGGAACCAATGCTGAACGGACCGCGCATGCTGACAGCGGCGGCTACTTCGCCCTACCGTTGCTTCCGATCGGCACATATACGGTCCGTGTCGTGCAACCGGGCTTCCAGACGTTCGAACTGAAGAATGCTTCCCTCGAAGGGCAGCAGAACCTGGAACTGGATATCAAACTCCGGCCAGCCGACGTCAACGCTACCGTCAATGTAGAGGCTGATCAGCCCAACACGGTACAGCGCGCCGACTCCACTCTCGGCCAGACCATTCATGCCGAGCAAGTGGCTGATCTGCCGCTCAACGGGCGCGACTTCGCGCAGCTTGCGTTGCTGACTCCTGGCACCACGCGTGGCGAACAGACGACGGACTTCTTGAATCAAGGAACTTCGAGCGAGGTCTCATTTCGCGGCTCGGTATCACTTTCGGTCCAGGGCATGCCGGAGAATACAAATGACTGGCGCCTTGATGGAGTCGACGATAACGAACTGACCGGCGGTGGAGTCGCGTTTCTGCCACAGGTCGACGCGATCCAGGAATTCAACGTCCTCACGTTCAACTACTCGGCGCAGTACGGCAGCCGAGGTGGGAGCACGATTCTCGTTTCTACGAAGTCCGGTACCAACCAGTTTCACGGTTCGGCCTTCGAGTTCCTGCGCAACGACTACCTCGATGCGCGTAACTTCTTCGATCCGGTCAAGAAGGGCAAGTACCGCCAGAACGAGTTTGGCGGTGCAGTGGGCGGCCCTATCTTCAAGGATAAAACGTTTTTCTTCGTCGACTACCAAGGTAACCGTGTCCGCCAGGCCGCGCCCATCCTCAGCATCGTACCCACCGATGCGCAGCGCCTGCAGCACACCTTCACGAACCCCATCTACAACCCGGTTTCAACGCTCACTTCTAGCCCTGCCAACGGCAACCGTCCGAGCTTCTACAGCCAGTCGGCCGGAGCGTACGTGATTCCGCAGTCGCAGATCAGCTCGATCGGACAAGCGATACTGAACCTCTACCCTTCGGCTCTCCCCGCGAGCACTCCGGGGCTGACCACCGGCTTCAACTACACTGCGAGTCCGACTCGCTCACTGAATGACAGCGAATTCGATGCGCGCATCGATCATCAACTCACCACCAAAGACAGTGTCTTCGCGCGCTTTTCGTGGGATAACGCGTCTCAGTTCAACCCGTCGGGCCTGCCGGGTTTCGGGTCGAAGAGCAGCTTCACCTCGACCACGAACTTCCGCACCCGCGCACGCAATATCGCGCTGTCAGAGACGCACATCTTCTCGCCGCACATCCTGAACCAGTTCAACGTGGGTTACAACCGCGACTTCAACACGATCCACGCGTTCGGTTACGGCACGACCGCTGCATCGGACATCGGTATCACAGGCGCAAACCTGGGCGACCTGGCCAGCTCGGGCATGACGCTTATCTCGCTGACTGGTTTCAACCCCATCGGCGACCGCAACTTCTCGCCCTACCAGGGCGGTACGAACGTCTACCACTACTCGGATGCGCTCTCGGTCGTGAAGGGCAAGCACACCATGGTCTTCGGCTTCGACTTCCGGCCGATGCAGAACAACGGCCTTGGCGAGACGTACTTCCACGGCCAGATGGCCTTCACCAAGAACTTCACCGCCTTCTCCACCGGCACCACCTTCGCCGCGACCATCACAGATCCCAGCACAGGCATCACGGGCGCGAACGGTTCGCCCGTCGCCAGCCTTCTGCTTGGTTACGCGAACGGCGGCAACCGCCAGAACCAGCTGAACAGCACCATCATTGGACGTCGCTGGAAGGAGTACCGTGGCTACGCACAGGACAACTGGGCTGTAACTCCTTCTTTCTCGCTCAACCTTGGCATTGCATATGGCATCACTACGCCGGTGTCAGAGGCTACCTCGCGCATCGCGGATTTCGATGTCACCACAGGCCTGTTTCATGTGGCGGGCTCGCAGGCTTCAACTTATTCAGGGACAGTCGCCGCTAACAAGTACGCCGACATCGCGACGGACAAGAGCAACATTGAGCCACGCTTCGGGTTCTCGCTGAGTCCGCTGGGGCCAACCCACAACACTGTTTTGCGAGGTGGGTACGCGATCTTTCACGACACCTCGCACCTGGGTCAATCGGCCGGAATTCATCAGAATCCGCCCTACACCAACACGTACACGTTCACCACGAACGATATCAACCCAGGCCGTGTTCTTATTCCCGGTTCGACGATCAACGGGTTTCCGGACAACAGCCAGCCGCGCAATCCCACGACCTACACCGGTTCGCTGGTGGCGCAGGACATCAAGTTCAAGCAGGGACTCGTTCAGCAGTTCAACCTGAACTTCCAGCAAGGGGCGCCGCATGGAGGCGTGCTCACGATCGCTTACGCAGGATCGCATGCGTCGCGGCTCTTCAATAACGTGGGCAGCTTCAACGGAGCCGCTCCGGGGGCAGGGAACAACACCGCCGCGCGCAGGCCGTTCACGACTCTGAACACCATCTCGGACATCACGTCGAACGGATGGCTCGTCTACAACTCCTTCCAGGCCAAGTACGAGCAGCGAGTCCGCGACTTGTATTTCCTTGGTTCCTATACCTATTCGCAGGCGATTACCAACGGCTTCTCGGAAGCGGTGACGACGCTCTCTGGTTCCACATACTTTCCGCTCACGCTTGGCCCTAACTTCTACCACGCGTCGCCAGTGCTCGTATCGAGTCCTGGAAATCCGGCTGGCGTGGCGATCTCTCCCTACGCCGATCGCGGGCTTTCTGCTCTTCAATTGCGCAATAACTTCACCGCGTCGGTGATTTATGCGCTTCCCATCGGCAAAGGCAAGATGCTGCTTTCGAACGACGGAAAGGTTTTGGACGAAGTGATCGGAGGCTGGCAGGTCAACAGCATCGTCACTTCGCATAGTGGTTTTCCTCTTGCATTTACGCAGGCGACAAATACTTCGGGGTCGGGAATCGTAAACCGGCCTGATCTCGTTGCTGGATGCGACCTGTACTCCGGCGCACACACTGTCAACAAGTGGTTCAATACCGCATGCTTTGCCGCCCCAACTACGCAGCAACTCGGCAACTCGCCGCGCACAGTAGGATACGGACCTCAGCGCACCAACGTGGACTTCTCGCTCTACAAGAAGTTCTCCACCTACGAGGCGCAGAATTTAGAGTTTCGCGCCGAGTTTTTCAACGTCCTGAACCACTCTCAATTCGGTTTGCCCGACCAGGGTCTTGGCGACGCCGCGTTCGGCGCCATATCGACCACGGTGCATGAAAATCGGCAGATACAGTTTGCATTGAAGTACTTGTTTTAGGATTTTGGTAGAACGCGACCAAATGGTAATGAGCCTACGAAGCTTGCTTCAGAAGACCCTGCCGGGTGTCGCGTTCTGCCTTTGTACCGCAGTGTTTGCGCAGACGGGTACGCCGCGCTACGTTATCGCCGATCAGGACGCCACGGGTCCAGGCGGCTCTGATATGGCAAACCATGCGGTCAACGCCTCCAAGCTCAGATCAGAGCTATAGGATTCCACAATATGGCCGCAATGCATTCAATCTGAACCAGTTGCGATCCACCACTTTCAATAGATTTCAGCAACCGGTCAAATCTGGTTCGGGACCAGGGGTCGGAGGTTCGAATCCTCTCGCGCCAACCATTTAAAATCAATAGTTTGCAAATGGTGGAACGAGCACCTGGTTTGGTCCAAGTGCTCTAGCGATCGACCGCGCCAGGTAGTGTTTTCTGTAGTCGGCAGTGGGTCCGAAAGACGAGCCTCTCAATTAGTAGAGGATTTTGAGACCGAATTGAACGATGCGCGGTTCGAATGTGCTGGTGATCTGGCCGCCCGTCGTCGCCGTTGTGCCATTGGTGCCGCCGATCGTGCCGGGAAGGTACAGATTGGTGTGGTTCAGGATGTTGTATAGCTCTGTGCGGAATTCCACTTTCAGGCTTTCGACCGGCGTTGAGAACTTCTTGTTCAGCGAAAGATCGGTCTGGTAGAACGGCGTGTTGCGCAATGGGTTGCGCCCAACATTGCCGAAGGGACTCAGGCCCGCCGCGCTGGCTGGAAGTGCGAAGGCCGCGGGATTCGTGTACTGGATATATCCGGTCGATGCAATCTGTGTGTTCAGAATCTTTGGCACGCCGGGAATGATATTCGGACGATATTCGTTTGCGCCGCGGTAGGTTGCGGATATCTGCGGCGACACCTGGTTGGAAGCGCCTGGGCCGTAGGTGATGTTGAACGGCGTACCGGACTGCATCGTATTGATCAAACTTAGCTGCCATCCGCCGATCGCACTGTCGACGAAGCCATTCGTGTTTGAGAGAAATTGGCGACCGTGGCCGAAGGGCAGTTCATAGACGAGGCTGGTGATGTTGGCGAGCGGCAGATTGTAGTCCGACTGTGCGTAGTCCGCGCGGATGTTGTTGCCATCCTGCGGGGAGGGCGAGTTGCCCTCGAGCGAGGCGCTGGCGTTGTCGAGCGAGTGCTCCCAGGTGAAGGAGTTCAAGAGGGTGAGTCCGGCGACGAAGCGTTGCTCATATTTCACTTGCAGCGAGTCGAAGTGCGAGTAGAACTCGTTTAGGGCTTCGGTAATGTCGGTGGGCCAGTTGCTGTACGGACGGGCGAAGCCGAGCGCGGGGTTCTTCTGGTTGGCATTGAGGAATCCTTCGAGCTTCACACCGTGGCTGCCGACGTATGCAATGTCGAGCAGCGTGTTCTTCGCGAGCTGCCGCTGCACGCTCAGGAAGTAGCTCTCGACGTAACTGGCCTTGTTGTTCTTTGGGATGTATGTGATGTTGTCGGTGAACGGATTGAATACCGTCGCCAGCCCGGATGGAAAGCCCTGATCGATGGTGGCATAGCAGCTTGGCGATGTAGCGCCCACCGCAATAATCTGCGCCGGCACCGGGTTGCAATGGTTGGTGGTGTTCGGCGCCGACTGGGTAACTGTTGTGAACTGTGCCTGCGGTGCATTGATGGGCAGGATGTCTCCGGACCCAGCACGCGTGTAGTGCGAATAGCTGATGCCGAATCCGCCGCGCAACGCAGTCTTACCATCGGGCGAATAGGCGAATCCGACTCGCGGCGCAAAGTCGGCCAGGTCCGGATTCACGAGCGTGCTGCCGTAGACACCACCACCCGAGAACGGCGTGACGTACGCAGTCTTGACCGCACCGGGAGTTGTGGTCAGGACGGTCTGCGTAGCCGGATCGAAGTTGGAGACGTTGTTGTGGAGCTCGCCATAGGGCGATCCGTACTCCCAGCGCAAGCCGATGTTGAGCGTCAGGTTCGGATTAACCTTCCAGTCATCCTGCGCGTAGACGCTTTGATTGCTCTGCAGGAGGTGCGCGACAAACTCGTTCGCCAGTGAATACGCGCTGGTCGTCCCGAAGAGGAAATCGGCCCAGTAGTTGTCCGCAACGGTCGTCGTCGGATTGCTGCAGCTTGGATCGTTGGCGAGGGTGCAGCGGCTGTATCCTCCGCTGAATGTAAACGAACCGTAGAGAGGGTTGTTGTCCTCCACCGCCATCCAGATGTGCTCGTACTCGTATCCAAACTTCAAACTATGGTGACCCTTCACCCAGGTGAAATTCACCTTTGGGTCGATGAGCGCTGGATTCTGCCACTGCGGATTGGTGCTCTGGCGGCCAAAGCCAGTAAACCCACCGGAGAGGCCGATGGATGGCAAGCCGCCCGCAACAATTGGATCGGAAGGGAGGCCCGGGAACGTGAACGACTTGTCACCAATGGAGAGGTTGTACTTTCCGGCCTTGGTGCGATCCAGTCCAAGACGTGCATCCAGCACCTTGTTAGCGCCAAGAAGTTGGGTGTAGCCAAGAGCAATCTGCTGGTCGAGAATTCGAATCCTGCCGTTCGTCTGACCATCGAGCGGAATCGGAATCGTCGGATAGTTCACGCCATTTTCTTTGCGATCGCTGATTCGCAGGAACGCAGAACTCCGCGGGTTGATCTGCCAATCGAAGCGCAGGTCGCCTTTGTCCGCATGGTCTGTAAATGGAATCTGAACCGAGTAGTCGCTGGCAGCTTGCCCGGTGCTGGCAGAGCCGCTGAGCGGCAGCCCCTTGATCTGCTTGAAGTAATTCACCACCTGCGCCGAGATCGGATTGATGCCCGAAACCGCAGTGCCCCGCCGAGTTACCGCGCCCGTAAGCGGATTGACTACGTCGACCGCGAGAATCCCGTTAAGCTCATTCTGGGTCGGGACCGTCAGCACGTACAGCGGCTTGAGCGTCTGGCGAAAACCCTCGTAGTCGAGGAAGAAGAACAGCTTGTTCTTGACGATCGGCCCGCCAAAGTTGAAACCGTACTGGTTCCGGTTGAACGTCGGCTTCTGGAACGGAACCGGCCCGTTGGTGCCGATTACAGTAGGGTGGAAGAACCCCTCGGCGTTCAGATCGGTGTTGCGTAGGAACTCATATACGGTCGCGTGAAAGTTATTGGCGCCACTCTGCGAAGCAACATTGATGGTCGCCCCGGACGCTCGGCCATACTCGGCGCTCTCGTTATTCGTCACGACCTGGAACTGCGCTACGGAGTCGGGCGGGACAGCAATGATCTGGTTGTCGAACCCCTGGTTGCTCTCGCCGTACGCGTTGTTGTCCAGACCATCGAGCAGAAAATTGTTGAACATGCTGCGCTGGCCATTGACGTTGTATGCTCCTGCGCGCACCAGCGAGCTGATCGAACTTGTCGTCGCCGCGGTCGGCGCCTGCCGCGAACCCGGGATCAACCCCAGCAGATCCGAATAGTTACGCGTTACAAGGGGGAGGGCTTCGCTCTGATAGTTCGTTATGTTCTGGCCGCGTTCACTGGTCTCGGTCTCGAGCTGCATCGCGACGCCCGTTACCTCAACCGTGGTCTCCGTTGAGCCGGCCTTTAATGTCAGGTCGATGCGCTGCCGGTTGCCTACAGAGATGGTGATGCCCTGCGCCGCTGCATCCGAGAAACTAGGGGCGCCAGCTTTAATGCTATACACGCCCACACGCAGCGATGGAACCTCGTAGTCGCCGGTCCCGTTCGTCTTGGCTTCGGCGATGGCACCCGTAGCATCGTTAGTGATCTTGACCGACGCGCCCACGATCGGGGCCCCACTGGCGTCGCGGATCGTGCCGATGAGACTCCCGTTCTCGTATTGCGCGGGGAGCTGGGTCGCAAGAAGGAAAAACGCAAGTGCAGTCAGACGCCGCAGCGCGGAGGAAGCATAATTTGCTCGCATGTGTACAAAAATACCGCCGTAATCGTTACAGTTCGGTCAACGCATTATGAACGGTTGGTTTAAGACCGCAACCAGTCTGTGCAAGACTCGTAAAATCAGGAGATGATTATGACCTTAGCTCCGGCAACGGTGTACGGTGCGGGCTTCACGAAACGGAAATGTCGTTGATGATCGACCAACAGCGATATGTCGGGCCTTCAGCCCTCAGGATTATGGGCGGCTCGTACCTGGGCCTTCGGCCCAGGCTGGTATGTTACGGGACTTCGGCCCTGAAGACGTGCCCCGCCAGATTTGCCTGAGCTAAGGCCATACTCATCAATCAAGAATGTCGTAGCATTGCTGCGTCGGCCAGTTAACCTACGGCTCAGTCAAGGGCAGCGCTTCGCCGCGGCATCGGTCTTTACCAGGCACGCGGAATCGTAGTACCGCGTCCCGCCAAACTCCTGATATTCCAGCAATGTGCTCCAGCCATTCTCATTCGGAGTGGACACCATCACCTTTCGCCCTCCGGTATCCGGCGACTTGCCTCCCGGAAGAACCTCCTCGAGGACACGGCCCCGAACACTGCCCACCGACGGCATTTGCAGACCTAGAAGATGCGCCAGCGTCGGCGCGATATCGATGTTCCCCGCCGGAGATTCGTCGAGAAAGCCCACTTTGAAATCGGGGCCCATCGCCGCCATATTGTTGAAGGTCTGGTCGCGGCCAAATCCGCCGTGCATTCCCTGTCCTTCCTGCAACGTCGTATCGGACACCTGCGACGCGCTCTGCAGATCGCCCGGACTGCCGTAGAAAATCTTGTACGCCACCACAATCGCCGGCCGTGGCACGGCGCTGTGCCCGGTCAACCCAATCGAACTCAACGGCAGTGCTCCGGGACAATCTTTCGGCGTCGCGCAGTATTTGTCGTCGGCGAAAATGCCGCCAACATAATCGAGCCGCATAAGAATGCCGAGCGTCTTTCGCACGACATCGACGTTTCCGCTCGGCACATACACCAGGTCGGAGCCGCCGTTCGCCGCCACAATCAACGTCGCATCCGATCCATCGACACGCTTCACTGTTTCACCCAGCAGCGCGCTTCCCGTGGAAGGATGCTGAGACTTCTCGCCGCCCACAACTACCTCAAGATAGGGCGAAGATCCAACGGTCCCACGCACTGCCGGATCGAACACTCGCAGATGTTCTCGAATAGCCAGATCCACTGCCAGAAACCCCGTTGGCAGCGTTCCCCTGGGCTCCGGCTTTTCCTTCCCATTCA
>WNGR01003587.1_pt1 | contig 21089 bp, 10 predicted proteins | sample 5407581 | NCBI WGS metagenome assembly WNGR01 (sample SAMN13153383, study PRJNA577476) | soil metagenome | isolation source: 80 cm soil or saprolite under Garry oak tree replicate 2 | place: USA:California | collected 2016-06-15
CTCGCAAGCCGGCGGGGCGCAGGAGACCGGCCCGGCGGACCGAGGCCGGGCTGGGAAGCCAGAGCGTGGAGACCGTGCGGTTGAAGCGTCGTGCGCGCACGGCGGCCGCGGGAGCGGGGGGCGGGGATTTTGGCGGCGTTTCCGTGGTTGAGGGTGCCGACTCCGAAAGCCCAGAGGAATTGCTGGAAGAAGGCCAAACGTTCGAAGCGGGGATAGTGAGCGGAGTGGAGAACGCTCCGGACCCGGATCAAGGCGAAGTGCGCACGCACGAAGTGCCGCAAGACGACGTGCCGGAAGAATACGACGACAAGGACCGTCCGTAAAGTTCCAGAGCTGTCGAGCGCTACGACCTCACCATCGATACGGTGTAGGCCGCTATTCTCCGCAACCAGAACCGAAGTGCGGGCGTGGGCTCGTCGAAGTTCTGATTGACAGATGACAGACTCATTCGCGACGCCAACGACAGCAAATGGGCAGTCCGTCACATCGCGGTTCTCAGACTTACGAGGCGAGTCGAATACCTTCGAGCCGGCCAATGGCTGGGGCGGGATGTGAGTTGAGGCCGGTTCACGACGGCTAGGGCTTCAAGGGCGTCACAGTTTTGTAGCAGATCACAGCGTCATACGAGTCAGCCCAATAGATGAGACTGGTCTCAACGGCAGAACGTTTCTGTTGAGGAATCCGGTGCAGCAGCGCCCGAAGGGGACGGAGATCAAAAACTGTTGCTGAGTACCTTGCCTTTTCGGCAAGCAGGGCAAAAGCCGGTTCGTCCCTTCGTTCATCCGCGTCCCACGTATCTCCATGTAACGTCGCTTTACCGCCGGCGCCAAATGCTCCGACATTAAATGTCTTCCTCCCCTCCCCTACGGCAAACTCCGCGATGAAATTGCCCAGTGTCGATATGCCCCGGGCATCGTACCCTCGAGGTAAATGGTTGCGTCCGAAGCGAAGCAATACTTTGGAAGGAGTTCCGGCCGCTGAACCACGACGGAAGTGTTTTAAGAACTGCTCTTTCATCAGCCGCTCGCGCTCGTTCTGGGCGATCATCTTTGTGTCTGCGTCCAGCCGATTTTTTTCTACTTCCAGAGTCTCGATAAGGTTCTCGCGAACCGACATATCGTTCGCGACTGCATCCTTGTTCCCCTTACTCCCTTTCGCCAGGTCGAGCAGCTCGGGCGCCATTTTTCTGTCGTAGCCATCTTTCGTAAGCTCCGTCATCCGTCTCAGGTCGAGGTCGCTGGGATTCAGCAAGGCAAGTTCCGCGATCAGGAGTTGCGGTTGCGCCTCCTCGATGTCGCAACCCCAAAGGACTTCCGCATTGGAGTCGGCGAAGGAATGAACCTCCATTACCTCATCTTTGGTCCAAAGACCTTGAACCTCAGGCCCCTTTCCCGCAGGCACAAATTCGAGCTGGTGAGCAGCCCATGGACTGACCTCAGCGGCTATGTGCCGGTACCCGTGCTTCCACATCAGTGGCCAAAGCGCTCTGAGAAGTGCAGGAATTTCGTTGTCCCCGTGCAGCTCTCCCAACAGGAAGAAGTCATTGTTCCTAGCCTCATCGAGGAGAAACTTTAGTCCGTCAGCTTTCAACTCATACTGATGGTTTATGAGAGCAGTCCGTACGGGATCGACGCCTGGCGATTCTTGCGAAACAACAGGTGTCCCCTCGGCAAGGATGGTTAGGCAGAAAATCAACCAGGAGAGTTGTCGGCGCATATCTGTCAATACGCATCCTGATTTTTGTGGTTCCGCGAGAGTCGCCGGTGCGAAACCCGGCTTCAGCCCATGTGCTACCGGCGAATGACCATGCCTTGACTTCGCTGTTTCTTCGCCACTGTCACACTTCGCGCTTTCCCGAACCAAGCTACCGCAGTTGCCAGGGCAGAGGTCGTTGGCCGGTACAGTACGCAAAGATCGCTTTGCGTAGCAGGTCTTTACCCGATAGGCTTTTGCAGCTTTTGTCTGGTTGTTTGTGTGGTTCTCCGGGCTTAATCCAGTAGTCAGCTAAATGTTCATTATGGTAGGTGTCTGGTGCTAAATCGACCAGCGGAAAGCATGCCGCAAACGATGTCCTGTTTCCGCAGGCATACCTCGCGGGTTGAGGCGGAGGAAAGCGTCTACGCTTTCTGGAGTTGCGACGGTCGAGAAGGCCTCTCACGCGTTCGCGATCTCAGCCCAAGTGGCTTGTTCATGGAAAGCCCCGTTGAGGAGCACCTAGGAGCTCTTGTGACGCTCCACTTCCTTGCCGGTGAGGGACAGATTCGCGCCAGTGCCGAGGTTCGCCACGCAAAACCCGGGAAGGGCGTGGGGCTGAAATTCATCGCTATTAATCGCCAGGACTGCCAACACCTCGCGGCCTTAATAAAGCGCTTGGGAATTAGGCGTCAGGCCTGCCCTACGCAGCTGGGTGTCTAGTCTGGCCAGCTAAAGGTGGACTGAATGGAGGGCCGGAGAGAAAAGCGCAATTCCGCAAGGCTTCAGGTGCTGGTTTCGAATCTGGCGCAGCCGTGGCTAACTGAGCAGGTTTCTACGGAAAACATCACTTCATACGGAATGCGAGTCCAGACAGAGCGGCCTTGGGAGCCCGGTACCATTGTGCTTATCAAATCTTTCCGGGACGAACTTCGGGCACGCGCAAGAGTTGTTTACTGCAAAGCTCTTCAACGCAAGACATTTGGTCTGGGACTGGAGTTTTTGGCTCGCACAGAGGCAAGGATTACGAGGTAGCTCGTCGCTTCGAGTGCGGTTCAAGAGGGCAGCGGACCCTTCCTGACAGCCCGCAGTCTATGAGCCTATGAGCCGCGCTTCCGGTAATCGGCTCTTACCGATGCCCTGCCTGAACAGTATATCCAGCAGGCGGTGCAAAAACGGATGGGTCAGGGTCACCATACGTAATGCTCATCAAGGCCGTTTGCTGGCCACCGGCCTCCGGGTCGGGATCGTGAGCCATGATCCGAACATCAGCTCCAAGATCTCGTGCCGTCTGTTGCACGGCTCGTGCCTGCCAGGACGCTGTTGCCACGGAGGTTGTGGCGAGAAGTTATTCGTAGCGTAGTGCGGTGATCGGATCGACTTTGCTCGCGCGCCAAGCCGGTACAAAGCAAGCCAACAGAGCTACGGCGGTTAGCACGACCCCAACAGCGGCATACGTCACCGGATCCCAAGGCTTGACGTCGTACAGTACTGCCGAGATTACGCGCGTGACCCCGAGCGCCAAGAGAGCGCCTACGCCGACTCCGATCAGCGCCAGCCGCAATCCGGTCTTCGCAACCATGCCTAAAACGTCAGCGGATTGCGCGCCCAGGGCAACGCGGATCCCAAATTCCCGCCTGCGTTCGTTGACAAAATAAGACATCACACCGTAGATGCCCGTCACCGCAAGCAGCACAGCGATGCCCGCGAAGATTCCCAACAGTTCCGTGTACGAGTGATACTCGCCCATGGACCGCGCGAGGACCTGATCCATCATCATCGCTTCGCCAACGGGCTGGTCGGGATCGAGTTCCGACACAATCTTCTTCACCGACGCTGCTAAGTCTCCCACGCGGCGCGCGCCTGGAGCCGTTCGTATCGCTAGCGTTTGCCATAAGTGCGCGACAATCGCCCCTCCCGGATACACCGCGGGCTGCTGCCAAAGCGAGGCATACATGAACGGCGGCGCTGGTTGGCCCAGGCCCCAATGCTTGACGTCGCCGACGACCCCGACAATTTGCCGCGGGCGGCGCTCGTTTACCGGGTATGGGTCGTAACGCAACAGAATCTGCTGCCCGATCGGGTCTTCGTTCGGAAAGAAGCGATGCGCAAACGTTTCGTTCACGACAATCGCCCAAGGCGCGGCCTCTGTATCGTGATCATCAAGATAGCGCCCCTTTTTCAGCGGAATCTTGAAGGTGCGGAAAAAGCCCGGAATGACTTCGTTGTAGCCGGCACGCGGCCGCTGGTCCGGCGGCGTTTCAGGGTGTCCCAGGATCGAGAAGGTGTACCCCTCGGAGAACCGTGTAGGAAGACCGGTGATGGAACCAACGGATTCGACGCCAGGCAGCGCAGCAACCCTTTCCAGCAGTTGTTTGTAAAATGCATTCACCGCCGGCGTGGCCTGTTCCATATCCCCGCCGGGCACACGATGCATGTACTGGCCGCCTTCCGGCAATTGAATGCTCATGGTCAGGAGGTTGCTCGAGTCGAATCCGGGATTCACGCGCTGCATGCGCAGGATGGAGTTGATCAACAGGCCCGCGCCGATGAGCAGCACCATGGCCAGCGCCACCTCGCTGACCGCGAGAGCGTGCCGCGTGAGGCTGCGCGATCCAGCAACGGTTCGCCGCCCCCCTTCCCGCAGGGCATTGTTGAGATCGGGATGCGACGCTTGCAGGGCGGGTATAAGTCCAAAAATGAATGCCGTTAAGAGAGAAATCCCCAGCGTGAAAAGCAGCACCCGCGCATCAATCGCAATGCTCTCGGCGCTCGGGAAGTCGCCCACTAGCGCGCGGAAAATCTGAATGCCCCAGTGGGCCAGTGCCACACCAAGGACTCCCCCGAGCAATGCTAGCAGGCCACTCTCCGCGAAGAGTTGCTGCATCAGCCGCTGCCGGTCGGCTCCCAGGGAAGCTCGCACCGCATATTCGCTTCGCCGCGTTTCCGTCCGGGACTGCAAAAGGTTCGCCACATTCGCACAAGCAATTAACAAAACAAAAGACACAGCGCCGAGCAACGGATACAACGGCTGCCGGGCCCAGCCGAAAAGCGCCTCGTGCAGAGGTTGCACTTTTTTGCCGATACCTTTGTTCGTCGCGGGGTAAGCCTGCTCGAGCTGGCGAGCAATCACGTCCATTTCCGCCTGCGCCTGCGCAATACTCACGCCCGGCTTGAGCCGCGCCACCGGCATGAGCCAATGATCCTGCCGCGCCGCATACCTCGAGCTCGCTGGATTGATCGGCTGCCACAGGTCAATGCGGTCGCCGTAAAACGGAGCGAAGCCTGGAGCCATGACTCCGACTACCGTAGAGGCAATACCGGTGTTGTGATTCGTGAAGCTTTTCCCAAGCACCCCCGGGTCGCCATCGAAATGCCCCTTCCAAAACGAATCACTAATAACTACGGCCTGCGTGAGTTCCTGCTGTTCGTCGGCAACAAAGGCTCGTCCCAGTATGGGTTTGACGCTCAGCAGACCGAAAAAATTCGGCGTGACGTCCTGAATGTGAATCGACTCGGATCCGTTCTTACCCGAAAGAATGGAGGATTCCGTGCCGCTCGCTAACGCGATATCTTCAAAGACACGACTCTGCTTTTGCCAATCGAGCACTTCGGCGATCGGCGGAGGCTGCCACTGATCGGGATGGCCGAGCGGCGTTTCCCAAATGGCCACCATCCGGTCTGCGCCGCGATACGGCAATGGCCGGTACAGCAGCGTGTTCATCACGCTAAAGATGGTGCTGTTTGCACCGATGCCCAGCGCCAGCGATGCAACCACAACGGAGACGAAACCGGGATTCTTACGCAGGCTGCGTACTGCATACTTCAGGTCTTGGATAAAGGTTTGCAAAAAGAAAAAATTTCGCATCTTCGCGCCCCCCTCAAGCCGACTGGCAGCTTACCTCCTGGGCTTTACACGCTTAGACGATTCGGCGGTGAATTGGGATGCAATGGATGTCGGTGTCAAGGCCGTCAAAAGGCCGTCAGGTGGCCCTTGCGCCTCTGCCTTCGAAAACCTATAATTCTGGATAACTTCCCCAGCATTTATCCATCTTACCGACTGACGAAAGGGGCGAACTTTCCCGCTCAACCGTCCGGCGTTAACTCTTGCGGTGGTTAGCCGATCACCGCCAGAGTAAACGCATTAGTATAGAAAAGCAGCTTTGTATGGCTTGGGAGGCGCCATAAAACATCCATTTTCCCAGCAGAACGTCCAACCCTATGAACCGAACCTTCCACCGCACGTCTCCCGGTCGAGCGATAGGGCCAAGATGGTTTTTTGGCTGCCGGATGTTGGGTTGGCTCGGTCTGCTTGGTGCCTTTTCCGGCAGCTTTGCTGCCGCGCAGACCTTGCAGCGCTCCCGCATCACTCAGCCAATCGATGAGCGCGTTCGTGTCACGCTGAAGGGAAACGTGCACCCGCTGGCGCAGGCTCGCTACGATCAGGGTGCCGTCCCCGATTCCATACCGGTTCAGCGGATGCTGTTGTTGTTTCAGCGCTCTCCGGAGCGCGTGGCCGCGCTCCGGCAGTTCCTCCGAGATGCGCACACGCAGGGCAGCCCCAGCTATCACAAGTGGCTCACGCCCAAACAATTTGGCGAACTCTATGGAGCCCGGGACTCCGAGATTGCGGCAGTCGCTGTTTGGCTCCAAAGGCACGGTTTCTCTGTTGCCGGTGCTCGAAAAGGGAAGATGGTGATCGAGTTTTCCGGGAGTGCCGGACAACTCCGCGAAGCCTTTGGCACAGAAATTCACACCTACGTCGTCAACGGCCAAGCACACTCTGCCAACAACCGCGAGCCGCAAATTCCCGCCGCCCTCGCCCCCGTGATTGCAGGGATCACGCCGCTCCACGACTTCCGTCCAACACCGCAGGTCAAGGTTCTTGGCAAAGCCTTATACGATCGCAAAACCCACGTGGTCCACCCGGAATGGACAATTGGGAATTCCCCTCCGCTGCTGGCTCTGGCGCCTGCTGATTTTGCAGTCCAATACGATTTGAATCCGTTATACGCGGCCGGCATCGACGGGACGGGTGTCAACATCGGCCTTATTGGCGCCTCGAACGTTTATCCGGACGTGGTAGCAAACTACCGTTCATTCTTCGGGTTACCGGTTGGCACGCTCAACATCATCGTTGACGGTCTCGATCCGGGGCCAAGTGCCTCGGTGAATCATGGGAATTGGGCGGAAGTGGAGTCCTTTCTCGATGTAGAAGTTTCCGGTGCGGTAGCCCCCGGGGCCACCGTGAATCTTTACACCGCCGCTGACACGACGGTTCAGTCCGGTCTGCTGCTCGCGGCACAGCGTGCCGTCGACGACGACGTCGCTTCGGTTCTGAGCACTAGCTATGGCCAGTGTGAACAAGCGCTCGGTTCATCCGGCAATCAGTTCTGGGCCGCGCTTTGGGAGCAGGCGGCCGCCCAAGGGCAGACTTCATTAGTCTCCTCCGGCGACAGCGGTTCTGCGGGCTGTGACGATTTCAACGCGCCCGAGCCAGCTCAGCTCGGCCTCGCCGTGAACGGCTTTTCCTCCACGCCGTGGAACATCTCCGTCGGGGGCACCGATTTCTTCTACACAAGCTATAACAGCACTGCTGGCGCTCAGAGCGCCGAACTGGCAAGTTATTGGAATATAGCGATGCCGAGCCCCACGACGCCGGCTGCCTCGCTCTTGAAAACTGTTCACGAGCAACCCTGGAACCAAGCTTTCGGGATGGATCTTTACGATGGTAGCGTCTACAACCCGAATCAACCCACGATCGTGGCCGGAAGTGGGGGCGCGAGCATCTATTATCCGAAACCAACCTGGCAAAGCGGTGAGGGAGTGCCCGCCGATGGCGCGCGGGACCTTCCCGACGTGGCCCTCTTCGCTGCGGACGGCGAAAACGATAGCTTCTATCCTATCTGCCTGCCCCAGGAAGACTGCACCGGGCAGGAAATCACCGCGATAGGCGGCACCTCAGCCTCTTCACCGGCCATGGCCGGGATTATGGCCCTCGTCATTCAGAAGTACGGACGTCAGGGGCAAGCCAATTTCGTTCTTTATCCGCTCGCCATGCAGCAGCCCTCGGTTTTTCATGATATTTCGATCGGGAGCAATGACGTACCTTGCCGGCAAAGTTCGTCCTCTTGCATGCTAAGCACCGCCAATGACAACACGAAAGGGTTCTATATCCTCGGCCACTACTACGCCGGCCCAGGCTACGATCAGGCCACGGGCCTAGGCAGCGTCGACGCGAATCTGCTTGTCCAATATTGGAACTCGCTGAACTTTACAGCGAGCAACACTTCGCTGAACCTGAGTCAGACGACCTTTACGCACGGGACCGCCATTAACGTGAGCGTGGCGGTCACCGGCAATGGCGGCACACCGACGGGCGATGTTGTTTTGCTTCCTGCGGAAAGCGCCGCAGCGGCTAACATCAGCCTAAACGAATTGACCCTGAACGGCGGCGCCGCTTCGGCCACCGTGAACAACTTTCCCGGCGGCCAATACCAACTCACCGCGAGATATGCGGGCGACCTCGTTTTTGGTCCAAGCACCTCCGCGCCGATTACTCTCAGTGTCGCTCCAGAAGGCAGTGCAGTCTCCATCACCGGAAGCTACGGCAACGCAAGCAACAGTTCTTTGGCTCCCATAGCAAACGGCGCAAGCTATCCTTATGGCGCCTACATCGTGATTGACGCCCAGCCTATCGCCGTGAATGCACCGAATGGCGGCACCGATGGTGTCGCCACGGGAACGGTCACCTTCACCGACACGGCTGGTTCCAACGTCAGCTCGGGCCCCTTGCGTCTAAACGCCCAAGGATTTGCCGAATGGACTCCTGCTCTTTCGTTTCCGGTCGGCCCGAACAGTTTGAGCGCCAGCTACTCCGGTGACGCCAGCTTCAACGCGTCCACCAGCACGACGCCTCTCACGTTCACCATCACGAAAGCATCGAGCGTAGCCTTTTTGGACGCGAAGCCGTCTCCCGTGGCTCTCGGTTCGGCGACGACGCTTGAGCTGCACGTGAGGAATCAGTTTTCTGGACCGGTGTGCAGGGAAGCCGGCGTCTGCACTGTTTACGATTCCGCCCCGGTTGCCCCGACGGGCACAGTTAGCTTTACTTTTGGGAATACTGCCATTGGAACCGTTCCCCTGGTTCCCCACTACAACAATCTCTTTGCCTCCTCAGCCAACCTCAGCGTCTCCACCCTACCTCTGGGCAAGGATGTCGTCACTGCGAGTTACAGTGGCGACGCCAACTATATTTCCACCACCGCGACGTTCCCCGTTGTGGTTGAAAACGCCGCCACGCTTTCGGCTGCCGCCAATCCGAGTTCCATCAATCAGGGTGAGTTCACTCAGATCACCTCCACGGTTACTGGTCAAAATGGCCTGCCAATTCCCACGGGAACCGTAAGTTTCTCAGCCGGCGGATCTGAGTCGGAATGGAACGACACAGAACCGCTCAAGAACGGCTCGGCGAGCTCAATGGCACTCCCGGGCGGTCTTTTCTTCCCTCCCACCAATGGCCAAATTACGGTCCCAATCAATGTCTCCTATTCAGGCGACTCCACTTATGGTCCAGCCAGCGTGAACGTGTCCCTCATCGTCACCCAGGGTTTTCTTCCACCCTTCAGCGTTATGGCGACTCCGGTCACCATCGCGTCTCCTGGAGCCACCACGAGCAACACCTCCACGATCACCGTGACCCCGGGCAACGGATTCACTGGCGCGGTTTATCTCTCTTGTGCGCTAACTTCCTCTCCGCCCGGAGCCGTGCATCTCCCTACCTGTAGCGCTCCCTCGGATGCACTGAACATTACCGGCACAGGCGCTGTCACAGCGGTCATGACCGTTAACTCCGCGGCCCCCTCTTCGAGCGCCAGTTCCTTGTCTTTGCAGGATTGGCGCTTGGCGAAAGGGCAGCCGCCTCTGGTCGCCAGTGCGGGAGTGCTCGCGGTTTGCTTCTTCTTGCTGGGCGCCGCTGCGCGGTATCCTAATCGCCGAGTCGTAGCTACTTTCCTCTTCACTTTTGTCATCTTCGGCGCGCTCGTTGGCTGTGGTGGTGGAAGCGCTACGACGCCACCACTCCCGCCGACAAATCCCGGCACAACTGCGGGGACCTACATGTTCACCGTGAATGCTGCGCTCACCGCAAATGGCGTCAGCCAGGCTCAGACCGCCGTTACGGTAACGATTCAATAGTCCGGGCCATTCCCGTCTACCCCACTGCTTTTACCGCAAGAGCGACGCGTGATGACCGTCTCATGGAAGGAGTTTGGCTAAACCAAAGCCTTTGCCAACGGCGGGACAGGCTGAGCAAGTCTCGAGAGTTTTCCAACGGCGATGGTACGTAGGCGATAGCATCAAGCGAAGGGTTCTCCGCGAGTATCGAAGCCTTTCGCCGAAGAAGTGGTGGGTACATTCGAGGCAGTGAGCATTTCGTTAAAGAAAGACCGCGTTGGTTCACACTTCGCGTAGAAGCCGCCAAGTTCGCCGCCAAAGAAAGAGCCAAACCGCAAAATAAGCAAATCCACCGAGGACTTCGTCTGCCAACGTCCACGGTACGCCGCGAAAATAGAGGACTTGCGCAATTTCCAACCGGACCAGGTTCAAGCCGAAAAAAATGACGGCGACTGCCAGGAGCCGCGAGGCATTTCGGAGCAAGGATTTTCTAACGTCCCATAGAAGGGGAATCGACCCCATGAAGACATCGACAAACGTGCAGGCGATCACGACCCTGAAGAGCTGCCCTTGAATGCGAATGGTATCAAACGACACGCGCGCGGTGGCCATGCCGAGGGATGAGGAAATACGCAGGACGGCTGCTGAAGTTACGAACCGCAGCCATCGCCACGGGAACTGATAGGTAAGGAGAACAAACAGGGCGACGAAGCTCGCGCGAAGCAGAAATTCTCGGTTGAGCCAAGGCATGCGAATGGCCGCCAGGTCAAGCTTTGCGTGCAACAAAGGTTGCGAGCTCATCGTCAAGCATCTCTCTTGTCGCGCCACAGGAGCCGCACACTCCATAGCGCCAGCAACGCGACGAAAGTAAGGAGCGAAATGCGCCCGCCGCCCATGAGGATCCAGCGCACATGGGAAACGGACACGGTCGAAGACTGTGACCCGTTGTCCGGCGGCCGTCCATGGCCATCCACTGCGTTGACTGTAACCGTATAGGTGCCCTCCGCGGCAGAAGTGCTTGCAGAGACCCTCAACAGCGAGGTGGCAGAGCCGTTGGTCACGGTCGCCGAAGCAGGGTTCGCACAGGATGGCGCGGGATGGGGCACTCCGGAGACAGTGCAGCTAAAGTCCACCTTGCCGGTAAAGCCGTTAAATGCAATGACTGTGATGGTGGAAGTTGCGACGTCTGTATCAATGTAAGTCGGCGACAGGGGAGACAGGGTTATGTTATAGCTCGGAGTCGGCGAGCCCTGGCATTCGCATGCAAGCTCTTCCGGATGCAAACCCTCGGTCGTGCACTTGCCCACATTTCCACTACCCACCGTAGGTGGCTTGCATGGTGCGCCCGGCTTGGTACAAACGCGTCCCTGTAGAACAGGCTTGAAGGAACACGACTGTCCTGGAGTTGTTGGCGAAGAAACCAAAAGGGCACCAAGGACGAGAAATCCAAGCGCCGGATGGGTAGGTGTTCGCTGCATCGAGACTCCTCGCGGGATTTATGGATTGCTCCCCGAGGAACATACTACTGCTTTTGCGCGTCCATGGCAGGTCGTTCTCGCTTCATTCTGTTGCCCTTCTGATCGACTGTCAGGCGAGACTCGCGGCCGTCTTAGTTAGAACTTCGCCGTTCCCGTTCAGATGGCCCCGTGATTTTCGGACATCGTCAGGTCGACACGGTGCACTTGGGGCGTTGACGAAGAGATGCCCACAATTCCTCTTTTGGATAAAGTACGAAGTACGCTAAGGAAATGCTTGAGTAAGTCAGCGAAACCAAACTTCGAGCGAGTCCCGCCGTTTCATGTCCAAGGCCGCTCATACATCGAACGGGATCGCTAGCGGATGGTTGGTGCCGTTGCGGGGCCGTGTTACGATGCCGTGTAAAACGGTCAGGAAGTCTGACCAGACGGGAGGTAAAGCCAATGCGAGTCCTGACATTCGCGAGTCTCCTTCTCTGCTCCCTTTGTTTCATTGCTAAGGGAGACGCGCAAAGCCCGGAGGTCGCGGAAAGACCGGTTTGGGCCATGGAGTTCATCGAGGTGCAACCCGGCAAGACGGCACTGGCCCTTGGCTATCTCGACGATCACTGGATGCGCATCCGACAGGAGGCTAAACGGCAGGGTGTGGTTCTAAGCTACCACCGGGTCTCTGAAGTGCTACTGGCAGCGCTTGGTTCCTCAGCAGGCGATCCGAACTCTATCGTATTGCTGACAGAGTACAAGAACCTCAGCGCATTCTCTGGACGCGAGGTCGTGTTCGCCTCTATACTCCGCCATCTACCAAGCGCCACGCCCGGCCTGGTTCCGCTTAGGCCTGAAGAGCTTTACAAAACCGTGGAGATACGCGTGTTCATGGAACAACCCGCCAATCCCGACACGGCGCAGTTTAAGCTGATCACTGAGAAGTAGGACATTGGCGATTCCGAAGTCTATTGGCGCGCAGTAGCAGCCGATACGGAATTGCCATACCGTTTGTAACGACGGCTCCGAAGATTTTGGTGGCTTGGATGAAAAAGGCACCAACTCATTCTTCTCGTGGACGTTCCCACGGCGAATCAGGACGTCACCCTCGCGAAGGCTTACGCCGTTTTCTACATTTCGGCTGTGCTGTTTTACTGCGTTGAAGGGACGAGCGTCATAGCAAGGACCACCACATTACGATTCCTAGGCAAGGCCACGCTGCGCACCACCTTGCTGCTGTCGAGATCGAACGAATAGCCGAAGATATGGAACGTACCGTCATCCGTTTCCCCATCGCCCGTAAGGCGATAAGGAACAGTCACGGCCATAGATTCTCCGCTGAAGTTTCCCGGTGAATACCAGTCGCTCAGGCTCTGCGTGAAAGTCGAAGACGTTCCGTCGGCATACGCGACGGTGAAGGTTTGCGATTTCTGGCTGCCTTCCACACCGGTAGCAAGAATCTTCAAAGCGCCAAACTTACCAGCCGTTAGAGTAACCGTCTCCCCCGTGACGACATCCGGCGCATTGGCCGGGCCTAGCCGAAACAAAACGCCATCCCATTCTTGCGTGGCGCCCACAGGCTGCTCGGGGAGCGCGAATCCGCCACCATCAAGGCTAGAGGTCTCGTCAAACGTCGATCCGTCTGTGTAGATACCCGTTAGGTTGTAGGCCGAAGTGAGATCAACTGCCACTGTCCCCGTCTTCACCGCGACTACCTTCAGAAGGATAGGGACATTCTGCGACAACCTGCCTGACGTTGCCGTGACAGTGACTGTAGCAATCTCTGCGTGTGCCGAACTGCCTGCTTTTAGCGTTAGCGTGCTTGTTCCAGAGGCGTTCGGCGAACTAAAAGTTGCCGTTACTCCGGCAGGCAGTCCTGTCGCCGCCAGGCTCACGTTGCTCTGGAACCCATTCCTCGGCGTTACACCGACCACTACTGTGGCGCTTCGCCCCTGCGTGATGGAGAGGCTTGTGGTTGAGCTAGAAAGTAGAAAATCCTTGTCGCCCGCTGCTGCCGGAGGAAGAACATCGTACAGGGGCTGCGCTGGCTTTATGCTCGGATTTTCCTCCGCCACGGTCATTGCGAGAATCCGGATCTTAGGGTTATCCGGCAGCTTGATGCTCTTGCCTCCGGGTTCCAAAGCGACGGCGTAGCCGAACAAATACGAGTAGGAATAGGCCACGTTGTCGCCCGCAGGGTTGTGGTGATGCGAGCAGAACCACGCCAGGTCCGCGCGCTTGATGTAGCCTGGCCTGATGCCGGTCATCTCCGCGTAATCGTCGTGCACGGTGCGAGCCGGCCGCCCTCCGCTTGCCGGAATCATGGTGTCTTTCGCCGTCCACTGCCTGTCATCCCATTGCCCGATGAATCCGCTCCAGTCCTGAATATTCAACTCGAGTCGTTTACGGCCTGCTTCGAACACGGCTTTCTGGTCGCCATCAATGGAAGCGGCTAGCAAGTACAGGCGGTTATAGCTTCCCGGGGGAAGCTCAATCGTCTGGCCCTTTGCGCCGAGTGCGTTGGGCACGCCAGTTTTTGCCGGGGCCAGTTGAAACTCCACACCGTCGAATTGGATTTGCGAAGGCAGCATCTCCGCAGGCAACGCATTGCCTTTGCCGTCAAATCCTTGGGACGATTTTGTGCCGTCGTTGCTGGCGGTTGCGAGATCGTAGCGCAGCTTCACCGGGGCAGAATGTACGCTGCTGGCCTTCCCGGTCGTCGCCGCCAGCTTGACCGCGAAGGTACGCGGCTGATAGGCCGAAAACGAGGTCACCACCGCGCCATCGCTTACGGTTGCTGGGCCCATCGGCTGCTCCTGGCCGTTCACTTCGCGCGCCGCAACGACCGGCGAGGCGAACGACACACGCACGTTCTCCTGCGGTTTTCCGTCCAGTTCCACCATCCGCACGATGATCTCCTCGCTTTGCTCGGCTTTCTTCAGCGTCAAAACCCGAATCCGCGGGTTGCTTACCTTTAGCAAAGAAAACTCCTGCCCCAGGGCTCCCGCATGCTTGGAGGTTTCGAAGGCAATCAGCGGGGCGTTCAGCCGCTGCCCTTGCCAATCGGTTTGCCCGTCGCGCCAACTCCCGGCGTGGCCGGCGATGCCGTACACAAATTCGTGGTGCCCGAGGTCCTGCGTGCCTTGGTCGTGATATCCGCCGGCCGTGCCTGGAGTCCGAACGAGCGTGAGGCGGATAGTGTGATCATTCGGCTTATCGGAACCGTTCTTGCAGTCGGTGAGGACCGTGGCCCCAAATTCGCCGCTTATGTCTGTCAGGTCAATCCACTGGTGCGAGGGAACTTCAAATTTTTTCGGCTCTGCGGTTGGCCTCTCGATCGTACCTATGTCCCAGTTATAGGTCGCCACGCGGTTTGCAGCGGTCAATGGAAACGCCGCCTTCAGGTTGGACTCCTTCGTATTCCAGTCGATCACGTTGCCGAATTCCACTCGCTTGCCCGCGTCCCCCGCGGACAGCCGGATCGTCTGCACGAACGCCGAGCCGGCGGTTTCCCTTGCAACTTCCAGCGCCACGCGCGCCGGCCCATTCTCCGCAACGCGAATCTTAGGAGGCCCGCTCACGTACGCCTTCGGCGGTGTCCGCTCCTGGTCCCAGTCCATGTTCCACGCCGGCCACTGCTGCGGGTTGTCGTAGGAGATAGCCAGCCTGGCCGGCGCGGACAGCAGTTCCTTGCCTATCGTTTTGTCGAAGATGCTTGCGACGTCCCCATCGCCATTCAGGCGAACGCGGTAATACTGGTTTTCGAGCGAATCGTTCGATACTTTCAGCGTCGACGTGCCGGAGGCCTCGCCTGGTTGCACATCGTAAACCGCGTAGGCTGTCGGCGGCACCCGCGCTAGAAATAGAATTTTCCCCCCCGAGATCTGCGCTGGAGCTTCGTTGCCGCCGGGACCGGTGACATGAACGGCTTGGGGCACTCCGCCGGGGAATTCCACGCTGGCTTCCACCACGTCTTCTCGCGCGATGTTGAGCGGATTGAAGACCACCACGGGGACGCCTTTCACTTCCGTATTCAGGGCCGCCGCAACCCCTTCGGTTGCGTTGGTTAGTACTCCCGCAAACTGATTCATCGCGATGACGTCATCGTTCCACGCGAACTCGTAGCTCTTCGGCGTGGCTGTGCCCGCAGCGATGTCGTGAAAGTGCCCGCCCATCACCAGCGTCCATGCATGGTACAGTCGCTCACGCGGATACGTTCGTGCCCCCAGCCATTCCGCCGCGATCGAGGCTTTCTCCGCGGCGTCGGCGAGCAATTCTTCTTTGCGCAGCCAACGCTTTTGGTACGCCTGCGACGTGAGTGACCCGGCCGAGTGGTTGGTCAGCTCCATTTCGCCGGCGTATCTCGGCAACCCTTTGGCTTCCGAGGGAGTGATATCCAGGAACATTTGGTCCGCCGTGGCGGAAATCACGTGGACCGGTCCGTCTCCTACTTTGACCTCGGGCCACTGGGGATGGGACTGCCTCCTGAAAAAGGAGGCCTCGCCCTCGGGCGGGAAGCTTGCCGTGCCTTTCGTAACGATGGCCTCGAGCCGCTTCACCGAGTCCTCATCCGGTGATCCGCCGACGTCGCCCGTCCCGTAATAGTGGTAATCCGTGAAGACATCACTGACTTTGCCGTTATGCTCTACTCGAGCTGCCCAATCTCCCTGATGCCATTCCCGGTTGCGGTCTTGCTCCACCTTGACCAGACCATCTCGCTGATCCCGCAGGCTCAGGAACTCCTCGATGTCTTTCTGATCGGGTGTTTGTCCACCGCGCCGCCCATATTTCTCCCGCAGCGCCTGAAACTTCGTCTCGATTTCTTTCAGCGTGGGGTTGGGTGGCGGCTCGTGTAGCGGCTTGCTGAGATCGGTATAAATTCCGCCGCTGTAACTGCCAGGGTTCAGCCCCGCCAGAACGCTCTCGCCGTCGGGGCCGACCCACACTCCGACGTTAAAGGGCGTTCCTTCCGGAGTCCTTTCGATCGATTCCGGTCCTCCGGCGTCAGCCGAAGAGCCCCACGTCAATTTTTGTGTCGAGAATCCCTTGACGCCCGAGTGCGCCAGGATTGTCGGCAAGGAGGCGGGAAACCCAAAGCAGTCGGGCAGCATATATTCTGCGCTGGCTTTGCTGAACTCTTTGCGAAACCATTCATTCCCATAGAGAATTTGCCGGATAATCGCTTCCGCGCTCGGCGCATTCACATCCCCTTCTTCCATCGACGAGCCCGCAGGAAACCATCGCCCCGCATGAACATACTGCGCGAGCTTGGCAAACTCGGCTGGATAATATTCTTTCATCAAGCGGTAGCGATTGGCTCCGCTAAAGTTAAAGACATAGTGCGGGTACTTCTCGAACAGCGCGAAGTTCTCCTCCATAGTCTTGCGAAGGTATTCGTTGATGACCTGCGGGTATTCCCAGCGCCATTCCGTGTCGAGGTGCGCGTAACCAACGACATAGAGCGTCGGTTCCTTGCTCAAATCAGGTTGGTTGTCCGTTGGTGAAGTGGTCTGCGCGAAGCACGCAACGGTCAGAGCGAGACACACTACGGGGACGCTGGACAGCAGGGTCTTCTGGAATTTTCGCATGACGAGTCTCCTCGAGCAGACGTGATGCTCTTGACAGTCTTGGACGAATTGATACGAAAGACATAGGCGTAAAGGCTGAAGGGACGGTTGTCCTGGCTGCCGTCCGCAAAGTTCCGGTATGGCATGACCACCGCGTCGATTTCGCCCGGGAAATTCTGTGGCGTAAACCAATCGCTAAAGCTTTCGAGGAATTGCGTGCTTGTGCCGTCGGTGTACGTCACGGTGATGGTTTGTCCGGTTTGGTTGCCTTGCACACCTGTGGCGAGGAGCACCAGCCGGGGGAAGTGGCCTGCGGGCAGGCTCACGGCCTGGCCGGCGCCGCCAACCGCATTGGGCTGATTCGCCGGCCCCAACTGGAATTCAATTCCACTCAGAACGCGCGACGGTGACAGGAGGTTTGCCGAGTACGAAAATCCGACTCCATCCAAACCGCCGGTGTTGTACGTGGTTCCGTCGGTATAGACGCCGTTCACGTTGAACGCTGAGGAAAGATCAATCGGCGAGCCCGTTCCAGCAGTCCCGGTCGCTGCGCTAACCGCCAGAGTGATCGTCGCAGTCTGGATGATATTTCCCGATGTGCCCGTGATCGTCACCGAAGCAAAGCCCGTTGCCGCGGCACTGCTCGCGGCAAAGGTTACAGTGGTGGAGCTCGGGGTGTGCGGAGAATTGAGCGTTGCCGAGACGCCCTTGGGCAAGCCCGCGGCGGAGAGCTTCACGCTGCCATTGAAGCCGTTCACGTCGTTGATGGTGATCGTGGCACCGGCTGTTGAGCCTTGGTTCACAAAAACATTGCGCGGAGCGGTGATGGTAAATCCAGGCAGTGCCACGGTGACATAGGCGGTGTGCGCCAGGGCGGCGCTAGTGCCGGTCACAGCCACCAGGAAATTCCCACCGGGCGTGGCGCTCGTCGTCGAAATGGTAAGAACCGAACTGCCGCCCGCAGCAACGGCACTCGAACTGAGGGTTGCGCTGAGGCCCGCGGGAAGTCCAAGAGCCACGGCCCTGAGATCCACTGCTCCGCTAAAACCATTCGTTGCATTCGCGGTGATCGTGCTGCTGCCAGTACCGCCCTGAAAGATATGGAGCGTCGTTATCGACGCGGTCAGTCCGAAGTTAGGTCCGGTGAACGCCGGTCCCAGCGTATTGAGAAGGCTTTGTCCATTTGGCGAGCCCCAGCCCGTGACCAGGTCGTATCCCGCCACGTCGCTAAAGAGGTTCGGACTTCCGTTATTGAAATTGTCTCCGCCGGTGATGTCGTGGAAGTCCGAACCGTAATTCGGAGTTTGCCCGATGGAATAAATCGTCGGGTTCAGGAAGCCGATCGCTGGTCCATTGGACTGTTCATTCGCCAAAGCGAGAAAACCTGCCCAGCGGGGCGCGGAAAGGCTCGTCCCGCCAACGCCGATAAAGCATCCTCCATTGGCACAGAAAAAATTGTCGGTGTTGGCTTCCGCTGCAACATCCGGGATATTTCGCAGCGTCGTGGAACCCTGGTTCGTTCCATTGACCACTGGCACCTGGTAGCTCGGAATCAGGAGTGCGTTCGTGCTAAATCCACCACCACTCCCAATCCAACCGGTCTCCGACTGCCACGATCCCCCGGGTCCATTGGTTGTGAGGTCTGTTCCTCCGGCGGCGGTAATGAAGGGATCGTCCGCGGGATAGAAGACGCAGCCATTGAGGTTGCTGAAGTTCGCGCAAGCCGCAAGGTCGCCAAAGTAGGCGCCACCGTCGCCGGAAGCAACAAACAAGTTCTGTCCCTGAGCCGCGAATTCCTGGAAGATCGGTTCATCGGACTGCGGATCCGGCGGAAGGAAGCCAAACGAGCAGCTGAGCTGCTTGGCTACATTATCGACGGCCATTTGATTGAACATATCGGTGTCATTGTTACCTTCGTACACGATCACCGCGGAAAGAGCAGGGGCCATGGAAACCGCTTGCTGGATGTCGATGACCTCTTCACCGTCATCGCAACCCGCGCCGCAAATTCCGGAAACGCCGTCTAGCAATACGTTCACGATCGGCACATTGAGCGGCTGATTCACAAAATGGAAGTACGCTTGCACATCGCTCAGGTTGTAAGGGCCAAACTCAAAAAGGCCGACGGCCTGGCCTGTCCCAGTGAGCTCTGTTCCGCCGTAATAAGCCGCCCTCATGTCGCTTCCTAGAAAGAAGCCACGCGGACCCGAGCCAGTCTGATTCCCACGAGTAACGGAGGCCGCCTGAATACCCGGAGTAAATTGTCTGCGCGATGTTTGGTTCAATCCGATGGGGTGCGGCGGCTCGAAATCGTTCAGCCCGTTCACGCCTTGCAGGGGCACGCCCAGGTCAACCGCGGGCTCCACGTCTGGCGCGTGGTAGGTGCGGCTCTTCGTTGGGTGTTGGTACACGTGCAAATGCACCTGAAATGCCTGCTCAATCTGCGCCACCGTGCCGCTTACGTCGAGTACGAGCCGGTTCGGACTCGTGTTCGTTACTGCCAAGCCATACTTGGTTGCAAAGGCGATCACCTTGTCGTAGTCCGCAGCGGTTGGACCAAATTGTTCTGCAAATTGCTGCACGGTCAGAAAATTTCGGTATTGCGGGCTAGTCGGGTCATAAAGCTGCTGGATCAGCAACTCGAGTTGTCCTTCGTTCCGTAGAGGCAGAGTTAGCGCTAAATTTAGCCGCTGGGTCGCTGGCAATGGACCAACCGGGCGAGCGTTTGGAGGCGCGGCCATCCGCGTTTTGAGCACCTGACGCTGTGCCTGTGCCGGCACACCCAGCAGGAATAGGCTTGCCGCGCAGATCGCCACCAGTACAAACCGAAGCGAACCATTCTCACGACTATCCTCAGACCGCGTGACCATGTTTCCCTCCCGATTGTTCTGGTGACTGCCACAGCGTGCTTTGGGACGGTGGGTGTCAGTGGTCCGGCAAAAGCCTTGGGCGCTGGCACCCTTCCGGAACTGGTGCGACCGAGCCGAGTTTTGACAAACGCCCTAACCTATCGTGGATCCGCGTTACGCCGTAAAACACCCTTGGTGACCGGAAAGCACCACAGCCCTCACACACGGCTGCCTCTCGCCCTAGCTGCACTCTTCATAGGCGTTCCCGCGGTGTCAATCCGCTTCGATGTCATTTGAACGTTCCCGCCTAAGCTGTTCCATTCTCAAAAGATATTCTTCCTCATTCCCGGGCCGGAACCGCCTGCCGTAAGCCCTTGACGCGGTCCTTCCCGCTGTCATGCTGTAAAATCAATCCAATATGCGCGCTCTCTTGAGCTTTTCTTTCGGTGTGCTACTCATGGGGGCTGCCATTGTCCGGCAATCGGGTCCCTCGGCTAGCGGGGAGAAGCCATTTCCTGGAAGGTTCTCTGACGTTACCGCCGCTCTCGGAGTCCACTACAATTACTTCTCTTCGCACACCTCCATGCATTATTTGGTGGAGACCATGGGCGGCGGTGTCGCCCTTTTCGATTACGATAACGACGGTCGCCTGGACATTTTTATGGTCAACGGCGCACCCCTCCAGGATCCCACGCCCAAGGGCTCCATCCCTCAGAAGACTGGACCAAATTACTGGAACCGTCTTTATCACCAAAAGGCTGATGGCACCTTCGAAGACGTCACTGACAAAGCGGGCCTCGAGGGCGCTGGCTATGGGATGGGTGTTGCCGTCGGCGATTATGACAACGACGGTTTCGAGGATCTCTACGTCACGGCTTACGGCGGCAACAAACTCTACCACAACAAGGGCGACGGCACTTTCACCGACGTTACCGAGAAAGCAGGCGTCGGCGGTTCTGGATGGTCTGCCAGCGCCGCTTGGGTCGATTTAGACAATGACGGCTTGCTCGATCTTGTTGTCCTCCGCTACCTTCAGTGGGATTTCGACGACATCTGGTGCGGCGAGCACAAGGAAGGCTACCGTGCCTATTGCCATCCGGACGTCTTTCAGCCCATTTCTCCACTCGTCTACCACAACGACGGCAACGGCCATTTCACGGAAGTCTCGCAAAAAATCGGTCTCGCAAAACCCGGCAAGGGCCTGGGTATCGCTCTCGCCGATTACGATCGCGACGGGCATATTGATCTCTTCATTGCCAACGACTCTATGGTCGAATTCCTCTATCACAACAAAGGCGACGGAACCTTTGAAGAAGTGGGCCTCCTCTCCGAAGTCGCCGTCGACGGCG
>WNGR01012754.1_pt1 | contig 21083 bp, 22 predicted proteins | sample 5407581 | NCBI WGS metagenome assembly WNGR01 (sample SAMN13153383, study PRJNA577476) | soil metagenome | isolation source: 80 cm soil or saprolite under Garry oak tree replicate 2 | place: USA:California | collected 2016-06-15
ACACCCAGTCAGTCAGACGACCGCCGCCCACCACGCCATCATCAGCCATAAGCCGTGATCATGCCGGCCAGCAGCCGCCAGCACCCAGCACTGACACGCCCCGGGCAAACCAAGATCAACTTAAGCTAAGTGGCATTGCATTATGTGGCCCGAAGGGCGCAGGTGACCGAAGGTCACCCACATAATGCCGCGATCCGCGCAGGGACGTCGCAGATCAGCTGGCGAACGACCGTCGCACATCAGCCGACGGAGGACAAGGCGAGGTGTGCGTCACTACAGCCAGCTGCGGGTCACTCCACAAGGCCCGACAAGATCCTTGGACGTTGTTTCACGGGGTCCTCGCTGGCTTGCATATCACGTCCTGCAGCCCATGCTGGCGGCTGCCCACGTACGCGTCCTTCCCCCCACGCTCGGGGACGCCGTCTACTGCGCCGCATGCATCAGATGAGCCGGCAAGTCAAGGGCAAGATCAAGCGAGGGACCGGTTTCTCGGTCGGTCCGTTGTTGTCCAGAGGCGATAATTGACCGAAGATTGCACATGTTCACAGAGGGTCCGTTACGTGCTGGGCCGAAGGGCGCGGTGACAACTCAGATGCAGCCATGACATGACCGCCGGGGTTCAAAATGGAAATTCTTAACCAAGCCATAGGTCAGCTGATAGCGTTGCTTGCATTCTTTGCTTTTCCAGCCAGCCAGTATGTGCTACTCAAGGCTTTGAGCCGTAAGGAGGGCCAGCCTGAACTCTGGTACCTTCCCGACTGCGGTTTCAGGCTGGTTATTCGCAATCTGCCACGGAAAAGAGTCCTAACCGACATTAGGTATCGTGCCTTCATCCGGCGGTTGACTCCCGCTTCGGAAGGCTCCTCCGTTGCGTCGATCGTAGTCCAAAAACTTATCACGCGTGACGATATGGTGCTCTTCCCTGGCACTGACCAAAATACTTATGGGATTTGAGCTCTACCAAGATGCCGATGGCATCAGAGATGGATACGTAGTCCTAATGCAGAGTATTGGGTCCGATGCTGAACAGTCGGTTAAGGTTGGCGCTTCAGACTGGCTTGTCTGTGACTACTCGGCAACGATACAAAACTTTTTCAACTTCGACGTTAAAGTAGGTAAGCGTATTGAAATCGACGGCATCACCCTATTCTCCATGCTTGTCCAGATTCTAAACGAGAAACGTCGAGCAAAGGATTCCACTGGAGCGGGTACGCAATTTCCAATAACCTGCAGCAGCTGGTTTGCATTGCTTAGCCGAACATAAAGTCAATAATCCGTAATGACGAGCGCCACAGATCACCCTTATCCGCGCTCGTTACAAGCCAGCCCGCTACGCTCGCTGGCCGACCAATAAGGCGGATACGCGGGCATGCTCGCTGGCCCCGGTAAATAGATCGCTTACGAGGCACTCGCCGCTTGAGCAAAGAGAACAACGCATACTTATGCGGCGTCATGCCCACGAAGAAACGTCCGCTATTGCCGCGATCGGCTTGGCGGACATGGCTAAGGGACGCTATTCAGTTCACTCGTGGCCAATGAGGCCCAATGTAGGGCTCCGGGTAGTCCTGCGCCCATCGGTCGAGGGCCTTTGCCAGCGCGGCAGCCTGTCCGTCTCCTGCAGGCAGGTTCTTCTTTAACACGAACACCAGCACGACGTCACGTTCGGCGGCATAGTCCGCAACATTCTCGGTGACGACAGCCCGGCCCTGCGCCCGCGCGAGTGCGGCCACATCGGAGTCTTCAGCCGCGCCCAGACCCACTTCAGTGACGTGGACCGCGTCGTAACCATAGGTTTCGCGAAGGATCACAGTTGTGGCCGCCGGGAACATCTCATCGACCAGGAAGGCGGTCACGCCAGCAGGGCCTCACGCTGCCTTGCCGTCCTGTGGCTTTGCTCCGCCATAGCCTTGTTCCGGTCGATCCGCTCCTTGACCTCGTCTGGGTGGCCAGCGGCATAGTCGAGAGCTATACGAATGAGCCGCGGATGCAGTTCGGATTCAGCGGCGAGCTGACTGATGCGCTGCTCCTCGGTGCCGTCGAGTTCTTGCAGGCGTGCGACGACTTCCCAGACGTCCGGGCCTGCCGCAAGTGCGGCGCGCCTGTCGTGAGCAGGGCCCCTGAAGGTGACGCCGGGATAGTCCAGCTGATCGATGCCCTCGATGATGAGCTGGTCAAGCAGAGCAGTAGCAGTCATGCCGTCGAGGGCGGCGCGCGACGCCAGCCGGGTCTTGGCCATGTCGCTGATGCGAAACGATGTACTCCTAGCCACTGTGCCCTCCTCCCCGTGCTTCAATGCCACCACCGTACTGCAGTGTAGCGCAGAAGCGCTACACTGCTCCCGTGCAGCACATCTCGCCTGGGTGAGCCCTCCACCGTTGAGAGCAGCCGGTCCGTGATGGCACCTCGGGTTCCGTCACTCCGCCTAGGAGGTCGTATCGGCCCCACCGCTGGCCTGCTGCGGCCCAGCTCGGCCGGGCTGAGCAATGCCCGTGAGTGAGCGCTGTGATCCGCCTGCGACTGCCCGTCCTGGCACGGATCTGGCACGGTCCGGGAGCACCCATCCGCAGGCTAGCTCCTGGGGCTATCGCTGGATGTGAGGATCTCCCGGATGGAGGCCGCTTGCTGGAGGCGTTCGGAGCGGGGAACTTCGGCTATTGCGCCCCGGGTCATCACGAAGTAGTCATTCGGGAACCGCGGCACGACATGCACATGCAGGTGGGAGATCGGGTCATCAGGGGCGGCGTTGTCTGGAACACGTTGACCCCTCGGCGCCGTACAGCGCCAGGGCGGCGGAGGTCAGCTTTGCGGCGACTGCGCAGAGTTCGTTGCGGACGGAAGGTGAGGCATCCGCGAGGTTCCTCGTGTGCTTCACCGGCAGCACGGCTGACCCCCGTGTCAATGGCAGTGCTGCTCGGAATGGCCACCATCCGGCGTTGTGCCGAGGTCGTCGTCGCGCCCGGCCCGGATCCGCGACCACTGGGCGGTCGGGCGGCCGTCCAGCCGAAACTGGCCACCTTTGGAACCCCAACGCTGCGGCCAGCCCTCGGGCGAGTCCTCCCAGAACTCCTGCCGGCCGTAGACAGTCAGATCCAGCAGTCCGTACGACGGTGCCATCAGTTCGTTGCCGCGGCCGGTGGTCCAGTAGGTCTCGTAGACCTTGTCATCGTCCCGGAGATAACTGACCAGGATGCCGAAGTGCCGATCTGCGATCAACCGGTCCACGGCGTCCTGCGGCACCGAGTACCAGGGAACCGTCCAGCCCATGAAGTCGCGATACCGCGAGCTCTCCTCGTACGGCCCCTGACAGAAAGTCGCGTAGCTCACGTCCCGCGAGTGCAGATAGGACAGCTCGTTGATGTGGGTCGTGGAGAAGGTGCAGCCCTCGCACTGCTCCGCGGCGGGCCTGCCGGTGTGCCACATCTGGAAGTAGGCGATCAACTGGGACCGACCGTCGAAGATGTCGATCAACGGCACCGGCCCGTCCGCTCCGATCAGCCGAGTCTGCGGATCGACCTCGACCATCGGAAGGCGGCGGCGGGCGGCGGCGATCGCGTCGCCCTCGCGGGTGTGGGCCTTCTCTCGGACCCGAAGCCGGTCCAGTTCGGACTGGAACGCGGCCCGGTCGGCAACCGGGGGCCGGGCCGCGTCGCGGATCGCTGACACGCGGGGTTCGGTGGGCTGGTCCGTCATGGCGGAATCCTCCTCGTTCTTCGGTGCCTTGTCGTCCTAACGACGAACAAGCCGATCCGGTCGATTCAGAGGTCAGACCGATCCCGGAGGGAAAGCTCATCGCTCGACAGCCGAACCATCGCAGTCGACCCAGGACGGCGCCGTGCGAGTACGACCGCCCAGTGGTCGCGGATCCGGGCCGGGGGAGCTCCGCAAGCCGTGCTCAGGGCCCGAATGGCAAACCCCCGTCTGACCTGGGCGGGAAGGGCTCGTGAGGGTGAGCGCCCCGAGCGCGACTCGAACGCGCGACCTACTGCTTAGGAGGCACAATCGCGACGTGGCTGGACGACGCTGGGCGTGACTGTATGAGTCATTTACCTGGACCGGCAATGGCTGGACGGTGCTGGGTGTCGCCTGAAGCCTGTCGTTCTTGGCTCCCAGTTTGGCTCCCTGAATCTCATTAGCGCCGCTAACGCTCAGGCCACGGTTGCTGACTGGGGGCGCTGGCGCGGCGCGGCAATTGCGGCCCGAGTGCCTGCGGCGGCGGCCAGTCGCCTGGCAGTTCGTTAAGCCGCCGGGCATAGTCGCCCGGATCGAACGGCCGGTGTTCGATCATGGCCTGGTAGAGGTCGTCGCTGACCATGGCGGCGATCATGTGCATGATGTTGTGCCAGTCGTAGCCGAGTCCGGCCAGCCGCTGGACGGTCTGCCAGGTTTCGGGCGGGTCGCCGGCCAGCAGCTGGCTGGCGACAATCTGGTGCAGCGCGATGTGCAGCCTGGGGCTGAACGGCTCACCGCCGACGATCATCTCTTCGTCGTTGCGGAGCGCGTCTCCGAATTCGGGATGCTGCGCCTCGATCAGGAACGTGCGCTCGTCCTCGTCAGCCGGGTTCAGCAGGTCCAGGTTGAGGCCCTGGTAGGTGCCGTGTCCCGAGGGCACCGCCCACGATCGCCGGTCGCCGGGCAGCGGCTCATCGAACCAGCAGCCCGTCACCTGCCCGGCCCCCAGCACGGGCTGGTTCCCCGAGGGCCGCACAACGCCGCGCGGCCCGCCGCGGCCTGCTGCCGGGCGCCGGGCGGGTTCGCGGCGCCGGCCACGGCTGGGCGGGCGCCCTCGGCTTCGCGGGCTCACCGCACCGATTGTCCCAGCGCTCAGACGGCGATGTCACTCGCAAGCGCCCATTGACATGCCGGGAACCGCGCAACGCAGGCCCGCGCCCCGCCCGCTGGCGGCCGCTCGCTGCAGGGCTCACGCGGGCCCGCGGCTACGATCACCTGGTGATCCTGCGCTGCACCAGGAAGCTCTTGCGCCTTCTGCGGACGGACCCGGCTGCCGATCCCGATCCAGCACCCGATGCCGAAGACTGGTACGCGAACCTGGTGTGGCTCGACCGCCGCAAGTGCCTGCTGCTCACCCCGGCGGGCACGCTGTTCTCGATGTTCGAGGCCGGTGTGCGCGCCGTCGGCCAGGACTGACTGCCAGCGGAAGTAGCCGGGATCGCGGCCATTGTTCACGGCCCGCGATTACTGCCCTCGGCCCGAGTCTCCTGGTCATGGGTGCACGGATGGCACGGGCCGTGCCTTTTCGTCTGGCTGTCACATCTTGCCGGGTTGTTGGGTCAGTGGGTGTAACAGCTAACACGGCTAGGAGATCACCATGGACGCCCGTTTCAACTACTACGGCAACCCGGTCGCGGCGAAGTTCCAGAAGTACATCAACTCCGCGGGCAAGGTCGTGACTGATTCGACCCTGCCGGCCGCGACCCGGTTCCTGTGCATGATCCGCGCCAGCCAGATCAACGGCTGCGCCGACTGCACCGACATGCACACCAAGGACGCCGCGCACGTAGGGGAAACCTCGGTCCGGCTCAACCTGATCGCGGCTTGGCGGGAGGCGAAGGTCTTCACCGACGCCGAGCGGGCCGCCCTGGAACTCACCGAACAGGGCACCCGCATCGCCGACGCCGCCGGCAGCGTCACCGACGAAGCCTGGGCGAACGCCGCCAAACACTACGACGATGACCAGCTCGCCGCCCTGGCATCAACGCCTACAACCGCATGAACGTCATCACCCAGCAGCCCGCCGGCGACTACCAGCCCGGTCAGTGGGGGTAACCAGCAATCCCCATCACCTCTGAAAGGCCTCGTCGAAGACGACCCGACCTTTCCCTGGCCCGATGTTCCGCACGATCATCAGCGAGCATGTACAGCCCCACACCGGTGCCCCGCACCTGCCCCTTGTCATCAGTCAGTAGCAAGCGGCGGATGCCAGAGGAGTCGCAGAAGACCATTGAGGTCAGGTCGGCGATCATGATGGCGATGCGGAATTGGAGCGAAGCATGAGGGGGGCGCCCGGGTGGCCACCCGGGCGCCCCCTCGCCGCAATGATCCTGGCTGCTAGGGAGTGGGATCGGGGAAAGAGCCGCCGAAGATGTCGGAGTTGCCGAAGGTGGCCGGGCAATCCTGCTGCGGCGCTGGCGCGGCCGGCACCGTGGTGCCGTTTTGCACGGCCGCCTGTGCGGCTGCCCGCCACGCGTCGATGGCGGGGCAGTCGGCCGCGTTGCGCACGTCGTTCCACACCCCGGCCCCGTAGGTAGGAGTGGCCACCGCGTACACGTAGTCACCAAGGAACTCCAGCCACAGGTTGTTCTGGGACGAGCCCCGGGGGTCGCCGGGGGGGCTCCGGTGAAGTTCGGCCCACGCGCTGAGTGCCCCATTAGCGCCGATGTCTGCGTGCTTCACCACTCCGGCGAGGGTCCGCCGGCTGGTGGTGTCGTTGCGGAACGGCGTCGTGAACGCGTTGTACACCAGGTACGCGTCGGTGCCGCCGGGAGAGATGGCGATGGCCGAGTAGTACCCGCGATCGCCCGCCGACTCCGCCGCGGACGGGGAGGACCAGGTGTTCCCGCCATCGGTGGAGTAGCTCACGAAGACATGCGGGCTGGCGACGCCGTCACGGCCGTCGACCCAGGTCCGCAGGATCTCGTTGGTGGCTCCGGCGCCGGTGGGGGCGCCGTTGGCGATGTCCACGCTGGGCGCCGCGGACAGGTCGTCGCGGGCCCCGGCCACCCCGTCCATCACGCAGCGGAATGACGATGACGTGCCGTCGAATTGCACGGAGAAGCAGGTGTCCACCGCCAGGCCGATGTTCTGCGGCCGGGTCCAGGTCTTCCCGCCGTCAAAGGATTTGATCATGATGTGGGACCCTTGACCGGGCATTCCCACGGCGAACTGATTGGCGAACACATACACCACGCCGTGGCTGTCCGTGCGGACAGTGCACCCGGAGCGGCCGAACCCCTGCTTGGTGTTGAAGGGGTTGTTGCTCGCGGAGGTCACCTGCTGGGGGGTCCACGTGGACCCACCGTCTGCCGAGGTCGCCACGACGAGCGGCTGGGGCGAGGCCATGCCGCCGCTCAAGCTCCGGAAGGAGGCGAGGCAGACGTAGACGTGCCCGAAGAAGGGGCTGCTGGCCGCGTTGTCGGCCCAGACCTGCTCCTTGTCGCTGAAGGTCGTCGAGGACTGCTTGGTCACGATCACCGGAGCCTGCCACGCCCTCGCGTCCCCGGTCGATGCCGCCAGGACGTTATCGGTGCGGGAGACCGCCACGGCCTCAAAGCCGCGGAACGGGGCCTGGCCCGGGAACGGGGACGTCAGGTTGGCGTAATACAGCCGCGAGCCGTTGGCCCATGAAAAACGCCCGCTCGCGTCCGGCACGGGGCCGAAGGCAAGCGCGGGGTCGCCGTCGGACACGAGCCCGTTCTGGAAGTACCCAGGCAGCGTGCCGATCGGCCCCACCTGAGGCTGGCACGGTGGGTCACCGTCGCCCACGACACCCAGGCAGCCCCGCGCGGTCCACCCCCCCTGGTAGGTCGGCTGGGTCCAGGTAGTGCCGCTGTCAAAGGAGAAGTACACGCCCGAGCCACCAACCCCGGGCGTGAACGGGCACGTGTTGTCCGCGCCAGCGTTGCACGCCTCCATATCGATGTTGTCGTTCGATCCAGCCACGAGGACGTTCGTGTGGTTCGCATCGACCGCCAGCGCCGGCTCGTTCTGCTTGTTCTGTGAGAACGGCGAGGAGGGGCTTCCGACAGCCACTGGTGCGTCCGCGGCGAAGGCATCAGCTGGGATCGCGGTTCCTGCCACGAAAGCCAGGAGAGCCGCAGGGAGAAGGATGAAGAAGAGAGAAGACCGCTTCGCCATGGAGACCCCTTTCCATCCTCGGGAGGTGATGGAGAAACATGGGACACGTAGAGAAACGCCGGAAGCCGGATAACTGTTACGCCTACCCAAACCGGAACTGACCGGGATTGAGCGGTCATGCGTCCAGACCTGGCTGATCTGCGCTTATCAGTCAGGTTTACTAGCACTACGAGATGCACACATAGTCGGCAGGCGCGAGGAGCAAGCTCGCTCCACTCACGCTCTGTAATTGTTGCTGCTCGCCGCTCGACCAAACCGTCCCCCGTTCTGGGCGGCTTTGAGTGTTCGGGTGGCTGGGTCGTTACCGCGCAGATCGAGGTGTCCTGCGCGTGGCCGCCGAGGCCAGAATGCCTGCGTGAGTGAAGATCTCGAACAGCGTGTCGCCGACGCCCGGCAACGGGTCCGCGAACTGATCAGCAACCTCAGCGCAGGCGAAAGTGGCACGACGGGCTGCGCGGGATGACCAGCCCCAAGCCGAGAGGGAACTGGCTGCTGAGCGCGGCGAGCAGGACGCGCAACTCATCGACATCGGCACGCGCTGGGACATCGGCGCACCGCTTCCGCGCCTGACGCACCTAGTTTTGTGTGGCCGCCTCCTGCAGTGGTCCTGTTTGTGCCTGGGTAGCGGCCGCGACTGCTGCGGCTGCCCGCACGAAGGCGGCAACAGCCGCCGAGTGGGAGTCTTGCGGCCATGCCACGGCCAGGGTGGCCGGCTGAAGGTCGCTGACCGGGCGGTAGGCGATCTCGGGTCGTGGGTAGCGCCGCGCCACCGAGGCGGGGAGAAAGCAGATGATGCTGCCCATCTCGATCAGCCTGAAGATCTGTGCTAGGTCCGAGGCGGCCCGCTGGGTTGCGGCCACCAGCCTATTGCTTGCGGTCTGTGGCCGTTCACGGCTGCTGGCGGTGTCAGCGGTGCGCGGGGGCGTGGAGCCGTCCTGGTCGGCGGGGGTTCCGTCGGGGAGCGTTCTGCCGGCCAGGTCGGCTAGGCGCAGGCAGGAGCGGGCGGCCAGCGGATCGGCCGCCGGCAGGGCGGCCAGGCGGGGCTCGGTAAGCAACGGCTCGAAGTCCAGGCCGCGGTCATCAAAGGGGCTGACCAGCAGCGCGACGTCAGCCCGCCCGTCGCGCAGCGCCTGCGCCTGCTCCTCCCATCCGCCCAGGACCAGCTCCACCGCGAGCGCCGCTTCCTCGCCTTGGTATGCGGAAAGGATGCCGGGCAGCAGCCCGGCGTCGTTGTCGGCCTTGAGCGCGAGCCGCAGCTGCGGGCAGGACCGGCCTGCGTGCCGGGCCCGCCGGCCGGCTGCGGCGATCGCGTCGAGTGCGATGCGGGCATCCCGCAACAAGACTTCCCCGGCCGCTGTGAGCTTGACCTGACGCGTGGTGCGCTCCAGCAACCCTACGCCAAGCTGGTGTTCCAGCTCCCGGATCGCCCGCGACAGCGGGGCTGCGCGATGCCCAGCCGCTCGGCCGCGCGCCCGAAGTGCAGTTCCTCAGCGACGGCGACGAAGTACCGGAGCTGCCGCGCCTCGAGGTCATTCATACCCGCACGGTATCAACCGGGACCGGATCGGTCCTTCTGGTTCGTGGCCGCGCCGGGTTAACTGCAAACGCCGCCCCCGGCGGCCGGCACGGTCAGGGACGTCAGGGGGAGGCAGTGCCACCAGGCGGGAAGCAGGAGGTAAGGATGCGCGCTGTCGCGGTACAGCGGACCGGTGGAACCCCCGAGCTGATGGAACTCCCAGACCCGCGACCGGCTCCGGGGGAGGTTCTGGTCAAGCTGGCAGCGGCATCGGTCAACCCGATCGACTGGCAGATCGCCAACGGCCTGTTCGAGGGCCGCATGCCGCACACCTTCCCGCTCATCCTGGGCGTGGATGGCGCGGGCCGGGTGGAGGCGGTCGGCGAAGCAGTGCGCGCTCTGCGGCCCGGCGACACCGTGCACGGCCAGTTCCTCCGTGCGCCTATCGGCAGCGGCACGTTCGCCGATTTGGTCACTGTTCCGGAACATCTTGACACCGGGGTGATCCAGCCCGTCCCGGACGGCATCCCCCCCGAGATCGCGGCCGCGCTGCCGACCGCGGGCATGACCGCGCTCGGCGCTGTGGATGCCATCGGCCCGCAAGCCGGGCAGCCGGTCCTGATCCTGGGCGCCACTGGAGGGGTCGGCGCGCTCGCCGTCCAGCTCGCGGCCGCCCACGGCGCCGAAGTCATCGCGACCGCCCGTCCCGACGCCGACCGGTGGATCCAGCAGCTCGGAGCCAGCGACACGGCCGACCACACGACCGGCGACCTGACGGCGCAGGTCCGCAAGGCCCACCCCGGCGGGATAGACGCGCTCCTGGACCTCACCGGTGACCAGGCCTGCTTCGCCGAATGCGCGGCACTGGTACGCGACGGCGGTATGGCCCTCTCCGTCGCCTTCGCCGCTACACCACACATGCTCGCGTCCAGGCGGATCACCATCATCAACTACATGATGGACAACAAGACCGATCTGCTCGCCCGCATCGCCGCCACGGCCGCAGCGGGCAGGATCAAGGTCCCGGTCCAGCGGGCCGTCCCGCTGGCGCAGACACCGGAAGCGCTGGCACGAAACCGCGCCGGCGGCGCACGCGGCAAGACAGTTGTCCGGATCTGACCGCGGTCCGCCACGCGCCCAATCGGCACCGTCGTGCCCCGGGCACCGCAGCGCACCCGAACCAGCCAATCTGTGCCGCTCGCCGCACCGGCGCCATCCCGAAAACAGCCGGGAACGACACGGATCACCCGTGTATTAAGCGATCGGGATTGGGAGGGCGACGCACCGGCCTCACGCTGAGCAAATCCTCCCCGGACATCGCAGGGGCGCGCATCCCCGCCGTTGTCGGCGGCACGTGAAGTTTTTTCGGATGCCGTTGACAAGCGGGCACGGCGGGGCTGGGCCGCTGGGTTGACTGCCGGTCGGGCGGGCTCATCATGGGGTATGGCTACGGAGCGGAAGCCGGGCCGCCGGGCCGCGATCGAGCTGGCACCGGCCGAACGGGGTGAGCGCTGGTGGCCGGTGGCCCTAGCGATCATTGTCGTCGCTTGCCTGCATGTGGCGCTGCCCGCACGGTACCGGGTACAGCCCGCATGGGTGAATGGGTGATCCCGGTCGTGCTGCTGGCGCTGCTGGCGCTGCTGATCGCCGGGGATCCGGGCCGCATCGACCGGCAGAAAGCCTGGCTGCGGGTCGTCACCGGCATCCTCATTGGGGTCATCGCGGTGGCGAACCTGCTGGCCGCCGTCCGGCTGGTGGTAGAAATCTTGACCAGCAACAAGCTCTTCGCCCATAACCCGGGCGGGCTGCTTGCCGCAGGCGGCGTGATCTGGGCGACGAACGTGATCGCATTCGGGCTTGTGTACTGGGACCTCGATCGTGGTGGCGCCGCCGCCCGGGCACACCGGCCGGGCCGGAACCCGGCGTTTGTCTTCCCGGAGATGCAGCACACGCACTACGCAGGCCCCGCCTGGGTGCCGCAGTTCATCGATTACCTGTCGCTGGCCTTCTGGACCTCCACCGCGGTCAGCCCCACCGACATCTCAGCGATCAGGCCATGGGCCAAGCTCCTAATGATGCTCGAAGCGGCCGGGTCCTTCGCCCTGGCCGTGCTCGTGATCAGCTATGCGGTCAACATCCTCTAGTTGCGCTGACCCGCTCGCCAGCCATAAGTCCGCGCGTTCAAGGTGGTCAGGCCGCGGGTGTGCGTGAGGCTGTAGCCATGCTCGCCCGCCAGTAGGTGCGGTCTCCTTTCCAGGGCATCGCAGGCTGCCCTCGGAAACACGCGCCTGGCTCAGGGGTTGTCATCCGCGTTCATCGGCTGCTCTTGACGGCCCGGCCAGGGTCGTGCAGGACTGTCGTTGGCCTGTTCGGGTGAAAGGATGCCGTGGACCGGCCACCGGAGGGAGGCCGATGAGTGAGGGACCGGTGGGCCAGGGTCCGCTGCAGGCCGGGAGCCCGCTGAGAACACCCCGGGCGGCGGCGGTCGCCGGGATCGTCTTTTCTGTGCTCCTGATTGCAGCGTTCGTGCTGCTCCGGCTCTCTGTCCCAGCCGGCCCCTCCGCCGCCGGCGCGTGGCTGACCGATCCGGGGAAACGGGCCGCAGTGGCGATCGCTCTGAACCTCGTCCCGTTCGCCGGCATCGCCTTCTTGTGGTTCATCGGGGTGCTCCGGGACCGGATCGGCGAGCGCGAGGATCGCTTTTTCGCGACCGTGTTCCTGGGCAGCGGCCTGCTGTTCGTGGGCATGCTCTTTGTGGCCGCGGCGGTGGCCGGCGGGCTCATCGCGGCGGCGTCGCGGCCGTCCGGCCCGCCGGGTGCCGACACCCTGGCGCTGGGCCGCGACGTCACCGCGACCCTGGTGAACATCTACTCGATGCGGATGGCAGCGGTGTTCACGCTCACCACCGTGACCATTGCCCGGCGCACCCGGATCGTATCCGGATGGCTCACCGTTGCCGGGATCGCGGTGGCGCTGGTGCTGCTGGTCGGCGTCGGCATCTCAGCCTGGGTGGAGCTGCTGTTTCCGGCGTGGATCCTGGCCTTGAGCGTCGATATCCTCACGGCCGGCCGCAAGATCTCCCCGGGCAGCACGGGAACGGCCCCCCTAGGCTGATGACCCCGGCGCACCGACCCGGTCGTTCCCCCCGGTTGGCTCCCCGCATGGCTTCCTATGGAAGAATGTGAATTCGAAATTTATACCCTGAGCTGCGCCCCGAGCGCGACTCGAACGCGCGACCTACTGCTTAGGAGGCAGTTGCTCTGTCCACTGAGCTATCGGGGCCGACATGCCGGGCCGACGGTCTGTCGGCGGGTCAAGCCTAGCCGGTCGGCGGCGGCATCGCGGCGGCCAGCGCTCCCCGTAAGGTGGGGAACCAGGCCGAGCAGCTGTGCAACATGCTGAGGAGCGTTTGCAGTGCAGGTTCAGGATGTCATGACGCAGGCCACCATCACTGAGACCCCCGAAGACAGCCTCCGGTCAGCGGCGGAGCGCATGTGGCGGCAGCAGACGGGGTCGCTGCTCATTATTGAAGACGGGCGGCTCACCGGGATTATCACCGAGCGAGACGTGCTCAGAGCCGTGGCGCTGGGCGCGGATCCGGACCGTAGCTCGGTTGACGAGGCGATGACTACGAACGTGTTCACCGTGCCCCCCGAGATGCTGCTGCAGGATGCGGCCAGGGAAATGGCTGCGCGGTGGATCAGGCACCTGCCGGTCGTGTCCGGCGACGAGGTCCTGGGCGTGGTCAGCATGCGGGATGTCACGGGCGTCTTCGCCGCGCTCGCCCCGGGACGGGTCGACGTGGAGCACGAGTTCGACCAGCTGGTGCGGGAACGCCGCCTGGCCCGGATCGAGCACGGCGATCTCGACTGACATGGCCCTGGCCCAGCTCGGGCTTGAGCGGAAGGGTTAGGGGAGCTTGAGCGGGAGGGGGAGGCCGTCTAGCGCCCGGGGGCAGGGGCAGTCACGGTCTTCGGGAAGGTCCTCGATCACCTTCATGAGCAGCTCGCGAAGCCGCCCGATGTTCTCCGCGAACACCCGGAACACCTCGGCCTGGGTGACTCCTTCGCCCTCCTCCACTCCCGCGTCGGTGTCGGTGAGCAGGGCGATCGTCGTATAGCAGAGCGCCAGCTCGCGGGCCAGCACGGCTTCGGGATGGCCGGTCATCCCGATCAGCGTCCAGCCCTGCGCGGCGTACCAGCGTGACTCCGCCCGGCTGGAGAAGCGCGGGCCGTCGATGATCACGAGCGTCCCCGACGCTGGCGGCGTCCAGCCCAGGGCATGGGCGGCCGCCATCGCGTAGGTCCGCCCGACCGGGCAATACGGGTCGGCGAACTGGATGTGCACCGCCCCGCCCTCGTCGTAGAACGTCTGCGACCGGCCTGTGGTCCGGTCCACGATCTGGTCCGGCACCACCAGCGTGCCTGGCCCGTAGGACGGGGTAAGCGAGCCCACCGCGCTGGGCGCGAGGACCTGGCGGACACCGATCGAACGCAGCGCCCAGAGGTTCGCGCGATAAGGAATACGGTGCGGCGGGAACCGGTGATCCCGGCCGTGCCGCGGCACGAACGCCACCCGGCGGCCAGCTACCTCGCCGACCACCAGCGGATCGCTGGGGACCCCGAACGGGGTGTCGAGCTTTACCTCGTCAACGGCGTCGAGGAACTCATACAGCCCAGAGCCGCCGATAACTCCGATGCTGGCCAGGTCGGCCACGGCGATCAGGCGACCTTTGAGCCCGACGACGATGTGGAACCCGAGGAAGACGGAGACTTGGATGAGGAGCCGCTGCCGACCGCCTCGCCCGACTTCTTGTCGCTCTTGCCGGAGCTGTCCCCGGAGGAGGAATCCGCGCTTGAGGTGCTGTCAGACTTCTTCCCGTCGGACCCGTTGGCCGACGCCGCGGCGGGCTCGGCACCCTTCTGGCCTTTACGGCTGTCGTTCCGGTAGAAGCCGGAGCCCTTGAAGACGATGCCGACCGGGGAGAAGACCTTGCGAAGCCTGCCGCCGCACGACGGGCAGACCGACAGGGAGTCATCGCTGAACCTCTGCACCACTTCGAGCCGCTCTGCGCAATCGGTGCAGGCGTACTGGTACGTCGGCACGGTTCCTCCCTCTGCGGCGTTGGCACTCACCGCCTTCAACTGCTAGATGGTAGCAACAGCTAGCGGAGTCTCGTGATTCCTTGCCGCGGGCGGGCCACCATGCGCACCCGCTGGTCATGGCGGCCCGCGGGCACCTCATCGAGCAGTTCGCCGTCGTAGATCAGCGCGACCGTGGGAACCGCGGCGCCGACCCGGGCCAGCGCGCGATCGTAGGAGCCGCCACCCCGGCCCAGCCTGAGGCCGCCATGGTCCACCGCGAGCGCGGGCACGATCACCAGGTCGGCACTGGTCACGGCGGTCACGCCGCGGGGCGGCTCGGTGGGCTGGAGCAGCCCGCGGGGCCCGGCGGCCAGGGAGTCAGGCCCCTCGTACGAGGCCCAGTCCAGGTCATAGTCGTCCAGCAGCAGCGGGAGCAGGACATACGTCCCGCGCTTCCAGAGCGCGTAGACGAGACCGCGGGTCTCCGGCTCGGTGCCTATCGAGATATAGGCCGCCACCGTGCCGGCCATCTGGGCCTCGGGCAGCGAGAGCACGGCGTCGCGCAGCGAGCGGCCTGCGGCGGAGCGTTCGGTCTCGGTCATCTGCGCACGTCTGCCAGCCAAAACACGCCGCAGCGCGATCTTACGTGACCGCAGTGCGGCCTCATCACGGTCCATGCCGGTCAAAGCTTCCTCCGCCGTGCGGCTAGGGTTCTCAGCATGGCCGATACTGCAGCCAACGCCACAGACGCCGTCAACCAGGATGCCGTTACCAAGGCGGTTATCCCCGCAGCGGGCATGGGAACGCGGTTCCTGCCCGTGACCAAGGCGGTGCCCAAGGAAATACTGCCAGTGGTCGATACCCCCACGATTCAGTACATCGTGGAGGAGGCGGTGTCCGCGGGCCTGCGTGACGTGCTGATGATCACAGGCCGCGGAAAGCGGTCGATCGAAGACTATTTCGACCGTAACAAGGAACTCGAGGAGACGCTGGAAGCCAAGGGCGACGAGGACGGGCTGGCCCTGATCCGCGCCTCCAGCGAGCTTGCGGACATGTACTACGTGCGCCAGGGCGCTCCGCTGGGGCTCGGCCACGCCGTCCTGTGCGCCGCCGAGCACGTGGGCGACGTGCCGTTCGCCATCCTCCTCGGCGACGACATGATCGACCACCGCGACCCGCTGCTGCAGCGCATGATCGAGGTCAGGCAGCAGCTCGGCGGCAGCATCGTCGCGCTGATGGAGGTCGAGCCCGACCAGGTATCGCAGTACGGGTGCGTGGCGATCAAGCCCACCGACGTCGATGACGTCGTCGCGGTGACCGATCTGGTCGAGAAGCCGCCCCCGGGCGAGGCGCCTTCCAACTGGATCGTTATCGGGCGGTATGTCTGCGACCCGGCGGTGTTTGACGTGCTGCGGGAGACCCCCCCGGGACGCGGGGGCGAGATCCAGCTCACCGACGCGCTGCGGACGCTGGCGACCGCTGACCGCGGGCCCCGTGCTAGCCGGAGGAACAGTGCCGACGGCGGCGGCGTCCACGGCGTGCTGTTCCGCGGCCGCCGCTACGACACCGGCAACAAGCTCGACTACCTGCGCACCCAGATCCAGTTCGCCTGCGAGCGGGAGGATATAGCGCCCGAGTTCGTTCCGTGGCTCCGCAGCTACCTGGACCGCCTGCCGTGACCTTGCCAGAACGGGGGGATCCGGGGGGTCGCCCCCCAGGTCAGCACGGCGCAGCCGGTGCCAGCCGCGACGGCCGGCCGGAGGCTGGCCGTGAAGGGGGAAGGGGAGGTGGGTGGGGGCACGCGGGGGGGTCCTGGGGGGTTGTCCCCCCCGGGCAGACACCGCACACCGGGCAGTCGGCGCTGCAGTCCGTCTCGAGCTACCTCGCCGAGGTGCTCGCGGCCATCCGCCCGCTGCCGCCACGGGAGCTTGGCCTGGAGGAGGCGGACGGCGGTGTGCTCGCCGGGGACGTCACGGCGGCCTGGCCGCTGCCACCGTTCGACAACTCGGCCATGGACGGGTACGCGGTCCATGCCGCCGACACGGCCGCGGCGACGCCGGGGCAGCCCGTCGTGCTGCCGGTCCGCGGCGAGGTGGCGGCCGGCGACACCGGCCGGCCCGACCTGGCCCCGGGCACCTGCATCAGGATCATGACCGGCGCATTGCTGCCAGCGGGCACGGACGCGGTCGTGCCGGTGGAGTGGACCGACGGGGCCGCGCCGGGAGGCCAGGTCGCCATCCGCCAGGCCGCGGAACCCGGCCACGCGATCCGCCGGGCCGGCGGCGACGCCACCCCGGGCGACCTGCTGCTCACGGCGGGAACCCGGCTGGGCCCGGTGCAGCTCGGCCTGCTCGCGGCCGCGGGGCACAGCGCCGTCACGGCCCGCGCCCGGCCCCGGGTCACCGTGATGTCGACCGGGAACGAGCTCACCGAGCCCGGGCAGCCGGTCACGCCGGGCCGGATCTGGGAGTCCAACAGCCGCATGCTGGCCGCGGCCGCGCGGCAGGCCGGCTGCCTGGCCCGCCGCCACCCCATCGTGCCGGACCGCAAGGAGGCCGTGCTCGCCGCGATCGAGGAGGCGCTGCCCGGCACTGACCTGCTGGTGACTACCGGCGGGGTGAGCATGGGCGGCGAGCACGACGTCGTCAAGGCGGCCCTGCACGACCTCGGCACGGTCAGCTTCCGGAAGGTAGCCATGCAGCCCGGGATGCCGCAGGGCTTCGGGGCGGTCGGCCCCGCCGGTACGCCGATCTTCACCCTGCCGGGAAACCCGGTCAGCGCGTATGTCTCGTTTCAGCTCTTCGTCAGGCCCGCCGCCAGCGTGCTTCAAAACCGGGACCCTGAACGCCTGCCCCGGACCCGGGCCGTTCTCGCCGGGCCGGTCCGGTCGCCGCGGGACCGGAGATCCTTCCTGCGCGGGATTCTCGACGCAGAGAACCAGTCGATCGCCCCGGTCTCCGGCCAGGCGTCGCATCAGCTGGCCTCGCTGGCGCGGGCCAACGCCCTGATCATCGTGCCCGAGGCGGTGACCGAGCTGCCCGAGGGCGAGACTGTCGACGTGCTGGTGCTCCCGTGACCAGCCCCGGAGCGGCCGCGGACCAGGGCCAGCCCGCCAGCCCGGCGCCTGCCCTCACCCACGTCGACGCGTCGGGACAGGCCCGCATGGTCGACGTGTCCGGCAAGGACGTGACCGCCAGGACGGCCACCGCGACCGGCCGGGTGCGGCTCTCCCCCGCGGCCGTGGCCGCGCTGCGCGACAACGCGGTCCCCAAGGGCGACGCGCTCGCCGTGGCACGGATCGCCGCGATCCAGGGCGCCAAGCGCACCCCGGACCTGATCCCCCTCTGCCACCCGATCGGCCTGCACGCGGTCACCGTGGATCTCGAGGTGACCGACGACGGCGTGCGGATCGAGGCCACGGCACGGACCGCCGACCGGACCGGCGTCGAGATGGAGGCGCTGACCGCGGTGGCCGTGGGTGCCCTGGCGCTGATCGACATGGTCAAGGCGATCGACCCGGCGGCAGTGATCAGTGACGTCAGGGTCGAGGAGAAGACCGGCGGCAAGACGGGGACCTGGCACCGGCCATGATCGGGGCATTGTCATGATCAGGGCGCTGGCCATCACCGTCTCCAACCGGGCATCCACCGGAATTTACGCTGACCGTTCGGGGCCGGTGCTGGCGGAGCTATTGCGTAATGCCGGTTGTGAGGTCGATGGGCCGCAGGTGATCGCCGACGGGGACCCTGTGGAAGCTGCGCTGCGCGACGCGGTGCAGGCCGGCTACGACGTCGTGGTCACCTCCGGCGGGACCGGGCTGACGCCCATGGACCGCACGCCCGAGATGACCAGGAAGGTGCTCGACCGGGAGATCACCGGGATCGCCGAGGCGATCCGGTCGGCCGGGGTGGCGGCCGGCGTGCCGTCCGCGATGCTCTCCCGCGGGCTGGCGGGACTGGCCGGGCGGACCCTGATCGTCAATCTGCCCGGTTCCCCTGGAGGGGTCAAGGACGGCATGGCGGTGCTGTCCGGGGTGCTCGCCCACGCCGTTGACCAGGCACGCGGCGGCGATCATCCCCGGCCGGGCTGAACCCGCCGGGCGGCTGGGGGCGTATTTCCGTTAGTGCTCGTTGGTTCACCCAATGGCGAACCGGCCCTGGACCAGGGAATGATGGTGCTGTGGGACGCATGCGCGGTTGGCCGGCCACCCTTGTGGAGCCGGACCTACTCGACCTGCCCGTCGGCTTGCGCCCGGTCCGGGTCAAGGACGCCGCGATCTGGCGCGACACGCGGGTGCGGAATGCCGCATGGCTGCGGGCCTGGGAGCCGACCAACCCGGAGACGCCGTTGTACCGGTCGAGCCTCGGCCCGTATGTCTCAATGGCGCGCACCATGCGCCGGGAGGCGAGGCAGGGACTGACCGTGCCCTGGGTGGTGACCTTCGGCGAGCGCTTTGCCGGGCAGCTCACCGTGGGCAGCATCGTGTGGGGATCAGCGAGATCCGCTCAGGTGGGTTACTGGATCGACGAGGCGTACGCAGGCCGGGGCGTGATCCCCACGGCGCTGGCCCTGGCCCTGGACCACTGCTTCTTCGTGATCGGCCTGCACCGGGTCGAGGCCACGATCCGGCCGGAGAATCACGCCAGCCGCCGGGTGGTGGAGAAGCTCGGGTTCCGCGAGGAGGGGCTGCGCCGCCGGAGCCTGCACATCGACGGAGCGTGGCGGGACCACCTCTGCTACGCGATGACCGCGGAGGACGCGGCGGGGGGCCTCATGGCACGCTGGCGCCGCACGCTGGACGCGTCCCGGTCACGGACCGGCTGATCCCGGCAGTCTCAGTGGCTGCCGCCGCGCGGGCGGTTGCTGAGCGCGTAGGCCACGTTGATCACCGTTATCGCGAGCCACACGATAAACAGCCCGGCCGTGCCCGCCGGGTTCGGGCCCACGCCCACCACGATCGCGCTGAGCGGGATGCCCGCCACCATCGTGGACAGCAGCACAAGCGCCGGGGAAATGGACTTCTTGGCCGGCGCGGGCGGCTGCGCAGCCGCGCGGGCGGCCATCCTCGCGTCGACCCGGGCGTCGATCTCCCGGCCCACCTTGTCGAGGAAGGAGTCGACGACCGCGGCCTGATAGTCCGCGCCGAGCTCACCGTGAACTTCCGCGGCCGCGCGAACCTCGTCCGGGGAAAATGATGAGGTGCTCACGGAAACAAGATATATCGCGCTTCTGGCAGGCGCTAGACAACTAGGGCCGCGGCGAGCCACATAACCCGGCACCCGGTACGCGATCTCGCGACACACCGGGCCGAATGCTCGTCAAAGCGGACCAGGACCTTTACCGTGCGTGACGTGAGCACGCCCGCTGCCGCATCATGCCCGGGCCAGGGAATCCGGCCGCCCGGCCCTGACATGAGCCCGGGGTAAGCCGTTGAGCAGCGCCATTCTCTATCTCGCGATCGTCGCCATCTGGGCTTGCGTGCTCGTTCCGCGGTGGCTGCACCGGTCGCATGAGAACCCCTCCGGCGAGGAACTCCTTGCGGACAGCGACGATGCCGCGGACTTCGATGAGGAAGCGGCGGAGTTCGACGAGGATTCGGATTCGCCGACCGAGGAATTTGCCCCGGTAGCCAGGTCCAGCGCCGGGTCCGCCCAAGCCTACGTTGCGGTCGAGGCCGGGTATGTGCACGCCGAGTTCGTCACCGAATCAGGCTTCGCCGGCCGGGCCGGATTTGCGGGCCAGCCCGGTTTTGCCGGCCACGCCGACGGCGCGCGGCCGGGGCTGGAGGGCACAGCGGACCCGCCGGGCCAGGCCGCCAGCCGGGCGCGCATCCTCCAGTCCCGGCGCCGCTTGCTGACCTTGCTGGCCGGGCTGGCCGTCGCGGCCGTGGCCTGCACGGCTGACGGCCTCACCACGTGGTGGATCATCATGCCGCCCGCCACAATGCTCGGCCTGTACCTGCTGCTGCTGCGCGAGGCCGCCCACGCCGACACCGAGAACGCCATACGGCGGGCCGAGGCTCAGGCCGCTGCCGAGGCAGCCCATGCCGCCCGGGTAGCGCACGCGCGCGCCCGCGAGGCTGTTACCGCTCATGCGCCGCAGCCGACTGCGGAGATCATCGACATCTCGGCCCGGGCCGCCCAGGCCGGTGACCAGCTCTACGACCAGTACGCGGACGCCGCAGTCCGCGCCGTCGGCGACTGAATCAGGCGCCGGGCAGGACCCGGACGTAGTCGATGAGCAGGTCGGCCGGGAATTCGGTTTCGGGCGGCGGGTCGCTGGCTGCTCCTCCGACGGCGAGGTTGAGCAGCATGAACAGCCCGGAGTTGTTCGGGGCCGCCGGCCCGAATACCCAGGCCGGCTTGGGCCACTGGCCGGGGCTGACGTCAAGGTAGGGGCGGCTGTCGCGGCTGAACGTCATCCCCGCTGCTGACCAGTCCATCCGGTAGATGTGCCAGGCCGGATCGGAGGGCAGGTCGCGGTGGGTGCTGTGCAGCTTGCCGCCGTTCCCGGGCGCGTGCACGGACGTCTGGACCGTCGAGTACCCGTAGTCCTCGAGGATGTCGACCTCGCCGCAGGAAGGCCAGCCCGCGGTGGTGATGTTCTGCCGC
>WNGR01002423.1_pt1 | contig 21067 bp, 9 predicted proteins | sample 5407581 | NCBI WGS metagenome assembly WNGR01 (sample SAMN13153383, study PRJNA577476) | soil metagenome | isolation source: 80 cm soil or saprolite under Garry oak tree replicate 2 | place: USA:California | collected 2016-06-15
CGCTTCATCTTGTATATTGTCCGACGGATGACATGACCGCGGACATACTAACTAAAGCCCTTCCTAAGTGGAAGGCAACCTATCATGTCGCCTCCCTCGGCCTGCGTCGCGCTTGCGGGGGAGTGGCGGATGTTGTTCCGCCAGAGACGCAGAACGGCGGTTGCGTGCGTGTGAACCATGTTCAGTCTCGGGCTTGCTTTGCGCAAGCCGATTAATTTTTGGAAATCGCCCCTCAGGGGCATATACGCTTTTAGTCTCGTTTCTTGTGTATTCTACTTGATTCTACGATTTACAGATTCGGCTTTCGTCTTATGGCAAGCATGACATATGTGTCTCATCTATATGACTTCATTCTCTCGAAGCTTCATGCGTGCAGTTGTTTTCGTCTAAAGGACGATTTGCAGCCTCGAATCAGAGGCAAGCGCGACTGATTCCATTTCGGTGTCGTGCCTGAGTATCTATGTATCTGCCCGAGCTTCCTTACTAACGTTCCGACTTGTTTTTGAAAATGAAGCTCATATTATTGTACTTGTATGTATAAAAACAGTCCTAGTTTGATAGTAAATGACTAGTGTATTTGTGTCCTCGAAAATCCCCCACGTCTGATCACTGCGACTCAACTTCACTTTCCTTCGTTCACTCTCGCACTCTCGTACACCCTTGGTCACTTGCATGTGACCACCCCTTTTGACTTCGGCGCGTGCCCTTAACCTCACCATCCCAAAGATCGGCTCCGGAGCATCAGGAAGTTCTCGAAAAATGTTTCGGTTTTTTTTCCGGGTTCCCGAGTCAACTATTTTTCATAGCCGGATGACATAATACTCACGCGCTAGAAAAGGAAGGTCCTTAGTCACGCACTATTCCCACGGCCAGGTCCGCTTTACCACGACTCGCCTTCAAATTCCACATTTTGAACTTGCCTTTTATGTTTTGTGTCTGTCCTCAGGATAGGATGCACTTCGCAGCATGGGTCCAGTTGCGCTATGCTGACAACCTGCTCGATTGTTGATGACCTGCGGGGACAGCGACACCCCGAGGCGGTACCCGTGTACTCCTATGATACCGTCACCGTGACATCGTGTGGATTCCACGAGCTAAATGAACACCTTGTTTACGAATATCCCCAGTATCCAAGCGCCGTAGGTGATAGCCATGGGACTGCATTACACGTTCGTTTCGTGTGCAGGTCACTTACAGGTTATCGCCTCGGTGTGATATGCATGGTCTATCTTGATCCACTCGGCCTTTATGAACCCGTGGCCCCCGACATCGAACAAAACCTTCTGAAAGCGCCTACCCTGCACTCTCATGATCTTCTCTCTAGCGTCTGCCTGCTCAGGTGGTCTACTCTGTCCCCTATTCCTTTAATTAAAATTATGCCAGTATCATCAAGAATAGCCCTTCTTCCCACTGCAAACCGTAGTCGACGTCGACACCGAAGCTCAATTCACCAAGAGCGGGTCGCAGGTATCCTCCGTGTTATTCATTGATAAAGCGGCACTCCATCCCGCACACCACCTTGTATCTCTTGCGGGATAGTGCTGCCCATCCGTCAACTCGTCCAAATGGCGCGCGGGCCTCAAACTTGCGCATTCTCGCTTATTTTTTCTAGTAGTGCCGAGATCGGAACGGTCATTCGTATTGGGACGTGCTCGTGATGAACGTTCGTTGTTGATTCGCGGTGTGCGCACCACTTGTGCAACCTCGCGAGGCGAGGGTTGTCGGACCACAGTTGGGAATATTGGTGACATCCCGGCCCGTGTAGTGACGCGGTGACAATCTTTGAGATTTGATTTAGCGCACTCCAACAGGGCAATAATCTCATTATATCTTGTACTTCGCGTCACATTATCTCATCTCCATTCAACTTGTCATCATTCCCTGGTGTCATCTAGCCCGTCCCTCTTGGCCTGACCTGTAGAGTACACACTACACCATACATCGGGGAGACAAAAAAAAATCGTTACGCCTGGCAGCTTCCGATGTACACTAGATTGCAATACGATGTCAATCACGCAATATCTACGAACCGGGTTGTGTCAGACAACAAACTGAAGAAATAAAATGTCGTATTGCGTACCAAAGACCCTGCTAGTGTCTTGTCCCGCGCTGTCTTCCGACGACCCTGCTACTAACACGACTGAAGGCTTCTTCGATTCCACATGCACGATTTCCGACGTGGGCTGTGAGTCAAGGGTAAGAGCGAACGTCACTGCCCCAGATCGAGCTACAGCTCCGCGCCCCTCGCGGATGGAGACCCGATTATTCAGAGAGACTAGGAGCGTATTGGAATACCTGCCCCATTACCCACCAACTGTCAGTCGCGGTGTGCGAAAACCACAAGTTGATGATAGTCTCACAGTTTTCCAAGGATCGAAATTCTGTGAAGTGGCGTTTCGGTTTCAGTTTCAGATACATGGAACTTGGCTAGACATAGCGGGACGAGCAGAGACGTACGGACAGGTAAACCAGGTCTTGTCCTACATTCAAGTTAATGTGACGGGATCAGTTGTCAAATGTGCGGAATTTACAATCACTCACGGGGAATGCGGCAACCGTCAAGAGCGATACGATCCCCACGGTAGCTGAAAGCAAATAATTGAACCAAGCAACGCACCGTATCCGAGAGTCAGCTTACCGGTCACTACGTTGGTCTCGACTGTCAAGCGAACGACTCTCGATATGGCGTGGTCACTTAAGTAGCCATCTCCTTCTCTGCGTCGTCGTCCTAGCTGCGGCAGTGACGAAGAGCAGAAAAATCAGTACGTACGCTCTATAAGCAAAGCGCCAAGGGCCTTACGTGAAAAAGCATCGAGCCGGCGATGAGGACGTCAGACAAGGCATTTCCGCTAATCCACGTCTGTGGGGGTCATCGCGTTAGCGAAGCGAAGGAAGCAGGAAGCCTGTGGACATGATGGCCCTACCAAGGTGAGGACCTTCAGCGTTTGGTCCTTAGCGAACTTATTGACAGCATGGGTCTACAGGTGTGAGCCAAATTGGATATAGCTTGGGACAGATGAAACTTACATAGACACCCGCAGTAAACGCGGTCACTGCGACAATAGCGGAGCACTGAAAGGTAGGAAAGTGAAGTATGGGCACGAAACTGATACGACCGACTCACGAGACAGATGATCAGGCACAGAAACCAGGACGACCTCTCGCTGAGTACCCAGATGCGATACACGAAAAATAGTTGGACAGTTACTGAAACTATGGAACCGATAATGGGCACGGCGAAGGCGGACACGTAGGTAGAGAAGAGGTGGTCCATATTGCCGAATCCGGAGATGAACCAATAGTAGAGGTCCGCTCCAGAGAGTGCTGTCTGCAACGTTTCGACCAAGAATACAGAGTACACTGCAGAGGAGCTGTCATCAGGATGGAGAGCACAACCTGTAAAATGCCTACGTAGTACATACCCAGTAGTTTAAGGAGCCTCCTATCTTTTGGAAAATTATAGCTGTATACGTCTTCACCGTGACCGCCAGACTCGGATGAGCGCCGTGGACGGAAATCATGGGAGACCGTGCATGAGAGACTCACAAAGCTGAACTATGAGAACGCCATACAAAGTCCAGTTCCACAGGTTTCCCAGCATCTAAAGAATGGGGAAGCGTAAAACATCACCGATACTCATAAGACAAACCACCCCACTGCATACCCTTGGGGCAGTACTGCAGAAAGAGGGGTCAGACTCGTACTGTATGTTAGAACTGGTGCCAGATACGACGACACTTACATCTCTTCAATGTGTGGAGGGATGAGGGGAGTTGACATGATCTGGAGATGGCTGACTACAAAACAAGCGAACGGAGTACAGAGTCAAGCAACTTCGAAAGTGGTCTACACCGTTCAAGGGGGTGGAGAATGTCAGTGCAAGGGTCAATTCCGGTCTGGCCAATATAACAGGGTCTGGCGGGAGGGGGCCTGGGGGCACTGCTCATCAGTGTCTCCAAGAGAAGGACTCAAAGTTCTATCTGATTTCCTGATACAGGGAGGTGGTTTCCAAGTTATTTTTTGGATCCAGCTCCAAAATATACAATTCGGACGCAGTGACGAGATGCTTGAAATAAGCGGCTGTGGGGCAATTCATACCAAGTTACCACGGCTTGATGATGCTGTAAGCGCCGACGGAGAAGCTGGAGGTCCGTCACATGGGGGTATTGATGCTATCACGCACCAGCGCACCAGCCTGATTTGACCTACGCAGGAGAACGTGCAATGGTGGGTCCGGTCTGTGTAGCCATGGACTCGTAGGTGGACCGAAGTCTCTAAACTTGACATCAGCAAAATGGACCCGACCTGTCATGACCTGTCGTTACTAGGGGCAGCTAGCGCCCGCTAAAATTGAGTGCTGCCAGTCTCGGCTAGTACCGCCAGTAACATTCCATTTTCCTGATGGAGGTGCAATGCTTAGTATTGTACAGTATACTCCAGCAGCGAGGAGTTAAGAGAGCAACCTTGCGCCAAAGTATGTTCAATCATGATGAATGAACGTTAATGAACTCCGACGTCTTCAGGTCCCTTATGACTCGCAAATCCTTGCACCACATATGTGTCACGATCCAAGATTGTTCAGAATATCTCTCACGTTTTGTCGCTCGGCTGCTGAGACCGTGTTTCACTGACGACTCGCGATGTCGACTTAATCTGTCTGGTCATACAATAAAGTACATCACCGCAGCTAGCTTCTCCTCCGCCATCGATCGAGGCCCCCAAAACACAGCGTAGGCCATGAGAACGGCTTACCAAATTCGAAGCCAGGGCCATTCATTGATTGAGCGCTGACCAAGCCACTCCTCGGCTCAAGCCCAGCCCGGCTGATGAGGCCAGCTTCCGGCCATTGGGCCGGGCAGGCATCACTCAGTTTACTCCCACAGCAGTGACTCGAACATTCTCGCTGTACTTCGGGGTGAAGTCAAGGAGTTTCATCAGTCTAGGAGCGCCAATAAAAGGCTGTTAAGTTGGCTGAACCCAACCATCGACGTTCTCACAAATGTGTTCTCCGCAACGACGAGTGGGGTGTGTGTTGAAGCTTTGAAGACTTGAAGTAATAAATCCCAGGCAGTGCTTTCTTGATTGATGCAATGTCGACAAGAGATATTTCGCGGTACCACATTGTCCTCGAATTTCCCACACAGCGCCCGCCCGGGCTTATTTCGGCGACCTACTCCAGGACTTATTGGTCACAGCGGCGCCGATACGTTCCTTTAGCCAGATACACTAAGTTAGTGACTTATGCACTTCACTCATGCTCAAGCCTAGTAATGTGGCGTCACACGCAACACGGGTCTTTGACAAGTACAGGCTGCACCTCGCAGCGTGGGTCCAGTTGCGGTATCTTGACCACCCGCAGGTCGACTCGATGCCCTGCGGGGAGAGCAACACCCGGGATGGTACCGTTGTACTCCTATACTGTCTCGTGTGGATTCCACGAGCTAATTAAACACCTTGCTCATGCTGTATTGCGACGTGCCTATGATGAACGTTCTTTGTAAACGCGGTGCGCGCACCATTTGTGCGGCCTCGCGAGGCGAGGGCTGTCGAATCTATGTAGTGATGCGGTGACAGTGAGGTTTGATTTTGATTTAGCATACTGCAACAAGTCATTAATCTCATTAAAGGTCATGTACTGCACGTCATATTATCTCGTCTCTATTTTACTTCCCATCATCGTTTGGTATCATCTAGCGCCCGTCCCTCTGGGCCTGACCTGTAGAGTACACACTACACCATAGATTAGGAAGACAATAAACCACCAAAGATCATAAATTACATCAGACAGCTTCTAACGTACGCTAGACTGCGATACGATTATGATGTAGTTCCTGCTGTTAAATGATGTCCTTGTCGCAAATGAATCAATCACGCAAAATCTACAAACCAGGTGCATCAGACCACAAACTGACAGAAAGAAAAGGTCGTATTGCCCACCAGACCCTGCTAGCGTCTTGTCTCGTGCTGTCATCCGACGACCCTGACGCGGCTGAAGGCTTCCCCAATTCCGCCCGCACGATTTCCAATGTGGGCTGAGAGTCGATGGTAAGAGCGAACGTCACGGCCTGAGATCTAACTACAGCTCCCCTCCCCTCGCGGATGGAGATCCGATTATTCAGAGAGACTAGGAGCGTATTGGAATACCTGCGACGGCACCCACCAACTGTCAGCCGCGGTGTGCGAAAACCACAAGTTGATGGTAGTCTCACAGTTTTCCAAGGATCGCAATTCTGTGTAAGTGGCGTTTCAGTTTTAGATACATGAAACTTGGCTAGACATAGCGGGCCAAGCAGAGACGTACGGGCAGGTGAACCAGGGCTTGTCCTAGGGTAATGTATCAGTCATCAAACATGTGGAACTTATAATCACTCACGGTGAATACGGCGATCGTAAAGAGCGATACGATCCCCACGATGGCTGAAAGCGAATGATCAAACCAAGCAGCGCTCCAGATCCGACAGTTAGCTCACTGGTCAATACGTTGGTCTCGATTGTCAAGCGAACAACTCTCGATATGGCATGGTCACTGAAGTGGCCATCTCCTTCTCTGCGTCGTCGTCCCAGCTGCGGCAGTGACGGAGAATCAGTACGGATGCTCTATTAGCAACACGCCAAGTGGTTTACGTGGAAAAGCATCGAGCCGGCGATAAGAATATCAGACAAGGTGTTCCCGCTCAGCCACGTCTGTAAGGGTCGTCGTTGTTAGCGAAGCGAAGGAAGCAGATAGTCTGTGGACACGATAGCCCTACATAGGTGAGGATCTTCAGCGTTTGGTTACTAGCGAACTTGTTGAGAACACGAGTCTACGAATGATGTGAGCCAAATTGGAAATAGCTTGGGACAGACGAGACTTACATAGACACCCGTAGAAAACGCGGCCACTGCGGCAACAACAGAGCACTGAAAGGTAGGAAAGTGAAGTATGGGCACGAAACTGATACGACCGACTCACGAGACAGATGACCAGGCATAGCAACCAGGACGACCTCCCGCTGAGTATCCAGATACGATACATGAAAAATAATTGGACGGTTAATGAAACTATGGAACCGATAATGGGCACGTCGAAGGCAGACAGGTAGGGAGAGGAGAGGTGGTCCATATTGCCGAATCCGGAGACGAACCAATAGTAGAGGTCCGCTCCAGAGAGTGCTGTCTGCAACGTTTCGACCAAGAATAGAGAGTACACTGCAGAGGAACTGTCATAAGGAGGGAGAGTACAACCTGTGAAAAGACTATGTAGATCATACCCAGTAGCTTAAGGAGTGTCCTGTCTCCTGGGAAATTATAGCTGTATACGTCTTCACCGCCAGACTCGGATGAGCTCCGCGGACAGAATCATGGGGGACAGTGCATGAGAAACTCACATAACTGAACTACGAGAACCCCATACAAAGTCCAGTTCCACAGGGCTCCCAGCATCTAAGGAGTGAGGATTGAGGAAACGTAAACACCACCGATATCCATAAGTCAAACCACCCCACCGCATACCATTGGGGCAGTACTGCATAAAGGGGGTCAGCACGTTAGAACTGGCGCCAGATACGATGATGCTTACATCTCTTCAATGTGTGGAGGGACGGGGGGAGTTGACATGATCTGGAAATGGCCGACTGAAAACGAGCGAATGGAGTCCAGAGTTAAGAAACTTTGAAAGTGGTCTACACTGTTCAAGGGGTGGGGAATACCAGTGCAAGGGTCAATGGCAGTCAGGCCAATATAACAGGGTTTGGTGGTGGGAGGCACTGCTCATCAATGTCTCCAAGAGAGGGACTCAAAAGCGCCATCTGATTTCCTGATACAGGGAAATCCCTCCCAAGTTTTTGGATTCAGCTCCAAAATATACAAAGTGCAAAGACTCGGACGCGGTGACGAGACGCGTGAAAGGGTGCTTAAATTGCCGGCGGCTGTGGCGCACCAACCAATTACGTACTAGTAGTACAATGATCTCTGGTTGCGACATTCGAATCACGGCTTGATGATACCATAAGCGCTAACAAAGAGGTCTGTCAGATAGAGTACCAACGGTATTGATGCTCTCACGCACCAGCCTGAGCGCGCCAGCCTGATTTGCCCTACGCAGGAGAACGTCCCATGGTGGGTCTGATCAGTGTAGTCATGGACACATGGGTGGACCGCAGTCTCTAAACTTGAGGTGCAATGCTTAATATTGTACAGTACACTGCAGCAGCGAGGAGTTACGGAGAGCAACCTTGCGCCAAACTATGATCGATCATGATCTCTGACGTGTTCAAGTTCCTCGTGACTCAGTTTGCCCATCCTTGCACGTATATGTCGGTCCAACCATTGTTCGGAATGTCTCTCACATCGGCCGCTGAGACGGACTGTTTCACTGATGCTCGACGCCTCGACTTGATCTGTCTGATGATACAATAAAGTACATCACCACAGCCACGTCCCAGCCCGCAGCTAGCTTCTCCGAGTACAATAAATCACCATTGATCAGTTATTTTGGCGGATTCGGCGGCCTGAGCTGACTCTTCATCCTCAAGGTCATCCTCATGTCGGACCCTTCAGAGCGCCTATACGAACTTATTTATGGTCGGAACGGTGGCGTGGAAGAGAGGTTCGAAAAGATCCTAGTCCGAGTCTAGGGTCAAGGTCTATGTGAGGGCCTTGGGTGAGCATATTGTGGACAGTCAAGACTCTCGCTGCTAGAAATCCAACGATTGCGTAGACACACTAATGTTATTCTAAACCGCAACCAAACTTAGGCATTGCAAAATCCCAGACTAAGGTGCTGTAGACCCTAACTAGGCTCGTGACCAGCCTGAATGTATGTATTGACGCGATAACAGTCTTCGAGGTTTGATTTAGCATGCTGCAACAAGCCATTATTCTCATGAAAGGTCGTATACTGCATGTCAGATTATCTGGTCTCTATTCTGCTTCCCATCCTTTGGTATTGTCTAGCCCGTCCCTCTTGGCCTGGCCTGTAAAGTACACAATACACCATACACTGGGAAGACCAAGAACCGCCAAAGATCATTACGCCAGACAGCTTTCGACGATCGCTAGAATGCGATATGGTTCCTGCTGTTAAACGATGTCCTTGTCGCGAGTGATTCACGAAATATCTACAAACCAGGTGTATCAGACAACAAACTGAAGAAAGAAAAAGTCGTATTGCCCACCAGACCCTGCTAGCGTCTTGTCCCGTGCTGTCTTCCGACGACCCTGACGCGGCTGAAGGCTTCCCCAATTCCACCCGCACAATTTCCAATGTGGGCTGGGAGTCGGTGGTAAGAGCGAACGTCACGGCCTGAGATCTAACTACAGCCCCGCGCCCCTCACGAATGGAGATCCGATTATTCAGAGAGACGAGGAACGCGTTGGAATACCTGCATCCGAGTCAGCACCCGCCAACTGTCAGCCGTGGTGTGCGAAAAAAAAAAAACCACAAGTTGATGATAGATAGGTCTTACAGTTTTCCAAGGATGGCAGTTCTGTCGGGTAGCATCTCAGTTTCAGATACGTGAAACCCGGGTGGACATAGCAAGATCAGCAGAGACGTACGGGCAGGTGAAATAGGGCTTGTCCTACGTCAAAGTAGCGGGATCAGTCATCGAACGTGCGGAATTCATAATCACCCACGGGGAATATGGCAACCATCAGGAGTGATACGATCCCCACGGTGGCTGAAAGCAAATGATCGAACCAGGCAACACACCAGATCTGGGGGTTAGCTTACTGGTCAATACGTTGGTCTCAATTGTCAAGCGAACGACCCTCGATAAAGCGTGGTCACTGAAGTGGCCATCTCCCTCTCTGCGTCGTCGTCCTAGCTGCGGCAGCGACGAGGAGCAGAAAAATCAGTACGGGCGCTCTATAAGCAAAGCCCCAAGGGTTTACATGGAAAAGCATCGAGCCGGCGATGAGGGTGTCAGACAAGGTATTTCCGCTCAGCCACGTCTGTAAGGGTCATCGTTCTTAGCGAAGCGAAGGGTGGCAGGTGGCCAGCGCACGTGATGGCCCTACCAAGGCGATGATCTTCAGCACCCGGCCACTAGCGAACTTCTGGTGAACGTGGGTCTACCAGATGTGAGACGAATTGGAAATAGCTCGGGACAGACGAGACTGACATAGACACCCCCATAAAACGCGGCCACTGCGTTCACAGTAGAGAACTGAAAGTAGGAAGGTGAAGTATGGGCACGAGACCGATACGACCGACTCACGAGACAGATGACCAGGCATAGCAACCAGGACGACCTCCCGCTGAGTATCCAGATGCGATACACGAAAAATAATTGGACGGTGAATGAAACTAAGGAACCGATAATGGGCACGTCGAAGGCGGACACGTAGGGAGAGGTGAGGTGGTCCAAATTGCCGAATCCGGAGACGAACCAATAGTAGAGGTCCGCTCCAGTGAGTGCTGTCTGCAATGTTTCCACCAATAATAGAGAGTACACTGTAGAGGAGCAATTGTCACGACGGGGCACAACTTGTAAAATGCCTATGTAGTACATACCCAGTAGCTTAAGGAGTGTCCTGTCTCCTGGGAAATTATAGCTGTATACATCTTCGCCGCCCGATGAGCGCTGCGGACGAAATCATGGGAGACAGGCCATGAGAAACTCACAGAGCTGAACTATGAGAACCCCATATAAAGTCCAGTTCCACAGGGCTCCAAACATCTAAAAAGCGGTGCAGCGTAAACGATACCGATAAGACAAAGCACCCCACGTACCATTGGGGCAGCACTGCGGAAAGAGGGGTCAGACTCGTGCTGTGTGTTAGAACTAGTGCCAGAGACGACACTTACATCTCTGCAACGTTTGGAGGGACGGGGGGAGTCGACATGGGAGAAATGGCAGACTACAAAACAAGTGGACAGTTTACAGAGTCAACTTGAAGCACAGTGATCTACAATGTGTTCAAGGGGCAGGGTCTGCAAGGGCCAATGCTGATCTGGCCAATATAACAGCGTTTGGGGGTGGAGGGGGCAGTGCTCATCAGTGACTGCGAAAGGGACTCAGACCGCCTGCTAATTACAGGGAAACGATTCCCAAGTTTTGGATCCAGCCCCAAAATACATAATGCACCGAGACTCGGACGTAGCACGGCTTATTGTAAGCGGCTGTGATGCACTAACCAATCCGTACTAACTTACAACGATGTCTTTGATAGTCTTGCCGCACGGCACGGGTTGATGGTCAGCGCTGATAAGATGGAAGTCTGTTACATGGAGAACTGATGGTGTTAATGTTCTAAACGTACAGTACCAGCGCACCTGAGCGCGAGGAGAGCGTGCCAACATGGGTATGGTCTGAGTCTGTGTGGTTAATGGGTGGGTCGCAGCCTCTAAACTCGAGGACCAATGCCTTGATATTGTACAGTAGTAACAGTACACTGCAGTCAGGTAAAGAGGAGGAGACCAACACCTTGTGGCCTGACTTTTGTGGCAAACTTGGTTCTGCCGCTCGGTGAGACGGACTGTTTCAACTGAGCCTGTTCGTCCCAAATAATCCTACGCGAGATCATTACTAACTTACATATAGGTAGATGATTGTGACCTTGTGTGACACCCAAACTCGACGTGCTGTTGTGGCCACGCTATGTAGTCTTATGTAATGTCACACATTGGCGTCAGAATCCGATCTGAACAGACTGTAATTTGAACTCTGACCAACTCTCGTTACGGTAACTTTTCCCGATGCACCATCTCAGTACTATCTCTTGCGGGATGGTGCTGCTCATCCATCAACTCGTCCAACTAATGGCGCACGGGCCTCGAACTTGCGCATTCTCGCTTCGTTTTTCTGGTGTCGAGACCGGAACGGTCATTCCGTATTGCGACGTGCCCGGTATTGCGACGTGCCCGTGATGAATGTTCTCTGAAAATTCGCGGTCCGCGCACTATTTGTGCAGCCTCGCGAGGCGAGGGCTGTCGAATCCGTATAGTGACGCGGTGACAGTCGCCGAGGTTTGATCTAGCATACTGCAACAAGCCATTAATCTCATTAAAGCTCATGTACTGCGCGTCGGATTATCTCGTCTCTATTCTACTTCTCATCGTCTTTTGGTGCAATCTAGCACGTCCCTCTTGGCCTGACCTGTAAAGTACACAATACACCATACATTGGGACGACCAAAAACAGCCAAAGGTCATTGCGCCAGACAACTCTCGACGAACGCTAGAATGCGACATGGTTCCTGCTGTTAAATGGTGTCCTTGTCGCGAGACTCAATCACGCAATATCTACAAATCAGGTGTATCAGACAACAAACTGAAGAAAGAAAATGTTGTATTGCACACCAAAGACTCTAGTGAATTGTCCCGCGCTGTCTTCCGACGACCCTCTTACCAATACGGCTGAAGGCTTCTTCAGTTCCACATGCACGATTTCCGACGTGGGCCGGGAGTTGGCGGTGAGAGCGAATGTCAGGTGTGGGGATCTAGCTACTTCTCCACGCCCCTCACGGATGGAGATCCGATTATTCAGAGAGACGAGGAACGTGTTGGAATACCTGCGTCCGAGTCAGCACCCGCCAACTGTCAGCCCCGGTGCGCGAAAACCACACATAGATAGGTCTCACAGTTTGCCAAAGATGGCAATTCTGTGGGGTGGCGTTTCAGTTTCGGATACGTGAAACCCGGATGGACATAGCAAGATACTAAGCAGAGACGTACGGGCAGGCGAACCACAGCTTGTCCTACGCCAAGGTAGCGGGATCAGTCATCGAAAATGCGGAATTCATAATCACCCACGGGGAATACGGTGATCATAAAGAGCGATACGATCCCCACCGTGGCTGAAAGCGAATGATCGAACCAAACGCACCAGATCCGAGGGTCAGCTTACTGGTCAATACGTTGGTCTCGATTGTCAAGCGAACGACCCTCGATAAAGCGTGGTCACTGAAGTGTCCATCTCCTTCTCTGCGTCGTCGTCCCAGCTGCGGCAGCGGTAACGAGGAGCAGAAAAATCAGTACGGACGCTCTATAAGCAAAGCGCCAAGTAGTTTACGTGAAAAAGCATCGAGCCGGCGATGAGGATGTCAGCCAAGGTATTTCCGCTCAGCCACGTCTGTAAGGGTCGTCGTTGTTAGCGAAGCGAAGGAGGCAGGTAGCCAGTGGACACGATGGCTCTACCAAAGCGAGGATCTTCAGCATCCGGCCAGTAGCGAACTTCTTGTGAACTTGTGTCTATCAGATGTGAGCCGAATGGAAATAGCTCGGGACAGACGAGACTTACATAGACACCCCCATAAAACGCGGCCACTGCGTCAACAGTAGAGAACTGAAAGGTAAGAGAGTGAAGTATGGGCACGAGACCTATACGACCGACTCACGAGACAGATGACCAGGCATAGCAACCAGGACGACCTCCCGCTGAGTACCCAGATGCGATACACGAAATATAATTGGACAGTTAATGAAACTATGGATCCGATGATGGGCACGTCGAAGGCGGACACGTAGGGAGAGGCGAGGTGGCCCAGATTGCCGAATCCGGAGACGAACCAATAGTAGAGGTCCGCTCCAGTGAGTCCTGTCTGCACCGTTTCTCTGCACCGTTTCGATCAAGAATACAGAGTACACTGCAGAGGAGCTGTCATCAGGACGGAGAGCACAATCTGTAAAACGCCTACGTAATACATACCCAGTAGCTTAAGGGGTGTCCCGTCTCCTGGGAAATTATAGCTGTATACGTCTTCACCGCCCGATGAGCTCCGCGGACGAGAACATGAGAGACAGGCAATGAGAAACTCACAGAGTTGAACTATAAGAACCCCATATAAAGTCCAGTTCCACAGGGCTCCCAGCATCTAAAAAGTGGTGCAGCGTAAGGTATATCGATAAAACAAAGCACCCCACGTACCATCGGGGCAACACTGCAGAAAGAGGGGTCAGACTCGTGCTGTGTGTTAGAACTAGCACCAGATACGACGACACTTACATCTCTGCAACGTTTGGGGGGACGGGGGGAATCGACATGGGAATGGCCGACTACAAAACAAACAGATGGTTTACAGAGTCAAGGATAATGACCTATGATGTGTTCACGGGGCCTGCAAGGGCCAATGCTGGTCTGGCCAATATAAAAGGGCCCGGGAGTGGAGGAGGCGGTGCTCATCAGTAACTCCAAGAGGGACTCAGACCGCCAGCTGATTCCCTGATACAGAGAAACGGTTCCCGATTTTTGGATCCAGCTCCAAAATATGCGATTTACCGAGAGTCATAACCAATTCGTACTAATTTACAACGATTTCCAGTCTGGTCACAAGGCACGGGTTGATGGTAAGTGCTGACGAGGTGGAGGCCCGTCACATGGAGAACCGAGTGCACCTGAGCCTAAGGAGAACGTGCCATCGTGGATATGGTCTATGTGGTCACTGGGTGGGTCGCAGTCTCTAAACTCGAAGGCCAATGCCTAGATATTGGACAGTACACTGCAGTCAGGAGGAAGAAGTCAAGAGGAGAGCAACACCTTGTAGCTGGCCTATTATGGAAAACTATGATCGATCACGGTCCCTTGTAACTCGATTCGTTCATCCCTGCACTGTATGTTTCATGGTCTAGGATTGTTCTTCCCTTGGTTCTGCCGCTCGGTGAGACGGACTGTTTCAACTGAACAAGACTACAGTACAGTAGTTATTTCAATTATCCATAATTTGAACTCTGGCCAACTCTCGTTAATGTGGGAAATTTGTCCCGATGCACCACCTCAGTACTATCTCTTGCGGGACGGCGCTGCCCAAGGGGGGTGCGGAACTGCTAAGCACCCAAATAGGGTTAATGAGGCAGGGGGCCATTGGAGGGGGGTCCGATGCAAGTGGGTCGCGAAGAAATTTTTGTAGGCGGGCGCCTAGTGGGCGTCTAGTGGCAGCCACTGTAAGTCGACACAAAACACAATTGCGAGGCGCAGTAGTTACACCAAAAATAGAGGCTCAATTATGCTCTTCAGAGAAATGTCGACATTCTTGTTCTAATGTGGCTCAGGAACGAACACAGGGATAGTCTTGGGCCCAAGTTTGGGCCTCCAAATCGACCACAACTCTCAAAATGCCCCCCTGGGTGATGACGCGCCTACTACAGCTCAACCACTGCCCGACCCAAAACCCGATGACGATGGCAGTTACAAGTGTGATGTGTCACGAGAAGGTTCACGTTGGCTGTGGAGGAGCCAAAAACTTCATGCAATATTGGGGCTCCGAGTCGTCTGCGTGCTTGAAGGCCACAAAGAGAAAGGCGTCTCAGGCAGACCAGGCAGGAAGTAAGATGAAAAGGTTGATGTTGTTCTTCTCAAAAGTTACACGTAATCCCAAGACAGCGGTTGTGCCCGCTAGTGATGCATTTGGGGGCTCACTTAAAGTTAGGCGAGTATGAGAACACAATGCCGCATTTGGACAGAAAATAGTACCATATTTAGATAGGCGCTTGATTCCCCCACCCCCATTTAGAAAATTACGTCTCCGCACCCTTGGTACCGTCCATCCATCAACTCATCCAATTACAGCCGTTTTCAAATCGATGGAGCGCTTTCCAAAAAAAAGTTGGGTAGCGGGGTTGAGCGGAGAATGAGGATAACTAGTCTTATGTTTTTTTAATCTTTTTTTTTATTTCCAAAAAATTTCGAAAAAAAAAGGTAGGGCTCAAGTAAGGCTCGGCATTTCTGCCGATGGGAGTTCCCGAAACCCCGCCTACCCAAGCTATTTTCGGAAAGCGCTCCATCGATTTGAAAACGGCTGTAATGGCGCACGGGCCTCAAACTTGCGCATTCTCGCTTCGTTTTTCTGGAACGGTCATTCCGTATTGTGACGTGCCCTTGATCGTTCGTTGAAAATTCGCGGTGCGCGCACTATTTGTGCAGCCACCGAGTCGCGAGGCGAGGGCTGTCGAATCCGTATAGTGACGTGGTGACAGTCGTCGAGGTTTGATTTGGCATACTGCAACAAGCTATTAACCTCATTAAAGGTCATATACTGCACGTCAGATCATCTCGTCTCTATTCTACTTCCAATCGTCCGTTTGTATCACCTAGCCCGTCCCTCTTGGCCTGGCCTGTAAAGTACACAATACACCATACATCGGGAAGACCAAAAACAGCCAAAGATCATTACGCCAGACAACTCTCGACGAACGCTAGAATGCGATGTGGTTCCTGCTGTTAAATGGTGTCCTTGTCGCGAGACTCGGTCACGCAATATCTACAATCCGGGTGTATCAGACGACAAACTGAAGAAAGAAAATGTTGTATTGCCCACTGAAGACTCTGCTAGTGAATTGTCCCGCGCTGTCTTCCGACGACCCTCCTACCGACACGGCTGACGGCTTCTTCAAGTGCACATGCACGATTTCCGATGTGGGCTGGGAGTTGGCGGTGAGAGCGAATGTCAGGGGTGGGGGTTTAACTACAGCTCCGCGCCTCTCACGGATGGAGATCCGATTATTCAGAGAGACGAGGATCGTGTTAGAATACCTGCGTCCGAGTCACCACCCGCCAACTGTCAGCCGCGTTGTGCGAAAACCACAGGTTGATAATAGATAGGTCTTACAGTTTTCCAAGGATGGCAGTTCTGTGGGGTGGCATTTCAGTTTCAAATACGTGAACCCGGATAGACGTAGCAGGATAAGCAGAGACGTACGGGCAGGTGAACCAGGGCTTGTCCTACGTCAAGGTAGCGGGATCAGTCATCGAACGTGCGGAATTCATAATCACCCACGGGGGATATGGCAACCATCAGGAGTGATACGATCCCCACCATGGCTGAAAGCGAATGATCGAACCAAGCAGCGCACTAGGTCCGAGGGTTGGCTTACTGGTCAATACGTTCGTCTCGACTGTCAAGCGAACGACTCTCGATAAGGCGTGGTCACTAAAATGGCCACCTTCTCTGCGTCGTCGTCCCAGCTGCGGCAGCGATGAGGAGCAGAAAAGTCAGTACGGACGCTCTATAAGCAAAGCGCCAAGTGGTTTACGTGATAAAGCATCGAGCCGGCGATGAGGGTGTCAGACAAGGCATTTCCGCTCAGCCACGTCTGTGAGAGTCGTCGTTTGTTAGCGAAGCAAAGGAAGCAGATAGCCTGCAGACATGATGGCCCTACCAAGGCGAGGACCTTCAGCACTCGGCCACTAGCGAACTTCTGGTGAATGTGCGTCTACCAGATGTGAGCCACATTGGAAACAGCTTGGGACAGACGAGACTTACATAGACACCCCCATAAAACGCGGCTACTGCAGCAACAATAGAGCACTGAGAGGTAGGAAAGTGAGGTATGGGCACGAGACTGATACGGCTAACTCACGAGACAGATGATCAGGCATAGAAACCAGGACGACTTCCCGCTGAGTACCCAGATTCGATACACGAAAAAAATTTGAACGGTTAATGAAACCATGGATCCGATAATGGGCACGTCGAAGGCGGACACGTAGGGAGCGGCGAGGTGGTCCAGATTGCCGAAGCCGGAGACGAACCAATAGTAGAGGTCCGCTCCAGTGAGTGCTGTCTGCAACGTTTCCACCAAGAATACAGAGTACACTGCGGAGGAGCTATCATCAGGACGGAGAGCACAACCTGTAAAATGCCTAGGTAGTACATACCAAGTAGCTTGAGGAGTGCCCTATCTCCTGGGAAATTATAGCTGTATACGTCTTCACCGCCCAATGAGCTCCACGGACGAAATCATAGACAGGCCATGAGAAGCTCACAGAGCTGAACTATAAGAACCCCATATAAAGTCCAGTTCCACAGGGCTCCCAGCATCTAAATAGTGGTGAAGCGTAAACGATATTGATAAGACAAAGCACCCCATACCATTGGGGCAGCACTGCAAAAAGAGGGGTCAGACTCGTACTGTATGTTAGAACTGGCACAAGATACGACGAACACTTACATCTCTGCGATGTTTGGAGGAACGGGGGGAGCTGACATGGTCTGGGAATGGTCGACTACAAACAAGCGGATGGTGTACAGAGTCAAGGACAGTGATCTACAATGTGTTCACTGGCAAGGGGCGGAGCCTGCAAGGGCCAATGCTGGTCTGGCCAATATAAAAGAGCTTGGGAGTGGAGGGGGCAGTGCTCATCAGTGTCTCCAAGAGGGACTCAGAGCGGCAGCTGATTCCTTGATACAGGGAAACGGTTCCCAAGTGTTTGGATCCAGCTCCAAAGTATACGACTTGAATGTACAGACTCGGACGTAGCGGGGCTTCTTGACAGTTATTGTAAACGGCTTTGGTGCACTAACCAATCCGTACTAACTTACAATGATATGTAGTCTGGTCGCGAAGCACGGGTTGATGGTAAGCGCTGATAAGGTGGAGGTCTGTCACATGGAGAACTGGCGACGGTGTTAATGTTCTCACCAAGGTTCTCACGTACAGCCTGAGTACCAGCACACTGGCATCTGAGCCCGAGGAGAATGTGCCATCATGGGTATGGTCCGTGTTGTCGTGGTCACTGGGTAGATCGCAGTCTCTAAACTCGAGGGCCAATGATATTGTTACAGTACACTGCAGTCAGGAGGAGGAGAGCAAAAGGAGACCTTGTGGCGACTTTTGTGGCAAACTATGATCGATCACGATCTCGGACGTCACGATCCCTTGCCAGTGTAACTCGATTCGTTCATCCCTGCACTGTATGTGTCACGGTCCAAGATTGTTCGGATTGTTCAGCCCTTGATTCTGCCGCTCCGTGAGAATTTGTAGAGCCTGTGACATCCTTGGCATCAACTAGCCCGTCCCTCTTGGCCTGGCCTGTAGAGTACACACTACACCATACGTTGGGAAGACAAAAAAATCATTACGCCTGAGAGCTTCCGACGAACTATCTGAGAATACCTGTTTTGCATCAAAAAGATACCCATTTTAGTTCGTGGCAAAGAAATGTCCGATAATGCACGTAATTTCGTAATGTGTAATAAATTAGGTAATTTATCGCTCGCTAGCGTAAGCTACGCTCGACTGCGACGTGATTACAATGTGTTTCTTCTGTTAAACAATGCCCTTGTCGCGAGTGACTCAATCATGCAAGATCTACAAACCAGGTGTATCAGACAACAAACTGAAGAAAGAAAAAATAGTGTTGCCCACCATAGATCCTGCTATTGTCTCGTCCCGCGCTGTCTTCCGATGACATTCCTACCAACACGGCTGAAGGCTGCTTCAATTCCAGATGCACGATTTCCGAAGTGCCAGTGGGTTGGGAGTTGGCGAATGTCGAGGGTGGGGATCTAACTACATTTCCGCGCCCCTCACGGATGGAGATCCGATTATTCAGAGAGACGAGGAACGTGTTTGAATACCTGCACCAGCACCCGCCAACTGTCAGCCGCGGTGTGCGAAAATTACAAGTTGATGATAGATAGATCTCACAGTTTTCCAAGGATGGCGGTTCTATTGGGTGGCGTTTCAGTTTCAGATATGTGAAACCCGGATGGATAAGCAGAGACGTACGGGCAAGTGAACCAGGGCTTGTTCTACGTTAAGGTAGCGGGATCAGTCATCGAACGTGCGGAATTCATAATCACCCACGGGGTATATGGCAACCATCAAGAGTGATATGATCCCCACGGTGGCTGAAAGCGAATGATCGAACCAAGCAGCGCACTAGATCCGAGGGTTGGCTTACTGGTCAATACGTTGGTCTCGACTGTCAAGCGAACGACTCTCGATAAGGCGTGGTCACTAAAATGGCCACCTTCTCTGCGTCGTCGTCCCAGCTGTGGCAGTGACGAAGAGCAAAAAAATCAGTACGGACGCTCTATAAGCAAAGCGCCAAGGGGCTTACGTAGAAAAGCATCGCGCCGGCGATGAGGATGTCAGCCAAGGCATTTCCGCTCAGCCACGTCTGTGAGAGTCGTCGTTGTTAGTGAAGCGAAGGAAGCAGGTAACCTGTAGACATGATGGCCCTTACCAAGGCGAGGACCTTCAGTATTCGGCCTCTAGCGAACTTGTTGTTGTTGATAACCGTCTACAGATATGAGCCAAATTGGATATAACTTGGGACAGACGAGACTTACATAGATACCTCCGTAAAACGCGGCCACTGCAGCAACAATAGAGCACTGAGAGGTAGGAGTGTGAGGTATGAGCACGAGACTGATACGACCGACTCACGAGAAAGATGAGCAGGCATAGGAACCAGGACGACCTCCGTTTCTCGCTGAGTACCCAGATACGATACATGAAAAAAAACTGGACAGTTAATGAAACTATGGTTCCGATAATGGGCACGTCGAAGCCGGATTCGTGGGGAGAGGCGAGGTGGTTCAGGTTGCCAAAGCCGGAGACGAACCAATAGTAGAGGTCCGCTCCAGTGAGTCCTGTCTGCACCGTTTCGATCACGAATACAGAGTACACTGCAGAGGAGCTGTGATCAGGACGGAGAGCACAACCTGTAAAACGCCTAGGTAGTACATACCCAGTATTTTAAGGAGTGTCCTATCTCCTGGGAAATTATAGCTGTATACATCTTCACCGCCCAATGAGCGCCGCGGACGAAATCAAGGGAGACAACTTACAAAGCTGAACTATGAGAACGCCATACAAAGTCCAGTTCCACAGGGCTCCCAGCATCTAACAAGTGGCGAAGCGTAAACACCATCGATATCGACAAGACAAAGCACCTCACATACCAATGGGGCAGCACTGCAGAAAGAGTGGTCAGACTCGTGCTGGCGCCAAATACAACGAACACTTACATCTCCGCAATGTTTGGAGGGATGGGAGGCAAGATGGGGGGAGCCGTGGGGGGAGCCGACATGGTCTGGGAATGGCCGACTACAAAACAAGCGGATGGTGTACAGAGTCAAGGACAGTGAGCTCTGAAGGTCAAGTGGCGGGGCCTGTAAGTATCAACGCTGGTCTGGCTGATATAACAGGGTGGAGGGCTGGAGGGTGCACCGCTCATTATTTCCTGATACAGGGAAGTGGTTCCGAGTTTTTGGATTCAGCTCCAAAGTGTACCACGTGGGGAGACTCGGACGTAACTCTGGTGACACGATGCGTGAAAAGGCTGAGGCGCACCTTGGGCGCACCAATTAATACGTGCTAACTCGCAACGATCCCCAGTCCGATTGATGACAAGCGCTG
>WNGR01003654.1_pt1 | contig 21067 bp, 21 predicted proteins | sample 5407581 | NCBI WGS metagenome assembly WNGR01 (sample SAMN13153383, study PRJNA577476) | soil metagenome | isolation source: 80 cm soil or saprolite under Garry oak tree replicate 2 | place: USA:California | collected 2016-06-15
TACGCTGGCAAGAGATTTTCGGCACATCAATCCCTCGGAGGCGCGTGTCATTCTGATAGAAGGCGATTCACGTCTGCTGGCTGCTTATCCGCCGGATTTATCGGAGAGCGCGCGCAAACAACTGACTGACCTCGGCGTGGAAGTGCGCACAAATACGCGGGCAACAAATCTCACTGAGGCCGGCGTCCAAATTGGCGACGAGTTCATTCCCTGCCATGTGAAAATTTGGGCGGCGGGCAACAATGCGTCGTTCGTCGGAAAAACTCTCGGCGTACCGGCTGACCGGGCCGGCCGCGTCATCGTGAACGAGGACCTTACGGTTCCTGGTCACCCGGAAGTGCAGGTGATCGGCGATTTGGCGAATTTTACGCACCAGACTGGAGCGCCTTTACCGGGGATCTCGCCAGTGGCGATGCAACAGGGGCGTCACGCCGCGCGCAACGTACTCGCGATGATAAAAGGACGTAAAGCCAAACGTTTCCGTTATTGGGACAAGGGAACGATGGCGACGATTGGGCGGAACAAAGCGGTCGCGGATTTGAGATTTTTGCATCTCAGCGGTCGCCTTGCCTGGCTTGCGTGGTTGTTTGTGCACATTGTTTTTCTGGTCGGCTTCCGCAACCGCTTGCTTGTCCTCTTTCAATGGGCTTGGGCGTATCTCACATTCGACGCGGGCGCGCGTTTGATCACGCGCAATTTTCAATCGGAACAAAGGCCGCCAGCGTAACGCACAATGTCATGTTGAGCGAAGCGAAACATCTCTGGATGATTGTTTTCGTTTGCCCAGCAGAAACGATCAGAGATTCTTCGCTTCGTTCAGAATGACAGTTCCGAAAGTTTCCGTGCGCAATCTGCAGCGAAAAATTTCAGTCAATGTTGCCGGGCTCCAAAAGTTCGCCGTGAAAGCCCTGCAGAATTGCCTGCAATTGCAAAAAGAGAAACAAACGGATTTGCGGAAATTGCGCGACATTTTCGTCTGGTTGATTTCCGATCGCCGGATGTCGCAATTACATCGACAATTTCTCGGGCAAACAGGACCGACTGACGTGCTGACGTTTCAACACGGAGAGATTTTTATCAGCGCCGAGAGAGCAAAACGGCATGCTCGTTTGTTTGAGAACTCGATTATGCGCGAGCTTCAGCTTTACATCGTCCATGGCCTTTTACATTTGCACGGCTTCGACGATCGAACGCGAGCTCAGGCACGCAAAATGCGGAGAACGCAGGAAAAAATTCTGAGCGACTGCAGCCGGTATCGATGATCCCGAGAGAACGAATCTCCGCGATCCAGCATCACCGATGCCGGCTAAAGCACGTTTGAACTGAAGCCTCCGTATGTTAGCCTTTTCAGCATGAGTTGCGAGCCACGGCGGGACGGCGGATGCCTGGCACAGATCGACGAGATCAGTCGTGTCTCAGACGAGAAGGCCGGAACTATAACGACGGCGGAGCCTACGATCGAAAAACAAACGCGTTCGGAAGAAGATCTCGATCTTCCGTGGCAGATAATAGTCCATAACGATCCGGTGAACTTGATGAGTTATGTGACCATGGTTTTTCAACGCGTCTTCGGTTATCCGCGCGAGAAAGCAGAGAGACATATGTTGGAAGTGCATCACAACGGCCGCTCGATTTTGTGGAGCGGCATGCGGGAGCCGGCGGAGCTTTATGTGCAACAACTGCATGGCTACCTCCTGCTCGCCACGCTGGAGAAGATGTGCTGATATGGAGATTTGCCGACGCAAAGGTGCGATCGAGATCTCGGAGCTGGACCCGTTTCTTGCAGAGCTGCTTCGACAAATTCCGGCGAGCGCCAATCCGGCTGGTGCGACGGCTGCCGAACAACGTCTTTTCAGTCCTCCAACAAACGGCAAAGAAACCGAGCTTTGTGCGGAGTGGAAGACGTACGTCGAACCGGAGCTGCGGCGTCTTTTTCAAACGGCCACAGAGACGGTGGCGACTGATTTGGAGCAATTAAACGGCAACGAAAAAAGTTTCGCAAACCGCACGCTGCGCATTCCTGCCAAACACTCCGATGCATGGCTAAGCGCGCTTAATCAGGCACGCCTTGTCATAGCTGCAAAAAATAACTTCACTGAAAACGAGCTGAACGACCACTTCCGCTCGCCCATCGGATCGCGCCGGGACCTGAGCTTGTTCCAAGTAAACTTCTACGGTTTTCTCCAGGAATTTATCCTGCGCGAAGTGGAGGATTGAGAGAAAGCAGGTCCGGCAACTAGGCTTCCTTCTTTGCTTTTACCATAGCCATCAGCCGGTCCTTGATTGCGGAAGACGCTTTCGCCGGTCGCAAACTTAGCGCAAATGCCTCATGCAAGGCGTAGCATTTGGTAATGAAGTCTTCGCCTTTTTTGCCGAATTTCGTCCGGGCGTTCTCGAACTCCTCCAATTCCTCCGGCTCCAGCGCGCCAATGACATAGAGCCGCGCCTGGTTCTGGAACTCGCTAAAGTTCATCTCTCAGCTCCTTGAGCCCGTCATAAATTTTTTTCAGCCCCAATTCAAGCCTCGTTTTTACCGTCCCTAACGGTGTATTCGTTTTTGCGGCGATTTCGCGCTGGCTCATGCCCTTAAAAAATGCGAGATCGATTGCCTGCTGCTGAGGCGGTGGCAGGCCGGCTATGACTTTGCGGATAAGAGAGCGCGTGTCGCTGAGCAGGATTTCTTCTTCGGTGGCATTATTCACCCAGGCATCGGGCTGCTGTTCGGTTTCGTTTTGCAAGCGTTCCTCCGCACGCGCATAAGCCTGCTTCTTCCGCAGACCATCGATCGCGCGGCGCCGGGCAAGCGTCACCATCCAGCCAAGAGGTTTGCCCTTTTGAGCAGAAAAATTTTTCGCCTGGTTCCAGATCTCCATGAAAATCTCTTGTAACAGATCATCGGCTTCAGCTTCATTATGGATGACTCGCAAAATTAGCGCCTTCAAAATGCCGTTGTACCGATCGTAAAGCTGAGAGAGCGCATCGGCATCGCCGGCCTGAATCCCTTGCATCAAGTCCAAGTCACTGGGGGCTCCGGGTTCCAGTTGCGGCGCGACAGTGACCGCTCGCGGTCGCGATTTTGCCAGGCGCACGCGTTTCTCTGGCTTGCGGCGCGTGGAAGCAATTACTTTGGATCGTGCCATTCGTGATCAGGAATTACAGCAATTAGAACAAAATCGAGCGCAGGCGCGAAATCGCGTATCTTTAATGTGCGCGGGCGACTTCGTCCACCAGTTTTGCGGGTGCGAAATCGGTTGACCACGAAAGTGTTCGGGGTTGATTGCGCCCCGCGTTTTGTGCGTCAAAAGTTAATCGCATGGCACAGGGGCCGAATAATACATCTCTGGATCCGCTTTGGTATAAGGATGCCGTCATCTACGAGCTGCACGTTAAAACGTTTTGTGACAGCGATGGCGACGGGATTGGTGACTTCCGCGGCTCGATCGAAAAGCTGGATTATCTGCAGGAGTTAGGGGTTACTGCGATCTGGCTGCTGCCGTTCTATCCGTCGCCCCTGCGCGACGATGGCTACGACATTGCCGATTATTTCGACGTCAATCCGAATTTTGGCACGCTCGACGATTTCCGCGCTCTTCTGGATGCGGCGCATACGCGCAATCTGCGGGTGATCACCGAACTGGTGATCAATCACACTTCCGATCAGAATCCATGGTTCCAAAAGTCTCGTCGCGCCGTAGCTGTAGCCGGAGTCGGTGGCTCCGGCCGCACAGGGTCTGCAGGGGTCACCGACCCCGGCTACAGTGACGATCTTGCGTACAAGGAGTTCTATGTGTGGAGCGATACACCAGAAAAATACAAGGATGCGCGAATTATTTTCAAAGACTTCGAAACATCTAACTGGGCGTGGGACCCTGTTGCAAAAGCATACTATTGGCACCGGTTTTATTCGCACCAACCTGACCTGAACTTTGATAATCCGGCTGTCCACGATGCCTTGCAGAAGGTCTGCGACTTCTGGTTGTCCATGGGTGTGGATGGTCTTCGTTTGGACGCGATACCGTATCTTTACGAACGCGAAGACACCAACTGTGAGAATCTCGCGGAGACGCATGAGTATCTCCGCAAATTGCGCGCCCACGTCGATGCGAAATTTCCAAATCGGCTGCTGCTGGCGGAGGCCAATCAATGGCCAGAGGACGCGGTCGCGTATTTCGGCAAAGGCGACGAGTCGCACATGAGTTTCCACTTTCCACTCATGCCTCGCATGTTCATGGCTCTTCAAATGGAGGACCGCTTTCCCATCATCGACATCATGGAGCAGACCCCGCCGGTCCCCGAGAGTTGCCAGTGGGCGATGTTTCTGCGCAATCACGACGAGCTCACGCTCGAAATGGTCACCGACGAGGAGCGCGATTACATGTACCGGGTTTACGCTACCGATCCGCACGCGCGGATTAATCTTGGCATCCGGCGGCGACTCGCGCCGCTTCTCGCAAACAGCCGCCGCAAAATCGAGCTGCTGAACACGCTGCTGTTCTCAATGCCCGGCACGCCCATCATCTACTACGGAGATGAGATCGGCATGGGCGACAATTTCTACCTGGGCGATCGTAACGGCTGCCGCACGCCAATGCAGTGGAGCCCAGACCGCAACGCTGGGTTTTCGAGAGCGAATCCGCAGCAGCTTTATCTGCCCGTCACGATTGACCCCGAATATCACTACGAAGCGGTTAACGTCGAGAACCAGCAGAAAAATCTCTCCTCGTTGCTCTGGTGGACGCGCCGAGTCGTCGCCATGCGAAAGAACTTCAAGGCGTTCTCGCGCGGCTCGCTTGAATTTCTCTATCCAGATAATCCGAAAGTGCTGGCGTTCCTTCGCCGCTGGGAGAACGAGACGATAGTCGTGGTGGCGAATCTCTCGCGATTCGCACAGTCGGTGGAGTTAGACTTGTCGCGATTCGCAGGCTGCGTGCCGATGGAAGTTTTTAGTCGCAATCTGTTTCGGCCGATCCGGAAATCGCGTTACGTCATCACGCTCGGTCCGCACGCCTACTACTGGTTCGCGCTGCAGGCACCGGCCGAACCTCGCCGTGCGCTGAAGAAACGGGTTGTGCCGACGCTGAAAGCGCCGGCTCAGATGGAGATCCTGCTTCACGATGGCCAGCGAGAACAGCTCGAGCGCGAAATCTTGCCGACCTATATCGCTAACTGCCGCTGGTTCGGTTCGAAAGCGCGCACTTTTCGCAATCTCAAGGTGATCGAGCAGCTTCCTATTTCGACGGATCCGAATGGCGCCCAACTCTGGTTCATTGAAATCAGCTATCTGGATGCTCCCACAGAAACGTATGCCATACCGGTAAAGATCGGGTCGAACGACATCGCACGCTCGCTTTCTCAGAGCGCGCCACATGCGATCATTGCGCATTTCGCAGGCCGTGATGGAGCAGTTCTGTTCGACGCGATCTGGGACGCAACGTTCCGCTCGCAATTATTCGAAGCGATCATGCGCCGTCAGCCGATGAAGGCGCGGGCCGGCGACTTTGTCGGCGTCATCGCCAGCAGATTCGAGGCAGATCAAACCGTTACCTCTGGTAATTCACAGGTTGTCGGCGGAGAGCAGAGCAACTCGTCGGTGCTCTTTGATAACAAATTCTTTCTTAAGCTGTATCGCAAGATCGAAGACGGATTTAACCCCGATGTTGAAATCAATCGGTTCCTGACGGAGCGCACAGATTTTCCAAACGTGCCGGCATTCGTCGGTTCGATTGAATATCGTAGGGCAAAAACAGAACCGACTGTCGTCTGCCTTTTACAACGTGCTGCTGCAAATGAAGGCGACGTTTGGACGCGCACTGTGGACGCGGTGGGTCGCTATTATGAGCGGGTACTGGAGCGCAAAGCCGATCGTCAAAATGAGACCTCGCCACCGGGTGCACTGCTCGATGAGCTGATCGGCGGTGTCTATCCTGAAAAAGTAAAGCTGTTCGGGCAACGCACCGGCGAATTGCATCTCGCGCTGGCATCGCGTCCGGATGATCAGGCATTCCGGCCTGAACCATTCAACGCCATGGCGCAGCGTTCTGTTTACCAAAACATGCGCACATCATTGCGGCGGACGTTTACTCTGCTGGAGAAGAAATTGCCGGACCTCTCCCGAGGATTTCGCGATGAAGCCAGGGAAGTGCTGGCCGCGCAGCAGGAAATTCTTGCGCGCGAAAAGCGGCTGCTCGATCGCCGAACCAATGCCGCTAAAATCCGGATTCACGGCGACTATCATTTGGGACAGTTGCTCTATACCGGAAAAGATTTTGTCATTCTCGATTTTGAAGGCGAACCGGCCCGGCCGCTGAGCGAACGCAAACTCAAACGCTCCGCGCTGCGCGATGTCGCAGCCATGATGCGTTCGTTTCAATATGCCGCTTACAGCGCGCTTTGGCAGCCAGCCATGCGTAAGGAAGACGCGCCTTTCCTCGAGCGTTGGGCCGATCTGTGGTACCGCCAGATGAGCAGTGTCTTTCTGCAAAGCTATTTGAACACGACCAGTAACGCGATTTTCATTCCGAAAAACAGCGAAGACCTTCAAATCATGCTCGAAGCCTACTTGCTCGACAAAGCTGTTTACGAAATCGGGTACGAGCTAAATCACCGCCCCACGTGGGTGGTCATCCCCATCCGCGGCATCAAACACATTTTACAATCTGGCTGAAACGTTCAGCCAGATGAACACGGATGAAACACAGATAGGAATTCTGCAGCTTTAATCTGTGAAAATCTGTGGCAATCTGTGGCTCAAACCATATTCGGAGAAATTGATGAAGACATATCTCGAGGAAATCGACAACGACATCGCGGCCAAGCATCTTTTGAAACATCCGTTCTATCTCGCGTGGACGCGCGGCGAGCTGAGCAAGGAAGCGCTCACAGATTATGCGCGGCAATATTATCATCATGTCGCGGCGTTCCCGACGTATCTATCGGCTGTCCACGCGAAGTGCGATGATCAAGTCACACGGAAACAATTGCTCAACAATTTGATCGATGAAGAAGCCGGCTCACCAAATCATCCCGAGCTTTGGCTTCAATTTGCTGAGGGCCTCGGTGTTTCCGCCAGCGACGTTCGCAACACGGCAAAAGAACCGGAGACAAAAAAACTGATCGAAACGTTCCGGTCAGCTTGTAGCGACGGATCGACCGCGCAAGGTCTCGCAGCTCTCTACGCGTACGAGAGTCAGATTCCAGAAATCTGTGAATCGAAAATTGACGGGCTGAAAAAACACTACGGCTTCACCGATCCCAAGCACTACGATTACTTCAGCGTGCACATCGAAGCCGACCGTGAACACTCCGCTGTCGAGCGAAAGATGCTGCGTGAACATGTCGGCAGCCAGAATCTTGAATCGGTAAAAGCATCAGTGAACCGCGTTCTGGACGCGCTTTGGGAAATGCTCTCCGGCGTTTGCCGGCGCCATGCGATTGCGTGCTGAGAACTGGGCGGTTGCCGATCAACAACGGTGCTGACACAAGCACCCTACACTTAACGCGGTCGCAAAACCAGAAACGAACGCGCCCGATGCCGGCACACGATTAAGACTTGCGGCTGGCTCGGATCGAGTGACGCAGCGATCTTGTTGTAGTCTGAAACTGATGTGACCGGCTGTTGATTGATTTCTTCAATTACATCGCCTTTCTGCAATTCTGCCAGACCGCTGTCGGGATCGATGTCAGTAACCAGTACGCCTTTTGCGTTCTGAGGAAGATCAAGCTGGCGCGCTTTCTCCGGTGTTAATTCGTCCACGTGAATTGATGCCAATGGACTGTCAACCGTTTCTTGATCGTTAGGTTGCCGCGGAGTTTGTGGCTGCGGCTGATTTTGCCGAGGAACAGCGCCTAGCGTTTGGTTATCAATCGGCTGTTCTTTGATCTGCGCCTTCACCCTGAGCGGCTTTCCGTCGCGCAAGATTTCAAGTTCGACTTGTTTGTTTAACTGCGTTTGCGCCACGAGGGTTCGCAGCGTGGGAAAATTCTTCACGTCATGCCCATCAAATTTGCGAATAACGTCACCCGGCTGAACACCCGCCTGAGCTGCGGGCGACCCGGTCAGTACGTCCGCGACAGTGACTCCGTCTGTGTCGGTGCCGCTTTCACCTGGCTGCAAGCCTCGGGTCTGTATGCCGAGATAACCGCGAATGATCCGGCCCTGTTTCAACAAACTTTCAAGCGCAGTGCGAACTGTGTTCGACGGTATGGCAAACCCCACTCCCTGCGATCCGCCTGTCGTCGACGCGATCGCTGTATTAATCCCGATTACTTCCCCACGGAGATTGATCAACGGGCCGCCGCTGTTGCCCGGATTTATTGCGGCATCAGTCTGCAGCAACTCACCGAAGAAATCGCTGCGATTCGGCCGTCCCTTCGAGCTGATGATTCCCTCTGTCACGGTTTCCTCAAATCCAAACGGATTACCGATAGCCAGGACAAAATCTCCCGGTTGCACAGTGTCCGAGTCAGCAAGTTTGAGTGGCTTGACGCCGGGATTATCGATCTTAAGCACAGCTAGATCGACCTGCTCATCTGCACCGACCACGCGCGCTTTCTTCGTTTGTCCATCGCTCAATTGCACCTCGATCTCGTCCACCTGATCCACCACGTGGTTGTTGGTGATGATGTGACCTTCATTCGTCACGATGACACCCGAGCCAAGGGAGTTCTGCACCAGCGCTTCGTCGCGGGGATTGCGAAATTGACGCTGGCGACTACCAAAAAAAAACTCGAATGGATCAAGCCCGTATTCGCGTCGAATCCCGATTTTTTTTGACGTTTTTACCGCAACGACCGACGGGAGGATGCTTTTGACTAGCGCCCGCCGTTCCCGGTTCAACGCCTCCAGCGATGCGATTTGCTTTGAGTCCACGCTCGGTTCCGACGCCAGCGTGTAATTTTCCGCTGCGCGCTTGGATGAAAGCCTCAACTCGCCGTGTTTGAGGCGGTAATCGTAGAGCAGGGAAATTCCTGCGCTGATCAACAGGACGAACAGCAAAAACTTCGCAAAATTTTTCATTAGCTCACGTTGGAGAAAGTGTGTCCCCGTTGTTCGACAATTAGCTGTCGAAAACGTTGATTCTCGGGTGATTCCAAACGCGGATCTACCTGGAAAATGGACATAGCAGCGGCTCGCGCGCGTCGCATCAATTCCGCATCAGCCTTCAAGTTGCCGATCTTAAGCGCTGGCAGACCGCTTTGCGCCGTGCCCAGCAAATCGCCTGGTCCACGCAATTCCCAGTCCGCTTCAGCCACCTCAAAGCCGTTACTCGTTCTTTCCAAAACGGCGAGCTTTGTCGAAGCCTCTTTCGCCTGAGCCGAAGTCAGCAAAATGCAATATGACTTATGCTCTCCGCGCCCGATCCGTCCCCGAAGTTGATGCAGTTGCGCCAGACCAAAACGCTCCGCGTTTTCAATCAGCATCACGTTGGCATTAGGAACATCGACACCGACCTCGAGAACAGTCGTGCTGATCAACGCGTTTGTCTCACCGCGCCGAAAGCGCTCCATGATCTGCTGTTTTTCAGCCGGCGCAATGCGGCCGTGAAGCAATTCACACCGAAACGGATGAAAGCGTTCCCGCCACAGCTCGTACTCTGCTGCTGCCGCTTTCACGTCTAATTTTTCACTTTCATCGATCAACGGGTAAATGACGTAGAGCTGGCGACGTGCTTCCAGTTGAGTGCGCAAGAATGTAAGAACCTCAGGCAGCTTCGATGCGTCACGCACAGCAGTCACGATTTTGCCCCGGTTCCGCGGCATCTCATCGATCGTCGAAACGTCGAGGTCACCATAAATCGTCATTGTCAGTGTGCGCGGAATGGGCGTGGCAGTCATTACCAGCACATCGGACGCTGGTTCGCGGGTGGTCAATCGCGCACGCTGCGCCACTCCAAACTTGTGCTGTTCATCAATCACGGCGAGCCCAAGATTCGAAAACGAGACCGATTCATAAAGCAATGCGTGCGTCCCGACAATAATCTGCGGATCACAGGGCGAATTTGGCGGGGTAACGGACGCGAACAACGCTAGCGGCCCGCTCTGTTCCTGTCGCGCAGCGGTTCGCAGAGCAATGCGTACGCCGAGCGGCTCAAGCCAGCGCCGCAACACATCATAATGCTGCTCGGCCAGAATTTGTGTCGGCGCCATGAACGCCACCTGATATCCAGCTTCAATCACCAGAAGCATGGCCGCTATTGCGACCACGGTTTTGCCTGAGCCAACGTCGCCCTGTAGCAAACGATTCATCGGAGGGGCAGCCGCCAAGTCGCGCCGAATTTCCTCGATCACTTTCTGCTGAGCACGAGTCAGCTCGAATGGAAGCGACTTTAGAAATGCGTCCAACAATGCGCGGGACCCGCAGTGCGCATGGCCGATGCGAATCGATGCATCCGTGCGCCGCGATGCAATCAGCATTTGTATTGTAAAAAATTCAGAGAGGACCAAATGCTCGCGTGCGGAATCGCGCTGCTCCCAACTTTCTGGGAAATGAATGGCGCGAATCGACCCCGCCTGCGTCAACGCACCATTCACTAGCGCGCGGGGCAATAACGTTTCGAAAGAATGATCGACAACTTCACTTAAAAGCCGATAAACCATGCTGCGCAACACACGCTGCGAAAGACCCTCTGTGGCAGGATAGATCGGCGTGATCCTGCGAAAATGGATCGAAATTTCGTCATCGTTCTCGATGATCTCGAATTCGGGATGATCCATGCAAATTCGCTTTCCTCGCATGCGCGGCCTGCCGAAAACAACGATGCGTTGCCCTGTCATGATCATTTTTTGTACGTAATGCAGGTTGAACCACCGACACACGATTGGCTCACTTAGAGCATTGGCCTGCGGTTCTTGCAGCGTAGCCTCAAAAATTTTTTTCCATCCGCCAAAACGTCGCAGCGAGGTCTTGATCACCTCCCCGCAAAGACAAACCGGAATGTCGCTTTCCTCCCGCGGAAAATGCGGGAACTCAGTGCGATCTTCGTGGCGCCTGGGAAAATGCGTTAGCAAATCCTCCGCCGTCTCAATCCCAAGACGCCGCAAAGCCAGAATTTTCGGACGCGGGATCCAATCTAGTTCCTCAAGCGCCAAGGCCGGTGATCGGTGATCGGTGATCGGTGATTTGTTAGCGCACCTCATTCTGTTCACTGATCGCTATTCACTAATCACAAGCGCAGCGCTCAGCTGCCCGCACCGCTTCAACGTGCATGGCAACCAGCGTTTCACCCTCGTATTCATCCGCGCGAATCCGGAATGCGACGTCCCACGGCGCTGCCGGCAATTGAATCGTCGCGCCATTGAAATACACCGCGCGCCGGTGGCGATCGCCCTGTCGCAAACGAAAGATGAGATGCTTTTCGTTCAGCACACGCGGCGATGCGACTGGCTCGACTTCACGTGCAAGAAACAACGGCTGGGGATTGCCGTTTCCAAACGGTTGCAACATTTCATGCCAACGCAAGAAATCGATGTCGATGTCCGTAAACGCCAGTTCGTCGTCCAGTCGAAGGCAGGGTTGCAAGGCGTCTTCGCTAAGAAGTTCGCGTGCGGTGCTGCGAAACGCTTCGGCAAAACGATCGAAATTTTCCTCGCGCAACGCCAGTCCCGCAGCCATTTCATGTCCGCCGAATTTTTCAAGCAATCCGCTGCAACGCTTCAACGCGTCAACGAGATTTAGCCCTTCGATGCTTCGTCCGCTTCCCTTCCCCATGCCGTTGTCATCGAAACCGATCACAATAGTGGGCCGATGATATTTGCGAGCGACCCGCGATGCTACGATGCCAAGCACACCCGCGTGCCAGCCTCGCGCGCCGACCACGATAGCCGCATCACGCGCGGGATCGAACTCACTGTCGACCTTCTCCTTCGCCGCGGCAAAAATTTGTGTCTCGACTCCCTGGCGTTCGCGGTTTTGTTGATCCAACTCCGCCGCGAGCACCGCCGCTTCGCCTTCGTCCTGTGTGAGCAATAGCCGCAAGGATTTTTCGGCCGTGCTCAAACGCCCCGCAGCGTTCAACCGCGGGCCCACCCGGTACCCAATGTCCTCAGGCAAAATCGGTGGGCACACTCCGGCGACTTGCATTAATTTCCTTAGTCCAATGCGCGACGTCCGCGCGATCTCGATCGCGCCACGCTGTACCAGAACGCGGTTCTCGTCCCGCAGCGGCACGATGTCCGCCACTGTGCCGAGCGCCACAAGGTCGAGCTTCGCTTTCAAATCGAAGCCGGGCAGTTGTCGCGTCTTCAATAGTGCGTGACAAAGTTTAAAGGCGATCCCGACGGAGCACAGATACTCCATGCCGCAGTCTCTGATCTTCGGATTTACTATCGCAACGCAATCCGGCAATTCGGATTGCGGTTCATGGTGATCCAGCACGATCACGTCGATGCCACGTCTTTTGAGCTTGGCGATTTCAGTCACTGACGCGGTGCCGCAGTCAACCGCGACGAGCAATTGCGGGCGATGTTGTTCGAGACAACGCTCGACGCTTTCCCGGCTCAATCCATAGCCCTCCTCCATACGCAACGGCAAAAACAGCTCCGGCGCGCCGCCGTAAGCCCGCAAAATTTCATCGAGTAACGCCAGTGATGTCACGCCATCCACATCATAATCACCAAAGACCACGATCCGTTCGTGCCGATCGAGCGCGTCCAGAACGCGAGAAACCGCCGTTTCCATCTGTGGCAGCAAAAACGGATCGCTCAGTGAGTTAAGCCGCGGCCGCAGGAAATTTTCAACTTCCTCCGCGGACTGAAATCCCTTTCGCAAAAGCAATCGCGCGATGCATTCCGACCCGCAAATTTCGCTCCACGCAATCGCGCCGCCATTTAGCTCCTCACGCGATGCTAAAATCCATCGGCTCTGCCGCGTAAAAGTTGCAGCCGGGTTTGCACTGATTGAATTGCTTTCCATGCGGCTTTGCACCGCTCAGTTTATTCGTGCCAGATTTTCTGACAAGCTGCTCAATAAAAGCGGATCGCCAGATTAGGGTTGGCAACTACTTAGTTCAAATTCGAGCGCCATGGCTAGCAACGCTGATAGGCAGCTAGCCGGCACTGGTATGCGGCAAGACAAAGACTCTAAAATCGACACTGGGAAGTATTTTCTCGCCATATGTTTTACTTGACTTCGCAAGCAGCCATTTCCGATAAATAAGCATGAGCAACGCAACATCAATCTTCGCCATTGGCGTCGTGGCCGCAATAAGCGCGAGCTGCGCAAACAATCCTCCGGGCGGTGCGACCGCGGAATCTGCCGCCGCGCAAAGAGATTACCAATTGCTGTCGGGAACCTGGCAGTTGACTCGCGCCGTGGACAACGGAAAACCTGTGTCCGCAAGCGAGGCGCGAAATACGATTCTCGTTACCGATCGCAACACGTTCCGATTGCCGAAGGCCACTCGTGCGGGAACGTCTTCAGCCGGGCACTTCACGATTAATTCGGATACTCGACCTAGACAAGTGGACTCAATCGCAGAAGGTGGACCGACTGCCGGTCAGGTAAGCCGCGGGATATACGAGATTCCCGATCCGACTCACCAGCGCGCGTGCTTCGGCCCGCCCGGTGGACCGCGCCCAACGGAGTTCAAGTCAACTCCCGGCAGCGGTCGCATTCTTCAATATTGGAAGAAGATCGCGCCGGTGCCGCCGCGGTAATTCCATTATCAAGCCTATCCAGCGCCAAATCGCATTGGTTTCAAAGGAGCTGCAGTGTGACGCAGCCCGGCGGTTCGCCTTGGATGTTTGTTTCGTGGGTTACCACCGGAACAAACCCGAGATCGCATTTTTCAAGCAAACCATGCTTGGCGCATAGCTTCGCGAACGTTTTCAGACCTTCTTTCTCTTCTTCACCAAAGCCGAATCGAAGATATTTGCGATAGTAACGGACGAGGAATTCGCGATTGAGTTCCTTCCGTTGCCCGGCGTCACCGACCCCGGCTACAGTGTCTGCAATCACATCGTCGATGTTGGCAAGATTTTCGTTTCGCAATTCGCGCAGGCGTTGGGCGATTGATTTAGCGTCCGCGAGTTCGGGGCGAATGAGCCAGAGCGCATATACGAACGGAAGACCGGTAAGTTGCTTCCATTGTTCGCCGAGGTCCCAGAACTGAAATTCACCGGCATACGTTTGCCGGAAGCGAACAGCTTGGTCTCCGATCAGCAGCCGCGCCCGATGTGGCATCTGGAACATAGGCATTTTGCCTGTGTGCCCAGCAGAAATGTCCTCCGCTGCAGCCGGCACAGCAGGTTGCAAACCCGCTGGGCGCACAGACTGCAAATCTATGTTCCGAATCAGACGAGCTCCCACATTCAATTCAGTAAGCAAACAACGCAGGAGATTTACTGCAGTTTGCGATGCAGGATCGAGCTCGATTTCTTCGAGCTCGGAAAAATGGCCGCGATGTGCGACGACCACGCTGTAAACCGGTCCGTCAGATGAAATGGAAACGTCGTCCACGATTCGATAAATCGGGTTGCGCAGAAATTCGAAACTCGAGACAAGCGCCACATCGAGCTCGCCATCCGCCAATCGTTTACACAGTGCCGATGGGTGGTCGAATTCCACCTCGCCGGACCAGCCGCGAATGAGTGGACGCGCGTTGAGATATTTTACGCAGCCGATGCGGAGCGCGTTCACAGAATAACAGTGATCCGTGATCAGTGATCTGTGATCAGGAAAATGCGGCTCCGATCACTGTTCACCGCTCACGGATCACGTTCATCCTCAAGCGCAGACTAATTCGCGCTCGTTAGGCCGGCTGGATCGCTTCGCGCCGTTCAAATGCCGATAATAACTGTCGCGCTGCACGGGCACGCGGCCGGCCTCCCGGATGGCGTGTTCGAGCGCAGCCACGGTTTGCTGCTGCGGTGTCGTCGCGCCCGCCATGTGGAAAATTTTCTCCTCCAAAATTGTGCCATGCAGATCGTCCACGCCATAGCTCAGCGAGACCTGCGCGAGAGGTAATCCCAGACTGACCCAATAAGCGGTCAGATGGTCGATGTTATCGAGGTAAATTCGGCTCACCGCGAGATTGCGAAGTTGTTCGAATGCGGAGGCCCGTTTGATGTTGGCAAGGATCCCGTGGGATTGGGCCGGTTCAAACGCGAAAGGAACGAACCCGGTGAATCCGCCGGTCTCGTCCTGCAGTTCCCGAAGTTGGCGGAGATGATCCACCCGCTGAGCAAGCGTTTCGATGTGGCCATAGAGCATCGTGCACGTGCTGCGGCCGCCCATAGCGTGCCAGGCGCGATGGACATCAATCCATTCAGCGGCAGTTTCTTTGCCGCGGCAGATCTGATCACGCACAATGGGATCAAAAATTTCGGCGCCACCGCCAGTGATCGAACCGAGACCGGCTTCGCGCAGAGTTTCCAAGGTTTCGCGGATCGGCATGCGAAAGATTCGTTGGGCCAAATGACGAACCTCGATCGCAGTGAATGCCTTAATGTGAAGCTCAGGGTCGAGCGCGCGCAGCCTGTGCAAAAGATCGAGGTACCAATCTTTCTTCAGAGTAGGATGCAGCCCGCCTACCATGTGCACCTCGGTGATTCCGAGAGGAAGCGCGTCATTCACGGCGCAGACGATTTCGTCAGTCGCGTATTCGAAGGCGTGTTCATCGCGCTTTTTGGCAGCAAAGGCACAGAACTGGCACGATAAAACACAAATATTGGAGTAATTGATGTAACGGTTGTGAATGTAGGTCGCGTAGTTGCCGTTTTTTCTCGCGCGCACAACGTTGGCGATCATGCCAAGGGCGTTAAGGTCGTTCGCACGATACAAAGCGAGGGCGTCGGCCTCTGAAATGCGCTGATGCGCCTCAACTCTTTCAGCGATCGGCCTGAGTTCTTTTGGAATAAGCTGGTAATTCATGCGCACACGAGGGTAAATCGCTGGCCAAGCATGCACAGGCCGCTTCCGGCTTGCAACAAAAACCGTGGCTCTGAGTCCTACCGCGTGATTTTTCGCCAGTTTCCATTTTTCTGGCAAGTTTTGTCCAGTGTGAACGTCTAAATGAGCAATGCCTGGCAACGAGGAAGGAAATCGAGCGAGATCGGAAGAAGACGCTGACGACTTGCGTCTGATGCGCCTGGTCGGTCGCGGTGATACTACTGCATTCGAGCAGCTTATCGAAAAGCATCAGGCTCTGGTGGCGGGGACTGTTGCCCGCATGCTGGGCAGCAATTCGGATGTAGAAGACATCGCGCAGCAGGTGTTCATTCGCGTCTGGAAAAGCGCCCGACGATATGTGCCGCGTGCCAAGTTCACGACCTGGCTGTTAAAAATTACGCGCAACCTGGTTTTCAACGAGATGCGGCGCACCAAGCGTCGAGCGCACGTTCCCCTTCAGTCAGAACCTGGCGCAGAGGATCCTCCTTTAAAGGACGAGCTGACCCTCGGCCCGGATGTCTCCCTTTTGGAGACGGAACTTCAGCAAACGATCGAGGAAGCAATTTTGCAGTTGCCCGAAACTCAGCGAATGGCGCTTGTCCTACGCAGGTACGAACAGCTCAGCTACGAGCAAATCGCCGAGGTTCTCGATCTGTCCGTTCCCGCTGTAAAAAGCGTATTGTTTCGCGCGCGCTCAGAGCTCCGCTCGCGCCTGAGCAAGTATCTTACTTGAGCAGGAAGACTCGGTCGCTTTCGTTATCAGTCGATCACTCGTCCCCGGACGCGCTTGATCTGCGTATGATGAGTGAGCACATGCACGTGTCCGTCGCTTCCGCGAAAAAATGCGCTCACAGCCAGCTGACGATCGAAATGATGATCGCACCGAAAAATGGGCGCCAGAAACCTGGAACTTGAAAACAAGGCATGATCTCACCGACAAATTTCAACATCAGCGCATTAATAATTAAAATGAAAACGCCTAGCGTAACGAGAATTAACGGCAGACTCAGCAGCAAGAGCACGGGGCGAATAAAAGCGTTGATGATGCCGAGGAGGAGCGATGCGCCAAGCAAACAACCGAGGCGGTCGCCGTAATTGATTCCAACGATCGGCGCAGCCACAAACACGGCAATTGTGGTCACCATCCAGCGGAAAACAAAATGTCTCATGCCTGTGAAGTTTCTAAATCTACTCCTCGATCAAAGAAGAGCGAGAAAGCACTTCCAACTGACCGATGAACGATAAACGAATTGAATCCATCAACACCAATCAATCTGTGCCGAAAAAAACGAAAATTGTCCAAAGCAAAAACCAGGCGCCAACGGAAGCCGGCGGACCACCTGCTGAAATGAAAATCAGAAAAACGCCGGCAGCACGCCGCACATCGACCACGCGAAAGACCTCTGGACCCGCTGCCAAAAAGAGTCCGGTTGCGGGGACAGAAAAGGTCTCAATGCCCGCCGCGGCGGGAAAGATGGCTGACCCGTCCGACGATGCAATTCGTCTGCGCGCCTATCTCATTTCCGAACGCCGGCGCAGATTTGCGCTACCGGGTGACGCAGAGTCCGATTGGCTCGAAGCCAGGCGACGGCTGCTCTCCGAATAAGGCCCGCGCTGCGAGTCGTGCTCGTGCAGACAAACGATTTTTCCAGAAAGAATTCTTAACCACGAATTTCACGGATGAGTACGGTTAAATCGGAAATCTGTAGCTGAGTATTTTTCTATCCGTGTCAATTTGTGTAATCCGTGGTTCCTTAATCAATGGAAAACGCGACTCCGAAAGCCTCCGCGAGCCCCGATCATTTCGGGGTGATCGATCTTAAAGAAGCTTTGCGCGAGCGTCTCGCAATTATTCAGGACGAAGAAAGCCGACGTGATGAGGCGAAACACCTCTCACGATTGCGCGCCGTCTCGGAAAAGATCGACAAATTGCAAGGGGCGCTTCCGCAGCCAGTCGATCCGCGGCTGGCGCATTATCTGCAGCGCCGCAGCTACGATAAAGCGCTCGAATATCTGGAAGCCGCGCCGTCGCGCGACGGAACATAGGAATCTTGCCGGTGCGCCCAGCGGACATGTTGTGCGCTGTCCTTCAATGAGCGGGAACTGTGGACGCACCAGTCACGAGCTTGTGTCAATAGTGAGGACTGAACCCTCTCCCCTCTCCGTGGCAGTTATTCCTTGGGCCGTTCCGAGACGTTAAAGAAATTCCATTCCCACGTCTTGCCGTTGTCGGGTGAAAAAGCCTGACCCCAGACTGGGCGTTCCTTGTTTCGCGCATCCCACCGGAAGACGACGAGGATCGGTTTGCCATTGAAGGTGTCTTTGCCAAAAAAATGGCCGACGCCGTTTTGGTCGAACGAACCGACGACGGGAGGATCGATCTTTCCCGTGTTGCTCGCGATCCAATAGAGACTCCAAAGTCGTGTCTTTGGATCGAATAATCGCAAGGTAAGACCTTCGAAAAGTTTGCCTCCCATTCCGGGAAACTGGGTGGTCGAGTATGTATCCATGTCGGCCGCACCTCTTAGAATCTTCGTATTCACATCCGAGGAATCGAACTCCGTCCAGTCGCGGCAATTGGCCAGTCGTTTATCCAGATGCCGGTTGTGCATTTTCCATTTCCCGACCAGGAAATCGAAGTCGTTAGCCGAGGAACTGGGCGAAGCGGTGATCTTGAGCTCGCCCTGAGCGTCAAATTCCACTTTGGGAATCGGGATAGTTTCGTCCGCCGTCAGCTCTTTGTTTTCCGCCGGAGCAAAATGGGAAAGCGCCAAGACCAAACTGAGGACGAGGCAATTTCTAGGAACGAAAGTGTGTCGCATCGCTCAGCCTAAAGGTAACAACCGGGCCGTAGCAAATAGCCGTCTTCACCGTCGCCGCGTGTTCACCATTTAATGAGACCAAGATCAGCCACTGCTGGCGAGGGCGAGCATTGCATTCACTTCATACTTCATAATTCTTCCTTCAGCCTTTGAGTACAACTGGCCAGCGGTTAGCTCTTTTGACGGGGCGTACGACGTAATGCGAGGAAAATTCGTGCCTTTCTGAACTAGCCGTTCCGCTCGTGCGTTACGATCACATTGCTAATGTGATCGTAAGCGCGGGTCACAAGGTTCTGCTCTTTACTTTGTCGAGCCGCCGCTCTCCGTGTTCTGAAAAGCAGTGATTAGCCACTTCCCGTCAGTTTTGACCATCGTCATCGTGGTGATTTCTTTGAGAACCGGAACGGCCTCTCCAGTGGGACGACTCCGACCGGTCACGTCCCACGTAGCATGGATAAGTGCAACATCGGGTGTTGAAAAACGAACTTCTACACCGGTAAGAGTCCGAACGGCGGTCTTTAATCTATTCTGAAACAGTTCCGCCTCCCGCTGTACAATCTCCTGCACCCCTTTCCAGTGGATACCTGCGACGTTTACGTAGTCACAATCTTCAGTGAAGAGATGACCGAAGGCGGCCGTGTCATGGCCGTTCCAAGCGACTGCGTATTCGGCGAGAACGTTGCGCACAGCACTTTCATCGTCGTTTTCGTAGTTCGTGCCGCTGTAATAGCTGCCGTAGTAACTCCCAAAAGGGTAGTCATATCGGTAACCATAGCCGGATGACCCATAACCATAGATACCGTACTCATATCCATAGCCGGGGTAGAAGGGGGGATACGAATACTCAGAATATTCGTAGGATCCGTATGGGTAGCCCCAGTTCCAGCCACACCAAGGACCCCACCACCATGGAGAACCGAAGTTGCGTATAAAAATGATTTCGTGGAAATGCTTGAAGCGACGAAACCGATCATCTCGATTAAAGTCTCCATCGTTGAAACGGTTAAAGCGTCGAAGGCCCAAGGCTGAATCGCGGTACATTGGCATCCGTCCCATAGCACCTGGCATCGGAGCGCGGTGCATCGGCATTCGGGCAATCGAACGTGGCGTCAAAGCGCCGCGCATTCCCACCCGGGACATCGAATTACGCTGTCCTCTCACCTGCGCCGTCGCAATCGAGGCTGCGAAAACGCATGCTAACGCGCAAGCAAGGAGAACGAATTTTCTCCAGTTCATAGCGTTACAGGTTTCTCAAGATTGAAATCCCGGGGATTCGAAAGTTGCAGCACAAGGTAAAGTAGCGACCGCGTTACCTTTAGTCTCTATGAAACCACCACACTTGGCGATGACAATCATTTTGCTGCCTGCCCAGTTTACCGGTCGAGATATTTTGGCATTTGCTCGCTCCCTTCCAGCCTTATATCTGCGCCTACGCTACGACTCGAGACAGGTGGCCTCAACTCGCTGCCGTCTTGGGTCGAGAGCCAAGCGATTGGCTACGCTCTCACCCGTGCGTGGTTTCGTGCTCGCGAGATTCGGATCCTTGATTCAAACCGGTGCGGTCACACGCACCATTCCGTTTGATGAGACGTATCGGAAGTTGTGATTGAAATTGATCCTGTATCAAGTTGGGCAGCAGCTGAATTTCAGATTGGCCTCATCACTGCCATCCACAGGGCCATACCCAGGCCGAAGATGATGTGATTGAACAGGCTTACGCGAGCCAGATGAGCATCACCCGGCGCATCCCGTCCCAGCCAGCCCATCCCCTGAGATGGGAACATGAGAAACCAGGGGAAGACTGTGGTGGCCGTTCCGTAGAGGATGGCGCTGAGGGCTGTCGGCGTCGCGTGCGCCACAACCAATAGGCCAAGGTACACAAGGGTCAGCACGATGCCGATCAAATAGTGCGCGGCTAATCCCAAGACTAGTTCTCCTCGCAAGGGCGGCGTCTGCAGGATGTCCGTGTGCCTGAACTTGCCTCGCAAGAGGTAGCCGATCCAGCGTCCGATCAAATCAGGACCGGTTCGGCGCGGCCCCCGGCCGGCGATGCCGAGCCGGAGAGCGATCACGGCCACGACGTCCATGGTGACGGTGGCAAGGATACCCACAATCAGGCCAACAATGAACACACGGCTTTCCGTCGTACGGCACCTCCGCCCTTACTGGTTAGGCTTCATGCTAGCAATGCCGGACGCCGCATAGGCAGAAACGAGATGCCATGCACACTCTGTAGTGACTCTGCTGGAGCAAATCCGAAGGCTTGATAGACCGGCACGGCCGAAAGGCTTGAGTTGACCGTAAAGGCTCCCTCGCTGCTAGGAGCGCACAGTTCGCACAGGGCTCGCTCCCACAAGAG
>WNGR01003385.1_pt1 | contig 21059 bp, 19 predicted proteins | sample 5407581 | NCBI WGS metagenome assembly WNGR01 (sample SAMN13153383, study PRJNA577476) | soil metagenome | isolation source: 80 cm soil or saprolite under Garry oak tree replicate 2 | place: USA:California | collected 2016-06-15
CGTCGACGTACTCGCCGTTCTCCTCGAGCAGCTCGCTGACGTGCTTGAGGAAGGCCATGTGCGCCTCCACGTCCTCGGGGGCCCACTGGTCCATCGGGGGCACGGGACGGTGCGGCTCCGGGCCGCCGCGGTAGTGCTTGAGGAGCAGGTACTTCGGCATGGTGGTCTCCTGGTGTCGTGGGCCGCGCCTGTCGTGGCCCTTCACCTGGTGAGCGGAGCCGGTCAGAGCTTCTCGACATGAAATCACTCATCCAGCTCCGAGACCGTCTCGTAGGGGGATCGGCCACCGGTTCAGCGTCCCGGTGCCAGGCGGGGGCAGGCCTAGCAGGTACGCCCCGCCCGTGCCTGCGCAGCGCCGTATTCCCGAACGCCCTGGCGACCTGCGCGAACAGCTCATTAAACGACTCCGACCACGCGGCATGCCCGTCACCGGCTGGCCACGGGCTTGGCTGTGCTACAGACCCGGACACCTCTGTCACGAAGTGTCCGGGCTGTCTCCGCAGGTGAAGGGCTTAGGCCAGGCGGTCTGTGCGGCGGCTGCCGTCAGCCTGGCTCGTCCCAGGCCAGCTCGAACATCGCGACCAGCCGGTCCGCTGCTTCCTCGCTGATCTCAATGAGATCAGCGCCTACCTCCCCGTACTCCCACTGGACGATCGCCGAGTCCGGCTTCCAGGTGAGGTCTCGCCGCAGGGTCTCGTCGACCGGCCCAGCAGCGGCGTACCTGCGGCGGGCCAACCCCGACGGTGCCTGCGCTGTTCGCCCGACACCGACAATGGCGTAGTACGTTACCTCGCCGGCCATGCCCTACTTACCTTCCCTGCGGTAGTCCGGGATGGAAGCTGCCCCGGGCGGCACGGGAATCATGGCAGAAGTCTTGGCCTGAATCGCCCGGAGCTGCACCCGCTCTGCCGGCGGCGTAGCCGGGTCCGTGATTCTCCTATATGAGCGCTGAGTGCGCTGCTTGGCATCCCAGCTCGACGCCGTGTGGAACTGCACTTCGAAGACCAGGTCGTGCGCCGGGTCCCGCCAGCGAGTGTTGATGCCCTTGTACTCGGGGTTCTTCCAGCTGTTCCGCCTGGCCTCCAGCTCGAATCCGTGGCTCTTCAGCCTGCTGTGGACCTGCAGAGTGGCGTCCGCGTAGTCGTTGTTCTCGAAGATGTACGCGTAGCGGATGGCATCGTGCACTTCATGTGAGAGTTCTTCAGCCGGCTTGTCCGGGTGCCGCGAGATCAGGTCAGCGAGGCTCTCCTTGAAGCTGTCGGGGGTCTTGAGCGCGTGGCTCTCGGTGTCCGGCAGCAGTTGCCCGCGCTCGAGCCGGGCCTCGATGCGTCGCATGGCGGGTGTCAGTCCGCTCTGGCCGTAACTGCCGAACACGTTCCTGCCCTCGGCCGTGATGTATCGGCTTAGCGCGCCATCAGCGATCTGGCTCTGCGTCGGGGTGAGGTACCGGCCGTTCCATTCCCACGAGCCGTCCGACCCGTATCGGGGCTCATCGCCGGTGGGACCCGGTTTCAGGTCGGGTGCGAGGTGCACGATGTCGGGTGCGGGCTCAGGTTCAGCCCGCTCGGGCCAGGCCGCACTGGCGCGGTCTGCCGAGTCCGGGCCGGGTAGGGTTCTCCACTCGCCTGTGCCCTCCGGATCGGGTGCGGTTCTCCACTCGCCTGTGCCCTCCGGATCGGGTGCGGTTCTCCATTCGCCTGAGTTTTCCGGCTCGAATGTGCTGGTCCATCCGGGTGCAGGGTCGGGACCGGGCGCGGGGGCTGGCTCGGCGGGGCCGTCTGATTCGGGTGCGGCGGTCCATCCAGCGGGGCCGTCGGGTTCAGCTTCCGGGATCAGCCCGGCTGGGCTATCGGGCCCGGGTGCGGGGGTCCATCCTGATGCGGCACCGGCGTCGGATGCGGGGGCCCATTCCGGCGCGACGTCCGATTCGGGTGCGGGGATCAGCCCGGGCGCGCTGTCAGATTCGGGTGCCAGGATCAGAGCGGGTGCGCCGTCGGTCTCGGATGGGGGGATCAGACCGGGTGCGCTGTCGGGTTCGGGTGCTGGGGTCCATGCCGGCACGGCTTCCGGTTCCGGCAAGGGAGCCAATCCGGGTGCGCTGTCTGGCTCGGGAGCGCCAGTCCACCCTGGAGCGCTGTCCCGATCAGGTGGGCTGCGCCAGTCAGCCGCGCTGACCTTCTCAGCCGCCGGGTTCCGGCCGTTCGAGCCGTTGCGGATCTCAGTCTCCGCCCGTTCGGTCGCGGGCACACCTTCGGCCTGCTCGTTCCCGAGGTGCTTCGCATCGCCGTTGCCTTCACTCTCGTTGCCGTGCAGCGGCAGCTCAAGATCCTTCAGCCGGGCGACCGGTGGCTTGCGGGTGAGGTCATCGTTATAGGGCGAAGAGGGATGCCCGGCCGGCAGACGCTCCAGGCGCTGCCTCAGATCTACGAGCGATCCGCGCTCGGGCCGGTCGGCCGTCCGCGGTGGATCGTGCGACTGCGGTGCCTCCTGTTTACGCGCGTCTGGCTCGGTGAGATGGTCCCACCGGTCCTGCGCCCCTGGCATCGCGATGTCTCCCACACGTTGATAACGAGGCCAATCGTAGTCGCCAGCTCCGCCGCGCATCTTATGAAGTGCGCCCCCTTACGGGGTTCCCGTGCCAGGGCTCGGCCGCGGACCGGCACTTGACCCCTCACTCTCGCGCGATGGGCGCGCGTTCCGCCATGGCTGTTGCACCACGATCAGGACGCTTTCCCTGGCCAGGCTGACGTGCCCGGTGACCCGCCCTGACCCACCTTCTGTACCTCGTGGACGGTCTGCAGTCCGCGGCATACGCTGCGGGCATTGCTGAAGGCTCGCGGCGCCGGGAGGCACCTTGGACATAACCCAGCTGATCCTCGACGACCATCACGAACAGCGACGGCTCTTCGCGATCCTGGAACAGATCGACCGGGCCGACACCGGCATCCTCGGCGATCTGTGGATGCGGCTGTCGGCATTCCTGGAGGTGCATGCCGCGGCGGAGGAGGAGGTTTTCTATCCCGAGTTGCTTCACGTGGGCAAGCGCGCTGGCCGCGTGGGCAGGGCGGAGGAGGAAACGCTGGACGCCATCCACGATCACAACGACATCCGGGATGCCATCGCCGCCGTCGCGGGCCACGAGCCGGGAAGCAACGAATGGTATGAGGCGGTCGCGGCGGTGAACCTGGCCAACGGCGACCACATGGCCGAGGAGGAACGCGAGGGCCTCACCGACTTCCGCCGGGAGGCCAGCCTGCAGCTGCGCCACGACCTGGCCGTGGCGTTCACAGCCTTTGAGGCACGGCACTTCGCAGGCATCCAGCCCGTGGACAAAGATCCTGCGGCCTATGTGCGGCAGGCAGAGCGGTCGGGCCGCCCGCCGTCCGGGTCGCTCGGCATCGGCAGCCTGAAGGGCCGCTCCTGAAACCACGGCCAGGGTCAACCGCCCGGCCCTGGCGGCTAGCGCCTCGCGCGATCTACCGCTGGCCCTCGCCCGTGACCTCGGGCACCGTCGACCAGAGGCTCTCCAGGTTGACCACGACGCCCTCCTGGCTGCTGCGGGCGATGATGACCACAGCCTCCTCGGCGCCCGGGTTCTCCTCCCGGTGCGGCACGTAGGGCGGTACGAAGATGTAGTCACCGGGCTCGGTGCTCAGCCGGACCTCCTGGCCGCCTTCGGCGAAGACGAACGCCGGGTGCCCGGACAGCACGTAGATCGCTGTCTCGGTGTCGCCGTGATGATGGTCCCCGGAACTGGTGCCGGGGGCCACGTGCGTCTGGCCCATCCAGACCTTCGCCGATCCGGCGAGCTTGCCTGAGACCGCCTCCAGCCGGGTCATGCCTGCGGTCTGCCGGGTGTCGCCGCTCAGCTCGCCACGGCGGACATGCACCAGACGCCGGTGCCAGGGCTCGTCGGTCATCGCGGGCCTCCCAGGTCGCGGTGCGCGGACGCGGTCTCCGGCTGTGCCCCGCGCACCGTGTGGTTCCCAGACGTTTCTATCTTCTCGCAACGAGCCACTGGGCCTTCACGCAAACAGCCACCGGGCTCTTCTGCGCGTGCCTTCGCGGTCAGCCCGCTGGACTGGCCTGGGTATGGGCCGTTGTGGTCGAATCTCGTAGCGTGGCTATCCCGCGCTGAGGGCTAGACCCGCTCCTGGCACATCCGGCGGAAGGAACGCTCATGCTCGTGGCCGGCGTGGACTCCTCGACCCAGTCCACCAAGGTCGTGCTGTGCCAGGCCGAGGATGGCACCGTGATCGGCCGGGGCAGCGCGCCGCATCCGGGCGGCACCGAAGCCGACCCGGCCGCCTGGTGGGCGGCGCTGCAGCAGGCGGGCGACGGCCTGCTGGACCGCGCCGCCGCCGTCGGCGTGGCGGGCCAGCAGCACGGCATGATCGTCCTGGACGAGGCCGGCGAGGTGATCAGGCCCGCGCTGCTGTGGAACGACCTGAGGTCCGCGGCCGCCGCGGCCGACCTGGTCGGCGAGTTCGGCGGCCCGTCCTGGTGGGCGAGCCATGCGGGCAGCGTGCCGACCGCCTCGTTCACCATCACCAAGCTGCGCTGGCTCGCCGAGCACGAGCCGGCCAGCGCGCAGCGCGCGGCCGCCGTGCTGCTGCCGCACGACTGGCTGACCTGGAAGCTCCTCGGCGGGGGCGGGCTGGATGGGATGCCCGAGCTGGTGACCGACCGGGGCGACGCGTCGGGCACCGGCTATTTCGCGACCGCCGCGGGGACCTGGCTGCCGGATCTGGCCGCGGCCGCGATCGGGCATCCGCTGCGCCTGCCCCGGGTGGCGCAACCGGCCGAGGCCGTGGGGGAGACCGCCTCGGGGGCGGTGGTGTCGGCCGGGACCGGCGACAACATGGGCGCCGCGCTGGGACTCGGGCTCGGGCCCGGTGACATCGCGGTCTCGATCGGGACCTCCGGCACAGCGTTCGCGGTCAGCGGTGTGCCCGCCGCGGACCCGTCGGGCGCCGTGTCCGGGTTCGCCGATGCCGCCGGCCGCTTCCTGCCGCTGGTCTGCACGGTCAACGCCGGCCTGGTGCTGTCCGCGACCGCCTCGCTGGTCGGCACCGACCTGAACGGGCTCTCCGCGCTGGCGCTGGCCGCCGAGCCCGGTGCGGCCGGTATCACCCTGCTGCCGTACCTGGACGGCGAGCGGACGCCGGACCGGCCCGATGCGACCGGGGTGCTGCGCGGCCTGACCACGCGGAACGCGAGCCGGGAGAACCTGGCCCGGGCCGCGGTCGAGGCGCTGCTCGCCTCGCTAGCCGACGCCGCGGACCGGCTGCCGGCCGATCCGGGACCGAGTGAGCACAGGGTGCTGCTGATCGGCGGCGGAGCCAGGTCGGCCGCGGTGCGCGAGCTGGCACCGGGCATCTTCTTCTCGCCGGTCGTGGTGCCGGAGCCCGAGGAGTACGTCGCGCTCGGCGCGGCCCGCCAGGCCGCCTGGGCGCTGGCCGGGACCCCGGAGCCGCCGGACTGGCCGCCCCGGCCGACCGCTGCCTTTACCGGCCCGGCGCAGCCGGGCATCCGCGAGCGCCACGCGGCGCTCCGCGACGACACCGCCACCTGGAAGGAAGGGACCGGCCAGTGAGCACCGATCGCTACGCACCCACCCCCGCCGACCGATTCTCGTTCGGCATCTGGACCGTTGGCTGGCAGGGCGTGGACGTTTTCGGAACCGCCGTCCGGCCGCCCATGCCCGCCGAGCGCGCCGTGCGCAAGCTGGCCGAGATCGGCGCGTACGGCGTGAACTTCCACGACAACGACGTGTTCGGGTTCGACGCCACCAGCCAGGAGCGGGATGAGCGGATCTCCGCCTTCCGCAAGGCGCTGGACGAGACCGGCCTGGTCGTGACCACCGCGACCACGAACTTGTTCTCGCACCCGATGTTCCGGGACGGCGGGTTCACCGCCAACGACCGGGACGTGCGCCGGTTCGCGCTGGCCAAGGTCATGCGCAACCTCGACCTGGCCGCGGAGCTCGGCGCGCGGGTCTACGTCTGCTGGGGCGGCCGGGACGGTGCCGAGTCCGGCGCGGCCAAGGACGTTCGGGCCGCGCTGGACCGGTGCAAGGAGGCGTACGACATCCTGTGCGGCTACGTCCTCGACCAGGGCTACAGCCTGCGCTTCGCGCTCGAGCCGAAGCCGAACGAGCCCCGCGGCGACATCCTGCTGCCCACCGCCGGGCACGCGCTGGCGTTCATCAACGAGCTCGAGCACCCGGAGCTGGTGGGCCTGAATCCCGAGGTCGGGCACGAGGAGATGTCCGGGCTCAACTACGCGCACGGGATCACCCAGGCGCTGTGGCACGGCAAGCTGTTCCACATCGACCTGAACGGCCAGCACGGGCCCCGCTACGACCAGGACCTGAGGTTCGGGGCGGGCAACGCCCGGGGCGCGTTCTGGGTGGTGGACGCGCTGGAGGCCGGCCGGTACGACGGGCCGGTGCACTTCGACTACAAGCCGCCGCGGACCGAGGACGACGACGGGGTCTGGGCGTCGGCGTCCGCCTGCATGCGCAATTACCTGATCCTGCGGGAGAAGGTGCGCGCGTTCCGTTCCGACCCTGAGGTTGACGAGGCGCTGCGCGCGGCCCGCGTGCCCGACCTGTCGCTGCCGACCCTCGCCGGCGGCGAGACCTGGCGCGACATCCGCGGCTTCAGCCCGGATACGGTGGCGCTGGGGGAGCGCGGCATGGGCTTCGAGCGGCTGGACCAGCTCGCGCTCGAGCACCTCTACGGCGTCCGGTAGCCGGCGGAGGCGCGGCCTGGTGTGACAGCTGGTACCAGCGTTGTCGCATGGTGCGGCGGGGTGCGTTCTGGCCAATGTTTCCTGTATCTGCGGTTTCAGCCCGCCTCATCGGGCAGGGCTAGTGGCTCAGTGCGTTACCGGCATCCGGGCATCTGGCGGCCTACCGCCTGACTGTCCGGCCCGGACACGATCTGGTGGCCAGCAGCAGCGAAGCGCGGCCACCGCGCAGGACGGCAACGTGCCGAGAACGCAGAAGATGGGAATGATGTCATGACGGCTTCGGAACAGCGACTCGATGAGCCCGGGCGGGCGCCAGGGCTGGGCACGGTCCGCGGCCGGGTGGCCCTGGTCACCGGCGGCACGCGCGGGATCGGCGCGGCGATCTGCCGCCAGCTCGCCGCCGGGGGCGGCCACGTCGCGGCCGGCTACTGGCGCGGCCGGGAGAGCGCGGAGAAGTTCCTCGAGAGCATGACCGCCGAGTACCCGCAGCAGCGGATCACCGTGCACGAGGGGAACATCGGCGCGCCCGACGACTGCCGCCGGGTGCTCAGCGAGGTCATCGACGCCCGCGGCCGGCTCGACATCCTGGTCAACAACGCCGGGATCTCGATCGACAGGACCGTGGCCAAGATGACCGACGACGACTGGCAGAAGGTGATCGCGGTCAACCTGTCCGGCGCGTTCTTCATGGCCCAGGCGGCGATCGAGCACATGATCGAGCGCGGCAGCGGGCGGATCATCAGCGTGTCCTCGGTGATCGGGGAGACCGGCAACATCGGCCAGGTCAACTACGCGGCGTCCAAGTCCGGCCTGTTCGGCCTGACCAAGTCGCTGGCCCGGGAGGTGCTGTTCCAGCTCGGCCGGGCCGACCGCCCGGTCGGCGACGGGATCGGGCTGACCGTGAACGCGGTCACGCCCGGCTTCATCGCCACCGACATGCTGGCCAGCATGCCCGAGAAGGCCCTGGACCGGGTGCGCGGGCAGATCCCGGTGGGCAGGCTCGGCCGGCCGGAGGAGATCGCCCGGGTGGTCGGGTTCCTGGCCGCGGATCAGTCCGCGTACATCACCGGACAGGTCTGGGCCGTCAACGGCGGCCTGGATATGTGACCGTAGCCCGTACCCTGACGCCAGACGACATAAGAGGAGGCATATTGAGCCCGCAAGAAGCGGCCTGGCAGGCCGCGGCGGACGCGAGCGAGGTGCTCGCCCCGGAGACCGGCCTGTTCGGCGGCGTGGATACGGCCGACTTCGGCCGGTCGGTGCTGTCCGTGATGGCCCGCGCCGCCACCCGCCCGGATCAGGTCGCTGAGGCCTGGCTGCAGTTCGGCAACGCGATGGCCCGGGCCTGGCCGGCGGCGGCTGCCCGCTGGTTCGGGTCCGGCCCGGAACCGCCCGTGCCCCTCGACGCCCACGACCGGCGCTTCGCCGACCCGACGTGGGACGGCAACCTGGCCTTCTTCGCGCTGCGGCAGGCCTACCTGGCCGCCCGGCGGCTCGGCGAGGACCTGCTGGCAGCCGGGGAGGGCGACGCCATGGCCGACCGCAAGGCCCAGCTGGCGATGGGCTTCCTGTTCGACGCCCTGGCCCCGACCAACTTCCTGCTCACGAACCCGGCCGCGCTGAAGAAGGCGTTCGAGACCAGCGGCAACAGCGTGCTCGCCGGGGCGGCCAACTTCCTCGACGACGTCGCGCACAACCACGGCCGGCCCCGCCAGGTCGACACCAGCGGCTTCGAGCTGGGCCGTAACCTCGCGGCCACCCCGGGCAAGGTCGTGTTCCGCAACGAGCTGATGGAGCTGATCCAGTACGCGCCGCAGACCAAGCAGGTGCGCTCGGTCCCGGTGCTGGCCAGCCCACCCTGGATCAACAAGTACTACGTGATGGACCTGGCCCCGGACCGGAGCTTCCTCGAGTGGGCGGTGCAGCACCGGCGCACCGTGTTCGCGATCTCCTACCGCAACCCGGATGCCTCGATGAGCGACGTCACCCTCGACGACTACCTCATCAACGGCCCGAAGACCGCGCTCGACGTGATCTCCGACATCACCGGCTCGCCCAAGATCGACATCGTGGGGCTCTGCCTCGGCGGCTCGCTGACCGCGATGCTGGCGGCGTACCTGGCCGCCACAGGGGATAACCGCCTGGGTGCCGTTACGCTACTCAACACCCTGGTCGACTACGGCGAGCCTGGTGTCCTGGGCGTGTTCACCGACGAGCAGACCGTCTCCCGGCTGGAGAAGGAGATGGCGCGCACCGGGGTCATGGAAGGCTCGCAGATGGCGGGCACCTTTGACCTGCTCCGGGCCAACGACCTGATCTTCAGCTACGTGGCGTCGAACTGGCTCATGGGCCAGAGCCCGCCTGCCTTCGACATCCTCGCGTGGAACGCCGACAGCACCCGGCTGCCCGCCGCCCTGCACAGCTTCTGCCTGCGCTCGCTCTACCTGCGCAACCAGCTGGCCAGGGGCGAGATGGAGCTCGCCGGGCAGATGCTGGCCCTCGGTGACATCAAGAGCGACACCTACATAGTCGGCGCGATCAACGACCACATCGTGCCCTGGGAGTCGTCGTACCGCGCCACCGAGCTGCTGGGCGGCACGGTCCGGTACGTGCTGTCCAGCGGCGGCCACATCGCGGGCATCGTCAACCCGCCGGGCCCGAAGGCCTGGTACGAGGCGGGTGAGCACAACCCGCCGAGCACGGCCCAGTGGCGGGAATCCGCTGAGCGGCACTCCGGTTCCTGGTGGGAGGACTGGGCCGAGTGGGCCGACGCACGGGCCGGCCGCCTCATTGCACCTCCGCCGATGGGCAGCGATCGCTGTCCCGCTCTCGGTGACGCTCCTGGCGACTACGTGCGGGGCTGACCTGCGCACGGGGCCTCGTGCCGCCCGCCTGTCCCGGCAGGCGGCGGCGCGTTTGGCAAAACTCCCGTGTGTATGGTATAGTTACCACGTAGCCCAGATAGAGGAGTGAGACCAATGACCGACTTCGCCACCAGCAACAAGCAGCTTCAGGGGCAGATGCTGGACACGATCCGCAAGAGCCAGGAGACCGTGACCGACGCGATCCGGGCGTGGGCCAGCACCGTCCAGTCGATGACCCCGTCGCTGCCGGTCCCGTCGGCGCCGTTCGCCGACAAGCTGCCCAAGCCGAGTGAGGTCGTGGCGAACGCCTACGACTTCGCCGAGCAGCTGCTGGCGCAGCAGCGGAAGTTCGCCGAGGACGTGGTGGACGCCACCACCCCGGTGCTCACCGCCAAGAGCGAGCCCCGCACGGCCAAGACCGGCGCGTCAGCCAAGTAACCCCTCGCGTCACACTCGTGCGCGGCGGACCGGTTCCTGACCGGTCCGCCGCGCACGAGTCATACTTACTACTCAGCCTCGATAGTCAGCCCTCAACAGTCAGCCCTCGGTAGCCAGCACAGGGTGACCGCGTCGTACCAGCCGGCGGGAGCAGACGTGACCGATCCGTGGACGGCCCAGATGGAGGCGCTCGGCGCCTACATCCGCAGCCAGCGCGAGCTGGCTCAGCTGTCACTGCGCCAGATGGCGGAGCTGACCAGGCTGTCACATCCGTACCTGAGCCAGGTCGAGCGCGGCGTGCACCAGCCGTCCGTGCGGGTGCTCAAGGCGATCGCCGACGCCCTCAACCTGTCCGCGGAGACCCTCCTCGCGCAGGCCGGCCTGTTCAGCGGCGAGGAACCCGCGCCCGCCGACGGCGAGGACCACGACGCCCCGACTCCGCAGCAGGTGGCCGACGTGATCCGGGCCGACCAGCGGCTGACCGAGGCGCAGAAGGCGGCGCTCATCGCCGTCTACGCCAGCATGCTCAGGGATGACGCGGACACGGCGGGCGGCGAGGGCCGCACTCCCTAGCCTCGGGGGACGACCCCCCAGACCCCCCGCGTGCCAGCCGCTCGGGCCAGCCTCCGGCCGGCCGTCGCGTCCAGCACAACAAGCTAGGGCTGCAGGCCGAGGAACCCGATGACCAGGTCTACCTGGCAGGCCAGCATGGGCAGGCCGGGAACGGCCGCGCAGCCGCGGTTCTGGGCCTCCTGGAGCAGCCGCGTGTGCGGCGGGCTCATGACGATGTCGCAGACCACGGTGCCTGGCTCCAGCCGCTCGGCCGGAACGGGCAGCGGATCGCCCGGGTGCATGCCCAGCGACGTCGCGTTGATCACCAGGTCGTGACCGGCAGGGTCCGCCGGCCCGGCGCCCACGGTCGCGCCGGGAATGTTCTGCCCCATCTCCGCGGCCAGCTGCTCCGCGCGGCCGTGGCTGCGGTTGGCCAGCGTCAGCCAGGCCACGCCCGCGTCGGCCAGCGCGTAGGCGATGGCGCGGCCCGCTCCGCCCACGCCGGCCAGCAGCGCCCGGCGCCCGGCGGGCTCGCATCCGGCGCTGCGCAGCCCCGCCACGAAGCCCAGGCCGTCGGTATTGGCGCCGGCCAGGCTCCCGTCGGGCTCCCGCCGCACCGCGTTCACGGCGCCGATGAACCGGGCCTGCCCGGCCAGGCTGTCCATGTGAGCGGTGAGGGCCTGCTTGTGCGGCATGGTCACGCCGAGGCCGGCCAGGTTGCGCCAGCCGTGCAGCCCGCGGACGAACTCGCCGAGGTCGGCCGGGGCCACGTCGACGGAGACGGCCACCGCGTCGATCCCGCGGTCGGTGAACGCCCAGTTCATCACCTGCGGGGTGTGCACGTGCGAGCTGGGGTGCGCGAGGTGCAGGTAGACCCGGGTGTTGCCGGTCACAGGGTGGATCGGCAGGTTCTCAGCCTCGAGGCCAGGGGACGGCGGCGCCGGACCGGTCATGCTGCAGTCCCCTCTGGCACAACGGCCACCTTACGGCCGGCCGCGGACCGGACCAGGTCGATGGCGCGCGGGAAGTCCTCCAGCGGCAGCCAGTGGCTGACCAGCCCCGGCCACTGCATCGCGGCGTCGCCCAGCAGTCGCACCGCGCGGCCGAACGAGCTGACCAGCGCCATCGTGCCGATGATGGTGATCTCGCGCCGGTAGACGTCAAAGGGCGCCAGCGGCACGGTGGCGCCGGGGGACGCCACCCCGGCGATGAGCAGCCGCCCGCCCGGCCGCAGGCGCTGCAGCGCGTCGGCCACCGCGGCCGGCGACCCGGTGGCGTCGACCACCACGTCCCAGGCGTCCCGGCCCAGGCGGCCGACGGACGCCGCGCTGGCCGTCACGGCCGCCGGAAGCCCGTCCAGCCTGGCCCGGCTCGGGTCGACGATGCTCACCGAGCCGGCCCCGCTGCGGGCCAGCAGCTGGGCGACGATCACCCCGATCGGGCCGGCGCCGTAAACCAGCGCGTCGTCGCCCAGGACCGGGCCGAGCCGGTCCATCGCGTGCAGCATGCAGGCGATGGGCTCCGCCAGCGCGCCGACGCGCGGCTCGACTCCGGGCGGCAGCGGCTCGCAGGCCCGGGCGTCCACCGCCACGAACTCGGCGAACCCGCCGGGCAGCCGGGATCCGTAGCCGCCCTTGTCCGGGCACAGGTTCGGCCGGCCCCGCTTGCACTCCCGGCAGACGCCGCAGGACCGGGACGGGTCCACGCACACCACGTCGCCCACGGCGGGCGCGGGCACGTCCGGCCCGGCCTCGATCACCCGGCCGGCGAACTCGTGACCGGGAACGCACGGGTACCGGGCCAGCGGGTTGGTGCCGTCCAGGGTGTGCAGATCGGTGCCGCACAGGCCGCACGCCGACACGGCGACGAGCACCTCGTGCGGAGCCGGCCCGGGCCGGGGCAGTTCCTCGATGCTCAGCTGCCCGGGCTCGGCGATGACCACCGCCCGCATCCGTGCCTCCCGTCGCCGTCAGGTCAGATCGATGTCAGATGCCGGGACTCGGCCCGGGCCAGCATGACCGCCACCAGCAGCACCGCGCCGTTGAACAGCGGCTGGACCCAGAACGGCACCCCCATCAGGCTCAGGCCGTCGAACCCGACGGCCAGCAGCAGGATCGCGATGATCGTCCCTGGCACGTTGTAGTAGCCGGGACGGTAGGCGGTGATGCCCAGGAACGCCGCACCGTAGGCGGGCAGCAGCAGGTCCGGGCCGAACCCCGGCTGGGCCGCGCCCGCCTGGCCGAGCTGGAAGACCGCGCCGACCCCGACCAGGACGCCAGCCAGCACGAACGCGAGGATCTTCAGGCGCCCGGTGCGGACGCCCGCGAGGTAGGCGACTCGCTCGGAACCGCCGATGGCATAGAGCCGCCGCCCCAGCGGGGTGTGGGCCAGCCCGTAGTGGCAGATGATCGCCACCACGATCGTGCACCAGACCGCGATCGCCACCCCGCCGAGCTTGTCCTGGCCCACCTGGGTGACGAACGCGGGGATGCCGGAGAACAGCACGTTCCCGCCGCTGATCCCCTCGGTCAGCGCGCTCAGGATCGTCCCCACGCCCAGCGTGGCGATGAACGAGCCGATGTGCGCGCGGACGGTCAGCAGGCCGTTGGCCAGCCCGACCAGGGCACCGCCGGCGATCATGACGACGATCACCACCAGCGCCGGCTGGTGCTGCCCGCCCAGCCACGCGCCCACCATGGCCAGGAAGCCGAGGCTGTAGCCGAGGGACAGGTCGAACTCGCCCACGATCAGGGGCAGCAGCGCGGCCATCGCGAGCGCCGCGGTCACCGCCTGCGTCACCAGCAGCGCCGACCAGTTCTGCTTGGTCCGGAACTCGGGCAGCATGGCCCAGAACACGATGATCAGGATCACGAGCAATGCCCCGGTGGCATAGCTCGTGAGCGTGCCGGAGAGCAGCCGCGACGCGATGCCCCGACCCGGGCCCCTGCCCGGACCGGGAGGCCGGGCCGGCTCGGCGGCTGGCATGGTCCTGGTCTGGCCGCTCATATCGTTGCCCATCTGGCTACCGCCTCGTCGGTGATGGCACTGCCGTCAAGCTCCGCCGCGATCCGGCCGTGCTGGAACGCCACCACGCGGTCGCAGACGCGGGCGATCTGCTCCGGCTCGGTGGACAGCAGCAAGGCGCACATGTCCCGCTGCGCGACGCGCTCCCGGACGGCGCTGAACAGCACCTGCCGGGACGCCGGGTCGATGCCGTAGGTCGGGTCATCGAGAATGAGCAGCCGGGGGTTGCTCAGCAGCCATTTCGCCAGGATCACCTTCTGCTGGTTGCCGCCGCTCAGCCGGCCCTGCATGGCCTGCGGGTCGGGCGGCGCGATGTTCAGGCTGTCGATCATGGCCCGGATGGCGCTGAGCTCTTCCCTCCTGCGGTGCCAGTAACGGCGGGAGACGACCATGGTCATGTTGTCCCGCATGGACAGGGTCCGCACCGCCCCGTCCCTGGACCGGTCGCGGGGGAGCATGGCGATGCCCGCCTCGATGGCCTCGGCCGGCCCGTAGCCCGCGGCCAGCCTGCGGCCGTCCACGGTCACCTGGCCGCCGTCCGCCCGCATCGCGCCCGCCAGCAGCAGGGGCAGATCGAGCACGCCGCTGTCGGGCAGCCCGCACGCGCCGACGATCTCCCCGGGCGCGATCGCGAACGTGGCCTCCGCGAGCTGCCCGCCGGACAGCCCGGTCACCTCGACCAGGTGCGGCCGCTCCGGCGGTGCGCACCCGGACGGGCTCGCGCCCGGGTCCCGGGCCGGCCGGCTCCGCGCCGTGGCGGGAGCGCGGCGCTGGCCGCCGGGGGGCCGGTCGGCCACCATGAACCCGATGATCTCGTCGTCGGACACCGCGTCGAGCGGGCCCTGGTACACCACTGACCCGGCCGACAGGACCGTGGCGACGCTCGCATGCCGCCGGGCCTCGGCGATGCGGTGCGTCACCATGAGCACGCTGATCCCTGAGCCCGCGACCTTGTCCACGCGGGCCAGGAAGCTCTCGGCCTCATCCTCGGGAATCGCGGCCGTGGCTTCGTCCAGGATCAGCAGGTTCATGCCGTGTTCGCCCAGGGCCAGCGCCAGCGCCAGGGTGGAGCGCTGGGCGTCGGACAGCGCCGAGCACAGCGTGCTGGTGGGCAGCCGGAGATCGAAGGCGTCGATCAGCTCACGGACCTGCTTGTCCGTCCGCCGCCAGGAGATCCGCCCGTAGGCCGTCTGCTCGTAGCCCCGGTGCAGGGCCACCATGTCGCGGATCGACAGGGTGCCGATCAGCGGCGCCTCCTGGTGCACGACCGCGATCCCGCGGTCCCGGGCCTGGACCGGCGACGTCCAGCCCGGGTGCGCCGACCCGCCGATGATCAGGCACCCCCGGTCGGGCCGGTACGCCCCGGTGATCACCTTGACCAGGGTGCTCTTCCCGCTGCCGTTGGCGCCCATCACGGCGTGGACCTGGCCGGGCGTGACCGTGAGCGAGACGTCCCTCAGCGCGGCCAGGGAGCCGAAGCTCTTCCCCAGGCCATCGGCCACGAAGGCGTCTGGCGATGACGCGGCGCCCGGCTGCGTCATCTCACCCTTTCCAGGCCTTCATGAACGCCGACTCGAAGTCGAAGTCCGGCGACCACTGCTGGCCGGCGGGGGGCAGGTTGCCCTTCTCCAGCAGGGCCAGCGGCGTGTTCTCGCCGTTGGGCGAGTAGACAGCCTGGCCCTTGAGCAGCCGGATGGCCTGGTCGATCGCGGCGTAGCCGAGGTAGTTGTTTCCTTCCGCGGTGTCGGCGAACTGCACCCGGCCGCTGGCGATGAAGGCCAGGTTCTCCGGCGCGGCCACGACGCTGACGAGCTTGACCCGGCTGGCCAGCCCGGCGGCCTGGATGGCGGGAACCTGGACCGCGGCCGCGGGGTCATAGGGGGAGACCACGTAGTCGATGTCCGGATGCGACTGCAGGTAGCCGACGGTCTGCTGGGCCAGCGAGCTCGCGACCGCGTCCGAGGTGAAGTACACGACCTTGCTGACCGTGCAGGTCTTGCACTTGGCCAGCTCGGCCAGGATGGCCTGCTGGGTCAGGTTGACCGACGGGAACTCCTTGTCACCCATGACCAGGACATGGGCCTTGCCGCCCGAGTCCGCGATGACCGAGTCGGCCATGGCCTTGCCGATGCCCAGGTAGTTGACGGACACGTCGACGGCGTAGTGGTACTTCGGCTGCGAGGCCGGTGCGGGGTTGGGCGACCCGGTCCCGTTGGAGACCGAGACCACCGGGATCTTGGCCTGGGCCGCGGCCTTGAGGCCCTGCTGCACCAGGTCCGGGCTGACCGAGACGGTGACGATCACATTCGCCCCGGCGGCCACGGCATCGAGCAGGCCGGTGTTCTCCGTGCGGGGGCTGCCCTGGCCGTCGAACATGGTCACATGCCAGCCGAGGGCCTTGGCTGCCTTCTCGGCGTACTGCGCCGGGGTCTGGCATCCGGACAGGCTGGCTGAGCAGGGCATGATCCAGATCTTGACATTCGCCGGCGCGCCCGGTGACGAGGCGGGGCCCTGGTAGCTGGACGGGCTGCCCTTCAGGAACTGCGTGGCCGCCTGCTTGAACGGCGTCACGTTGAAGCCAGAACCTGATCCGGATGACGACGCCGACCCGGTCCCGCTGGTGCACGCGGCGAGCGCTGACACGCAGATCGCGGCCGCGATCATCGCGGCCTGGCGGATGGCTTTCTTAGGCATGGCAGAACCCCAATCTTTCTTGATCCCTCATGCCAGGTCCCGGTCTTCCTGGCCTTTGCCGGACGATGAGTCCGGGTAGACGGCGGCCAGGTCAACCTGCAGGCCGGCGTCGGTTAGCTCCCTGACGGCGACATCGTCGGCCAGGCTGTCCGTGATCAGGAGGTCGACCGAGGTCAGCGGGCTGACGATGGCGAGATGCTCGGCGCCCAGCTTGGAGTGGTCGGCGAGCACCACGACCCGGCGCGCCGCGGCCACCATGGCCCGCTTGACCGCTCCCTCGGACGGGTCGGGGGTGGTCAGGCCGCGGCGGGCCGACACGCCGTAGGACGCCAGGAAGAGCACGTCCACGGCCACCTCGGCCAGCGCGTGCAGGGCCCAGCTGTCCACGGAGGCCGAGGTCTGGCGGCGGACCCGGCCGCCAACGTGCAGCACGGTCACGCGCGGGTTGGCCAGCAGAGTCTGCGCGATCGGCAGGCTGTTGGTCACCACCGTCAGGTCGCGGTCGGCCGGGAACATCTCCGCCAGGCAGGCGCTGGTCGTTCCGGAGTCGATCAGCACCGAGCCCTCTTCCGGTATCTCCTGCAGCGCGCGGCGGGCGATCGCGCGCTTTTCCGCGGCCCGGGTGACCTCGCGCTCCTGCAGGTCGGGCACGAAATGCGACTGGGGGACGACGACCGCGCCGCCGTGCACCCGCCGCAGCGCCCGGCGCTGCTCGAGGTAGCCGAGATCACGCCGGATGGTCTCGGTGGTGACGCCGAAGCGCTGGCTCAGCTCGCCGACGTCCACCCGGCCCCGCTGCCGGGCCAGGGTGAGGATCGCCTGCTGGCGCTCGGTGGGGAACAGCGCCGCGGTGACGGCGGGACCGCCCGCGCGCCCGCCCTGGTCCGGCGCGTTCTTAGCTGGCGTCATCGCGGCCGTCCTCAGTTGCGGCGATCCTGGCCAGCCCGGCCTCGCCATCCATGTCGACCAGGGTCTTGATGCCGGCGGCATCGCCGCGCCCGTGCCTCCGGCCGACCGCGGCCCGGAACGACTCGGGCACCTGCTCCAGCGGGACCCGGTCGGTGATCAGGCCCGCGAGGTCCACGGCGCGGCGCCGGACCGTCGCCACCGGGAGGGCGGCCTCCTCCGGGCCCACGCCCACCAGGACCGCGATGCCGTGCGGCCCAAGCTGGCCGATCCCGCCGGCCATGGCCGCCGGGGCGCCCGAGCATTCCAGGAACACGTCGCACGTGATCCCGTCCAAACAGGCCGGCCGGGCTGAGACGTTCACGGCCGCCGCGCCCAGCCGCCGGGCGTAGGCCAGCGGCTCATCGCGGACGTCGGTGACCACGACCGTGGTAGCGCCCGCTGCCCGGGCCACCTGGGCGGCGAGCAGCCCGATCGGGCCGGCGCCGGTGATCAGCACCGTGCTGCCTGGCTCGATCCGGGCGCGCCGCACCGCGTGCAGCGCGACGGCGAGCGGCTCGATCAGCGCGGCCGCGGCGTCGCTGAGCGTGTCGGGTACCGGGTGCACGAAATCCTCGTGCACGGCGACATAGCGGGCCAGCGCCCCGTTGACCGCGGCGGTCGTGCCGCTGGCCGGCGGGTTGCCCAGGAACTCGACGTCCGGGCACAGGTTGTATGACCCGGACCGGCACTGCGGGCACCGGCCGCATGGTATGCCGGGCTCGACCACGACTCGCTGCCCGAGCCGGTGCGGTGAGCCGGGTGACCCGAGCCCGGCGATCACGCCAAACGGCTCATGGCCGAGCACCTGGGGCTGGCGGACGACGAACGGCCCGATTCCTCCGGTCTCGTAGTAGTGGACGTCCGACCCGCAGATGCCCACGGCGCGCATGGCCACGAGAACCTGCTGCGGCCCGGGTTCGGGCATGGGCAGTTCCTCGACCCGGAGGTCTCCTGCTCCGTGCAGGACGGCACCGTAGTTGACGGCGGCCACCGTCGGCCTCCTGTCCTGTCGTCATCCGCCAGCTCCGCCGGACGCGGCGGGATGCACCCGCCCCAGCGGCCGAGCGCACTGGTCACGGCCTGCCGGGAGGCACCTGCCCCCGGCCGCCCTTCGCCGCGCTCGCGGCCCGCCGGGACATACCGCTTCCTCCCGGCATACGTGCGCTCTGTCACATTTGGAATCTGTTGGATCAGTTGTGTTGTAGTGGTTTTACTTGGTAGCGTCTCGGTTCGTCAAGGGCTTCTCTCGCTTCTAGGCGAAATTTGACGCAGACGTTGTCAAGTAACCGCATGTAATCACAAGGGAGCAGCGTGGCTGCCGCGCCAACGAACCCCAGCGACGCCGGCCCGGTGGGCCCGGCGTCGCCGCGACCATCGGACGTCCCGCTGTTCGTGCTGGCGTATGACCACCGGTCGGTGCTGCGCCAGATGCTGGCCGGGGACCGCCAGCTCGCCATCGACGATGAGCTGCTGCGGCGGACCAAGGACGTCGTGCTGGACGGGCTGCTGGCCGCCATCGACGACGGCCTCGTGCCGCCGGGCACCCGGGCCGGGCTGCTCGTCGACGAGGAGCTGGGCGCCGAGGCGGCGATCCGGGCGCACGAGCGCGGCATCGAGCTGACCATGCCGGTCGAGCGGAGCGGGGCCCCTACCTTTACCCTCGACTACGGGCCGGCGTTCCTCGATCACCTGCGTGCCTTCCCCGTCGACTACGCCAAGGTGCTGGTGTTCCTCAACCCGGCCGGGGCCGCGGACCGGTATCAGGGGCAGATTGATGTGATGGCTGATGTGCTCGGCGACATCGCCGGTAACGGCTACAAGATCATGCTCGAGGTGATCATCCCGCCTACCGATGACCAGCTGGCGAGCGCCGACGGTGACGCGGAGCGGTTCGACCGCGAGCTGCGGCCCGCGCTTGTCCGCCAGACCATCGCCGACTGCTACGCCGCTGGCATCCGGCCCGGGCTGTGGAAGCTGGAGGGCCTGGAGACCCTGGCCGACTACGAGATGGTCGCCGGTGCCGTCCGGTCCGCGGACCCGGCAGCGCGCTCGCTGGTCCTCGGCCGGGGCGCCGACGCGCAGCGCGTGCTGACCTGGGTCAGGCTCGCCGCCCGCACGCCGGGGTTCTCTGGGTTCGCCATCGGCCGGACCATCTGGGAGGACGCGCTCTCGGGCTGGCTCACCGGGGCCATCGACGTCGGCGCCGCCGTGCGCGGGATCGCGCGGCAATACGCGCACTACGTCAGCCACTATCTCGATGCCGGGCTGGAGCCGGCTGGATCCGACCATGACCTGGCAGCTTGGGATTGACGTCGGAACATCCACGGTGAAGGCCGTGGTGACCGACCCGGCGGGCCGCGTCCTGGCCTCGGGATCGGCGGCGACACCGTGGCGGCAGCGCGGGGCGTGGACCGAGGCCGACGCCGGTGACCTGCTCGCCGCCGTGCTGGCGGCCGTCCGGCGGGCCCTCGACACCTGGCCAGCACCCGGCCGGCCGGCGGGTCCGGCCGCTGGCGTCGGGGTGACCGGCTTCGCCGAGAGCGGCGTCCTGCTCGATGGCGACGGTGCCGCCTGCGGGCCGGTCATCGCCTGGCACGACCCGCGCGGGGAAGACCTGGCCGCGCAGCTTCAGGCGAGCAGCCTGGCCACGGACTTCCCGGCCAGGACCGGGCAGCCGGTGACCCTCCGACTCACCGCGGTCAAGTACCGGTGGCTGCGGGAGCACATCGGCAGCCGGGCCGCGCGGGCCCGCTTCCTCACCGTCCCCGAGTGGGTCGTGCTCCAGCTCGGCGGCTCACCAGCTCCAGAGCTCTCGCTCTGGTCGCGGACCGGGTTCCTCGACATCCGCCAGCCCTGTTTCCTGCCGGAGATCGCGGAGTGGGCCGGGCTGCCGTGGCGCAGCCTGCCCGATCCGGCCCCCGCCGGAACGCCGTCCGGCCGGGTCTCCGGCTGGCCCCAGCTTCCCGAGCTGCGCGGCGCGGTGCTCACCGTGGCCGGCCACGACCATGTCTGCGCCGCGTATGGCGCCGGGGTGACCGACGAGCGGGATGTCTGTGACTCCTGGGGCAACGGCGAGGCGCTCGTCCGCAGCCGCGAGGCCCTGCCCGACGTGCCGGGCGCGCTCGCGGCCGGCTTCAGCGTGAGCTATCACGTGCTGAGCGGGCGCCGGGCGCTGTTCCGTGGCCTGGGCACCGGGCTTGTGCTGCGGCGGATCCTGGCCCTGCTCGGGTCGGGCGACCGTGACCACGGGGACCTGGACCGGCTGACCGCGGCAGCATCCGGCCTGGCCGTTCCCCGGGTGCGGGTCGGCGCCGACGACACGGTCGACGTGCTCGGCTTCCCGGATTCCGCCAGCCCGGCCGGGCTGTGGCGGGCCGCCCTGCTCGCGGTGTTCGACCGGGTACGGGCCGGGATCACCGACCTGGAGCGGATCTCCGGCCCGGTCCGGCGCGTGGTCGGCTGCGGAGGATGGCTGCGCAGCGAGCCGCTCCGCACGTTCAAGGAGGCGCAGGTGCCGGGCTTCGCCGCCAGCAGCGTCGGCGAGCCCGCCGCGGTCGGCGCCGCGCTGCTGTCCGGGCTGGCGGCCCGGTGCGCGTCGGGCGCGGGCACATCAGGTACGGGCACATCAGGCCCGGGGGTATCAGGCCCGCAAGGGCAGATCAGGGAGGTTTGACCGATGAGCGTCTTGCCGGAGGCGAGCCAATGAGTGCCGACAAGCTCCCGGACTACGACGAGCTGACCGGCGGTGACGGCAGGCCGGAGCACTCGGCCTGGGGCCTGTTC
>WNGR01005141.1_pt1 | contig 21057 bp, 26 predicted proteins | sample 5407581 | NCBI WGS metagenome assembly WNGR01 (sample SAMN13153383, study PRJNA577476) | soil metagenome | isolation source: 80 cm soil or saprolite under Garry oak tree replicate 2 | place: USA:California | collected 2016-06-15
AGGCCGGCGACGGGGGTACCCCCGACGATGAACTCCTGTTGCAGCAGGCGATCGCCCGGCTGCCAGTCCGGTACCCCCTGGGAGACGACGACCTCCTCGGTGGCGGTACCGGTCGGCTTGTGCCGGCGCACCGCGGTCTTGCGCCCGCCCACGGTGGCCTTGTTCTCGCTGCGCTTGACCACCGGCCGCCCGTCCACCTCGACCAGCTTGTACACCAGCCCGGCCGTCGGCGCGCCGGACCCGCTGACCACCGCGGTGCCCGCGCCGTAGCTGTCCACCGGCTCGGCCGCCAGCGCGGCGATCGCGTACTCGTCGAGGTCGCCGGACACCACGATCTTCGTCTCGGTCGCGCCGAGCGAGTCGAGCAGCTGGCGGGACTGCGCGGCGAGCACGGACAGGTCACCGGAGTCCAGCCGGATCGCCCGCAGCTCCGGGCCGGCGACCGCGATCGCGTTGCGGATGCCCTGGCTGATGTCGTACGTGTCGACCAGCAGCGTGGTCTGCTTGCCCAGCGCGGCGATCTGCGATGCGAACGCCGCGCTCTCGTCGTCGTGCAGGAGCGTGTAGGCATGCGCGGCGGTACCTGTGGTCGGGATGCCGTAGCGCCGGCCGGCCTCCAGGTTGGACGTGTAGGCGAAGCCGGCGAGGTACGCCGCGCGGGCGGCGGCGACCGCGCCGCGTTCGTGGGTGCGGCGGGCGCCCATCTCAATGACCGGCCGGCCGCGCGCGGCGGTCACCATCCGCGCGGCCGCGGCGGCGATCGCGCAGTCGTGGTTGAGCACGGAGAGCACGAGCGTCTCCAGGATCACCGCCTCGGCGAAGGTACCGGCGACGGTGAGGATGGGGGAGCCGGGGAAGAACAGCTCGCCCTCGGGGTACCCGGTGACGTCGCCGCGGAACGCGTAGTCCGCCAGCCAGCCGGCCGTCTGTTCGTCGATGACGCCGCTCTCCTGCAGGAACGACAGTTCCGCTTCGTGGAACCGGAAGTCGCGGACCAGTTCGACCAGCCGGCCGGCCCCCGCCACGACGCCGTACCGGCGGCCGGTGGGCAGGCGGCGGGCGAACACCTCGAACACGCAGTGCCGGTCGGCCGTACCGTCTTTGAGCGCCGCGCTGAGCATGGTCAACTCGTAGTGGTCGGTCAGCAGGGCGGAGGTCACGGACCCCAGCCTACGAGCCCGCCCGTGGGCGCCCGGGGCCGAGGTCATGGCACGATGGAGGGTATGACCGCTCCGCAGGTCGCACCCACCGAGACGCCGGACATCGAGGAGGTGCCGGTCGGCGACCTCCCCTGGGTGACCGTCGTGCACAACGACCCCGTCAACCTGATGACCTACGTCACCTGGGTGTTCCAGCGCCTCTTCGGGTACAGCGAGAACAAGGCGCACAAGCTGATGCTCGACGTCCACCACAAGGGACGGGCGGTGGTCTCCTCCGGTACCCGGGAGAAGATGGAGCACGACGCGTCCCGCCTGCACGCATACGGACTCTGGGCGACGGTGAGCCACGGTTGAGCATGTTCCGGCGCCATCGCGATAAGTGCGTGGCGCGGTTTGCCGCGGACGAGGTGGCCGTCCTCCGCCAGGTCGCCTCGGAGGTCATCGGGCTGCTCACCGAGAACTTCGACCGGGACGACCCGGTGGTGGAGCGGCTGTTCCCGGACGGGTACCAGGACGATCCGGCGGAGGCCGCGGAGTTCCGCCGGTACACCGAGGGCGACCTGAAGACCGGCAAGATCGATCAGGCCGGGGCGATCCTGGCGAACCTGCCCTCGACCGGCGGCGCGGTGGTACGGCTGGACGCCGAGGCCGCCGAGGCGTGGCTGCGGGCGCTCAACGATGTCCGGCTGGCGCTCGGCATCCGGCTGGACTTGAAGGACGACACCGACCTGCTGGAGGAGCTGGACGAGGCGGTCATGCGCGACCCGACCTCGGCCCGGGTCCGGCAGCTGACCATGTACCAGTACCTCGGCGTGCTCCAGGAGTCCCTCCTCGACGCGATCATCGGCTGAGCGCTGTGAGTGCCGCCACCCGGCGGAGTCGCCACCCGGCCGGGTAGGCTAGGGAGCCGTGCTGGCCATCGGGCGCGACCTCGTCGACACGATCGTCGCGCACGCCCGCCGGGACCACCCCGACGAGGCGTGCGGCATCGTCGCGGGCGCGATCGGTTCGGACCATCCGGTCCGGCACGTACCGATGGACAACGCCGAGCGGTCTGCCACCTTCTACCGGTTCGACGCGACGGAGCAGCTGCGGGTGTGGATGGAGATGGACGATCGTGATGAGGAACCGATCGTGATCTATCACTCGCACACCGCGACCGAGGCATACCCCTCGCGGACCGACGTCGACATCGCCGGTTACCCGGACGCCCACTACCTCCTGGTGTCGACCCGCGAGCCGGACACCGCCGAGGTCCGCTCGTTCCGCATCGTGGACAGGAAGGTCACCGAGGAACCGGTACGCATCGTGGACGCGAGCGTGGACCCGGCCGCGGTCACCACATACATGTTCGGGCAGAGCCCGACGACCGTCGACTACGAGTGTTCGGCCTGAACCTGCCGTCCGCCCGTCATCCAAATCGACAGTCGTCTATCTGAGGAGTCCTGCCATGGCAATCGAGGTTCGTATCCCCACCATCCTGCGCTCGCACACCGGCGGCGCGAAGTCCGTCGAGGGGGCCGGGGACACCCTGGCCGACCTGCTCGCCGACCTGGACAGCCGGTACGCTGGGCTGCGCGGCCGGCTGATCACCGACCAGGGCACCCTGCACCGCTTCGTCAACGTCTACATCAACGACGAGGACGTCCGCTTCCTCGGCGCGCTGGACGCCAAGCTCAACGACGGGGACAGCGTCACCATCCTGCCGGCCGTCGCCGGGGGCGCGTTCGCCTTCGCCGCCGCGGCAGCGCTCGCCAACACCCGCTGAGATGGCCCGGTACGAGAGCCTGCTCGACGCGACCGGCAATACGCCGCTGGTCGGCCTGCCCCGGCTGTCCCCGTCCCCGGAGGTGCGCCTCTGGGCCAAGCTGGAGGACCGCAACCCCACCGGGTCGGTCAAGGACCGCGCCGCGCTCTACATGGTGCGCGACGCCGAGGCCGCGGGCCGGCTCCGGCCGGGGGACACCATCCTGGAGCCGACCAGCGGCAACACCGGAATCTCACTCGCCATGGTGGCGAAACTCCGGGGGTACCGGCTGGTCTGCGTGATGCCGGAGAACGTTTCGACGGAACGGGTGCAGCTGCTCCGGATGTACGGGGCGGAGATCATTTTTTCGCCCGCTGCGGGCGGCTCGAACCAGGCCGTCGCGCAGGCCAAGCAGATCTCCGCCGAGCATCCGGACTGGGTGATGCTGTACCAGTACGGCAACGAGGCCAACGCGCGCGCCCACTTCGAGACCACCGGCCCCGAACTGCTCCGCGACCTGCCCACGCTGACGCATTTCGTGGCCGGGCTCGGTACCACGGGGACGCTCATGGGCACCGGCCGGTACCTGCGCGAGAAGAACCCGGAGATCCAGATCATCGCGGCCGAGCCCCGGTACGGCGAACTGGTCTACGGGCTGCGCAACATCGACGAGGGGTACGTGCCGGAGCTGTACGACCCCTCCGTGCTGACCCGCCGGTTCTCCGTGGGTACCCGCGACGCCGTCCTGCGTACCCGCCAGCTCGTCGAGGTCGAGGGGCTGTTCGTCGGCTTCTCGACCGGCGCCGTCGCGCACGCCGCCCTCAACGTGGCGCACGAGGCGTTGCGGGCCGGCAAGCGCGCGGACGTGGTGTTCATGGTGGCCGACGCCGGCTGGAAGTACCTGTCCACCGGCGCGTACGGCGGCACCCTGGCCGAGGCCGAGGAGCACCTGGAGGGGCAGCTCTGGGCCTAGCGAGCTACGGCAACGTACGACACGGGAGAGGGCGGCGCGCTGACCGGTACCACCCGGCTGCGCGCACCAACGACCAGCAGCGCACCGGCGAGGTACCACACGGCACGGAAGTAGTCCTCCTCGTCCTCGTCCTGCAGGACGAACCGGATGGTCCGGACCTTCACCGCGCTCGCCGCCTGGTCAGGGCCTGCAGCCGGACGAGGACCTGACGCTCGTGTAGCTCGGTACCGTTCCAGGCCAGTTGGATACCGGTGAGGCGGAGCCAGTCGCCGTCCGGAAGGCGCTGGACATCCGGCGGCTCGGTGACGCGCAGGACCAGGTCGCCCAGGCCGTACAGGTAATCCGCCTCGGGGATCTTCACGACGTCGCCGGACTTGATGGGCGCGGTCATGACGGCTTGGCCGCGGACCGCCGGTCGGGTCCGGTCAGGCACTCGGAGCACGTCAACGTCGTGCCGTGGTCGGGACACCACCGCGACTTGACCCGGAACGAGAACAGCCCGATGGCGAATCCCACGAAACCGCTGCTCAGCAACGCGAACAACACCATGCGCCTATCGTGCTCTCGCAATAGATATGATGCAAGAAATGCATAGTATCGGGCATCATGCGCCTACCCCGCCTCCGCCGTGCATCTGCACGGCGGGGAGACTCTGATCTGACGGGAGCGAAAGGACATGGACTTGTCGCCTCGACGGCAGCCACCCACTGTGCGCCTGCGTCGGCTGGCCGCCGAACTACGCCGGCTGCGCGCGGCTGGCGGTCTGACCCGCGAGCAGGTGAGTGAGCAGACGGCCATCAACAGCGCGACCCTGTACCGGATCGAGACCGCGAAGGTGCGCCCGCAGCGGCGGACGCTGATGGCCCTGCTCGACAAGTACGGGGTGATGGACGAGAGCCGGCGGGTCGAGTTGATTGCGCTGTCTCAGCCGTCGAACGAACCCGGTTGGTTGCAGGCCTACGAGTCCGAGCTGCCCGAGCGGTACACGACGTACATCAGCTTCGAGGCCGAGGCTCGAAGCCTGCGCGCGTATGAGAGTTCGTTCGTGCCGGGCCTGCTCCAGACCGAGGACTACGCGCGGGCGACGATGGAAGGCGGTCTGCCGATCGCCAGGGACGAGGTTGGGCGCCGCGTCGAGGCCCGACTTCAACGGCAGGCAGTGCTCTCCAAGAAGAAGCCGCTCAAGCTGTGGGCAGTCATGGACGAGGCAGTGATGCACCGGCTGGTCGGCGGGCAGAAGGTGATGGCGGCCCAGTTGCGGCGCCTGGTTGAGGCAAGCAACGAACCGCACGTCACTGTGCAAGTCCTGCCTTATGCGGCAGGAGCACATCCGGGGATGCACGGGTCGTTCAGTGTCATGGATTTCCCGGACGCCGCCGACCCCGAGCTTGTGTATATCGAGAGCATGGCCGGCGACCTGTTCTTGGAGCGGGAGGCTGAGGTGCGGCGCTACACGGGGATTTTCGAGCACCTGCGTGCAACCGCGCTGAACCCGGCCGATTCCGTTCGCCTGATCGGTGACCTGACCGAAACTATCTAGGTGGGAGGAGGTGCAAGATGGGAGACCAGGTTGTGTGGCGGAAGAGTAGCCGCTCCGGCACCAATGGAGCGTGCGTCGAAGTCGCCCAGTTTGATGACGCGGTTGCCGTGCGGGACAGCAAGGACCGGACGGGGCCGGTACTCGTGTTCGGGTCCGCCACGTGGGCGGCGTTCGTCGCGGCTGCGAAGGACGGCGAGTTCGACCTGCGCTGAGGACTACACCGTTCCGGTCGCGATGATCGAGGCCAGCAGGTCCGCCGAGCTCAGGCCGAGCAGCGCCCAGGGCACGTAGCGGTACTGGACGGTGAGGAAGGCGGCGGCGGTCGCGGCGATGCCGACGAGCCCCATGGTGACCAGAGTCGGCTCGTACCAGCCCGGGGTCTTGGTAACCAGGATGAGGATCAGGCCGCGTACCCCCACGGCCAGGCCGACCACCCCGATCGCCGCCGCCCAGCCGGCGAGCGCGGCCAGCCTACGCAGCTTGGGTCCGCCTCGCGGAACAGCGGGCCGGCGGAACGCGCCGGTGACCGACGACAGCCCGGCCGGATCGGCCCCGGCCTGGGGTTGCTGGGTTTCCTGCATAGACACGTTTGTACCCGTTTCTTGAGCTTGCGCTAACACGGTGTGCAACGGTCGGCTGCATGCCGTGTAACGCCGCGCCGGGAAGCCGACCGTGTGCCTGTCACGTTAGCGACATCTATGGCTGAACGCCTGCGGGAGGGGGTGATTCTCGGCGTAGGCTGCGCACCGTGACGGACGCGCCGATCGGCATCTTCGACTCCGGAGTCGGCGGCCTTACGGTAGCCCGTGCCATCCTCGACCAGCTCCCGCACGAGCAGGTGACCTATCTCGGGGACACCGCGCACCAGCCGTACGGGCCGAAACCGATCGCCGACGTGCGCCGGTATGCGCTGGCCGGCCTGGACCAGCTCGTGGAATCCGGCGTGAAACTGCTGGTCATCGCGTGCAACAGCGCTTCGGCGGCGTGCCTGTCCGATGCCCGCGAGCGCTACCGGGTACCGGTCGTCGAGGTGATCCGACCGGCGGTACGGCGGGCGGTGGCCGCCACCCGGAACGGACACGTAGGGGTGATCGGTACGGCCGCCACTGTCACCAGTGGGGCGTACACCGATGCGTTCGCCGCCGCGCCGCAGGTTACCGTGCACGCCGTGGCCTGCCCCCAGTTCGTGGACTTCGTCGAGCGCGGAATCACCTCCGGGCGGGCGCTGCTCGGCCTGGCCAGCGGATACCTGGAGCCGTTGCAGCGCGCCTCGGTGGACACGCTGGTGCTCGGCTGCACGCACTACCCGCTGCTCGCCGGCGTGATCGGCCTGGTCATGGGCGACGAGGTCACCCTGGTGTCCAGCGCGGACGAGACCGCCAAGGACGTGTACCGGGTACTCAACGAGCGCGACCTCTTCCGGCCCGACGACGCGCCGACCCCCGCGCACCGGTTCCTGGCTACCGGCGACCCGGCGGTGTTCGGCCGGCTGGCGTACCGGTTCCTCGGCCCCGAGGCGGCCGCCTCGGCGGGAGTCCTTACCCGGGCGGGCGCATGAAGTTGACCGTCCTTGGTTGTGCGGGCAGCTTTCCCTCGGCGGAGTCGGCGTGCTCGGCGTACCTCGTCGAGGCCGAGGGCTTCGGGCTGCTGCTGGACTTCGGGACCGGTTCGCTGTCGGCGTTGCAGCGCTACGCCGAACTGCGCAGCATTGACGCGATCATGCTGTCGCATCTGCACTGTGACCACATGCTGGACGCCTGCTCCTACGTGGTGGTGCGCCGGTACGCGCCGGACGGGCCGTACCCGCGGCTCCCGGTCTTCGGACCGAGCGGGGTGCAGGAGCGGCTGACCGCGGCGTACGGCAGCCCGGACGAGGGGCCGCTGGACGACGTGTACGCGTTCCACACCCTCACGCCCGGTACCTTCCCGGTCGGTCCCTTAACGGTCACCGTGGAACGGGTCAACCACCCGGTCGAGACGTTCGGGGTCCGGATCGACCACGCCGGCCGGTCGCTGGCGTACTCGGCCGACACCGCGCCGTGCGACGCGGTCGTCCGGCTGGCCCAGCGCGCCGACCTCTTCCTCTGCGAAGCCAGCTGGGTCGACGGTGCGGACAACCCGCCGGGTATCCACCTCACCGGCCGGGAGGCGGGCGAGCTGGCGGCCAAGGCCGACGTCGGGCAGCTCCTGCTGACCCATATGGTCGGCGCGTGGGGCGATCCGGCGATCACTTATGTGGCCGCTGCAGCGGCCTTCCCTGGCCCGGTGACCGTGGTCCGGCCGGGCGACACGTACGAGATATAACGTATTCTTGGCCAACGCGTCAGTTCGATGTGGCCTGCCGCACCGCTGGGCGCCGCACCTTATGGCTATGCGGGTCGCGATCATTTCCGAGTCGTTCCCACCCGACATCAACGGCGTCGCCCATTCGGTGGTGCGGGTAGCTGAGCACCTCGTGGCCCGGGGCCACCGGGTGCTGGTCGTCGCACCGGAGCCGGCGTCGGGTACCGCGCGGGTGGCCGGGCACCTGCCGTACCCGGTGGTGCGGGTGCCGTCGGTGCCGATGCCGGGGTACCCGACGTTCCGGCTCGGGCTGCCCAGCCGGCGGATCGCCGAGGCGCTACTGGAACACGGTACCGATGTGGTGCACCTGGCGAGCCCGTTCTTCCTCGGCGCCCGGGGTAGCGCCGTGGCGCAGCGGCTGGACCTGCCGCACCTTGCCGTGTACCAGACGGACATCCCGGCGTACGTGAGGGCGTACCGGATGCGCGGCATCGGCGAAGCGGCGGCGTGGCGGTGGCTGCGCGGGATCCACAACGCGGCCGACCGGACGCTCGCGCCGTCGACGGCTTCCGCGACCGCGTTGCACGCGCACGGCATCGAGCGCGTCTGGCTGTGGCGCCGGGGCGTGGACACGGTGCGCTTCGATCCCCGGCACCGCAGCGCCGCGGTCCGCCGCGCGCTGGCGCCGAACGGCGAAGTCCTGGTGGGGTACGTGGGGCGGCTCGCGGCGGAGAAGCGCGTCGATCTGCTGGCGCCGATCGCCGGGATCCCCGGGGTCCGGCTGGTCGTCGTCGGCGGCGGGCCGGCCGAGGCGGTGCTGCGCAAGGCGTTGCCGGGCGCAGTATTCCTCGGTCCGCGCCAGGGTTCGCAGCTCGCCCGGCTCTACGCGAGCCTCGACGTGTTCGTCCACAGTGGACCGTACGAGACGTTCGGGCAGACCATCCAGGAGGCCGCGGCCAGCGGGCTGCCGGTGGTCGCCCCGGCCGTCGGCGGGCCGCTGGACCTGGTCGAGGACGGGGTGACCGGGTACCTGGTGCCGCCGCTGTCGGCCGATGCGCTGACCGATGCGGTGGCTGCCCTGGTCGCCGCGGCGGACCTGCGCCGGGCGTTCGGGACGGCCGGGCGGTCGATGGTACTGGGCCGGAGCTGGTCCGTGGTCGGCGACCAACTCGTCGACCACTACTCCACGGTGCTCGGCGGGGTATCGGCGCCCACGGTGGCCGTCGCGTGAGGATCGTGCGCCTGGCCAACTTCGTGGCGCCGCGCTCGGGCGGCCTGCGGACCGCGATGCGGGCGCTCGGCGAGGGGTACCGCGCCGCCGGGCACGAGCCGGTGCTGATCGTGCCCGGAGCGTCCTATGTGGACGAACACACGTCACAGGGCCGGGTGATTTCGCTGCCCGGCCCGGTGGTTCCGGGCTCCGGCGGGTACCGGGTCCTGGTCAACCGGCGGCGGTTGACCGCGCTGTTGACGTCGTTGGCGCCGGACCGGCTGGAGGTCTCCGACCGCACGACGCTGCGCTGGACGGGTGCCTGGGCGCGGCGGCAGGGGGTACCGGCGGTGATGGTGTCGCACGAGAGCGTCGCGGGGCTGCTGGGGCTCGCAGGGCGGGTACTTTCCGGGCCGGCCGCGGCGCTCGCCGACACGCTGAACTTCCGGACCGCACGGCACTACGGCCGGGTGGTCTGCACGACGGACTGGGCGGCGGCGGAGTTCGAGCGGCTCGGCGTGGCCAACGTGGTGCGGGTACCGCTCGGGGTCGACCTGGACCTCTTCTCGCCGGACCGGCGCTCGGTGTCGCTGCGCGACCGGTTCGCCGCGCCGGACGAGGTACTGATCGTCCACTGTGGACGGCTGTCGGTCGAGAAGAAGCCGGAGCGCTCGATCGAGGCGCTGGCGGGGTTGCGGGCGCGCGGGGTACCGGCGGTGCTCGTGGTCGCGGGCGACGGACCGCTGCGCACCCGGCTGGTCCGGCGCGCGGAGGGGCTGCCGGTGGCGTTCACCGGGTTCGTGCACGACCGGGTGGCGCTCGCCGCGCTGCTCGCCACCGCGGACGTGGTACTGGCGCCGGGGCCCGTGGAGACCTTCGGGCTGGCCGCACTGGAAGCGCTGGCATGCGGTACCCCCGTGGTGGTGAGCGCAGGTAGCGCGCTGCCGGAAGTGGTCGGCGATGCCGGTGTGGCGGTTTCCTCGCGGCCCACTCGTTGCCGGAGCCGGTGTTGCGATGACCAACTTCGTCGCGCTGGGGGACTCCATCACGGTGGGGATGGGGGATCCGCTGCCCGACGGTACCTGGCGGGGCTGGGCGGCGCTGCTGGCCCCCGCGCTCGGCCTGCGGTTGCACAACCTCGCGGTCAGCGGCGCGCTGTCCACCGAGATGGAGCGGGAGCAGCTGCCGCGGGCGCTGGAGTTGCGCCCGGCGCTCGCCGCGGTCGCCGACGTGGTCGCGGCGCGCTATGGCACGGTGCACTTCGACGCGGCCGGGCACCCGCAGACGTACGACCGTCGCATGTGGAGCGTGGACCGGCTGCATCCGAGCGAGCGCGGGCACCGCCTGGTGGCGCATTCCTATGCTGTGCTGCTGGGCGTGGCAGGTCCTGGTCTGGAGCCGTCCGGCGTGGCGCCGACCCGGCGGGCTCAGGTTGGCTGGCTCGCGACGAAGGGTACCCGGTGGGTGGTCGACCGCTCGACCGACCTCGTACCGTACCTGCTCGGCATGGCGGCGGCGGAATGGTGGTACGGGCTGCGCGGCTTCGGGTACCGGCTGGACGCCGCCGCCGAGCGGGAGACAGCGGTCGCGCTCCGCGCGCTGACCGGTCCCGCTAGGCTTGCGTCATGGCCCGACCTGATGGACGCGCACCCGACGAGCTTCGACCGGTCACGTTGACCCGCAACTGGAGCATCCACCCCGAGGGGTCGGTGCTCGTGGAGTTCGGGCAGACCCGGGTGCTGTGCACCGCGAGCGTCACCGAGGGGGTACCCCGGTGGCGCAAGGGTTCCGGGCTGGGTTGGGTGACGGCGGAGTACGCGATGCTGCCGCGCGCCACGACGACCCGTTCGGACCGGGAGAGCGTGAAGGGTCGCATCGGCGGCCGGACGCACGAGATCTCCCGGCTGATCGGGCGCAGCCTGCGCGCCTGCCTCGACCTCGCGGCGCTCGGCGAGAACTCCATCGTGCTCGACTGCGACGTGCTCCAGGCCGACGGCGGCACGCGTACGGCCGCGATCACCGGCGCGTACGTGGCGCTGGCCGATGCGATCCGCTGGCTCGCTTCCCAGCACGCGTTGCGCGGCAAGCCGACCGACGCGCTGCACCGCTCGGTGTCCGCGGTCAGCGTCGGCATCATCGGCGGCCAGGCCCGGCTGGACCTGTGCTATGAGGAGGACGTGGTCGCCGACGTCGACATGAACATCGTGTGCACCGGCACCGGAGACTTCGTCGAGGTGCAGGGTACCGGCGAGCAGGCGGTGTTCCACCGCACCGAACTGGACACGCTGGTGGACCTGGGCGCGGCCGGGTGCGCGCAGCTGGCTCTTGCGCAGCAGGCGGCACTCTCGCCATGAAGGTGCTCCTAGCCACCCGCAACCCCAAGAAGCTGGTCGAGCTTGCGCGGATCCTGTCCGGGGTCTCGCTCGTGGGGCTGGACGACGTGCCGCGCTACGACGAGGTACCGGAGACGGGGCTGACGTTCGCGCAGAACGCGCTCATCAAGGCACGTTCAGGGGTGGCGGCCACCGGGCTGCCGACGGTGGCCGATGATTCGGGGCTCGCGGTCGATGCGCTGAACGGGATGCCGGGCGTGTTCTCGGCGCGCTGGGCCGGCCGGCACGGTGACGACAAGGCCAACCTCGAACTGGTACTGGCTCAGGTGGTCGACGTGCCGGATCCGTTGCGCGGAGCTTCCTTCATCTGCTCCGCCGCACTGGTGCTGCCGGACGGTCGCGAGTGGACGGTGGACGGCGAGATGCGCGGGCGGCTGGTAGGGGCGCCGCGGGGGAGCGGCGGGTTCGGGTACGACCCGATCTTCGTGGCATCCGGGGAGAGCCGGACCAATGCCGAGCTGTTGCCGGCGGAGAAGGACGCGATCAGCCACCGGGGCAAGGCGTTCCGGGCATTGGCCGCGCTGGTCGCGGAACTTGCCGCCGGGTCAGGCTAGGGGGCCGATCCGGGCTTCGATGTCGGCGCGCAGGGCCGGGCCGGAGATCAGCTCGCGGGCGGCTTCGAGGGCCGGCGCGAGGAAGATGTCCGGGCCTGGCTCGCCGGCGAAGGTACTTACCGCCGCGAGCGCGGCCGCACCGGCCGGGGATGGCGTCAGCGGGGCGCGCAGTTGCAGTCCCCGCACCGCGGCGAGCAGTTCCACCGCGAGCAGGCTGGTGAGGTTGGCCAGGACGGTACGCAGCTTGTGCGCCGCCGCCCAGCCCATCGACACGTGGTCCTCCTGCATGCCGCTGGTGGGTACCGAGTCCACGCTCGCCGGGCTGGCCAGCCGCCGGTTCTCCGCGACGATCCCGGCCGCGGTGTACTGGGCGATCATCAGGCCGGAGTTCACGCCCGGGTCCGGGGTCAGGAACGCGGGCAGGTCGCGGGACCGGTGCACGTCGAGCAGCCGGTCCACCCGGCGCTCGGCGATCGCACCGACCTCGGCGGCGGCGATGGCGAGGAAGTCGGCCGCGAAGCCGAGCGGCGCGCCGTGGAAGTTGCCGGTCGACTCGACCCGCCCGTCGGGGAGTACCACCGGATTGTCCACAATGGACACGAGTTCGCGGCCGGCGATCGTGGTGGCGAAGTCGAGGGTGTCCCGGGCGGCCCCGGCGACCTGCGGCGCGCAGCGCATCGAGTAGGCGTCCTGCACGGCGTGCGTGAGGTCGTCCCGGTGACTGTCCATGATGGCCGACCGCTGGAGCAACCGGTGGATGTTCGCGGCGGACAGCGCCTGCCCGGGATGCGGCCGGATCGCGTGCAGCTCGGCCATAAATGGCCGGCAAGACCCCAACATAGCTTCGATGGCGAGGGCCGCGGTCACGTCCGCCATCGTGAACAGGTGGCCGGCGTCGGCGATGGCGAGCAGGAGCATGCCGAGCATGCCGTCGGTACCGTTGATGAGCGCGAGCCCTTCCTTGCTCGCCAGCGTGATCGGGTGCAGCCCGGCGGACTGCAGCGCCTCGGCGCCGGGGATGCGCGCGCCGTCCTCGTGAGCCAGCACTTGGGCTGGATCAGCAAGGCGGCGTTTGTCGTGAGCCGGCACTTGGGCTGGATCAGCAAGGCGGCGTTTGTCGTGAGCCAGCACTTGGGCTGGATCAGCAAGGCGGCGTTTGTCAGCCAGTACCCAGCCTTCGCCCATGAGCACCAGCGCGCAGTGGGCCAGCGGGGCGAGGTCACCGGAGGCGCCGAGCGAGCCATGCTCGGGTACCCACGGGGTGATGTCGTGGTTGAGCAGGTGCACGAGTGCCCGGGCGACGAGCGGCCGGACCCCGGAGTGGCCGAGCGCGAGCGACCGTACCCGCAACAGGATCATCGCGCGGACCACCTCGCGCGGCATCGGTGCGCCGACCCCGGCCGCGTGCGAGCGGATCAGCGCGTGCTGCAGTTCGGCGCGGCGCTCGGGAGCGATGAAGGTACCGGCGAGGGCGCCGAAGCCGGTCGACACCCCGTAGACCGGCCGGCCCTCGTGCTCGATCCGGTCGACGATCGAGCGGCTCCGCTCCAGCGCGTCCACAGTGGACGGTGCCAGGTCAACCCGGGCGCCACCCCGGGCGACGGCGAGGACATCGGCGGCGCCGATGCCGGTCGGCTGGACGGTCACGGTGTGCATATCGGTTCTCCGTTGCGCAGGACGGTGTGTACCAGGGGGACCCCCGGCCGGTAGGCCAGGTGGAGGAAGCTCGGCGCGTCGAGGACGGTCAGGTCGGCGCGCGCTCCGACGGACAGGTGCCCGATGTCGTCGCGGCGCAGTGCGCGGGCACCACCGGCGGTGGCGGCCCACAGCGCCTCGGCCGGGGTCATCCGCATCTCGCGCACGGCCAGCGCGATGCAGAACGGCATCGAGGTGGTGTACGACGACCCCGGGTTGCAGTCGGTGGCCAGCGCGACCGTCGCGCCGGCGTCGAGCAGGGCGCGGGCGTCCGGGTACGGCGAGCGGGTGGAGAACTCGGCGCCTGGCAGCAACGTCGCGACGGTCGCCGAGTCGGCCAGCGCGTCGACGTCCTTTGTGGACAGGTGCGTGCAGTGGTCGGCGCTGGCCGCCTGCATCTCGACCGCCAGTTGCACGCCGTCGCCCTCGCCCAGCTGGTTCGCGTGGATGCGTGGGGCGAGCCCGGTTGAAACGCCGGCGGCCAGCACCTCGCGGGCCTGGTCGGCGTCGAAGGCGCGGGCGAGGTTGGCGCGCAGCGTCTGGTCGGGTGCCGCGCGGGTCGCCGCGACGGTGGTGCGGATCCCGCCGCCGGTATAGGGTTCGCCGGCCATGCGCGCGGCGAACTCGACCGCCCGCGACCCCGCGAACACCAGGTGTGCGTGGCTGTCCACGAAGCCGGGGATGACCGCCCGGCCCTCGACATCGAGGCGCGCGTCGGTCGGTGGCTGGTGGCTCTCCCCGCCGATCCAGGCGACCCGGCCCTCGTCGACGATCAGCGAGGCGTGTTGCACCGTCCCTTGTGGACCGTTAGTGGTCAGCTCGCCGATGTTGGTGACCAGGAGACTCGTCATAGCAACGCCCTCAGCTCGCGGGACACGTCGAGGTCGCGGTGCGCGCCGTCCACGACGACCGGCCGGCCGTCGACGAGGACGTGGGTGACGTCGGCGGCGGCGGCCGCGAAGACCACGCCGGCCAACGGCTCGGTACCGGCGGTACGCACGCTGCCGAGCTCTACGGTGACCAGGTCGGCGCGGTACCCGGGGGCGATCCGGCCGGCGTCCGGCCAGCCGAGCGCGGCGTGCCCGGTCTCCGTGGCGGCCGTCAGCAACTGCGCCGGGGTGAAGTGGCCGCGTTGCTCGGTGCGCAGCCGCTCGTTCAGCTCCACCGCACGGGCCTCCTCGAAGAGGTCGATGACCGCGTGCGAGTCACTGCCCAGGCAGAGCGGCGCGCCCGCGTCGGCCAGTGCCCGGGCCGGGCCGATCCCGTCGGCCAGGTCCCGCTCGGTGGTGGGGCAGAAGCAGGCACGGGTGCGCGTCTTGCCGAGGCGGGCGACATCCGCATCCGAAAGGTGCGTGGCGTGGATGACCGCGGTGTGCTCACCGAGCAGTTCGCTGCGGTCGAGGAACTCGGTGGGGGAGCAGCCGTACCACGCCTGGCTGGCCTCGTTCTCCGCCCGCTGCTCGGACAGGTGGACGTGGAACGGCCGCTTCCCGCGTTCAAGTACCGCCAGCGCGGCGGCCGGAACGGCGCGCACCGAATGGGCGGCGTACCCGACCGCAGCGTGCTGGCCGGGTTGCAGCTCGCTGACCCGCTCGGCCCAGGCGTTGACCGAACCGTCGCCGAAGCGCCGCTGCGGGCCGGTGAGCGGTGCACCGTCCACTGTGGACGACAGGTACAGTGTGTCGAGGAGGGTGATCCGGATCCCGGCCTCGCGGGCGGCGGCCAGCAACGCGTGGCCCATCGCGTTCGGATCGGCGTACCGGACGCCGCCGGGTGCGTGGTGCAGGTAGTGGAACTCGCCGACGCAGGTGATCCCGGCCAGCGCCATCTCCCCGTACACCGCTCGGGCCAGCCGGTGGTACGAGTCGGGATCGAGCCGGTCGGCGACCTCGTACATCCGGTCCCGCCAGGTCCAGAAAATGCCGGCCCCGGTGTGGGTACGGCCGCGCAGGGCGCGGTGGAACGCGTGGGAGTGGACGTTGGCGAGGCCGGGCAGGGTGAGCCCGGGAAGGCGCTCGCCTTGCGCCGGGGCGCCCGGCCGCACCTCCGCGAAACGGCCGTCGCGCACTTCGATCGACACGTCCTGCTCAGGAACGCCGCCGCCCAGCCAGGCGTACTCCGCGTGGTACCGCGCCAGCTCGGACCCCGCCACCCCGCCCAGTGTCACCGGCACGCCAACTCCTCCAGTACCGTCGCGAGCGCCTCGACGCCGGCCGCGCAGTCGATGTCGGTGGCGGACTCGTCGGGCGCGTGGGACACCCCGGTCGGGTTGCGGACGAAGAGCATCGCGGTGGGCACGTGCCCGGCCATGACCCCGGCGTCGTGCCCCGCCCCGGTCGGGAGTACCGGCGCGCCGCCCAGCAGTGCCGCGATCCGGTCGCGCAGCGCGGTGTGGAACTCGACGACCGGCGACACCGACTCGGCAGCGATCGCAATGGCGGTACCGTCCTGGGCCGCCCGTTCCACCACCCGTGTTCCGATCGCGGCCACCAGGGAGTCCAATGTGGACTGGTCGGCGGCCCGGGCATCCAGCCAGGCCGTCACCGCGGACGGGATCGCGTTGGTGGCGTTGGGTTCCACGCTCACCCGGCCGACCGTGGCGTGCGCGTCGTTGAACCGGGCCTCCTTGTTCGCGGCGAGTACCGCAAACGCGAACGTGAGCATCGGATCGTGGCGCTCGGCCATCCGGGTGGTACCCGCGTGGTTGCCCTGACCGGTGACGTCGAGCCGCCATCGACCGTGCGGCCAGATCGCGCTCGCGACGCCGACCGGCGCGGTAAGCGCCCGGCCCTGCTCGACGTGCAGCTCGACGAACGTGCCGATCCGCGCCAGCCGGGCCGGGTCCGGACCGAGCAGCGACGCGTCGACCCCGCCGGACTTCATCGCCTCGGGGAGCGTCACCCCGTCCCGGTCGCGCAGCGTGGCCGCCCGCTCCGGGTCGAGCGCTCCGGTCAGCAGCCGGGAACCCAGGCACGCGACGCCGAACCGGGAGCCCTCCTCCTCGGTGAAGGCGACCACGCCGATCGGCCGGCGGGGCGTGACGCCGCGCTCGGACAGGAGATCCAGCGCGAGGAACGCCGATACGATCCCCAACGGCCCGTCGTACCCGCCGCCGCCCGGTACCGAGTCGAAGTGCGACCCGGTGACCACCGCGTCGCCGGCGGCCGGGTCGCCCCGCCACGCCCACAGGTTGCCGTTGCCATCGGTCTCCACGCGCAGCCCGCGGTCGGCCGCCTCCTCGGCGAACCACTCCCGGCACGCCAGGTCGGGATAGGTCCACGAGATCCGGTGGTACCCCTGCGGCGAGTTGCCGATCGGCGCCAGCGACCGCCAGAGCGCCGCGAACCTCTCGGGGCTCGTCATGCCGTCTCCCGCATCGGGATGCGCACGCCTTGCGCGACGGCCACCGCCTCGGCTTCGGGATACGCCGCGTCGACGTGGCGGATCACGCCCATGCCCGGGTCGTTGGTCAGTACCCGCTCGATCTTCTGAGCCGCCAGATCGGTGCCGTCGGCCACGGTGACCTGGCCGGCATGGATCGAGCGGCCGATGCCGACGCCGCCGCCGTGGTGGATGGACACCCAGGAGGCCCCGGATGCGGTGTTCACCAAGGCGTTGAGCAACGGCCAGTCGGCGATCGCGTCGGAGCCGTCGGCCATCGCTTCGGTCTCCCGATACGGCGAGGCGACCGAGCCGCAGTCGAGGTGGTCCCGGCCGATCACCAGCGGGGCGCTCACCCGGCCGGACGCGACCAGCTCGTTGAACCGCAGCCCGGCCCGGTCCCGCTCGCCGTACCCGAGCCAGCAGATCCGCGCCGGAAGTCCTTGGAAGGCAACGCGTTCGCCGGCCATCCGGATCCATCGGGTGAGCGGTTCGTTGTCCGGGAACAGGTCCAGGATGGCCTGGTCGGTCGCGGCGATGTCGCCCGGCTCGCCGGACAGCGCGGCCCACCGGAACGGGCCCTTGCCTTCGCAGAACAGCGGCCGGATGTAGGCGGGTACGAAGCCGGGGAACGCGAACGCCCGCGCGAAGCCGCCGAGTTGCGCCTCGCCCCGGATCGAGTTGCCATAGTCGAAGACCTCGGCGCCGGCGTCCAGGAACCCCACCATCGCCTCGACGTGCCGGGCCATCGAGGCGCGCGCCCGCTCGGTGTACTCCTCGGGCTTGTCCGCCGCGAACGCCGCCGCGTCGGCGACGTCGATTCCTTCCGGGACATAGGATAGCGGGTCGTGCGCGGAGGTCTGGTCGGTGACGATGTCGACCGGCGCGCCGCGGCGCAGCAGGTCGGGCACGATAGTCGCCGCGTTGCCGACGACACCCACCGACAGCGCCCGGCGTTCCTGCTTCGCGGAGACGGCAAGCGAGAGGCCCTCGTCCAGCGAGTCGGCGACCACGTCGAGGTACCGGGTCTCCAGGCGGCGGCGCAGCCGGGTGGGGTCGACGTCGACGATGAGACAGGCGCCGCCGTTCATGGTGACCGCGAGCGGCTGCGCGCCACCCATCCCGCCGCAGCCGGCGGTGAGCGTCAGGGTACCGGCGAGCGAACCGTTGCCGGGCTCATGCCCGCCGCCACGGGCGGCGGCGAGTTTGGCGGCCACGGCCGCGAACGTCTCGTACGTGCCCTGCAGGATGCCCTGGGTGCCGATGTAGATCCAGGAACCGGCGGTCATCTGCCCGTACATGGTCAGCCCGAGCTTCTCCAGCCGCCGGAACTCCGGCCAGGTCGCCCAGTCCGGGACCAGGTTCGAGTTGGCGATGAGAACCCGCGGCGCCCACTCGTGGGTACGGAACACGCCGACCGGGCGGCCCGACTGCACCAGCATTGTCTCGTCGCCGTCCAATGTGGACAGTGTACGGACCAGGGCGTGGAACGACGGCCAGTCCCGGGCCGCTTTTCCGGTACCGCCGTAGACGACGAGGTCCTCGGGCCGCTCGGCCACGGCGGGATCGAGGTTGTTGCACAGCATCCGCAGCGCGGCCTCCTGCGGCCAGCCGCGCGCGCTCCGCGTGGTACCTCTGGGCGCTCGGATCGCTTCCACGATGACTCCTTCACGTGACAAATACGCCGCGCCGCGCGGCCGATACCTCGAGCTCTTCCAACCGGGCCAGCGTCTGCGCCGGTGCCGCGTCGCACATCGCCTGCAACAGCACCATCGCCAGCGCCATCGGGCCGGTGTGCAGGTCGAAGACCAGCCGGGAGCCGACCGCGGCGGTCAGCGCCACGTCGGCGGCCTGCGCGGCCGGAGCCACCGGCGAGTCGGTGAGCACGACGACGGACAGGCCGGCGGCGCGCGCGTCGCGCAGCGCGTCCAGCGCCTCTCTCGGGTGCCGCGGAAGCACAACTGCCAGCATCGCGGTCGCGCCGGCTCCGCGGGCCTGTTCCAGCCGATCGGCCAGCACGCTTCCACCGTGATCCAGGACCCGCACATCGGGGTGGACCTTCGCGGCGAAGTAGCCGAAGTACCCGGCGAGCGGGGCGGCCGACCGCAGCCCGAGCACGGGCAGGGGCCGGGTGTCCGCGAGCAGCTTGCCGGCCTCGGCGACGGCGGCCCGATCCGCACCGCCGTCGGCGAGCCGGTCGGCCAGCCGGGCCAGGATCTCGCCTTCACCGCGGACGGCATGCTGCAGCTCGTTCTCGTCGGCGGCGGAAGACCCGGCCGGCCCGTCGAGGTTGCGCAGGGCGCGGCGCAGCGCCGGGTAACCGTCGTAGCCCAGCGCCACCGCGAACCGGGTGACCGACGGCTGGCTCACCCGGGCCAGCTCGGCGACCTCGCCGCTGGACAGGTATGCGGCGCGCGGGCCGCGCTCCAGCAGGCACTGCGCGATGCGGCGCTGGGCCGGGGTGAGCCGCACCCCGTTGAACAGGGCCAGCATCTGTTCTTGCACACTGCGACTCTATGTAACTTTCCATGCAGAGCGCAAACCGGTACCGTTCGGGCATGCGGCTCGCCTCGATCCATACGTACCCGGTCAAGAGCTTCCACCGCATCGACCACGACGCTGCCGCCGTCGAACCGTGGGGCCTGGCCGGCGACCGGCGCTGGCTGGTCACCGACGGGCGGGGGCGGATGCTGACCCAGCGGGAGGAGCCGCGCCTCGCCCTGCTGCAACCGTTCCTTGTGGACGGTGACCTGGTGGTGAGCGCGGCCGGCCGACCCGACGTCCACGTGCCGGCGAAGGCGGGCGAGCTGGCGGAGGTGTCGGTCTTCCGCACGCCGGTGCTGCTGAGCCGGGCGGGTGCCGCGGCGGACGAGTGGCTCTCGGCGGCGCTGGATCGCGAGGTCCACCTGATGTACCTGGACGAGCCGACCCGCCGCCCGGTCGACCCCGGATACGCCGGGCCGGGCGACCGGGTGAGCCTCGCCGACGGGTACCCGGTGCTGCTGGCGAACCCGGCGTCGCTCGCCGTGCTCAACGACTGGATCGCCGAGGGCGGCAGCTACGAGGGGCCGCTGCCGATGACCCGGTTCCGGCCCAACGTCGTCGTGACCGGGGCACCGGCCTGGGCCGAGGATGGCTGGATCGGGCGGCGGCTGCGGATCGGGGCGGTGGTGTTCCGGGTACCGAAGCCGTGCGGCCGCTGCGTCATCACCACGACCGACCAGGAGACCGGCGAGCGCGGCCGGGAACCGCTGCACACGCTCGCCCGCCACCGCAACGTGAATCAGGCCCTGCTGTTCGCCGTCAACCTGATCCCCGACGGGACCGGGGAGATCCGCGTCGGGGACGAGGTCGTGCTGCTGGACTGAGCGGGCCCGGCGCCGCCGGGCGGGGCCGTCAGGCGGCGGCGTCGGGCCTGGCGTCAGGTGGTCGCGACCGCGAACACGTGCATGTCGCCGCCGTTGACCGAGCCGGGCAGCGTCACGCTCGCGATCGGCTTGCCGGACAACGCGACCGGAGCGGTGGCGAACACGCAGGTGAACACCTGTTCCATACCGCCGGAGGCGTTGCGGTACGGCATCCGCGCCGCGACTGCTGTGACTGGGCGCGCTAGTTGGCCATTGGGCAGACCCTGATGGTTAATTCCGGACACGCCGTGTTGGGTGCGTGCGACCCCCAGCTATAGATGGCGGATCCCAACTGTTGTTGGCGGGAGGTCAGTGCGGTGGGTCATGGGGTGTGTGGGGTGTCGATCGTTCTGGCCAGCGTGGTGGCTCGGCGTCCCCGTACACACCCTGTTCACCGACAGCGACACCGAACCCCAGTCCGCACCAGGCCCCAACCCAAGCTTGATCACGTACGAATCCGCCAAGTAAACCTGGGGATCCCCGCCAACTAAAGTTGGGAATCCCGGAGAATCACGAGCTTGAGCCTCCCCTCAGCCGCCATCTATAGCTGGGGGTCGCAGTGCGTGATGCTCAGGTCTGAGCGGTGAAGGATCTTGGGGTGGTCGTTCCTTCCCCCCTCGTGCGGCCGCAGACTGGTAGGCGTTATGTCGATGCAGCCCAAGCCCTGGCCGGACGTTCCGGAGCGGACCGCGCGGACGGCGCGCGCGTCGTCGC
>WNGR01003998.1_pt1 | contig 21055 bp, 18 predicted proteins | sample 5407581 | NCBI WGS metagenome assembly WNGR01 (sample SAMN13153383, study PRJNA577476) | soil metagenome | isolation source: 80 cm soil or saprolite under Garry oak tree replicate 2 | place: USA:California | collected 2016-06-15
GTCGGTTGCTCAGGGTCCACCGGTTCGTCCACACGGCTGGCGCGATATCCTGCGGGGTCGATAGCGTAGTCGATGACACGCCCACTGATGCTCTTATGGCCAGTGCGCGCCGGCACCCAAGTCCAGCCGAGTCGCGGGTCGGGTTGGCGGTGTGGTTCGTCTTCGGCCGACAGCCACTCGGCCGGACGCAGGTGCACACGATTGAGCACCAGTTCGCTGGCGCCGAGCGCCAGAACCACAGCGATGACGATGCGGAACGCTCCTGCAGGTGTTCGCGCGGCGAACCGCCCAGTCCGCCGACGTGCAACGAGCCCTAGCCACGTGCCCAGAATTGCCATCGCCACACGTCCGCACGTTTGGAGTACCACGTACCAATGGCGCGGCAGGAAAAAAGACGGTACGAAGTGCCTATCGAGAAACCGTTGATTCGCCACGAGTGCGCACGATAAGAACGCGATTCCAACGGATGCGACCGCGGTCTCTGCTATTACTCGTGCCCAGAAAGATTCCCGATGCTGGTGAGGCACCGGCGACATATTCTCCAAAGCTCACCTCGACTTCTTTGTAGCACTGCGCATACAATCACCCGCCATGTCCGCCCAGTCCCTTTCTTGAAAAGAACTGGAGCAGCAGGGCGGTTTCAGCACACCTTATCTTCAAACATGTGTACACCTTACGGACGATTCTCGCTGGGGAGTAACGAAAAATCTTGACGAATCTTACAAACTAGTGACAAATCTGATTTCGCAACCGAAATATATTAGCAGCCGGGATGGATTCGGCTCGGCCCCATGAGCGACCCACAGCATTTGATCGAATGCTGACCCCTGTGCATCGCTGGGTCTGGAGCGATACCGAGCGGCGTGTACAGAAACTGCTCCGGTTCAGCGAAACCGAAACTGACGGGGGGCGCGATATTTTGCGCGCAGCCGAGGTTACTTCAGATCCTCTCTTACGACGCCTATATCTAGAGCACGCGATTGACGAGTTTCGTCATGGCGTTCTGTTCCGTCACCGGGCAGCGGCGCTTTTGAAAGTCTCCCCGTGCCGTTCCAATCCCGGGTTCCAAGGTGACTGGCTTACCTCAGGTGGCCACGGTTTCGATGATCTACAGGTCGACGGTGCATCGGACAGCGATATGCTGGCTTTCCTTCATCTATCGGAGAAGGCAGCTGCCAGCCGCTTCACCGTTTATCGCGATGTAATGCAGCACGATCCGCCGACGCGCGCTATATTTGAGGAAATTCTGCACGACGAAACCTTTCACATGAACTACACACTCACGCAACTTTCCCGAGTTGAACCCAAGCGGCACAGGCGTCATTTGTGGCGGGCACGCCTCAGTCGTCTCTGGAAAGCCTACTTGCGGCTGGCGATGGGCCTTGCGGGAATACTGGGTTCACTGCTGCTGACAATTCAGTACTTCGTCTTATTGCCGCCGTTTGCTTGGCTGGCCAAGCGTGCCGCAAGGCGGGAACTTTCTGGATGGACCATAGTCTCGGCTAGAGCGAGTGAATCACTTGATAGGCAATATTAAGATGAATATTCTCGGCATTTCGGCGCATTATCACGATTCGGCTGCAGCCCTCGTTGTCGGCGGTGTGCCCGTCTGCGCGGTCCAAGAGGAACGGCTATCACGGCACAAAGGCGATACGGCCTTTCCGCTGTTAGCGATCGAATCGTGTCTTCAGCATGCGGGGATCGAACCGAATGAACTAGACGCCGTAGTCTTCTACGAACGCCCAATGCTGAAGTTCGATCGGATACTCACCTGCGCCTTACGCGCGTTCCCACATTCCTGGCGGGCGTTTCCTAAGGCAATGAAGAATTCGCTTGGCGAAAAAGTCTGGATGCGTGGAATTATTTCATCGCACTTAGGCGTGCCCGGACGCAAGATCCTGTTTACCGAGCACCATCAATCGCACGCCGCAGCCGCCTTTCTCACTGCACCGACGCGCCGCGCCGCAATTATGACCGCCGATGCAGTGGGCGAGTGGGCGACACTTTCAGTCGGCGACGGCGAGCGACTGGCAAACGGTCCTACAACCATCAGGCGCTTTCGTGAAATCAGATTTCCGCATTCGCTGGGGATGCTGTATTCGACATTCACCGCATATCTCGGCTTCAAAGTGAATGAAGATGAATACAAGGTCATGGGCCTCGCTGCCTACGGCCAGCCAACGCTGATCGAGCAAGTCCACAGGCTGATCCGCCGCACACCCGATGGCGCGTTCGCGCTCGATCTGAGTTACTTCGAATTTCACACCACCGCAGAGCGCAGTTATTCATCGCGTTTCGTCGAACTCCTTGGTTCGCCGCGAAATCCGTACGAACCAATTGATCTGGACACCGCGGAAGGTCAGCGGTTCGCTGATTGCGCTGCCAGCGTCCAGCGGGTCCTCGAGGACACACTGGTGGAGCTTGCCCGAGCACTCCATCAGGAAACTGGCTTGCCGGATCTATGCTTGGGAGGAGGTGTGGCCTTAAACGGCGTAGCCAACGCACGTATCCTCGCAGAATCAGGCTTTGAGCGCGTGTTCGTTCCGCCTGCGCCAGGAGATGCCGGATGCGCAATTGGCGCGGCGCTTTATTGTGACCGCATTCACTTTGGAAATCCCGACCGCGATCTGCCCGACCATCCTTTTTGGGGACCTTCGGTTGATGGATCTGAGCTGGCACGGCTGGCACGGGAAGACGGTCACTTCGTCGAGGAATGCCACGGCGGCGCACTCATCGATCAGATTGCTGACGATTTGGCGGCCGATCGCATCGTCGGATGGATGGAGGGCGCTCTTGAGTTCGGGCCACGTGCGCTTGGCCATCGCAGCATCCTTGCGGCGCCTCATACGACTGAAATGCGCGATCGCCTCAACCGCGAAATCAAGTACCGCGAGCCGTTTCGTCCTTTCGCACCTGTCGTCCCCGTCGAAGTGGCAGCACGCTATTTCGATATTCCGCCTGGCGGCACGCGCTTGGCACGTTTCATGTCGGGCGTCTTTCCCGTTCGGCCGGAATGGCGCTCGCGGCTACGGGCAATCACACATGTCGATGGAACCGCTCGAGTCCAGGTGCTGGAGCCAGCGATGGCGACACGCCTGCATGCACTACTGGAGGCATACGGGCAACGCACCGGGATACCGGTGCTGCTCAATACCTCGTTCAATTTGGCGGGAGAACCTATTGTCAATCGTGCAGTTGAAGGGTACTCAACATTTCTGCGCTGCAAAATCGATGTTCTGGTCGCCGGAGGGACTCGAGTGGTGAAGCGCACTTCGGCAATGGCAAAGGCACAGATGCTCAAAGTAAGGGAGGAGGTTGCGTGATTAAGACGCGTGGCAGGACCCGACGCGGACTCATCGTGTTTGGCAGCACGTTCGGATCTATGGCACAGTTGGCGCACGGATTATGGCACAGCGATTCCGACAAGCGATGGCTCACGCCGCTGGCCATCTTTCTGTGCATCACAGGGCTGCTACTCATCGTGGCAACAACGGTTGAAGCACTGGCGCCGTTCATCTACTCCATCTGGTAACCCGTGGACGCTTTCCTGGAGTTATTAGCCTGCCCATTGTGTGCGGGCCCCCTCAGGACCGATTGGTCCTGTCGCAGCTGCGATATGCGCTACGAAGCGCCCGATGGTATCCCTAACTTACGACTGCCGGGCGACACGCGGACCGAAGTTGTGCGCAGCTTTTACGAGCGGGCCCCGTTTCCCGACTATCCGCCGCGCGGCAGCCTGAGCTGGTTGCGAGCACGCGCCGAGCGCAGCGAATTCGCGCGCCTCATCGACCGAGCAATTCCCGGCGATGCTCGCGTCGTAGAGATTGGGTGTGGCACAGGCCAGATGAGCTTGTATCTGGCGCGTGCTGACAGAGTCGTGATCGGCGCTGATCTTACACGCGCATCGCTCACGCCAGGCGCCGCGGCGGCCCGACGATTCGGACTTAATCAGGTACAGTTCATCGAAACCGACTTGCACTATCCAGGCATGCGGGCGGGTGCTTTCGACGTAGTCTATTCGTCTGGAGTTTTGCACCACGCTCCAGATCCGAGTGCGGCATTCGCTCGCATCGTGCGTCTTGCACGCCCGGGCGGGATGATTGTTCTCGGGGTCTATAACGCATTCGCACGCCTTCCTCTCCGGGCCCGGCGCTTCGTCGCGCGGCTGTCTGGATACCGATTCATCCCGTGCGATCCGGTGCTACGCGACCGAGAGAGTGAGCCGGCACGGCGCAAGGCGTGGGTGCAAGACCAATATCAGCATCCAGAAGAGCACCGTCACACCCTATCCGAAGTCCAGGGCTGGTTTGCCCAAAATGGTGTCGAATACCTGCGCGCATACCCGAGCGCAATGCTGTGCCAGGACTCGGAGGAGTTGTTCACCGCCGCTGCAGACAACTGGCGGCTTGAGGGCTGGCTGGCACAGCTTGGATGGATTGGCGCTCTTGGTCACGAGGGCGGCCTTTTCGTTACTGTCGGTCGGCGCGCGTAGAATCGTGTCACAGTCTGGTAAAGGAATTGCAAGAACCCTGCTGAAGAATTAAAGACCTTGAGAGATATCGTCAGGTCAGGTCGTAAACCGGCGCAAGGTGATGGGATCTCGTCAGAGACGCTGCCAATACCGGCGGATCCATCGACGATGGCTGACAATTTTTACGTATGCGTGACACACGAGAACGACTCAGGGAGTATCTTTTTAATAAACTATTCGTTAAGAGAGATCACCGCGCTTAGAGAACGAAGCGCGGCGACCAATTGACGGAAGTTTGTAAGGGAGTATGTACAAGGCGCTCGCCACGGCGGTTTTGTTGGCGGCTACGGCTTTCCCGCTGCCCCTCCAAGGGCAGATGCGTGCGATGCATCACCCAAGCGGTCCTGCCCGAATTACTGTTGGCTCGCCTTTTCGGTCGACGCAGCCTCACTCAAATGGGTTCGGTGTGACGCGCTCAAGCCCGTTTGTTCGTCGGTCGGCGTTTGTTCGATCATTCGGGTCCCGCCACCCCCACCGCTTCCACATATTTTTCGGAAACGCTTGTTTCAGCGATCCGTTTTCTGACCCCTTCTTCTGCCGGCAGTTCTTTTTTCGCAACCGCTTCTTCTTCGCGCAGCCACTGTTCTTGCCGTATCCGGTGTACGCGTCATCCCCGTACTACCAAGTTGCTGAACAAACTTCGGCAACTACATCGGACCAAGACACCGATCTAGCCAGCGAGGTCAACCGCTTGAAAGACGAAATCGAGCGGCTGCGAGATGAAGAGCGCTCACGTGAAGAGGTACGGGCAGCGTCACACCTTCCGCCCTCAGCCGAAGAGAAGGCAGCCTCCACGATTCTGGTTTTTCGCGATGGTCGTCGGAGCGAGATTCAGAATTATGCGATTGTCGGCCAGACACTGTGGATGCTCACGGAACAGCGGGCACGGAAGTTGGCGATGTCCGATCTCGACGTGGAAGCTACAAGGAAATTAAATGCAGATCGTGGTGTCGAGTTTCGGACTCCATAATCCGCTGACTCGCAGGTTGAGAGTCACGTGGAATCAAGCCATTTGAAAAGCGCTGTTCGCCAAAGGCGCCAGAGTACGGCTGTCGCAAGATTATCTTTCGGCTATCTGCTTACGATCGCGCTGGCGCTCGGTGGCTTATCCTGCGGGACTTGTAATCCGCGACCTTTTATAATCTCGATCGCGCCAAACAGCACCACCGCCGGTGGCAATCAGTTCCTGCTAACAGTTAACGGCGGCAATTTTCGTCGAGACTGCTTGGTGAGTTGGAATGGATCTTTCCGCGTAGCGAGTTTCCTCAGCAATCACCAGTTGGAGGCGGCAATTACAACCGCCGATATTGCGACGCCAGGCTCCGTGCTAGTGCTGGTGTTCAATCCGCCGAGCGGGAATACGACATCGGTTTCCGGAGCGATAGGAAACCCTTTCGTTATGGGATGTATCGGCAAGGACTCGAATGCCGTCGCATTCACGATTAGCCCGTGAACACATCATGATTAGCGACGTTGTGATTGGACGGCGTTGGTCTGCGATACCGCCCGATGCTGCTCGATCCAGTCCAGGGCCTGTCGCAGAACAGCGTTTATTCAGGGTTTGGCGAGCGCGTTTCACTTTTTCCAGGATATCGGTGGCGCGGGCGGTCCAGATGAAGGGAGGGGCGAGATGTTTGGAATGAGTTCAGCGCTCTTAAAAGTGGCATTACGCAACTCCCTTCCCTATTGGTAAGACAGATGCTTGGCTCCAGCCGTTCCCTTCAATTCCCACCGGTCATTCGCTTGAGACCCGTGATCGAAACCCGCCAACCCCCGGGCCTATCGGCCAGCACATGTTCGACGACCGCTCGAACCTCTGCCTGCATATTCGGATCTCCAGTGTGTTGCATCTCGTCTGAAACTGCCATAGGGCTCTCATCCCGCCAACGCAATTCTCTCGAGTCATTGTAGTGGACGAGCAAACGACAGCTGGTGGCCGTCTGGATCGGGCATATGAAAATAGCGTTCTCCCCAGGAAGCGTCTTGTGGAATTTCCGGATCGAATCCCCTTTCGTTCAGATGAGTCCATAACGCGTCCACATTCGTGACGTGGAGGACTAGCCGTCCCCAGCGAGTCACCGTGTCGCCCTGTTCCAGATTGAGGATCGCAGATTGTGCGTCTTTTGCGCGCAGCGAAGAGAAACCCGCGTCCTCTCCACCATAGAGAAGCTCCATGCCCAGAACATCTCTGTAAAATCGCACGGACTCCATCATGTTCGCAACACGCAGAGTGACCGCGGAAATCTTTTCAATCGTCGGTTCCATACGCCACGAGTTTACCTCGGCCACGTTTGAATCTTCTTTGTGGCAGGCATACGGTGAAAGCCAGCGGAGGTGACCCAGGGGCATATGTCATTGCCGAACCTGCATCGGGACAAAGGACACCGCCTGCGTCGATGCCTGCCCCGTGGATTGCATTACACCCCAAGAAGAACACGACCTATGATGACGGCCGGACAACATTCGACGACGTTCCCCGGCTCTGCATTGATCCCGTGGAATGCATCGATTGCGACGCCTGCGTTCCCTCTGCCCCGTCTCGGCGATTTTTGCACTGGATGACCTGCCCGAGAAGTGGAAGCAGTATACATCGGCACAAATGCCGTGTCGGTCTCTTCTGCCTTCGGTTTCACGGCGCGTCTGTGGGCAGATCTGGGATCGAGGCCTTCCTGCTACCCCTGCGGTCGATTCTTTGCTTGCTCCATCGCGATCTGGTTGATATGTGACAACGCCCTGGCCCCAGAGGCCCCCTCGATCGCCTTCACGGCAATGTCCTGCACCTGCTGCTTAGCCTCTGCTAGTTGCTTTTCGAGCGTCACGATCTGAGCACCCTGGCGGGCCAGAGTCTCCTCCAGGGTCCTCACCTGCAGTTCAGCAAGCCGCTTTTCAGTTTCCGCGTCCTTCTTCAGAACGAAGACCTCCTGCTCGAACTTGGCTTCCGTCTCGCGTCGCACCCGCAACGCTGCAGTCTCCGCCTCATTCTGGAGACGCGCAGGAAAACCCTCCGCCTCCTTCCGTAAACGCGTCAGTTCGTCCTCGCCCTCCTTCAGCTCCGCCTCGCGCTGTCCCCAGCCTTTCTCCAGAGCCTCCTGACGCTCCTGGTTCTTTTTCTCCACGAGGCGCGTCTCTTCTTCGTATTTGTCCTGAGCTTTCTTCCGCTCGAGCGCCTTCTTATACTCATAATCTTCGATCTCGCGCTGGCGCTGCTTCTTAAGAGTCTCGTCCTGCTCCTTGCGCTCGCGCTCCATTCGCGCCGACGCTTCATCCCACGCCTGGCGCTGTGCGGCTATCTCTGCTTCCAACCGCTGCTTTTCCCGCGCATAATCCTGCACGATCTGATCGAGCGCCGTGGCCGCCACGTCAATCCTATGGAGCTGCTCCAGTTCCTTCCGCTCGAGCCCTACTGCCTCCCGCACCGTAGCCAGTAGCTTCACCTCCTGCGTGAGCTGCTCGGAAACATCGGCTAGTGCCTTACCGACCTCAAGTCCCAGCCCGGAAATCTTCTGCACTACAGCCTCGACCGTTATACCCTCGGCGGCTTGCCGGACCTCGGCCGCGCGCAGCCGCGCGGCTCCCTCTGCCTTGGCGTCTGCGGCCTCGCGCGCAGATTCCACCTGCTCTTGGATCTCCGCGAACTCCTGCTCCATTTCCGCCTTACTGCGCTTTGCTCGCACGGGTACTTTCATTGCCTTCACGGGCATAATCGTATTCCTTTCGCAGGAAGATTATCAGATTTCAATGCCCGTGGGTCCAGTCAGAGAGGTGATCAGAAATTCTGGATAGCCTTTGGTCGGCCGAATTGGGATCAGAGGTTTGCATCAGTCAGTTCGGTCGGGGCTGTCGCTCGCAGCTGCCCTTCGCCTTGCGAATAGGTGCGACGAAACAGCCGCTCGACCCAGAATGAAGACCGCTTGCTTACGGGACCTAATCAATGCGAAGAATGCCCAGAAGATTGGCGGATCTCTGTCACCCGAATGCATGGAATCCACTCCCCAGAGTGTCGCATGGCGAACGGAACCAAACTTGAAGTTTCCTTTTTCATCAGTCATTAGGGGTTTCACCCTAACGACCCCGCCCACGAGTAGAACGCTGCTGCTTGGCAGCGCGTTTGGCCTACCTTCGTCCCCGCTTCCAGACGGCTTCGTTCCTTGACGGGCAGAACTGTGTCGGGGACCGTCTTGCCGAACAGCTTGAAAATGGAGCTCTTCGACAGACTGCGGTTCATCCCCCAGCTCGCAAGGACCCCCGGTTGTCGATGTCTTGAGGTTACCAATCTATCCGCTCGATTCCGCCAACAAGATCAAAATGGCGGTCTCGGCTTAAGAGGGGGAAAGAATGCTGACGGCAGAGCGCCGCAATCCAAACGTCGTTGGAGGGAATTGGAGTCCCGGCTCTCTTGAGTTCCGTTCGAAGGGTGGCGTAGGAGATGGCGGTCTCTTCATCCACATCGAGTACCCGGTAGTTGCGAATGGATTCCGTCAGCCATCGTTCGTAGCGCTGCCGGTCGCGTGATTGCTGTATTCCATGTCGATATTCGCCCAACACAATTACCGGAACGGCGACCTCCGCGGCTTTGCGAAGGATCGGTGCCAGTGCAGCATCACCATCTGCGACGGCTGACAGTCCATTGGTGTCCAGGATCACTGTCGATCCTCGGTCTCGATCTGGTCGAACTCTTCTTCAATGATCCGGTTAATTCTGGTCGTTTCCTTGTGCAGGTGACGGAGTTTGCCGAATGTCTTCATCCAGGGCTTGCTGTCTCTATCGCCTTGGGCGCGTAGCTTGTCGGCCAGGGCCTCAGAGACAAGCGCTCGAAAAGGAATTCCGCGCTCGGCCGCTACCGTCTTGGCGCGACGAAAGATGGCATCGGGAATTTCCAACGTAGTCTTCATGAAGCCATCTTCCCATATTTATGGGAGTGGGTCAACCAGGCGAGCCTCATTTTTTATTTCTGGGAAATCTGACGGCAAGAAGTAGTCGAAATGAGCAGAGGCAACATCAAGTCGGGCCGACGAACACCAGTTTCGAGAAATAACAAGGAGCTAAGTGTTCCGTATTCGGCTTCGCAGGGGTGCCAGAGCTGAACCACTGGAAGCTGAATCAATGATGGGGAAAATCAACGGGAGCCATTACAATATGGCAGGCAATATCATTAATCAAGCAATATGCTCGCCGAATCATCCCCACGTCAACGAATGCTGGAAGAGCTCCAGCGCCACAACTACCCGCCAACTACGACCCCACCGGAACGGATCTACGATGTGAATTTCGTCGATCTACGCTACAGACAGCCTGTCTGGCCGCCCCGCAGGACGAGAAATCGCTGCTCTACCGCCTCAGGCCGGAGAAGCGTGGTGGTGGTTCGGTGGACTGGCATTGATCAAGCTTACGGGCAAGCACACCGAGGGCAGATTTTCACTCATCGAGATGCTGTGGCCGCCAAACCTTGAAGTTCCCCTCCACGTGCATAGCCGAGAGGATGAACTGTTCCATGTGCTGGAAGAGAAAATTTCGTATCGAATCGGAGAATCACGGTTCGAGGCTTCTCCGGGACACACTTTGTTTGCTCCAAGGAATATTCCTCATGGTTTCATCGGTGCATCCCCCGAGCCGGCACGCTATCTGATCGTGTATTCGCCAGCTGGATTCGAGGACTTTATTCGTGAAACGAGCGAACAAGCCCGAACCTTGACCTTACCGCCTGCGCGCAGCGCGCCTCCCAACGCGGCAGAATTCGAGCGGGTCGGCGTTCTCGCTGCAAAGTATGGGTGTCAGTTTGTCAGATAGTGGATTCGATAGCCACGGACGTTGACCACGCCGACTGTTGTGCAATCCTTCCGCTTCGCTCAGGATTTCGGCAGCGGACTCCCACCTCGCTCACGGCCGCCAAACGCCTCAAGTTCGACTTCCACCTCCACCACTTTCCTATTCTTTCCATGCCGTCACTCTTCTGAATAGGTCTTGGTCTTTTGCGTGCGCGGATTGTAGACCTCGAAGTCTCCATTCGGCCATGCCGCCAGTTCGAGATAGTTTCCTGCATCCGGGCCCTGGGGATTGGCGATGAATTCCGCAGCCGCGTTGTGTGCCTGGCCGCCCTCCTCGGAAAAATGCAATTGCCAAAGGTCCTCAAGCCCTGGAGATTTCGTGATGATGTCCCAGGTGGAAGGAGTCCCTCCTTTTTTGACCACGTTGTCCATGATTGCAACGCGAGCAGCGATTCCGTTCACGAAAGGTGGGCTGCTGCTCTGATTCCAGCCGTGGTGCGAGACGATGTAAACGTCAATCTTGCCGAGCTTGTTGATTGGGCATATCAGTTCCGTTTCTTTGTCCTGGGTCAGATCGCCAAGATCCAGAATTCGCAGCTTGCCAAACGTGATGAGCGTCCCCAGGGAACGCACATTTTCCGTCTGATCGGCGGGATACTGCTCCGCATTTTTGCAGGCTGGATTGTCTTGTCCCGCTCCGGGTAGGGGATCATGAATCAACGCGCCGTCCGAGCTAATAACGGTGACCCGCATTCCTTTAACGGGGAGAACGTCTCCCGGCTTAGAAGTCATTCGCTTGTACTTTCCAGTTGCTAATAGTTCCTGATAAGCCTTCCAACCTTGCACCGTCGGCGCATCCGTGCTTTCGCGGCTATCGCCGTGATCGATGAACGTTCCTACTGGAATTCGCGTGGCAAGTTGAGGAACACCACCTACGTGATCGGTGTGAAAGTGAGTAATCAGGACGTAGTCGATCTTATTGATGCCCGCGTTCTTGGCGGCTGCGACAATTCGGTCAGCATCGCGGCCATCATTTCCTGGCCAGCCAGTGTCGATCAGTAGCGACTGCTTTGCTGGGGTGACGAACAATGTGGCCTGTCCGCCCTCGACGTCCACGAAGTAGATGCGCAATGCATTTTTGGTTTGAGATGACGGCACAGCCCGGGCGGTGGCAAGTAGGCAGAGACCGACGAAAATGAGAAGGCACCCTGCGAACCACACAAGGATTCGCAGATCTGGCTGGGACAATCGATAGTGGGGCATATCGAGGCTCCTCCGCATTTTATCGGTGGCATCGGAATCATCATGGCAATCGTTATTTCCGTCAAGGTAGAGGTTACGTTCAGTGGACGCCGCAAATGACTTCCTGCCATGCAGATGTAAAATCCAACTGAACACAAGGACTGCCATGCGATTTTCTACTTTTCTCCCATACTTCATCTTGATTTTCGGATCTTCTTTACTGGTGGCTGGTTCGGACCCAAAGCCAGATCCTGCCGAAAAAGCGCAACAACTCAAATCCCTCTTCGCCGAAGAGTGGGAGCACGAGCTGCTGACCAGTCCGGAGACGGCTACCGCCCTCGGCGACAATCGCTACAACGACCGGCTCAGTGACAACTCCCCCGAGTTCATTCAGTCTGAGCTGAAGGAAGATCACAAATTTCTTGCCCGTTTCGAGGCCATCGATCGTGCCGGACTGTCGTCACAGGATAAGTTGAGCCGCGAATTGATGATCCGCAAGCTGCGCGAAGACATTGAAGGCGCGGAATTCAAGCCCTGGGAAATGCCGGTGAACCAAAGAGATGGACTGCACCTCTGGTTGATTGACCTGGTAACGCTCACGCCATTCAAAACTGCCAAGGACTATGAGGACTACCTATCACGGCTGCACCAGATGCCGAGGTTGTTTGATCAGGTTATCGGCAACATGCGCCAGGGCATGCGCGACCATCTGATGCCGCCTCGGTATCTCCTCGAAAAGGTAGCGCCAGACGCGCAAGCGATCGCGAGTAAGACGGGTGAGGCAAGCCCATTCGCCAAGCCCGTGGAAACATTTCCCGATTCCATTCCAGCAGATCAACAGACGAAATTGCGGGCGGCGGTGCTGGCTGCAATCAATAGCGAGGTGCTCCCTGCATATCAGAAGTTCGCAACGTTCGTTCGCGACGAATATGCGCCGCAAGGCCGTTCTGAACTGGGTGTGTGGGCGCTTCCGGATGGAGACAAACGCTATTGTTTTGAAGTTCGCCGAATGACGACCACCGATCTCTCGCCGGACGAGATTCACGAAATTGGCCTGAAGCAAATCGCCGAGACCGAAAAGGAAATGCTGGTTCTCGCTCACCAGCTTGGCTTCAAAGACTTGGCCAGCTTGGATGAACACATCAAGGCAGACCGCAGCCTCTACGCCAGCTCCGGCGAACAACTGCTCGACCTTTATACGAAGTACGCACGCCAGATGGAAGCAAAACTGCCGACGCTGTTCACCCGCCTCCCCAAGAACAAGCTGGTGGTCATTCCGATGGATTCCTTTCGCGCGAAAAACGCAGTTCCCGCTGATTATTCGCCAGGCGCCGGTGATGGATCACGCGCGGGTCGAATCAACGTGAATGAATACGACCCGGAGCATCGCCTGGTGTTGAACGTCGAGGCCATTGCGTATCACGAAGGCGTCCCTGGGCATCACTTGCAAATTTCCATTGGTCAGGAGTTGCCCGAACTGCCGGCCTTCCGGCGCTACGGGGAATACACTGCGTTTGTCGAAGGTTGGGCGTTTTATTCGGAGCGGCTGGGAAAAGAAATCGGCTTCTATCAAGACCCCTACAGCAACTACGGACGGCTAGAGAATGAAATGTGGCGCGACATCCGGCTGGTCATCGACACCGGAGTTCATGCTAAACACTGGACACGCGATCAGATGGTGGAATACTTCCATCGTTACACGGCGATGGACGAACCCAACGTGCAGAGTGAAGTGGACCGTTACATCGCATGGCCGGGGCAGGCGTTGGCTTACAAATTAGGCCAGTTGGAAATCCTCAAATTGCGCGAGGAAGCCCGTCAGAAGCTGGGCAACAAGTTCGATCTGCGCGCGTTTCATGATGAGGTCGTAGGCAGTGGACCTTTACCGCTGGATGTCTTGCACCCACAGGTGGAAGAGTGGATGGCGGCGCAAAAGCAAGTCTCCGATTTAGCTGGACTACCCTGGCCAGAGACTCAACGCCGTCTTGCTGAGAATCTGTTGTTTGATTTCTTCTTTCAGCGGCAACGCGCGAAAATCATCGAGGTTCTTCTTGATGTCTGGCACGCCGGGCCCGGGCCAGTCCGTACCAAACAGGGTTTTGTGCGCGATTTCTTCCAGGCGCGGAAAATATTTCAGTAGCGCTTTGGGTGGAATACCGCTGATGTCGAGGAACACGTTAGGGTGCCGGCGCAATAAGAAAAACGCCGTGTGCATCCACAACGGGCGGCCACCGTGTGCCAGGAGGATTTTCATCTTGGGAAAATCCACAGCTACATCGTCAATGAAGATGGGATCGCCATAACGATTACGCGCTCCGGCAAAAATCGAAGTTCCGGTGTGAAACATGACCGGGATTCCGTTGGCCTCGGCGGTCCGATAGATGATTTCCAGTTCTTTCACGCCGTTCTGATAGGCATTGGGAAACAGAAGCTGGTGCGGGGGATGGATCTTGATCATGCGAATCTTGAGCCGCCGAATCTGGTCAATGTCGGCCTCGATGTTGGCGCTGTGCCGAGGGTGCAAGCCGCCGCAGGAAATCAAGCGGTTTGGGTTTTCCTTAGCGTAGTCCGCGACGAACTGGTTGACCGCGCCAGTAAAGCCAATCACCTCGGGCGCGACGTAATTAATGAGCACTGCCCGGTCCACGCCAGAGGCGTCCAAATGCTTGAGAAAAGATTTTGGCGAACGGCAGAATTCAAGAATCTGCTCGAAATTGGGCCGCTTTGCGCGCATCAATTCCAGAGCATGGGGATGGAACATCTCTACTGGAGCAATGTGAATGTGGCAGTCAGTGATCAAGCTAAATTGTCAGGATAGGGGTTGTTGGCTGCTTCCGGCAAGGACCGCTTACAAGGGCGACCATACGCATACGCGGGATCGCTCCGGATGCACATATCTCCGTTGTGAGAAAACCCAGGCTCGTGCAACTTTTCAATATTGTTGGGTTTGTACAATGTTGGGACATTTGTCGCTATGGTGTGTCAACAATAAATCGAGGAGAATGGTGCGGACCGAGACGACCATGACAAATAGAATCAATACTTCACGATCGGTAACGTTTCTTCGCGGTGCCGGAAGGTTCCTTGCCGCCGGCCTGATTTTATGCAGCGTTCTCATGCACGGCCAAAACCGGCCCGGGCGGCGCGCTGATGACCGAACGGATTACGACCGGAGCGACAACGGAGTCAGTGCAGGCGGGAAATGGACCGAGTACCGTGCCGAGGACCGCATGACGGCGGCCAAGCGAGTGCGGTTCGAGCTGCCAGCGGAAAATACCGGCGACGGCGACACCGACCAGGCCAGGATCTTTCTGTACTGCACCGACGGCAAACTGAACCTGGCTGACTTCCGTCCGAACGTTCGGATTGGCAGGCCCGACTGGCCGGGCTTCTGGGGACAGCCGCAAATGCACGTGCTCGTCCGTGTGGACGATGCCCACAGCCGTCACAGTTGGAATTGGGTGAACGGTCATTTTCTGTCTATGGACAAGGGTACTGCGCGCGAGCTGATCGGCGCGCACCTCTTCCGGATCGAGTTCCGCACTCCGGAGGGTCCGCGCATCGCCGAATTTTCACCCGCAGGGCTTGACTTGAATCGTGTGCGCGATGGTTGCCGCTTAACGCCGAAGAAACCTTAATTAGCACTTCGCAAAGGAGAGTTCATGCCCGGCTTTCCACGACAGGCATGAACTCATCATTTGCTCTTACTTTCAGTTCGCTTAACTCCCTGCACACTTTCCGCTGGTAACGATGTTCGGATTCGACTTGAGCTGATAGGTGAAATACGGTGTGGCTGCGCGAAAGGCTGCCGGATCATTGTTCGCGCAGTGGCCGGGACTCTGCGTGGTGCACAACGGGCTGGCCAAATGATCGTCCGCAAAGGCGATATTGGCGCGATGTTGCGGATCGAGCGCGACCTGGAAGAAGTCGAGCAGATTGCGATTGGCGTTCCCAAAAGTGCCACCGGTCGACACGGTTCCGGAGTGGATGATGTGATCGCTGACCACTGACTGCGTGAACTTGGCATTCGCGCTGTGACCGTTCACGCTCTCCGCCACATACACGTTCCACTGCGCCCAGCAGCTATTTGTGCCATCGGAGCAGGTTTTTTCCATCACTGTGGTGTCGTTGGAATTACCCGCAAGATTGGCGCCGAACCAGGTGATCACCACGTGTCCGTTGGCGTCCGCCGCTACCCAGGGGAACACATTTGATTTTCCGACAGTTGTGCCCTGGTTCACCAGGATGGGGGTTGTTCTCCACGTAGCACCAAGATCATTTGAGGAAGAGAAAAAGATATTAGAGTTGTCGGACCACACAGCATATAAGTAACCGAAATTATCTACCGCCAACGCCGGGAAAATCTGGTCAATGCCATTGGTTGCGCCTAGGGAACCCGCCGGGCTGGTGAAGATCTTGTGGTCCGTAAACGTGAAAGTGGTCAAGGCGAATCTGACCGGCGGTGTTGGCGCTCCCACTCGCGGTAGTCACGGCTGGCGCGGTCTGAGCGTCAATGGCCTCGCCCAATCCGTTCACGTAAGATAATCCACCATCATTCGAGCGCTGCACGTCGATGTTGAACGTGGCCGCGTCGTGGTAGCTCAGATAAACCGTCGATGTATCAATTGCCTCCTGCCACTGGCGGTCGTCCCCGGGGATCAAGGCGGCAGCAACATTGGGCGGATTAAAGAAGCTGTTGCCCCTATCAGTGGAATTTGTCGCGGTCACGCCCGGCGCCGCGGTAAGGCTGGTCACGGGCAGGTTTGGAACATTCGTAACTGGATTGGGGAGGTTGATAGCAATATCAGCGTCTCCTCCGCCAGGCGCCAATCCGAGATTCGTAGCGCTGCCGGTATTATTCGCGCATCCGCCGTTTTGAAACGAAAATATCCCGCAGTTGTCCGGTTGGCCTTCGTACCTGAATGGCAGAGTCTTGTTCTTATTTGGGCCGCCATCGTCGGGCGCATACCAGCGCCACAGGTCTATGCCTCCTGGAACGCCGCGGATCGAAACCACGTAAATGGAGCCTTGAGAGTCCACGCGGTCTCCGGGTTCACCGCCCGAGACGATAAAGGCCAGCGGGCTGAGGCCGGTGGGTGTCGGCGCTAATTGTGGCAGGCACAGATTTTGGTTGGGGCTGAAAGCTTTGGTTCCCGAGCCAACGTACGGGGGAATCGCGGTCGTGGCCGGGCAGTTATGTTCGTTGGCGGGAGTCTGGGCGTGGCTTGCGGGAAGGACAAACAGCATAGTTGCCCACAAAAGCCCTATCAGCAGTCTTCGCATAGGCGTCTCCTGGAAGCGATTAAATGGACGACGCGGCGCCGAAGTAGATGCCGACCAACCAGGAATCGTTGTACTTACTCTTTGGAGTGCGCCACGCTCGAAGCCGTCCGCACGTTAGCAACGGGAGGGAGGTAGTAATGACTACTAAGCCCGGGAGACCATTAGCTGAGTTCTCAGAGGTCTTGAGGCAAGCCGCTAAGAACACCCTCTACACTTTTCATCAATTTTTCTCGCTCCCAGCGAGACAGCGGGGCACCCCTTGAGTCATCATTTGTATGAGGTGTCGCAATGGCTACTCTGAATTCCCTTCCCGGCATTTCTCACTCGCCTTTATCTACAGAAGAGCTCTCGAAAATTCACGCGTACTGGCGGGCTGCCAACTACTTATCCGTCGGACAAATTTATTTGTATGCCAACCCGTTGTTACGTGAGCCGCTAAGGCTTGAACATATCAAGCCGCGGTTGCTAGGCCATTGGGGCACGACGCCCGGGCTGAATTTCATTTACGCGCACTTCAACCGTGTGATCAAGAAATACGACTTGAACGTGATCTATATCTGCGGACCTGGCCACGGTGGGCCGGGCGTGGTCGCTAACACTTACCTCGAAGGAACCTACACCGAGCTTTATCCCAAAATTCTGCAAAACGAAGAAGGGCTGCGCCGCCTGTTCAAGCAGTTTTCATTTCCCGGCGGGATTCCCAGCCATGCAGCGCCGGAAACTCCAGGCTCGATTCACGAGGGCGGCGAGCTCGGCTATTCTCTCAGTCACGCCTGCGGCGCTGCGTTCGACAATCCTGACCTGCTCGTCTGCTGCGTTGTCGGAGACGGCGAAGCAGAAACCGGGCCGCTGGCCACGAGCTGGCACATTACTAAGTTCCTGAATCCGGCGCGCGATGGTGCGGTGCTGCCGATTCTGCATTTGAATGGCTATAAAATCGCCAATCCCACGATTCTAGGCAGGATGACGGACAAAGAGCTAACGGATCTATTCACCGGCTACGGCTGGAAGCCATATTTTCTCGGAGGCCACGAGCCGGAGCACATGCATCAGCTCATGGCGGGAACCCTCGACCAGATCGTGGAAGAGATTCACTCGATTCAAGACCACGCTCGCAGAGTGCAAGACTCGCCCCGGCCAACCTGGCCCATGATCGTCTTACGAACACCCAAAGGCTGGACGGGTCCGAAAACTGTCGATGGAAAACAGGTTGAAGGAACGTGGCGCGCCCACCAAGTCCCCGTGGACGATCTGCAAAAACCGCAGCACTTGAAGATTGTCGAAGACTGGATGCGCAGCTATCGTCCAGAGGAATTGTTCGATAAGAACGGCAAGCTGGTCGCCGACTTGGCGGATCTCGCTCCCCAGGGCGACCGAAGAATGGGCGCCAATCCACATGCCAATGGCGGGCGATTGTTGCGTGACCTCGTCATGCCGGACTTTCGGAACTATGCTGCGAAGGTTTCCAAACCAGGGACAGAGTTTGCCGAATCCACTCGTGTTCTCGGCGGATTTCTACGCGACGTAATGAAGCTGAATTCCGAGTCGAAGAATTTTCGGGTGGTTGGGCCGGATGAAACGGCATCCAACCGCCTGGAAGCACTCTACGAAGCCACTGATAAAGAATGGATGGAGCCAATCCTGCCGGTCGATGAGCATTTGTCTCGCCATGGCCGCGTGTTAGAGATGCTCAGTGAACACATGTGCCAAGGCTGGCTGGAAGGATATCTGCTGACCGGTCGTCATGGATTGTTTTCCTGTTATGAAGCTTTCATTCACATTATCGATTCCATGTTCAACCAGCACGCCAAATGGCTGAAGGTCACGCGGGATATTGAGTGGCGTCGCCCCATTGCATCGCTAAATTATCTGCTCACCTCCCACGTATGGCGGCAGGACCACAATGGATTCACGCATCAGGACCCGGGCTTTATTGACGTCGTGGTGAATAAGAAAGCGGACGTAGTGCGTGTTTATCTGCCACCCGATGCAAATTGTCTGCTCTCGGTGGCTGACCACTGCCTCCGCAGCCGGCATTACGTGAATGTCATCGTGGCTGGCAAGCAGCCCGAACTGCAGTGGCTCGACATGGAAGCTGCCATCGAGCATTGCACGAACGGAATCGGAATTTGGGATTGGGCGAGCAATGACAACGAAAGCGAGCCCGACGTGGTGATGGCTTGCGCCGGCGATGTCCCTACGCTAGAGACTTTGGCAGCCGTCGATCTGCTGCGGCAGCATTTTCCTGATCTCAAAATTCGGGTCATTAATATTGTTGATCTGATGACCATTCAACCCTCAAGCGAGCACCCTCACGGCCTCTCCGACAACGATTTCGATTCATTGTTTACCGTGGATAAGCCGGTCATCTTCGCCTATCACGGCTATCCATGGTTGATTCACCGGCTGACTTATCGACGCCACAATCATGACAATCTGCACGTCCGCGGCTACAAAGAAGAAGGCACGACCACGACTCCGTTTGACATGACGGTGCTGAACGACCTCGACCGTTTTCATCTGGCTGGCGATGTTGTGGACCGCGTCCCCAAGCTGCAACGCCTCGGGGGGCACTTCAAACAATTTCTGCGCAATAAATTAATCGAACACAAGCAGTACATCCGTGAGCGCGGCGAGGACATGCCCGAGATTCAGAATTGGAAATGGAACTACTAACCTTGCTTATTGTGGACCCGATCGGGTTCAGCATTGCTTTGAAGGTATAGTCGGTTTGCACGGGTGAGGACGCCCGTCCCTGCAACATCGTGACTGTGGAGGCGCGGGCGTCCTCGCCCGTGCAATCTGACCAGGCTAGCCGATGAAGATCCTCGTCCTGAATTCCGGCTCCAGCAGCCAAAAGAGCGCATTGTTCGATATCGAGCAGTATGCGTCCGCCGATCCGATCGCCCCTCTGTGGGAAGGCAAGCTGGAGTGGGACGGCAACAACGAAAGCTTGTCCATTCGGAACTCTCAGGGTGAGACAATCCGTGAGCAATCCGAAGCCGGAGATCGCCGCAGTTCGATTGAGAAAATGCTTGGCGGCCTGTGGAGCGGCCCAACTGCGGTACGAAAAGCTAAGACGGAGATCGTTGCAGTTGGACATCGAATTGTTCACGGTGGGCCGAAGCTGACGCAACCAACAGTTGTCACCGCCGAGGTGCGGCAGGCCATTGCTGACGTTTCCGCTATAGCACCGTTGCATAATCAAGCAGGATTGCAAGGCCTTCACCTAATCGAGGAACTGCTTCCCAAGACGCCGCAGATCGCAGTATTCGACACCGGATTTCACCACACTCTGCCGCTCGAAACTCAAGTCTATCCGGGCCCGTACGAATGGTACGAACGCGGCATCCGGCGTTACGGCTTTCACGGCATCAATCATCAATATTGCGCGCACCGCGCTGCACAGCTTCTGGTACGCGATATCTCGTCTCTGAAAATCATCACTTGTCATCTCGGCAATGGCTGCTCATTGGCTGCGATCAATGGCGCGAAAAGTGTGGACACGACCATGGGCTTCACTCCGCTGGAAGGATTGATGATGGGCACGCGTTCCGGCTCCATCGATCCGGGAATTCTTACCTTCCTCATACGCGGTGAACATCCGAACGAAAATCAACTCGATGCAGTGCTGAATCACGAGTCCGGGCTGCTTGGAATTTCGGGTGTTTCCAGCGACATGCGCGACATTCTGAAAGCTGCCGGCAACGGTAATAAACGAGCGAAGCTGGCTTTTGATATTTTCGTCCACCGACTCCAGATGGGAATCGGCGCAATGGCTGCCTCACTCGGAGGCCTGGACGCGCTCGTCTTCACCGCGGGAATCGGCGAGAACTCAGCCGAGGTTCGTAAAGCTACTTGCTTTAAGCTGGAGTTTCTAGGAATCTACTTGGACGATGCTGCAAATTCGGCGCCCTCGCTCGACCAGGAGATCTCGTCTCCCACTTCCCGGGTGCGGGTCTTAGTCATTCGCGCGCAAGAAGACTGGGCAATCGCGCAGGAATGCGTCCCATTGTGTCAATCGAGACAATACTGATTTGTACTCGTCGTCGCGAACGGCTATCATGCCTCGCATTGTGAGAGCGGCGTGCCTTGTGCCCAACTCTACAAACCAATAGGAGAATGGTCATGGATGCTTCCGAGGGTCTGATATATATCTTCTACGCGATTGTCGCCCTGTTTGCGTTAGGCACGATATTTAGCGGTTTTTTTCAGGTGAGGACGGCGGAGGCGG
>WNGR01002305.1_pt1 | contig 21053 bp, 21 predicted proteins | sample 5407581 | NCBI WGS metagenome assembly WNGR01 (sample SAMN13153383, study PRJNA577476) | soil metagenome | isolation source: 80 cm soil or saprolite under Garry oak tree replicate 2 | place: USA:California | collected 2016-06-15
GTACGCGGCCAGCCCCGGGAACTTCTCGGTGGCGTAGACGCCGGACAGCGAGCCGATGGTGACGATCCGTCCTTCGGCCCTTGGGCGCATGGCGATGAACGCCGCGCGGCAGCAGAGGAAGGAGCCTGTCAGGTTGACCCGGAGCGTCTCCTCCCAGATCTCCGGCGTGGTCTCGGCGAACGGCGCCGTCTCCAGCACGGCGGCCGCGCACACCAGCGCGGCGAGCGTGCCGGCCTCCGCGGCGGCGGCAAACAGGCGCTCAACATCTTCGACGTTGCTGACGTCCGCCGGCACCGGCGTGGCGTCACCGCCGGCGTCCCGGATGCGCCCGGCGGCGGCGGCGAGAGCCTCACGGTCGCGCGCGGCGAGCACGACGTGTGCACCCGCCCCGGCCAGAGCCTCGGCAGTGGCCGCTCCGATGCCCCGGCTGGCGCCCGTGACCACCGCCACCCGCCCGGCCAGCCAGTGCCCCCGGTCATGCGCCGGCTGCGGTCCCGGTGCCGGCCAGGACGACCCGCTCGTAGAGCTGTTCATGTGCGTCCAGACTCCGTTCCAGGTCGAGGTGGCGTTCGGCGTGGTCGCGGCAGGCCGAGCGCGAGATGCCGGTGACCTTCCGGACGTTATCCGATGCGGCCCGGAGGTCGCCGGGCGCGACCAGGAAGCCGGTCACGCCATCCGCGATGATCTCGCCGAGCCCGCCGCGGCGGAACGCGACCACCGGCGTCCCGCAGGCCTGCGCCTCGGCGGCGGCCATGCCGAAGGGCTCGTCCCACCGTGCCGGACACAGAACCACCGCCGCGCGGGCCATCACCGGCCAGAGGGACGTCCGGGCCACTCCCCGGTGAACCGCCACTCCTGGCACGTCACGCCGCGGGCCGATCTGCTCGCGGGCGTACTCGGCATCGTAGGCGTCGCCGTACACGTCGATCGCGATCCCGGCCGCCCGGGCGATGTCGATGGCCTCGGCAGCTCCCTTTTCCGGGCTCAGCCTGCCGGCGAAGACGGCGCCATCCCCGGCGGCCGGCGACCAGGGGATGACACGCGTCGGCACGTAAGGCGGCAGGACCGCGTCCACAGGGACGACCCGGCGCCAGGCGCTCGCCTGGAAAGCGGACACCCCGGCCACGGCCGGCCGCCGCCCCCCACCCCCCTTCATGGCATCCCGAAGCGCGGCCGCGACGGCCGGCTCCGGCGGCAGGTGCAGCGTATGCACTACGGGCGCGTTCAGCGTGCTGGCGAGCCCGATGGCCGGAGCGTCGAAGGCGTGATTGTGGACGACGTCGTACCGGGCCTCCCGCACCCTGGAGTAGACGCTGGCAAAAGCGCTCGCGGCCGCGGCCTGATCGCGTGCCGCCGGGTCGGCGGCCCGGTAGAGCGTGGCCGCCAGCGACCTGGGATCGATCCCGGTGTCGATCACCGTCACCCCTGGTATCTCCGACCCGGTGGCCGCGTAGACGTGGATCTCGTGGCCCCGGCCGGCCAGGCCGCGCGCAAGATCGGAAACGAACGCCTGCGAGCCGCCGCCCTGCGGCTCGCGGATGGCTGACACCAGCGGCGCGATGAGCGCGATCTTCATCGCGGCACTACCTTGAACGCGACATCGCGTGGCGGATTGATCCCCAGAATTTCGTAGGAGACCCGGCGGCTGCCCCGGCGGCGGACCTCCCGGATCGCGTGCGGATAGAAGATCTCGGCCAGCTCAACCGCCTCGCGGTGGCTCGCGAAGTCGACCGTCATCGGTCCGGCGAAGCTCGCGTACTGGTAGCCGTGGGCGGTGAGCCAGTCCATGTTGTTCGGCCAGATAATGGCGACGCGGCCCCCTGGCCGGCACACCCGCTCCATCTCGGCCAGGCCGGCCTCGCCGCCATGGCCCAGGGCCGGCGTGAGGGCCGAGCACGCAACGACCAGATCGGCGAATCCGCTGGCGACGGGCAGGTCGTCGAAGAATCCGTGAGTCACTCGCGCGCGGTATCCATGATCGGCCGCAGCGAGCTTGCGCCTCAGGATCTGGCGGAACGGCGCCACGGGCTCAACCGCGACAACCTCCCGCCCGCGATCGAGGAGATCCAGCGTCAGCCGTCCCGTTCCGGCCCCCACCTCGACGATCCGGTCCGCGGTGCGCGGCAGCCAGCCGAGGACGCCAGGATGCAGGTGCTCCGCCGTGGCCAGCCGGTCATAGAGTTCAGGTTCCAGGCGGTACAGCAACTCCCAGGCCAAGGTCACATCGGTTTGCGGATCGCCATCTCCCTGAGGGACAAAACGGCGTGCCTCGTCGCGGGTGAGCACGCCAAGGTCCCCAGCTGTGTAGCGCCTGCGCAGGCCCCGGCCCGGCCCGCCCGCGTGCTCAGACGTGATCACCGACCTCGGCCCAGTTCTTGTCGGTCTCCCAGACGCGGACTGACCGCAGCAGGCCCTCCGGCAGCTCGGGCTCGAGCCGTTGCCAGAAGGCCAGGGCGAGGTTTTCGGCTGTCGGGATACGCCCTTCCAGCCACGGCACATCGGTATTCAGATTGCGGTGATCAACGTCCTGGATGATCTGCCGGCACATGACATCAGAAAGCTGTTTCAGGTCCCAGACATAGCCGCTGGCGGCATCGATCTTGCCGGCCACCACTACATCCAGAACGTAGTTGTGCCCGTGCAGATTCGCACATTTCCCGAACAGCCGCCGGTTCTCGTCGTCTGACAGGCCAGGGTCACGCAACTGGTGCGCGGCATTGAACGATTCGCGGCGGCTGACCAGCACAGTCAGCGGACGGACCATCACTCCCCGCAGCTCGCAGCCTCTGCTCTGCTACCACGCCAGTGTACGACCCAGCGACCCTCGAGCGGCCGCCGCGTTCAGTCCGCGGCCTTCATGGGCTGTCCCTGCCGGTACATCTGCGGCGGCTTGACGCCGGCGCTCTGCCCGCCGTCGATCGGGATGACGGCGCCGGTGATGTAGGAGGAGCCTGGCGAGCAGAGCCAGACCACAACCTGGGCGACCTCGGCTGCGCTTCCTATCCGGCGCATGGGCGCCGCGAGGGCCGCCCGCCGCTGCGCCTCGGCGCCCGCGGCCTCCAGGTGGTGGGTGAGGATGGTGCCGGGCGCGACCACGTTCACGCGGATGCCCTGGTCGGCGTAATCGAGCGCCGCGACCTTGGTCAGGCCGATGATCCCGGCCTTGCCCGCGACGTAGGCGGCCAGGTTGGCCACGCCGGTGACGCCGGCCAGGGAGGCCATGTTCACGATCGCGCCGCCGCCGGACCTCAGCATGGCGCCGATCTGGTACTTCATCCCGAGGAACGTGCCCCGGATGTTCGTGGCGATGCCCTGGTCGAACTCGCCGGGATCGATGTCGGCCAGCGGCGCGGGCAGCGGCCCGTCGGTCGCGTTGTTGAAGGCCGCGTCCAGCCGGCCGTACCTGCCCAGGGTGCCTTCGACCAGGTCCCGCATGGAGTCAGCGTCGGACACGTTGGCGCGGATCGCAGTCGCCTGGCCGCCGCGGGCCCGGATGCGCTCCGCGACCGACTCCAGGGCGGTGGCGTCGCGGGCAGCGAGGACGACGGCCGCGCCGGCCTCAGCGAACGCCTCCGCCGTGGCCGCGCCGATTCCCTTGCTGGCGCCGGCCACCAGAGCGACCTGCCCGTCCAGCGGCCTGCTGTGCGGCGTGCCCGCCATGTCGGCAGGTCCGGGCGTGGTGCTCATGGTTCTGGCTCCTTCAGGCGAGACGGTAGCGGACCGGCAGCGATGTCGTGCCGTTGCGGTACACTTTAATCAAGTCAACTAGAAAGTCAAGGAAACTTGAATAATATCCGCCCGTACCTGGCCCGCCTCGCCCCGCTGCTGCCGCAGTTCGTGCTCGCCTACAGCCGCCGGGGCGAGATCCCGGAAGTGCTGCGGCAGGCCGGGCTGCTCGGGCAGCGTCACATCGGCATGCTGATCACGCTCGCGATTACCGGGCGGCAGAGCGTCTCCGAGCTCGCGCAGCGAACGGAGATGACCATCGCGCACGCGAGCCTGGTGGTCGGCGAGCTGGCGAAGGCGGGGCTCGTGGAGCGCGACCACGACGAGCGCGACCGGCGCCGGATCATCGTCTCGCTCTCGGACAAGGCCAGGCCGGCCGTGGCCGAGATGCGCAGCCGGAACGCCGAGCCCGTGGTGCGCTTCCTGAGCGGGCTGGAGGAAAGCCAGGCGGACGCGTTCATCAGCAACTTCGCCCTGCTGCTCGGCTACCTGCGCGACGAGGTGCCCGCACCGCCGTCTCCGCGAACCTGATCGCAGGGCGCAGCCTGCCGATGTTCCTGGCCGGCCTCGCCCTGTCCGGCCTCGGGCTCGGGATCGCGTCCGTCGGGTCGACCGCGTACGGCACCTCCGATGCCACCGACGTCGCCGCCGGAGTCGTCGGTGGCCTGCTCAACGCCGCGGCCCAGATCGGCACCGCGGTCGGCATCGCCGCGCTGCTGGTGGTCGCCGACTCGCGGGCCGGGCCGCTGACCGCGTACCTGGCCGCCGCCGGGCTCGCCGCTGCGGCCATGTTCGTCACCGGCGCCTGCGAGCGGATGAACCGCAGCCGCGCGGCAGCAGGGCCGGTCAAGGCGCCGTCAGGGCACTAGGTCGATGCTCGCCGGGCCGGAGCCCAGCGGTAGCGGGGCATGAGTTGTGGCGTCCGTTGCGTTCAGTCTTCCGTCTTCTCTATCTTTTTCGGTTTCCGCTGCCTCTTCGGCCCGTCGGTCTTTTCGGCCAGGGCCACGAGCAGGTCGTTCAGCTGGCTGACGAATGCGGCCGGGTCGTCGATCCGGGCGCCGAGCGTGAGAACGGCCTGGTTCCACAGGACGTGGGCCCACGCGTCGAGGCGCGGGTCGCCGGTATCGCGGTTGAGCCGCCGCACCAGCGGGTGCTCCGGGTTGATCTCCAGCACCGGCTCGCTCGGCACGCCCGAGCCCCTCATCCGGCGCATCAGGTTGAAGTCGATCTCCGGCTCGTTGGCCACGATGCACGCGGGCGAGGTGGTGAGGCGGGTGGTGACCCGGACGTCGAAGGCCTGGCCGGCCAGAATCGCCTTGAGCTTGCCGAGCAGGTCGGCGTACTCGGTGCTGGCCTTCTCCTTGGCCTGCTGTTCGGCTTCGTCCTCCAGGGTGCCGAAATCGGGATCACCCTGAGCGACCGAATGCAGATGCTTGCCTTCGAACTCGCGCAGGCTGGTGACCACCCAGTTGTCCACGGGCTGGCCCAGCAGCAGCACCTCGATGCCCTTCTTGCGGTAAGCCTCCAGGTGCGGGCTGCTGGCCGCGGCGGCCAGCGTCGGGGCGATCAGGTAGTAGATCTTCTCCTGGCCCTCCTTCATCCGGCCGGCGTAGTCGCTGAGCGAGACGTCTTCGGTGTCCGCGCCGGACCTGGTCGAGCTGAAGCGCAGCAGCCTGGCGATCTCGTCCCGGTTGGAGTAGTCCTCGACCACGCCCTCCTTGAGGACGGCGCCGAGCTCCTTCCAGAAGGTGGCGTACTTGCCGGGCTCTTTCTCGGCCATGTCGGCGAGCAGCCTCAGCACCTTCTTGACCGCGCTGGAGCGGATGTTGTCCACCACCCGGCTGCTCTGCAGCAGCTCCCGGGAGATGTTCAGCGGCAGGTCGCCGGAGTCGATCACGCCGCGGACGAACCGGAGGTACATCGGCATCAGCTGCCCGGTGTCCTCCATCACGAACACCCGCCGGACGTGCAGCTTCAGGCCGCGGTTCGACTCCGGCAGCCACAGGTCGAACGGGGCCTGCGACGGGATGTACAGCAGCAGCGTGTACTCGTAGTTGCCCTCGATCTTGCTGTGCAGATAGGCAAGCGGATCGGCGATGTCATTGGTGAGGTGCCGGTAGAAGTCGGTGTAGTCCTTGTCGCTGATCTCGCTCTTGGAGCGGGCCCACAGCGCCGACGCGCGGTTGACGGGTGTTTCCCCGGCGGGCTGGGCGGCGTCCGCCTGGGCGCCCGCGGGCTGCGGCGCCATCATGATGGGCAGGCTGATGTGGTCGGAGTATTTCTGGATGATCGTGCGCAGCCGGTAGTCGCTGGCGAACTCGTCCTCGCCCTCGCGCAGGTGGAGCACGATCTCGGTGCCCCGGGCGGGCTTGTCCACCGTCTCCAGCGTGTACTCTCCCCGGCCGTCGGACTCCCAGCGGGCGCCGTCCGCGGCGGGCAGGCCGGCTCTTCGGGTAGTCAGCGTCACCCGGTCCGCCACGACGAACGCGGAGTAGAAGCCCACGCCGAACTGGCCGATGAGGGTGGCGTCCTTGCGCTGGTCGCCGGTCAGGGCCTGGAGGAACTCCCGGGTGCCGGACTTGGCGATGGTGCCGATGTTGTCGATCACCTCCTGCCGGCTCATGCCGATGCCGTTATCGCTGACAGTGATCGTGCGCGCGCCGGCGTCGTAGCCGACCCGGATCTGCAGCGGGCCCTCGTCCTGGTCAAGCTCGGGCCGCGAGAACGTCTCGAAGCGCAGCCGGTCAATGGCGTCGGAGGCGTTGGAGATCAGCTCGCGCAGGAATATCTCCTTGTTGATGTAGAGCGAGTGGATCATCAGATCCAGGATCTGGACCACCTCGGCCTGGAAGCTGAAGCTTTCCTGATCCGTCTGCGCGGTCATCGGGCGTCTCCTGTCTCGCAGTCCGGCTGTGTGGCTCCTGCAATTATGATGGCGGCCCGTGTGCAGGCTGCCCGCACCGGCCAAAGGGCCCTCCCCGGGGTGACCGGCCTGCCGGTGACCGGGACGGTCAGGCGCCGATAGCGGCGAGCAGCACCAGCATGATGGTCGCCGTCGCGAGCACCCCATGGACCGCGATCACGGTCACTGGCCCGCCACGGGCTGGTTGACGAAATCCGGCTCTGGCTCTATCCGGTGGTGTGGGGCGACGGCGTGCGGCCCTTCCACGCCGGGCGGCCTCCGGTCCGGCTCCGTCTCATCAGTGCCGTTACGTTTACCTCCGGGCTCGTTCTGCTCTGCTACCGGCCGGACCAGCCAGGGGATGGAGCGTAACGGCATCTGACGGCGCGGGCCGGGTGGCTACAGGTCGATGTCGACGATCACCGGCGCGTGGTCGCTCGGTCCCTTGCCCTTGCGGGCCTCGCGGTCGACCCACGCGTCGGTCACCGCGCCGGCCAGCGCGGCGTTGGCGTAGACCAGGTCGATGCGCATGCCCATGTTCTTGGGGAACGCCCCGGCGCGGTAATCCCAGTACGTGAACGGGTGCGGGCCCTTGGCGATGCGGGGGATCACGTCGGTGAGCCCGGTGTCGCGCAGCGCGGCCAGCGCGGCGCGCTCGGCCGGCGTCACGTGGGTGGAGCCGGCGAACACCGCCGGATCCCAGACGTCGGCGTCCGTGGGCGCGACGTTGAAGTCGCCCATGACCGCGAACGGCTGGCCGCCGCCCGCCTCGGCGGCGACCGCGGCCTGCAGGGCCGCCAGCCAGCGCAGCTTGTAGGGGTAGTTCGGGTCCTCCGGTGAGCGCCCGTTGGGCACGTACACCGACCGCACCCGCGCCGGCCCGCAGGTGGCCGCGACGGTGCGGGCCTCAGGCCGGCCGCTGGGCGGCCCGGGGTCGATCGGCAGGCCCCGGGCGACGTCCGCCAGCCCCACCCGGGACAGCACCGCGACGCCGTTCCAGCGGCCCTCGCCCTCATGGGCCACGGGGTAGCCCAGCGGCGTGACGGCGTCAGCCGGAAAGGCGTCGGCGCCGACCTTGGTCTCCTGCAGGCACACCACGTCGGGGCCGGCCTGCTCCAGCCACTCCACCAGCCGGGGCAGCCGGGCCAGCACCGAATTCACGTTCCAGGTAGCGATCCGCACGCCGACCTCCAACCAGTCACCGCCGGGCCATTGTTCCGCGGCCGGGGGGCCGCGCGGGCGGCGCCCCCGGGTGGACACGCCCCGCAGCAGGCTGCGAGCCTGGTACCAGGGATGTTCCCGCAGATGACGCGGGCCTGCACCGGATCCAGGGGAGGGCAGACGTGGACAGCGCTGAGCTGCGCGCCGTGCAGCAGCCGCTCAAGGACGCCTACCGTGAGGACCCCGAGCAGGCGCTGGTCACGCTCCGCGCGCAGGGCCAGCTCGGCGACCAGGCCATCTCGTGCTCGGTGGCCACCGGCCGGGCCATGGCCGAGGCGGGCCTGCACCCGGCCACCGGCGGGGACGGCTCGCTGGTGTGCTCCGGGGACATGCTGCTGCAGGCGCTGGTCGCGTGCGCGGGGGTCACGCTGCAGGCCGTGGCCACGTCGCTGCAGATCCCGGTCACCGGCGGGACGGTCAGCGCCGAAGGTGACCTGGACTTCCGCGGGACGCTCGCGGTGAGCAAGGACGCGCCGGTCGGGTTCCGGTCCATCCGCCTGGCCTTCGAGCTCGAGACCGGGGCCAGCGCCGAGCAGATCGAGACCCTGCTCCGGCTGACCGAGCGCTACTGCGTGGTCTACCAGACGCTGGCCCGCCCGGCCGAGCTGACCGTGTCGGCCCGCGGCGGGTAACCCGACCGGGTAGTCCCCCGGACAGCGGGCAGGACCGCACGGCCTCAGCGGGTGCCGGCCTTCTCCAGCGCCTCGAGCAGCGCTTTCATCCACGGCCCGAGATCCGCCGGGGTCCTGGCCGAGATGAGGTTGCCGTCGACCACGGTGGCCTGGTCCACCCAGTCGACTCCGGCGTTCACCATGTCATCGCGGATGGCGGCCACGCTGGTGGCCCGGCGTCCCTTGACGATTTTCGCTGAGATCGGCACCCATCCGGCGTGGCAGATGAACGCGATCGGCTTCCCGGTGTCGTCGAAGGCCCGCACCAGGCTGAGCACGGCTTCCGAGCGCCGCAGCTTGTCGGGCGCGTAACCGCCGGGTATGACAAGCGCGTCAAAATCGCTCGCGGCAACCTGATCGACGGTGGTGTCGACCGGCACCGGCCCGTGGCCTTTCTTCCCCGTCACCGGATGGTCGTCCAGACCGGCCACGGTCACCGTGACCTCCTCCTCGATCAGGCGGTAGAGCGGGTACAGCAATTCCATGTCCTCGAACTCGTCAGCGGCGAGAAGGAGGGCTTTACGTCCGGCAAGCTCCATGAAACCGACCCTACGCTCCCGTCCCTGGCCTGGCCGGGACGGCCGCCAGCACGGGCCGGTAACCCGTGAGACCGCCGGTCACTGCGTGCTGTCCCGGCGCTCGCGGATGCCGTACATCAGGATCGATGCGCTGACGGCGACGTTCAGTGAGTCAGCCCGCCCGTGCATCGGAATGGTGATCTTGTCCACGGCGTGCTCGAACCAGGGTGGCGTGATGCCCTTGCGCTCGTTGCCGACCACGACCGCGGTGCGCCTGCCGAATCTAACCTGCTGGTAGGGCGTCGCGTCCGGGCTGACGGTCGCGAGAAAGACGGCGAAGTGCCGGTCGCGCAGCCAGCGCGCCGCGTCCGCCGGCTCGGCGAACTCGATGACCGGCACGCGCAGGTTCATGCCCCGACTGCCCCGGAAGACCTTGGGATGGCTCAGCCTGGTGCGCCGGTTGGTGATGATGAGGCAGTCGGCGCCGCAGGCGTCGAGTGTCCGCAGCAGCGTTCCGAGGTTGCCCGGGATCTCGATCGCGTCAGCGACCAGCACCAGGGCCTGGGCTTGCAGCTCGATCCGGTCGGCTTCCCAAGCCGGGAGCGGCACCAGCGAGACCATGTCGTCGGGCCGTTCCCGCTCACAGAGCAGGCCGAGGACCCGGGCGGAGATGCGGTAGGCGCTTTTCGCCCTCGCCGTGATCTGAGCGCTGAGTGCGTGTGCCTCGGGCGAGTACGCCGCCTCCGGGCACCACAGGAACACATCGATAGCGGCATCCAGGTCAGCCAGGACCTCGTGGGCCCACAGACCTTCGGCCACCAGCAGCTGACGATGACTGCGTGCGCTGTTGCTGCTGATGTGGCGGATCTGCCTTATCCGCGGATGCTGCAGGCCGATCTGCTGCAGCGCGTCCATGAGAACCTCGCCGGTCGATGAGCTGGGACGAGTCCGCCGGGGCGTCACCTGACGCGCCCGGCGGGCAGCGCGCCGCAGCGGGCATCGGCCCGGCGCGGCGTCGGCTCATCGACCTGACATGCGGGAATGGTAGGACCTGTAACCAGCGCCGTTCAACGGGTTTTGGGCGCCGTGTGCCTCGGCCGGCTGAGGGCCACCACGGGGATCTGGTCCTGGCGCCCGCTGCCGTGTATTTCGTTCGCGGCACGCGCCTCTGTTCAGTAGAGACCACCCTCGGGTGAGGAGGCTGCCATGACTCTTGAGTTGCCGTCGCTGGGCGCCGAAAGTGAACCTCTCCATCGGCCGCTCGGATTTGCGCCGGGCTCCACGGTCGACGTCCGGCAGGTCGACGATCAGGATTGGTCGACTTTGCGGGCGCTGACCTACCACGCGAGCACGGAAGATTTCGTGGTGCCCACAGACCAGGGGACCGACTTCGCGTCCGTGCCCCGGGTGTTCGTGTGGTTCATCCCGCGCTACGGCCGCTACACCAAAGCCGCCATCCTGCACGACTACCTGTGCCGCATCTCTGTTCCCGCCGCCCGCATCACGCGGATCGAGGCAGACGGCATTTTCCGGCAGGCCATGCGGGAACTCGGCGTCCCGTTCCTGCGCCGCTGGATCATGTGGGCCGCGGTCAGGCTGGGCGCGCTGACGAGTGCCGCTGGCCGCGAGAAGTGGTGGACCGAAGCCTGGCGTGTCGCACTGATAGCGGCCGTGGCGCTGCCGGTCGTCGCTCCCGCCGCCGCGGTGATCGTGATCACGCTCTCCGTCTTTTACGTTGTCGAACTGCTCGCCTGGTTCCCGCTGAAGGCGACCCATGGGATCCGGGGCAAGCGGCACCGCCCCACCAAGACAGTCAACAGGCCGGAGCTTCGCTGGACGCTCTAGGCACCCGTCACGGGCGCGCCCTCAGATTGGCCTGGGATGTGCTTGCGGTAACGGCCGGGCCTGGCCAATAGGCATAGAGAATACCTAACCGCACCTTCCCCCGTATTAACCGACACGGAGTTTGGGTGGCTCCTGCACGGTGAAAAAGAATGCTGTGAGCGGAAGGTCAATCGGGTATTTGGTAAAGAAACAATCAAGGAATTGGTAGAGAAAGGTGCGGCGGTGACGGCTGACGGGGCCAGGCAACGTGGGCGAGCCCGGGCGGGAACAGCGATGCGGGCGGCAGCCGTCCTCGCCGCCGCCTGCACTGCCGGATGCGGCATCTTTGCTGCGCCCTCCGCGCCATCCGGTATGGAAAAGCAGATCATGATGGGTCAGCGGGCTGCTGCGGCCACCCATGCGCACGCGGCGCGGCCGGCCGCGAGGCCGGCCGCCAGGGCCGGACTTTCAGTGATCCAGCGCCAGGTCCCGGGCCGGGACGTCACCGCGATCGGCGATTCGGTCATGTCGGCGAGCGTTATGGCACTCGAGGACGCGCTGCCCGGCATCTACATCGACGCCAAGCCCGACCGGCAGATGCCCGCCGGCCTGACTATCCTGCGCCGCCTCGCGGACAGCGGCCAGCTGCGCCCGGTCGTGGTGGTGGGACTTGGCACCAACTACATCGTCACCACCGCCCAGCTCCGGCAGCTGGTGCGGCTGATCGGCCCGCACCGCAAACTAGTGCTGATCAACACTTACGTACAGGACGGATGGAGCAAGCAGGTCAACGCCACCGACGCAGCCTTTGTCCGCCAGCACCCGAGCATCGTGCTCGCGGACTGGTTCGACACGATCAAGAACCGGCTCTACCTGCTCTGGCCGGACCACGTCCATCCCGAAATGCCGGGGACCACTGTCTACGCACACATGGTGTACCGGGCTATCCAGGCGACGCGCGACGTCCCCAGCCCCTCGGCCGGCGCGCAGCCTGTGGCAGCCAACCGGGCCATCGCGGCGCCACCGCCGCGGTGACCGCGTCGTGCTGATGTCTCACGCAGACGGGGACTCCGACGGCGGCCAGGTGCTCTCGCGCTTCAGCTTGCGCCATCCGCCAGCGCGGTTATTGGCAATGATCTGCCTGAACATGGCGGTGAGGGCGGGCGCGTTGATGGCTTCACCCTGCCGGATGGCCACGGTGCGGGCGGTCGTGTTGTCGTGCCCGGCGGTGATGATCCCTTCGGGGTCGGGGACGATGGCGCCGTCGTAGAGGAAGACGTTGACGTGGTCTTTCGCTGCCAGCAGCGCGCAGATATTACCCTGCAGCACGAAATAGGGCCGAACGGTCCGCTTGATAGTTTCGGCTACCTCCGGGTCGGCGGCGTGGACCAGGTCGCGGACCTGGTGACAAACAGCCTGCTGCCAATCGGGCAGCGCATCGATGTAGGCGTCGACGCGCGGATCGGTGGCGTACGTCATGGCGGTTACCTCCCCATCAGCCCACTCTAAAGATGGCGCCGCCGGTCATGTGGTATCTCGCCGCGGGCCTGGCTCGATAACCCGCAGCGGCTTGCGGTCTGCGCGAAGGGGTGCACACTGAAGCGGAGGCGGTGCGAGATGTTCGAGAGGTTTACCGACCGGGCGAGGCGGGTCGTGGTGCTGGCTCAGGACGAGGCCAGGATGCTGAATCACGACTACATCGGCACCGAGCACATCCTGCTCGGCCTGATCCATGAGGGCGAGGGCGTCGCGGCCAAGGCCCTGGAGTCGCTTGGGATCAGCCTGGAGGCGGTGCGCGGCCAGGTCGAGGAGATAGTCGGCAAGGGGCAGGAGACGCGGTCGGGGCACATCCCGTTCACCCCCCGGGCCAAGAAGGCACTGGAGCTGTCCCTGCGCGAGTCGCTGCAGCTCGGGCATGACTACATCGGGACCGAGCACATCCTGCTCGGCCTGATCCGAGAGGGCGACGGCGTGGCGGCCCAGGTGCTCGTCCGCATGGGCGCGGACCTGAACCGGGTCCGGCAGCAGGTGATCCAGCTGCTCGAGGGGCACCAGGGCGAGGGGGCGCAGCGCGCCGTGCGGCGGGGCGCGGTGACCCGTGATTACCTGCTGACCGAGGTGCAGAACACGCTGGCCACGATCGCGGAGCGGCTGACCGCCATCGAGCGTCATCTCGGCCTGGCGGGCCGCCCGGAATCCCCGGACGTGAAGCCAGCTTCCCCGGACAAGCCCGCGGCCGGGGATGACAAGCCTGCGGCCGGGGATGACAAGCCTGCGGCCGGGGATGACAAGCCCGCGCCCCCCGACGACAAGCCGGCGAGCGGCGAGTAGGCCAGCCGGGAAGGGCGCTGAGCGCCGAGGCAGCCAGATTCCGCCGGGCCGGGTCACCGCGGCGCGCGGGCCAGGTCCAGCCGGTAAGCGCGCTGGGCGGTACCGCGGAACACTGCGTCCTTTTCCGCATCGCTCAGGCCGGCGGTGAGCGAACGCGCCGCCGCGAGCACGTCGGCATAGCGCGCGGTCAGTGTGCAGACCGGCCAGTCCGAGCCGAACATGAGCCGGTCCGGGCCGAACCCGGCGAGCGCGAGGTCATAGTACGGGCGCATGTGCGCGGTCTGAGTTCCGCCGCCGGTCCCGGCCGCGTCCGCGGCGGCCGCGCCCGGAGGCGGCTCGCCCAGGATGCCGGAGAGCTTGGCCACCGTATTCGGCAGTGCCGCGAAGCCGCGGAACGCGTTCGCCCACACCGCGTCGACCTCGGCACTGAGCTCAGGGTTGCCCAGGTGATCGAGCACGAACGTCAGCTGCGGTGTGGCGGCCGCCGCGGTGACGGCCGCGGGGAGCTGCCCGGGCCCGGTGACCACGTCGAAGGCCAGCCCGGCTGCGGCCACGGCGGCGAGACCGCGCAGCACAGCCGGCCTGGTCAGCCAGTCCGGGTCGGGCTCGATCAGCACCGGGTGACGGATCCCCACCAGAAACTCGCCGCCGGGAAGCTGGCGCAGCGCGCCGATCGCGTCCCCGGCGCCGGGCGCCTCCAGGTCCACCCAGCCGACCACGCCGGCGATCAGGCCGCTGCGCGCGGCCAGCGCGAGCATCTCGGGTGTCTCCCCCGGCTCGACCACGGTCTGCACCAGGACGGTGGAGGTCACGCCCTGGGCCGCGGCCTCAGGCTCGAGGTCCGACAGCACGAAATTCCGGCGCAGCGGGGCCAGCTCTGGCTGATCGAGCCAGGGCTGATGCCGCACCGACAGGTCCCAGACGTGGTGATGCGCATCGACGGTGGTCATGGGTGCTCAGAGGCCCAGGTCATCGAGTTGCTTGTGCAGATCGGCCCGCGGGCCGCCGCCGAATTGCGCGGGGGAGCGTCCCGGCCCGCGGCGCGGCGCACGCGGGGCGCCCGGCCGCCGGTCCCGGAACAGCCAGCCGGCTGCTATGCCCCCGACCAGGCCGCCGATGTGCGCCTGCCAGCCGATCCCGGCCTGGGGGAGCAGCACGGTGAACTGATAGGCGAAGCAGAGCGCCATCACCGCTCCGAGCAGCATGTCGATCGGGTGCCTGTCGAAGAACCCGCGGACCATGATGTAGCCGAAGTACCCGAAGACCACGCCGCTCGCCCCGGCTCCGACGGTCCCATGGCTCTCGCTGAGCCAGGCACCCAGCCCGCTGGTCAGGATGACCAGGACGGTCACTCCAAGGAACTTGGTCACGCCGCGGTAGGCGGCCAGGAAGCCGAAGATGAACAGGGGGCCCGAGTTTCCCTCGATGTGCGCCCAGCTGAAGTGGAGGAACGGCGCGGTCAGGATGTAGGGGAGGCTGCCAGGATCTCGCGGCCGGATCCCGTACTCGAACGTGAGGCTGTAGTGATCGGCCCAGTTCGCGATCTGGATGACCCAGATGAGGGCGATGAAGCCGACCATCACGAACAGCGCCTGGCGCGCCTCGGCCAGCACCATTTCCGCGTCGCCGGTGCCCAGATCCCACGCCCGCCACCCGGCCGGCCTTCGCGCCGCGCCGCCCTCTCGCCCGGTCGGCAGGCCCTTTCCGCCCTTCCCGGGCAGCAGGCCCTTTCCGCCCTTCCCGGGCAGCAGGCTCTTGCCGCGCTTTGCGGCCTGGGCCCCGGAGCCGCCCTGGCCTGCCAGCGGGCTTGTGCTGCCCTTACCGGTCACCGGGCCGGAACCGCCCGCGCCCGGCTCGGGTCCCGGGCTGTTACTCATTGTCACCCCTTGTCCGGCCGGTTGACGCGCTGCTTGAAAGTGAACTGCATCTCTCGATTCAGGGTATGCCGGCGTGTCTCCGCGAGTATCTGGGCCGCAGTTGTGATCACAGCACGGCGCCCTTACGCCCAGTAATTGTTACAGTACGCGTTGCCAAACTGTGATCTGCGGAACACAATTCCTGGGTTTCCAACACAACTTTTTCTGCGGAAGCGCTTGGTCCACTCCTGCGCTTCTGGCAACGTAGTGCGGCAACGGTACTGGGCCAGATGCGAGGGTTTCTTCCTTCGCAACCCACTGGTACTGCTTTGGCCCGAACCGTCATGACTCGCTGCCCTGGGTACCGCAGCGGTCTGCGCACCCGGCGTTCCGCCCTGCTGCGCCTGGCCGACGGAAGGACCGCATTGTCAGAGCGGAGGCGGGCTCCCGCTAGGCGCCGCAGACGCCGGCGGATTAGCTTTCTCCTGGTCACGACGCTGACTGCGCTAGTGGCAATCGCAGCAGGGGTTCTTGTTGCCATAGTGCGGGCGGGCACCGGCACCGATCCGGCGGCGGCGGCCCTGGCCGCGATTCCGGGCAGCCACACCGCCGCCCTGCTTGAGCAGGAACGCCAGCAGATGATCCGCGTGGACGCCGCGTCGAAGACGCTGAGCCTGGTCGGCACCCCGAAGCTGGCCAAGCGCCCGGTGGCCTCGATCGGCGGGAACTCCAATCCTCTCGTCAACAGTCCCGTCGTCAACGCGCCGCCGCCCGACCCGGGCACGGCCCAGTCCATCGCCTTCCAGATGCTGCCCTCGTTCGGCTTCACCCCCCAGAGCACGGAGTTCAGCTGCCTGGACAACATCTGGACCCGCGAGAGCGGCTGGCGCTGGGACGCCCAGAACGCCAGCGGCGCCTACGGCATCCCGCAGGCGCTGCCCGGGGACAAGATGGCCACCGCGGGCGCGGACTGGCAGACCAACCCGACTACCCAGATCAAGTGGGGTCTCGGCTACATCAAGGACAGGTACGGGACTCCCTGCTCTGCGTGGACGTTCTGGCAGGCGAACGGCTTCTACTGAGCGCACGTCCACCGGGCACACGTCATGGCGCCGGTTACTGACGGCTCCTGCGCGTGGTTTATTCTGCTCAATCCGCTACGGGGAGAAAAGCTAAACTAGCTGTGAGTAGTCATCCTTACCGCGTGCCGATGGCTAAGCATCGGGTATCGGCGATATAGCTAATGCCCTGGCAATGGCCGACTTCGATAGCGCTGTGTTACCTCTCATGCGGGAAGAGTCATATTGTGATGTGACTCACATTGGTGTTTGCACATGCCGATGCAATCTCACGAAGCTCGAGGTGAGAGGCCTGAATTGGGACGAAAATCCCAACGGTGACGGGAAGTTGTGATCTACGTCATACGGATTCTGAGCAGGTTCCGACCACAGAACTACCGATTCTTAGGCAGTCTGGTGGGCCGACAGCACCCAGCGTGCGTGACGGTTGCCCTGAGCAACTCGTCGCCCTGATCCCGCGTCACGTCTGTACGCTGCTGCCAGCCCCGGATTCCCGTCGGCTTAGGCAGTCCACCGGGTGAAAGCCGAGCGCAATACGCGCCCGACCAAGGGCTCATTTTGACCCGCATGCAACGCCGTACCCCCCCTCAGCACAGGAAGCCTTCCAAACTCACGATCGCGGTAACGGGCTCAACCATCCTGGCGGCGGCGGCCGCCGCCGGAGTGGTGGCGCTGTGGCCGGCCAGCTCGGCGGACGCTGGCAGCTCGCTGACTTCCGCCAGGGTCCACGCGAGTTCGGGCCCGCAGTTCCAGATCCCCAGGGCTGACGCCGCTCAGCGTCAGGTGCAGAGCGCCCTGCTTGCCGCTCAGCAGAAAGCCGCCAGGCAGGCAGCGGCCAGGAGAGCGGCAGCCAGGAGAGCGGCGGCGCGCAAGGCCGCGGCCGCCGCGGCCGCGCAGCAGGCGGCCGAGCAGCAAGCCCAGCAGGCCGCCGCGCCGGCGCCCGCACCGGCCCCGGTTCCCGCGGGGTCGGCGCAGCAGATCGCCGCGGGCATGCTCGGGTCCTACGGTTGGCCATCGAGCCAGTTCTCGTGCCTCGTCTCGCTCTGGAACGTGGAGAGCGGCTGGAACGTGACCGCGGCCAACCCTTCGTCCGGGGCATACGGGATTCCGCAGGCACTGCCGGGATCGAAGATGGCCACTGCCGGGCCTGACTGGCAGACGGACGCTGCCACCCAGATCCGCTGGGGACTTGGCTACATCAAGTCCATCTACGGATCGCCGTGCGGCGCCTGGGCCCACGAGCAAGCCGACGGCTGGTACTGACCGTCGAGGCTCCTGACTGAGAATGGCGCAGCGGCCCCCTGGCTCCGGCCCGGGGGGCCGTTGCCGTCTTGGCCGGTGCTGGCGTATGCCCGCCGGAGGCCAGGGCCGGCCCGGCGGGCCCCGGAGCGAGCGGGCTAAGGCAGCGGCTGGAAGGTCCGCAGCACCCGGGGGAACACCGCGGCCGCGCCCGGGAAGCCGATGGCGGGTGCGGATACAGACAGCACGTAGGGTTGCGTACCGGCTCTGGTGGTGATGCTCACGAGCAGCTCGAGGACTCCGATGCGGCTCACACCGCCCGGCCGCCAGCTGAACCTCCAGGTTGCGGCCGGGGCGTGCAGGAACGTCCCGGGCCTGATCGCGTTGAGCCGGTAGCCGGGGTAAAGCTCCTGCCGGAGGGCCTGGCCCTGCAGGACGGTGGCCTCCTCGACCACGTCGAAGACGGTCACCACGCCCGGGTGGTTCAGCCGCGCCGCGGCCTTCGCCTCGCGCAGCGTCCGCTGGTAGGTGGCCTCGGTCTCGGCCGGGGTCCCCAGCCCGGCGGCCCGGACCTCCTTGATCGCCACCTCACGGTCGAGGAGCTCGTCCTTGCCGCGCCAGACGATCCCCATGGCGCCGCGGCCGATCGGCCCCAGCAGCCGGTAGCGCCCTGAGACCAGATGCCCGTTCGAGACTGCGCGCATGCCCGGACGCTACCCACTGTGCCAGCGATATTCCTGAGAGCCAGGTGTGAATTCGGCGGACGCTCCCTGCGTACCCTGCCGCCCGTTTTATCCCTGGCCCCGCGGCCTGGTCATGGCCAGGACGTCGAGCGCGGTGTCCAGCTGCGCCTCGGTGAGATCGCCGCGGTCGACGTGCCCGCGCGCGATCACGACCTCCCTGATGGTCTTGCCGGTCTGCAGCGCCTGGTGCGCGACGGCAGCCGCGGCCTCGTAGCCGATGAACGGGTTCAGGGCGGTGACGATGGCGGGCGAGGACTCGGCCAGCCGGCGCAGCCGCGCCGGATCCGCTGTAATCCCGGAGACACAGCGGTCCGCGAGCAGCCGCGAGGCGGCCGCCAGCAGGCCGATCGAGTCCAGCAGGTTCTGCGCGATCACGGGCATCATCACGTTCAGCTCGAAGTTGCCCGCCGCGCCGCCGAATGTGACCGCCGCGTCGTTCCCGATGACCTGGGCACAGACCTGGCATACGGCCTCGCAGATCACCGGGTTGACCTTCCCCGGCATGATCGACGACCCGGGCTGCAGGTCGGGAATCTGGATCTCGGCCAGCCCGGTCCGCGGCCCGGAGTTCATCAGCCGCAGGTCATTGCAGATCTTGTACAGCGACACGGCGATGGTGCGCACCGTGCCGCTGGCCGCCACCAGCGCGTCACGCGCCCCGGCCGCCTCGAAATGGTCCCGTGCCTCGGTCAGCGGCAGGCCCATGTCGTCGGCCAGACGGGCGATGACCGCGGCGGCGAACCCGGGCGGCGCGTTCAGGCCGGTGCCCACCGCGGTGCCGCCGAGCGGCAGCTCGCCGATGTCGGGGAGGGTCTCGGCCGCGCGCTCGGCGCCATGCCGGACCGCGGCCGCGAACCCGCCGAACTCCTGGCCGAGCGTCACCGGCGTCGCGTCCATCAGGTGGGTCCGGCCACTCTTGACCACGTCGGAGAACTCCGTGGCCTTGGCGTCCAGGGCAGCCGCCAGGTGATCGAGCCCGATCAGCAGGGACCGGTTGATCAGCCGGGCCGCCGCGATGTGGATCGCCGAGGGAAAGACGTCGTTCGACGACTGCGAGGCATTGACATGGTCGTTCGGATGGACCGGACGGCCCAGCCGGCGGGAGGCAAGCGTCGCGATGACCTCGTTGGCGTTCATGTTGGAGGAGGTCCCCGAGCCGGTCTGGTACACGTCGATGGGGAACTGGTCGTCGTGGTCCCCCCGCGCGACCTCCGCGGCCGCGTCGTGGATCGCCTGGGCCATGTCCGCATCCAGCACGCCGAGCTCGGCATTGACCGTCGCGGCCGCGCCCTTGATCGAGGCCAGGGCCCCGATCAGGTCACGCGGCAGGCGCTCGCCGGAGACCGGGAAGTTCTCGACGGCCCGCTGCGTCTGCGCGCCCCACAGGGCGTCCGCCGGGACCAGGACCTCGCCCATCGAGTCGTGCTCGGTGCGGAACCCGGCCGTGTCGGCCATGGGCGAGCCTCCTAGCTGGGAGCGGAACCGATGGTCAGCAGCGGCTGCTTCGCCGTGGTGACATCGGCGAAGAAGTCATTGCCCTTATCGTCGACGACGATGAACGCGGGGAAGTCACGGACCTCGATCTTCCAGACCGCCTCCATGCCGAGTTCGGGGTACTCGAGCACCTCCACCTTGGTGATGCAGTCCCGGGCCAGCCGCGCCGCCGCGCCGCCGATCGAGCCCAGGTAGAACCCGCCGTGCTCGCGGCAGGCGGCGGTGACCGCCGCCGACCGGTTCCCCTTGGCCAGCATCACCAGCGACCCGCCCGCGGCCTGGAAGGCGTCGACGTAGGAGTCCATCCGCCCGGCCGTGGTCGGCCCGAACGAGCCGGACGCGTAACCTTCCGGTGTCTTGGCCGGCCCCGCGTAGTACACCGCGTGATCGCGCAGGTAGGCGGGCATCGGCTCGCCCCGGGCTAGGCGTTCGGAAATCTTGGCGTGCGCGATGTCGCGGGCCACCACCATCGGCCCGGTCAGCGACAGCCGGGTCTTGATCGGGTACCTGGACAGCTCGGCCCGGATTTCCGGCATCGGCCGGTCCAGGTCGATCCGCACCACATCGGAGTCAAGCTCGCCTTCGTCGGTTTCCGGCAGGTACTGCGCCGGGTCGGTCTCCAGCCGCTCCAGGAACACCCCGTCGCGGGTGATCTTGCCGAGCGCCTGCCGGTCGGCAGAGCACGACACCGCGATCGCCACCGGGCACGACGCGCCATGCCGCGGCAGCCGGATCACCCGCACGTCGTGACAGAAATACTTGCCGCCGAACTGCGCCCCGATCCCGGTCCTGCGGGTGATCTCCAGCACCTGCTGCTCGAGCTCCGGGTCGCGGAACCCGTGCCCCGTGGCCGACCCTGCCGTGGGCAGGGTGTCCAGGTACCTGGCTGATGCGTACTTGGCCGTTTTCAGCGCGAACTCAGCGGTGGTGCCGCCGACCACGATGGCCAGGTGGTACGGCGGGCACGCGGCCGTGCCCAGGGAGCGGATCTTCTGCTCAAGGAACGCGAGCATGGCGTCCGGGCTGAGCACCGCCTTGGTCTTCTGGTACAGGTATGACTTGTTCGCCGACCCGCCGCCCTTGGCCATGAACAGGAACTTGTACTGGTCGCCGTCGGCCGCGTACAGCTCGATCTGGGCCGGCAGGTTGCTGCCGGTGTTCTTCTCGTCCCACATGGTCAGCGGCGCGAGCTGGGAGTAGCGCAGGTTCAGCGTGGTGTACGCGTCGTAGACGCCGCGGGCGATGTGCTCCTCATCGCGCCCGTCGGTGAGCACCTGCTGTCCGCGCTTGCCCATCACGACCGCGGTGCCCGTGTCCTGGCACATCGGCAGCACCCCGCCCGCGGCGATGCACGCGTTCTGCAGCAGGTCACGGGCCACGTACCGGTCGTTGCCCGAGCCTTGCGGATCATCCAGGATCGACCTCAGCTGCCGCAGGTGACCCGGCCGG
>WNGR01015878.1_pt1 | contig 21051 bp, 16 predicted proteins | sample 5407581 | NCBI WGS metagenome assembly WNGR01 (sample SAMN13153383, study PRJNA577476) | soil metagenome | isolation source: 80 cm soil or saprolite under Garry oak tree replicate 2 | place: USA:California | collected 2016-06-15
GCACCGCCTCCTGAAATGAATTGTTTCTGTCCATTGAGGACGTAATGGTTGCCGTCGCGTATGGCGCGCGTGGTCAAGGCGGCAGCATCCGAACCGGCGCCCGATTCACTGAGGCAATAGCTTGCCACCAGCTCCATGGTGCAGAGTTTCGGCAGCCATTGCCGACGCTGCTCGTCTGAACCGAACGTATCGATGAGACCCGCCGTCATGTTGTGGATCGACATGAAGGCCGCAGTTGTCGGGCAACCGGTTGCCAGTGCCTCGAAGATCAGAGTGCCGGTCAGGCGCGACAGGCCGGAGCCGCCGACATCCTCGCCGACGAAGATTCCGCCCATGCCGAGCGCGGCGGCTTTGCGCATTTCCGCGACCGGAAAATGCTTCGATTCATCCCATGCAAGCGCATTGGGTGCGAACACTTCCGCGGCGAAGGCGCGCGCCATATCGCGGACCGCGATCTGGTCGGCGTCGAGAGCAAATTGCGTTGATGCGCCTGAAACCGAATCCAGCATGAAGTCGCGCCTTCCGCCGAGCGGCTAAGGCCATTGTCGCACTGCCGTTTTGCGGCGGCAAATGGAGTGCTTCGCCAAAGACGGGCCGGTTGCGCGAGCTCGCACTAATGACTGTGCGTACTACGCCGTGCCCGTTTGATGTGCGCTGCACCATAGGGAGGCACAGATGAATAAGCGGGCGAATAATACGGGTTTAATCCACAAAAGCCGCGATTGCCCGCCACCACATTCGGCGCGCAGGCCTCCACGGACGGATATTCGCAATCCCACTCGACGGCACCCGCGCCTATGTTCACCACTGCACACCACGGCGCGTTGCCGACATATGCCGCATGGCCGGGCAAAAGCTCAAAAGCGAGAAACATCGCTGCGGTTGCGATCACCAATAGGATGCGGTTCATTGGATTCCCACCTCGGCTTTGCCTTAGCTATAAACTCCGGTCGGGGCCAAGTGTTGCGAAGTTGACGAAAATTGCAATTGCAAAGGACTGATCGGTATGGATTTCACGCTTTCGCCCGAAGTCGAGGACCTGCGGCAGCGCACGCGAGCCTTTATAGAAACAAACGTGTTGCCGCTTGAATCCGATCCGCAAAATTTTTCCGAGCACGAGAACATACCTCTGTCCCGGCTTGCCCCGCTTCAGGAAAAAGCGAGAAAAGCCGGCCTATGGGCACCGCAATCGCCCAAGGAATTCGGCGGTATGGCGCTGCCGATCGTCGCCTGGTCCGCCATTTACGAGGAGGCGGCGCGCTCGCTATTCGGGCCGCTCGCCATCAACTGCGCGGCGCCCGACGACGGCAATATGAATCTCCTGGCGCGCATCGGCACGCCCGCCCAGCAAGAATGGTGGCTACGTCCGATTGTCGAGGGCAAGGTAAAATCTGCTTTCGCCATGACCGAGCCGGCGCCGGGCGGCGGCTCGGACCCCGGTATGATCCGTACCCGCGCCGAGAACAAAAACGGCAAATGGTTCATCACTGGGCGCAAATGGTTCATCACTGGCGCTGCCGAGGCCGCGCATTTTATCGTGGTTGCAAGAACGTCGGACGATAGACGCCACGGCCTGACCGCGTTTCTCTACCATCGCGATCAGCCGGGTTGGCGCATCCTACGCCGCATCCCGATCATGGGCCCGGAGGAACACGGCGGCCATTGCGAACTCGAATTCGATGGCCTCGAAGTCGCCGACGAAAACGTGCTTCTTGACATCGGCGATGGTCTCAAAGTGACACAGATCAGGCTCGGCCCGGCGCGCCTGACGCACTGCATGCGCTGGCTCGGGCTTGCCAAGCGCTGCATGGAGATCGCTCAGGACTACGTCGCCCGGCGCGAAGGTTTCGGCGTCAAGCTTGCCGATCGTGAAAGCGTGCAGATTAAGCTCGGCCAAGTCGCGCAGCGTATTCAAATCGGCCGCCTGCTGACCATGCATGCTGCCTGGAAGCTCGATCGCGGCGATCGCGCGCGCAAAGAAATCTCCATGGCCAAGGTGCATGTAGCCGATACGCTACACGAGGCGTCCGACACCGCCATCCAACTCAACGGGGCGCGCGGCTATTCGAAGGATACAATACTGGAATGGATCTACCGCGCGGCTCGCGCCGCGCGCCTAGTCGATGGCGCTTCCGAAGTGCACAATATGGTGCTGGCGCGTTTTCTGCGCGAAGAAGGCCGCGATTTCTGGAGCTGGAGCGCCGGCAACAGGATTTAAGAGAGCTTCCTCATTCCTCGCACGTGACACCCCGCGTTGCGGAGCATTTGCGCCGCGCTGGCCTGTACCCAGGCCCGTGCCAAGGATGCCAAGGCCCATGCGAAGGCCGCACACCGAGTAATGGTAAATGCGCGATGACCTGCGCTGATGAGTGGGTTCATATCATTTTAACGGTTCGTCAACCTGGACCGATAGATCGTCGCCCATGCGAGATGTGATCGTTGCTCATGCGAGATGATCGGCTTTGGCGGGCGATGAAGATCGCCGCCGTTTTGACCGCGGCCGCAACGCTCCTGTTCGGCGCTGGCGGAAGCTTGTTTGGCGCCGCGGAGATCGGTCTATACGCGCTCAAGCGTCAGTACTGGCGCCCTGCCGCGATTCCGTATCCTAAGGAAGATCCCTACAGCCGGACCAAAGAAGAACTCGGCCGCGTTCTGTTTTTTGATCCAATATTGTCGGGTGCGCGCGTCCGATCATGCGCCACTTGCCACAATCCCGGTCTGTCATGGGGGGATGGAGAACCGCGGGCGATCGGAGAAAATCAGGTGCGGCTGCCGTTGCGCAGCCCGACACTACTCAACATCGCCTGGATACCGAAACTCGGCTGGGATGGGCACTTCCGCGATCTGGAGAGCGTCGCAATGGGTCCGATCACCGGACAGGGCAATATGAATTTGCCGGAAAAGGAGCTGTTGCAGCGGCTCTCGGCGATACCCGGCTATGTGGCCGGGTTCGATTCGGCATTCGGCGAAGGCGGCGTGACTCGAGAACGAATCGAACAATCTTTGGCCACCTACGAGCGCTCCATCGTATCGACCGACGCTCCGTTTGATCGATGGATTCACGGCGAGGAAGCAGCCATTAGCGCAGCTGCAAAACGGGGTTTTGCTCTGTTCAATGGCAAAGCAAACTGCGCCGTATGCCACAGCGGTTGGGCTTTTACCGATGGGTCTTTCCATGACATCGGTGTCGCCAAGGATGACGATCTGGGCCGCGGGCGGCTGTTTCCGAATTCAGTAAAGCTGCAGTATGCATTCAAGACTCCGACCTTGCGCGACGTGGCGCGCCGCGGGCCGTATATGCATGACGGCTCGATATCGACTCTAGCGGAGGTGATCGATCTATACGATCGCGGCGGCATCGATCGGCCGAGCCGCGATAATGATATTCATGCGCTCAATCTGCAGAATGGGGAGAAGGCCGATTTAATCGTGTTTCTCAATACGCTCAGCAGCGCGCCCAGGCCTTACCCGGTCCCGGTTTTGCCTCGCTAAACTCCGCCAACCGCTTATCCGAAACACGGCGGTACATCGTCCGCCGTGAGATTTCTGTGCGGGATGGGGAGGTTTTACAAAACCACGATTTTACAAAACACCGGCAACGCGCAGCTGGATAGCGCCAATCCACATATCAGCAGAAAACCGGCACCGATCTCGAGGACCCGCACATAAGCCGGGAAACGTCTGGACGTGCCGGCAAGGAGAGCGCCGGTAACGATACTCAGGATCCCAACTGCCAACATTCCAGTTCTCGCGCGCTCGCAGTGCTTACAGGAAGCCGTGATTTAGCGGCGATCACTTACCGTCCGACTAGCCAGATCGCTCGATTTTTCAGCATCATGCGCGGCACGCGGCAAAGGTTAACCAATACTTAACTTAGTCATCACTAAGTCCCTAACGTTTGTGGTAAAGCATTAAACATATCAACGAGCTGCGCGCGGCGTGCAACGGTTGTCACGTTGCGTGAGGAGGCCCCCGATGATCCGGCTTGCCAGCCGGCTGCCAATCGCGGCTGCGTTGTTGCTTGCTTGCGTGATCGACGCGATCATGACCGAGCCAGCCAGCGCACACGTCAAATGGTTCTGTGCCTTCGACGTCGCCGGGCAACCGATCGGTCTTGCCAACGTCCTCTGCCCGGACTTCGAACTCCTGACTGGGCTTTCGCTTCTCGGTCTGATGACCGGCAGCGCGCTCGATGCCACGCCGCTAGGCAGCGCCATCCAGCGGGCTTTGAACCAAGTCACCTATTATCTGCGCGAAAATATCGAGATTATCTTCCGCGCCGACTGTGCGTTCTTTTTCATCTCTATTTGGGCGCTGGGCGGGATTTTGCTGACCCCCGAATTGAAGATTAATTCGCCTTGGGTCGCCGCAATACAGCTAGGCATTGCCGCAGGCATGCTGTCGCGGCGCACGATGCCCTTTTCGGCGCTCGGTATTGTCGCCCTCTTCGACATCGGAGTTTGGGAATACGGTGCGTTTCATCTAGCCGATTATCCAATCTTTCTCGGCATTGCCGCTTATCTTGCCTTGGTTGGCGCTCGAACGGATTTTTTCGGCACGCGCCCAATCGACATCTTGCGCTACGCTGCGGCTATCACGCTGATGTGGGCAGCCATTGAAAAATGGGCCTATCCGCAATGGTCATATCCGCTGCTTGTCCAGCATCCGGAAATGACATTGGGATTTGACCCGGATTTCTTTATGCGCGCGGCGGGCACAATCGAATTCGCACTGGCGTTTTCGTTGCTATGGACGCCGCTGGTCCGGCGCATCGCCGCCATTATGTTAATCGCGATGTTTGTCAGCGCCGTGTTCGCGTTCGGCAAGATCGACCTGATCGGACATTCGCTGATCGTGGTAGCGCTCGTTGGGATTGCGCTCGATGACGTCGGCGAATCGGCGCAAGCGCGAGACTGTGCGCTGATGCCAATCGGTTATCTCGCGTCGCTCGCGCTGTTTCTGGGGACCTACTACGTGGTGCACGCTGAACTGTTCGGCACCAAGATCCTGTAGCTTCCTATTGGACGTGGACCATCAGCCGCATTTTCGGATGAATTGCGCAAAGCACCTCAAAATCACCCGCCGCGGGAAAGGCGATATCGGTCCTGCTACCTGGCTGCTGGTCGCCGGAGTCGAACGAGAGTTTTGGTGAATCGATATAGACGTGATGCAACAGGTCTGCGTCGTCATTCACAACCTGCAACATTTCGCCGCGCTTGATGCTGATTTCTCCCGGGTGGAATTTGCGACCCTTTTGCGAAATCGTATATTGCGGCAAAGCCAGTCCCACCAGCGTGCCCAATCCGATCAGAAAGGCTGCGCCTGCCAGAACGATAAAGAGGCGGTGAGAATACCTCATCGCTTCGTCTAGGGTCATCGACTGCCTTTTGTACGCCCGAGCGCCATCGAACGGTCCGGCGGGCGAACAGATCACGTTTCTTGAAAGTGCGTCGTCCCAGTTAAGGGGCCGTTAACGGGTTCATAAGTTTGCGTTAAGGAACCCGGGAAGATTGACGCGTTTGCTGCAGCGCCTTTAACGCCGTCCGATATACGCCCTGAGCCCGTAATCAGGGCTATCCATGCGGCACGGGCGAATAGCGTTACTCCAGTCAGTACTGGCGTCTACCTGGCGCGACACGGTCGCGAGGGCGGCATCGCTCTGTATGACCATTCGTGGTCGTATCCTCGTTGCGTTCTTGTTCATGAGCGTGATCACCGCGGGGTTAGGTATCTACGCGACCTTCGGCATAAGACACGCGGGTGTCCTGGTCGACAAAACGTTCGACGAATCGCTGATGTCGATCAATTACGCGCGCGCGGCGGCAGCCGATTTCGCCGCAATGCGCGCGGCATTCACGCGGCAGTGGATCGCTGCTGACCCGCAGATGCGCGCGGCGCTCAACAATCAGATCGAAAAGCTCAGTGCCTCGCTTGCCGAGGACCTTCAGATCGCCGCCGGGCGTTCCCAATCGGTTCGCGCTGCACGTGCTGCCGAAAACGTAAAAAGTGCGGTCGAAGCCTGGAAAAAGGTCTGTGAACGACTCGTCAATGGCGCCACAGCCGAGCTGAACTGGGAAACGCTCGACCAATATGCTTTCAAGGTCGACGAACAAATCGATCTGCTGGTGAACTACACGGCCGGCGACGGCTTCCTTTACCGGCAAAACGCGCGCGCCACCGTAGTGCGCGACATGCAATTCAATATCGCTGGAACTGCATTGGCTCTCGCTTTGTCCGGCGTTGTCGCTTGGGCGCTCGCTCGCCGAATCGTAGGGCCTGTTGCGGTAGCCTCCACTGTCGCCGAGCGGATCGCCGCCGGCAAACTCGACGTCGCCGTGCCGCATGGCAGCGCGGATGAGCTCGGCGCGCTGCTCGCCGCGATGGGAGTGATGCGCGACAACATCAAAGCCATGATGGACCGCGAGGTGGCGCAGCGCCGCAGCGCCCAGGCAAGGCTCGCCGATGCGTTGGAATGCTCGCAGGATGGCGTCGTCGTCGTGGATGCCAATGACGTCATAGTACTGGCAAACGCCCAGGCGGCAGAGTTCCTTGGCATCTCGGCTGGGCTGCTCAAGCCGGGCACGCCACTCGTCGAGCTGACACCGGCCCTGCAGGGCGCCGCCGATGCCTCCCACATGCTTATGCGGCGCGACAAAACTCTTCACGCTACCAGCGAGACACTCATGGCCGACGGCCGCTGGCTACGGTTGAGCCGCAGCCCCACCAGCGACGGCGGCTTCATCGTGCTATGCGGCGACGTTAGTCGGCTTAAGAAACAGGAATGGTCACTCCGGCAATCAAACCTGTTGCTCGACGCCGCATTGGAAAACATGTCCCAAGGCCTTTGCCTATACGACGCGCAGAACAGGCTTGAAGTTTTCAATCGGCGCTTCCTGGAAATACTCAAGCTTCCGCCCGATCAAATTAAGGCGGGCATAAATTACAAGGAAGTTCTGGCTTCGAGCATCGCCGTGAACAACCATCCCGGCAAAACTGTCGAGCAACTCTTGGCTGAGCAGGCCGAATTTCTCAGAGACCGGATAGCGAAGCCTCATCTTTATGAGCTCAACAACGGCCGGGTCGTTTCATGTCTGTACTGTCCGACTGCGGACGGGCGTTGGGTCGCCACCTATGAGGATGTCACGGAGCGCCGGCAGGCCGAAGCCAAGATCATGCACATGGCCCGGCACGATGCACTGACCAATTTGCCTAATCGCGTTCTGTTCCAGGACAAAATGGAGAAAGCGCTCGGCCGCGGTGATCGGATTGCGGTTATGTTCCTCGACCTCGATCGCTTCAAAAGCGTCAACGATTCGCTGGGACACTCGGTGGGTGATGCGCTGCTTTGTGCGGTAACGGAACGGCTACAGCGCGTCGTATCGGCGAGCGATACGATGGCGCGGCTAGGCGGCGACGAATTCGCGATCGTGCAACGAAATGCAACTCCGGAGAGCGCGAGCGAGCTTGCCGGCAAGGTCATTGCCGAGCTGGTCGAACCGTTCGAGGTGCAAGGTCATCAGCTGATCATCGGAACCAGTATCGGCATCGCAATGGCGCCCGCCGACGGCAAAGAACCCGATCAGCTCCTGCGCAACGCCGATATGGCGCTTTACCGCGCCAAATCCGATGGGCGTGGCGCTTACCACTTTTTCCAGGCCGAGATGGATGCACAGATGCAGGAGCGTCGAACGCTCGAGCTCGACCTGCGCAAGGCGCTCCAGGCCGACCAGTTTGAGCTCCATTACCAGCCGCTCATCGACCTTGGACGCGGAGAGGTCTGCGGATTTGAGGCGCTGCTCCGCTGGAATCATCCAGACCGCGGCCTAGTCCCGCCCGATGAGTTCATTCCAGTGGCCGAGGAGATCGGGCTGATTGTGCCGCTCGGCGATTGGGTTCTCAAACAGGCTTGCCGTGATGCCGTTAATTGGCCGGCCAAGCTCACCATCGCGGTCAATCTTTCGGCCGTGCAATTTCGCAATCCGATGCTGGCGCTGTCGGTCGTTTCCGCGCTTGGTCAATCCGGGCTTGCCGCCTCGCGGCTCGAATTGGAGATCACGGAAAGCGTTTTACTGCAGGCGGACCGGGCCGTGCTCGATGCATTGCATCAATTCCGTGATCTTGGGGTACGCATCTGCATGGACGATTTTGGTACCGGTTACTCGTCGTTGAGCTATTTGCGGAGTTTCCCGTTCGACAAAATTAAAATTGACCGCTCGTTCATTCGTGAACTCGGCAGAGACAACGATTGCATGGCCATTATCCGTGCCGTGATGCGGCTCGGGTCGAGCCTCGGCATGATCACAACGGCGGAAGGGGTCGAAACTGAAGAGCAGCTGGACCTCCTGCGCGCCGAAGGATGCATGCAAGTCCAGGGATTCCTCTTCAGTAAGGCAGTGCCGGCAGCGGATATCCCAATCCTGCTTCGGCGCTTGCGCCCGCGCATTCGGGCAGCCTAGTCAAGCCCGCCTGCACTTATCGGCGGGCCGCACAGCGCCCGGCCGGTCGGTCCGCCGGTTGTTCCGTCGCCGACCCGCCCTATATTTCCCGCATAGCAAAGTTCCTCTCTGGAAATATCGGGCGCATAAGGGCAAACTGGCCCTTGGAGGCTCCGTATGGCGCTGCGCGACGTCACACTGGACGATAAATACGATCTCACCCAGCGCCACGTTTTCGTGACTGGTTTTCAAGCTCTGGTGCGGCTCTGCCTGATGCAGAAGGAGCTCGACCGGCGCAACGGCCTCAACACCGCCGGTTTTGTGACCGGCTACCGCGGTTCGCCCCTTGGCAACCTCGACAGCCAATTTCTTCGCGCCCAGCGCTTTCTCGAGAAAAGCGATATTCGGTTTCAAGGCGGGCTCAACGAGGACCTGGCGGCAACCGCAGTGTGGGGCTCTCAGCAGGCGGAGCTGCGCGGCGAAGGCAAGTACGATGGCGTTTTCGCCATGTGGTACGGCAAGGGCCCCGGGGTGGACCGCACTGGTGACGTTTTCCGCCACGCCAATTTAGCCGGCTCGGCGAAATACGGCGGCGTGTTAGCCCTGATGGGCGACGATCATACCGCGGAATCGTCTACCACCGCCCACCAGTCCGAATATCACTTTATCGACGTGATGATCCCCGTCCTCAATCCTGCGGGGGTCCAGGAAGTGCTCGATTACGGTCTCTATGGCTGGGCGATGTCGCGGTACACCGGCGCCTGGACGGCGCTGAAGACCATGCACGAGACGATCGAATCGACCGCCGCCATCGATGCCAGTCTCGAACGCATCAACATCGTCATTCCCGACGATTTGCGGTTGCCCGAAGGCGGCTTCAATATCCGCTTGCACGATCAGATTCTGGCCCAAGAAGCGCGGCTGCACGATTACAAGCGCGATGCGATGCTCGCCTTTGTGCGCGCCAATAAACTCAACCGCACCATCACCTCTGGCGGCCGTAACCCAAAAATCGGCATTATCACCACCGGCAAGAGCTATCTCGATGTTCGGCAAGCTTTTGACGAACTCGGGATCGACGAACTCAAATGCAACGAGCTTGGGATCCGAGTTTACAAAGTCGCCTGCGTCTGGCCGCTCAGTCAGCGCGAGTTGAAGGAGTTTGCCGATGGTCTCGATCTCATCATTGTGGTCGAGGAAAAGCGTTCACTGATCGAGGTGCAGGTCCGCGAGGAGCTCTACGGTACCGCGAACCAGCCGGTCTGCATCGGCAAAAGGGACGAGGCCGGTAACTGGCTATTTCCGGTAAAGGGCGCGCTCGATCCGAACGAGGTCGCGATCTGCATTGGCGAGCGGCTCCTCAAATACGGTCATAATGACGAAATCAGCGCGCGCCTGGCGCGGCTCAAGGAATTTCAGCGCATTGCCGCCGAAACCGCGGACGTGGCGCAGCGCATCCCTTATTTCTGCTCAGGTTGTCCCCACAACAGTTCGACTGTGGTGCCTGAGGGGATGCGCGCTTATGCCGGTATCGGCTGCCATTACATGGCGCAATGGATGGACCGCTCGACCTTGGGCTACACGCAAATGGGCGGAGAGGGCGCAAACTGGATCGGCGAAGCGCCATTCTCGAACCGTCCGCACGTTTTTCAAAATCTCGGCGACGGCACTTACAATCATTCCGGTTATTTAGCGATCCGAGCCGCGGTCGCTTCGAACACCAACATCACTTACAAGATCCTTTTCAATGATGCCGTTGCGATGACCGGCGGTCAGCCCAATGATGGCGGCCTCACAGTGCCGCAAGTGGCGCGGCAGGTCGCGGCCGAAGGCGCCAAGCGCGTTGTGGTGGTGACCGATGAACCGCACAAATACCCGCGCGACACCGAATGGCCGGCCGGCCTCACAATTCATCATCGCGATGAGCTCAACGCCGTGCAGAAAGAGCTTGCCGGGATTCCGGACGTCACTGTGCTGCATTATCGATCAGTCGAGCTGCAACAAGGATTTCTCTTGCGTAAAAGGGTTCTGTCCTTCGTTTGTTACGGTCCACGGGGCCAAGCTGAAAAAGGGAATCGGAGTCGCTGCTGACCAAGATGTTGCGCAACTACCGGAGCCAAAGCTGCCGGCAATCGAGCAGACCTACAACATCATCGTCACCGGCGTCGGCGGCACCGGGATCGTAACGGTCGGTGGAATCTTGGGCATGGCAGCCCATCTCGAGGGCAGGGGAGTGGGTGTCCTCGATATGGCGGGTCTCGCGCAGAAGGGCGGCGCTGTATACAGCCATATTCGGTTTGCCAATAAGCCAGGGGACATCCATGCGGTCCGCGTCGCCGCCGGCCGTGCCGATCTCGTGCTTGGCGGCGACATTGTTGTTGCCGGGACCCGCAAGGTGCTTGCGGCCGTGACGCACGGCGCCACGCAAATGGTTGTCAATACCAACGAGTTTCTGCCGGGTGAATTCACCCGCAATGCAGATTTCTTCCTGCCAAGCGAGCGGCTCAAGCGCACCATCGTCGCAGACGCCGGTCGCGACAACGCGCACTTCATCGATGCCACGCGATTGGCAACCGCGTTGTTCGGCCAGTCGATCGGCGCCAACATGTTCCTCGTTGGCTACGCTTATCAGCTCGGCGCTATTCCGGTGTCGGCCACCGCCATCGAACGCGCGATAGAGCTGAACGGCGAGGCCGTCGCCATGAACCGTGCAGCTTTTCACTGGGGCCGCCGTGCCGTTATGGATCGAGCCGCGGTTGAGGCTCTGGCGCAGCCGGCAAACACAAAACGCGACGCCGAGCATCTATCCGAGTCGTTCGACGAGATGGTGGAGCGGCGTGCGAAATTTCTCACGAACTATCAGAATGCTGCCTATGCTCGGCAATATCGGGTCCTGGTCGATAGGGCCAAAGCGGCTGAGGCCACGCGCGCTCCCGGCAAATGCGGATTCGCCGATGCGGTTGCCCGGTATCTATTCAAGCTGATGGCCTACAAAGACGAGTACGAAGTCGCGCGGCTTTACACCGACGGCTCATTCGAAAAACAGGTCAAATCCGAGTTCGCCGGCGATAATTTGCGGTTCGAATTCCATCTTTCGCCGCCCCTGCTGGCGCGCCGCGACAAGACCACCGGTCTGCCGCGCAAAATGAGCTTCGGGCCATGGTTGCTTCCGGCTTTTCGGTTGCTGGCGAAGATGAAATTCTTGCGCGGCACGGCGCTCGATCCGTTCGGTTACTCGGTCGAGCGTCGCACCGAGCGGAAATTAATCGAAGACTACGAGGCCATGCTCGCAGAGATGTTCGCCAACTTGACGCCGGAGAACCACCATCTTGCCGTCGGTCTCGCCGCTATCCCGGAAAAGATCCGCGGCTTCGGCCATGTCAAGCAGCGGCACCTGGTGACGGCTAAGGCCGAGGAGGCCGCTTTACTCGAGCAATTCCGCGCCGGCGCACCTGTGCTGCTGAAAGCGGCGGAATAATCCCAAAGACTGCAAAAGCTTGCCGCTGTCATCGCCGCGATAGCCGAAAATGCTACTTAATTGGAAGTCACCGCGCCGGCGCAGTTTCTGCGTGCATGCAAGTCGGCGGCGCATCGGTTATGCTGTCGGCCATGAATAAGGCACCGCCCATCCACACTGACGGCGCGCTCGCCCGGGAAGAGGCGCCCCCCGTCGAGGCTGGCGACAAGGAGGTTTCGCCGGACGGCGGCGCCGCTGCGGCTGCAGATACTGCGTCCACAGTCAGCCGCTCGCCTGCCAGCGACTCGACGACCGGCGACACTGCAATTCGGCCATCGGTCACCGGCATCGGCGTTCTCATCGTTAATCTCGGCACGCCGGATGCCCCAACTCCGGCCGCGGTGCGGCGTTACTTGAAGGAATTTCTGACCGATCCGCGCGTCATCGAAAAGGATTCAATTTTCTGGAAGCTATTGCTCAATACTTTTATCCTGTCGCTGCGCTCGCGACGCAGAGCGCGCGATTACGAAAGAATATGGAATCGCGAGAAGGACGAATCGCCGTTCAAGACGATTACCCGTTCCCAGGCGGAAAAACTCAGCGAGATTCTTGAGCCGCTCGGCAAGCATGTCATCGTCGATTGGGCGATGCGTTACGGCAACCCGTCAATTGCATCGCGGCTCGAAGTGCTCGTCACCTGGGGGTGCGAACGCATCCTGATCATGCCCCTCTATCCGCAATATTCTGCTGCGACCACGGCCACGGTATGCGACGAGGTGTTTCGCTTCATGCTGCAGCAGCGTCGGCAGCCCGCGTTGCGGGTTTTGCCCGCCTACTACGAAGATCCCTATTACATCGAAGTGCTGGCATCGTCGCTGCAAGCGGAGCTTAAATCATTGCCGTTTACGCCTGACGTGATCCTGGCTTCCTATCACGGCATACCCAAAGAGGCAGTCGCCAAAGGCGATCCCTATCAGAGCCAATGCGTGCGAACGACCGATCTCTTGCGCGCGCAGCTCGCTCTCGACGAAAAGCAATTAATGATGTCGTTCCAGTCCCGCTTCGGTCGCGCGCAGTGGCTTGAACCTTACACCATCAATACGGTGAGGATGCTCGCGCGCAAAGGCGTGAAAAACCTTGTCGTGATAACGCCGGGATTTTCCTCAGACTGTCTCGAAACGCTGGAGGAAATCGGAGTTGAGAATGCCCGCATGTTCATGCGTCACGGCGGTCAAAATTTTGCGGCGATTCCTTGCCTCAACGATAGCGAGGCCGGCATGCTGATGCTGTGGCAGCTTGCCATGCGAGAGCTCAAGGGTTGGGTCTGACCGATGCAAGACGGTTCGCTCGTCTCATGGACTTGGTTTTCGCTTGCGCTTGTGCTGTTTGCGATCGAAGTGTTGCGGCCGGGCCGTTTCGCGCTGTGGCTTGGCTTCGCCGCCATCCTTGTCGGCATCGTCGCTTCGGTAGCGCGCTGGCCATGGCCGGCGGAGATGTTGGCGCTTGCGACCTTCGCTGTGCTGTTGGTTCCGGCTTGGCGGCGCTATGAAGGCAAAGCTTGAGCCCGACTGCAGCCCTGAACGTGCCTTCGAGATCCTGATTACCCACCGATTGTTAGAAATGTCAGCCCGCGAGCAGAGCTTGAGCGAATATGCGCGTTGGGAAGCGCGCTTTGCCCCACCCGAATACGCGTTTGGCAAAGAGGCCAACTATTTTCTGAAATCCTGCAAGACGCTGCTTCCGCGATCCGGGCGCGCGCTGGCGATTGCGGATGGCGAAGGTCGCAACGGCATTTGGCTCGCACAACAGGGTCTCGACGTTCTGTCGCTTGATTTCTCTCCGGCGGCGCAAAGAAAGGCGCGTGCTTTGGCAGCCGAGCGCCAGGTTGAGATCGAATTCGTTCAGGTCGATGTACACGCATGGGACTATCCGGAGTCGGCGTTCGACGTTGTGGTCGAAATTTTCGCGCAGTTCAGTTCACCTTCCGAACGGGCGGAAAAATGGGCGGGCATGCGGCGGACGCTCAAATCCGGCGGGCTTCTGATTGTCCAGGGCTACACGCCAAAACAATTGGAATACGGCACCGGCGGTCCAAAACAACAGGAAAATCTTTACACGCGGGCGATGCTGGAGCGGGAATTTGGTGGCTTTGGCGATTTACAGATCGTCGAGGAAAAGCGCGAAATTCACGAAGGGACATCACACGCGGGTTTGTCCGTCGTGATCGGCCTGACTGGCAGGAAGCCCTAAAAGCTAATCGTCGACTTCACCGAGTATCTTTTTGATCTCGGCGCGGAACTCGGGCGCGATGTCGGAGCGCGCAAGAGCATATGACACATTTGCGGCGAGAAAGCCGATCTTCGAACCGCAGTCGAAGCTACGGCCGTCGAACTGAAACCCGTAGAACGGTTGTGTGCGCGCCAATTGGATCATTGCGTCCGTGAGCTGAATTTCGCCGCCGGTGCCGCGTTCCTGTCTGCCGAGGATCTCAAGAAGGTCCGGCTGCAAGATGTAGCGTCCGGTCAGGATAAGGTTCGAAGGCGCGCGGTCCTTCGTTGGCTTCTCCACCATATTGGTGATGGAGAACATTTTGCCTCGCCGCTCACCGATTCCGACCACACCGTATTGATCGACGCGCTCGTGCGGGACTTCCTCCACGGCCACAATGTTTGCGTTCGCCGGTAGGTCGCGCGCCGCATCGATCATTTGGGCGAGGCAGCCTCGCTGGTGTTGGACCAGAACGTCTGGCAACAGCAGCGCGAACGGTTCGCGGCCGAGCAATTCGCGCGCGCACCAGACCGCGTGCCCGAGCCCAAGCGGCTCCTGCTGCCGCGTGAAACTGGCCGAGCCGGGCACCGGCAAGTCCTGATTGAGATAATCGAGGATCTTGTGTTTTTGCCGTTCGAGTAGGGTCATCTCAAGCTCGAACTGCCGGTCAAAGTGGTCTTCGATGACCCCTTTGTTGCGGCCGGTCACAAAAATGAAGTGTTCGATTCCGGCCTGGCGGGCCTCGTCAACGACATGCTGAATAAGCGGCCGATCGACGACCGGCAGCATCTCTTTCGGCATAGCCTTAGTGGCCGGCAAGAACCTGGTGCCGAGGCCGGCTACGGGGAAGACGGCTTTGCGGACCGGGTTCATGCAATAAAGATGTGCATCGGAATTAATGGATATTGGGAAGAATACACTTTCTCGTTCAAATTATTGTCCAACCCGGCCTCTAAAGATCGATTCAATGGGAACAACTGGAACCCGACTCGTCATGCCTGCCGGTCCCAAACTGATCGCTCACCGGGATGCCCGTTGTGGCAAATCGTCCAGCCGGCAGCAAGGAAAACTCACCGGTAGTGATTCGACGCATATTGGCAGGGCGCCGTTTTGGCAGGGCGCGGTTGCGGCCCGAACGCGAGGTTTTTGCCTCATGACTATCCCAAAACGCATCTTTTCTGGGGTCATCGCAGCCATCCTCGCTTTCGGCGCTGCAGATTTAGCCTGGGCGCAACAGGACAACAATTGGCTGACAGGCCTGTTTCAACAGCCCTCTGCCAGCGCTGTTCCAGGCTCCTTCAACTCGAGCGCCACAACCGGCTGGAGCGGGCAATCCGGGGCGTCGGGAAATCCGCTCATGGCGGCCGATGCGATCCGCGCTGCGGCCGCGGATTTCGGTAATTGCCTCGAACGTTTGTGGCCGGAGGCGGCGCGGCGCGGCATTTCGCGCGCGAGTTTCGAACAGATCACCGCCGGTCTGGCGCCCGACCTAAGCATCATGGATAAACTTGACGCTCAGCCGGAATTCACGAAGTCGACTTGGGACTATCTTGACGCGTTGGTCAGTGATGAGCGGATCGCGCGCGGCCGCGAACTGCTTGTGCAACACGCCGCAACGTTCGCCGCCGTCGCGCGCACCTATGGCGTTGAACCCGCTGTCCTCGCGGCGATCTGGGGTGTCGAATCGAACTACGGAACGCTCGGCGGCGATCGCCCGGTCATCCGCTCCACCGCGACGCTCGCCTGCATCGGCCGCCGCCAAGATTATTTCCGTGAGGAATTTCTATCGACGTTGGAAATCCTGCAGCGCGGCGACGTGCCAGCCGATCACCTGGTTGGCTCGTGGGCTGGCGCCTTTGGGCCGACCCAGTTCATGCCGACGTCGTTCAAGCGCTATGCGGTCGATTTCGACGGTGACGGGCGGCGTGATGTAGTCGGTTCGGTACCGGACGTGATTGCCTCCACGGCGAACAATCTGAAAATGGACGGCTGGATCGCCGGGCAGCCTTGGGGTTACGAGGTCGTTCTGCCGGCTGGTTTCGATTATCTCTTGGCCGATCGGTCGCGCCAGATGACGTTGCGGCAATGGGAGAGTCTGGGCGTGCGCCGTGCCGGCGGCGGTTCGTTTCGCGAGCTCGACGCACGCGCCTATTTGCTCCTGCCCGCGGGGGCACGCGGACCGGCATTTCTCATGCTGCAAAATTTCCGCGTGATCATGAAATACAATCCGGCAGAAGCCTACGCGCTCGCGATCGGTCATCTTGCCGATCGGCTGCGTGGCGGCGGTCCCTTGGTGCAGACCTGGCCGCGTGACCAGCGCGTTCTCACGCTCGATGAGCGTTATGAGATGCAGGAGCGCTTATCCCGCCTCGGGTTCGATCCTGGCGAACCTGATGGCATGCTTGGGCCCCGGACCCGGCTTGCGATCCGCAGCTTCCAAGCTTTCATCGGCGAAATACCGGATGGCTTTGCGTCGAGCGGGCTGCTCGATCGCTTGCGCCAGCCTTGAAGGTCCGGAACTCTCGCCAAACCGACACGTTTGAACTTAGACTTACGGGCGAGATTTTTTTGCGGCGGTGGCGTAGAATACAACCCGTGAAAAAAACACCTCTTTGACAGGCCGCTGATGTCACTCGGCAGAACAAGCCGGCAGGCGAGACGGCGCATTTTTTTGATCGCGCTCACGGTTTTAGCCGCAGGCGTGGCAGCGGCGGAGCCTGCTCTTGCGCAGTATTACTGGGGAGGCGGCAGGTATTACGGCGGCAACCGCTATTATCCTCCCGCCCCGCCGCGCGACTTCTTTTTTCCGTTCTCCGGCTTCATGCGTCCGCCGCCAGTTGCCGATTCAACCAAGGCGCCATCATCGCGCAAATTGGAAACGCCGCCGACCAGCACAGTCGTGGTCGTCGGCGATTCGATGGCCGATTGGCTCGGCTATGGACTGGACGAGATCTATGCCGATCAGCCGGACATCGGGATCGAGCGCAAGATCCGCCCGCCCGCGGGTCTGATCCGTTACGACTCAAAGAACGAAGCGCTGGATTGGCCGCAGGCGATCAAAGAAGCGCTGGCCAACGGGAAGCCCAATGCAATCGTCGTTATGCTAGGCCTTAACGACCGCTTGCCCCTACGCGATAAAGCTCCGCCGCAGCCAAGCGCCAAACGCACCGGCGATGCGGGCCCGGGCCAGGGAATAAATCAGGGAGCAAATCAGCCGGCCAATCCGCCGGGCCAGGCTTCGCAAGATAAAATCGCCGCGCCGGCAGACACCGAAGCGCCGCCGCAGGCTGCCGCCCAAAACGAAACGTCGCGTCCCGCGCCGGGTGGCTCATACGACTTCCATACCGATCAATGGGCAACACTCTATGCCAAGCGCATCGACGAGATGATCGCAGCGCTCAAGAGTAAAGGCGTTCCGGTAATCTGGGTCGGGCTTCCGGCGATCCGCGGCACGAAATCAACCAGCGATATGAGCTACCTCGATGAGCTGTATCGCGGGCGTGCCGAAAAGGCGGGTATCGCCTACGTCGATATCTGGGACGGTTTTGTCGATGACCAAGGCCGCTATGCAGTGCAGGGGCCGGACTTTGAAGGGCAAATCCGCCGGCTGCGCACCGCCGATGGGGTGCATTTCACCAAGGCCGGCGCGGTAAAGCTGGCAAGTTATGTCGACCGCGAACTGCGCCGGCTGATGTCGACCCGTGCCGTCCCGGTGGCGCTGCCAGCGCCCGAGAATGCACCGAAATCGGGCGCTGGCGGGCGGCCGGATGTCGGACCGGTATTGCCACTTTCGGCGAGCGGCGGAGACGGTGGCGATCTCGTAAACCGGAGAGGCGAAGAAGCCCGCCGCCGAGGCCGGGAAGGACGCGAAGAGTAAATCCGGCAAAGACTCCGCACCGACGCGGCCGTCACGGCCGGCCAATGCCAACCTCGATGGCGCGCCGGTGCCGCCAGCGCCAATCGGTTCGCGATGAACAGACGATAAGCGGCTGGTTCGGCGCGGCTCAACCAGCGGCAGCACCGCTCGTTCATCTCGGCAATAGGCTCGATCCCATCAGGTATTTGTCGACGGCATGCGCCGCTTGGCGGCCTTCGCGAATTGCCCAAACGACCAATGATTGGCCCCGCCGCATGTCCCCCGCGGCAAATACTTTATCGATGGAGGTCCGGTAATTGTCGGTCGAGGCGCTGACATTGCCACGCTGATCGAGCGCCAGTTTGAGCCCCTTGATCATTCCCTCGTGCAACGGATGCACGAAGCCCATCGCCAGAAGCACGAGGTCGGCGGCAACATCGAATTCGCTGCCGGGCATTGGCTTCATCTTGCCGTCGACGCGAACGCAGTGCAGCTTTTTCACGTCGCCGTTCTCGCCAGTGAATTTCGTCGTCATCACGGCGAAGTCGCGCTCCACGCCTTCCTCATGGCTCGACGATGTGCGCAATTTGAGCGGCCAATCCGGCCAAGTGAGCATCTTGTTCTCATGCAGCGGCGGTTGCGGCATGATTTCGAAATTAGTCACCGAAAGCGCGCCTTGACGAAAGGCGGTGCCGATACAGTCGGACCCGGTATCGCCGCCGCCAATGACGACCACGTGTTTGCCAGTCGCTAGGATGGGCTCTGCCTCGATCGGCGTTTCACCACTGACTCGCCGGTTCTGTTGCGGCAGATAATCCATGGCAAAATGAATGCCTTTGAGCTCGCGTCCTGGCACCGGCAGGTCACGCGGTTTTTCAGCGCCGCCCGTCAGCACGACCGCGTCATGCTGCTCAAGCAGCCGCTGCGCATCGATATTAACGCCGACATGTGCTCCATAGTGGAACACAACGCCTTCCGCCTCCATTTGTACCACCCGGCGGTCGACGTGGTGCTTCTCCATCTTGAAATCGGGAATGCCATAACGGAGTAGCCCGCCCGCTTTGGCCCAACGCTCATAGACGTGAACTTCGTGCCCGGCGCGTGCAAGTTGCTGCGCGCAGGCAAGGCCGGCCGGCCCGGAGCCCACGATGGCTACGCTTTTGCCGGTCCGCTCGACGGGCGGCTCGGGCTTAAGCCCTTGAGCAATTGCGCGATCGGCTATTGCACATTCAATCGATTTGATCGTGACCGGATTTTCGTCGATGTTGAGGGTGCACGATGCTTCGCACGGCGCCGGACAGATGCGGCCCGTCACTTCCGGAAAATTATTGGTCGAGTGCAGATTGCGCGCGGCTTCTTCCCAGTTACCCACATAGACAAGGTCATTCCAATCGGGGATCTGATTGTTGACCGGGCAGCCCGGGGCGCTCGCCGCCAGCGAACCCGTGCCCTGGCAATACGGCACGCCGCAGTTCATGCAGCGCGCCGCCTGAATGACACATTCCTTCTCCGGCAGTGGCGAAATGAATTCGCGCCAGTGCCGAATGCGTTCGGCGACCGGTTGATAATCACGATCCTCGCGGGGGTATTCGAGAAAGCCGGTGATCTTGCCCAAAGGCGCTCTCTATTGTTCGCAGCTTTATCGGCGTTCTTTGTGCAAGTTACTCCGCGGCGATGGCTGCGGCCTTTAGCTCATTGAGCGCGCGGCGATATTCGACCGGCATGATTTTGCGGAATTTCGGATACCATGTCTTCCAATTATTCAATATTTTGGCCGCAATTGCGGACCCCGTAAAGCGGGCGTGCCGTGTAATCAAATGATGCAGCCGATGGCCATCGAAGCTGCTCAAATCTGACATGATGTCGACGAGTCCGTGCGCTTCAAGATCGCGCGCGTGGTGGAAGATTTTGGCGTTAATGTCCTCCTCTTCCGGCATTGGCTCCAGATCGACCATGGCCAAATTGCACCGACTGCTGAAGCTGCCATCGTCGTCCAGCACATAGGCGACGCCGCCCGACATGCCGGCGGCAAAATTGCGCCCAGTCGGACCGAGCACCACCACGACGCCGCCGGTCATGTATTCGCAGCAATGATCGCCGGCTCCTTCGACGACGGCGATCGCTCCGGAATTGCGCACCGCGAAGCGCTCGCCGGCCACGCCGCGGAAGTAACACTCGCCGGCGATGGCGCCATACAACACGGTATTTCCGACGATGATCGATTGCTCCGGAACGATGCCCGCGTCGGCGGGTGGCTGCACGACAATGCGTCCGCCGGAGAGTCCCTTGCCGAGATAATCGTTGGCGTCGCCCTCGAGCTCGAAGGTGACGCCGCGCGCCAGGAACGCGCCAAAACTCTGCCCAGCCGTACCGGTAAACCGCGCCACAATGGTGTCCGGAGGCAGGCCGTCATGGCCATAGCGCTTGGCGACTGTCCCCGACAGCATGGCGCCGACCGTACGATCGGTATTCTTGATCGGGAACGACATCCGAACCGGATCGCCGCGCTCGATCGCCGGTTGCGACTGCGCGATCAGCTTGCGATCGAGCACGTCGCGAATCTTGTGGTCCTGCCGCTCGCAATTGAAAGTGGCCACTTCTGCAGGGACGTCCGGCTTCATGAACAATTTCGAAAAATCGAGTCCACTCGCCTTGCCTTGGGCGATCAGCTTGCGGCGATCGAACATTTGCATCTGTCCGATCATCTCGTTGAAAGTGCGATAGCCCATCTCGGCCATGAGTTCGCGGACTTCCTCAGCAACAAAGAAGAAATAATTGATGATATGTTCGGGTTGGCCCCGGAAACGCTTGCGCAGCACCGGATCCTGAGTGGCCACGCCGACCGGGCAGGTGTTGAGATGGCATTTACGCATCATGATGCAGCCCGCTGCGATCAGCGGCGCCGTGGAGAAGCCGAATTCGTCGGCGCCAAGGAGCGCGCCAACCACGACATCGCGGCCGGTGCGGATGCCGCCGTCGACCTGCACGGCGATGCGGCCGCGCAACCGGTTCGCGACCAGGGTCTGATGCGTTTC
>WNGR01002307.1_pt1 | contig 21048 bp, 20 predicted proteins | sample 5407581 | NCBI WGS metagenome assembly WNGR01 (sample SAMN13153383, study PRJNA577476) | soil metagenome | isolation source: 80 cm soil or saprolite under Garry oak tree replicate 2 | place: USA:California | collected 2016-06-15
CCTGGCCCGGGAATGTCCGGGAGCTAGCGAATGTGATGGAGTATGCGGTGGCAGTTGCGAAGATTGAGACCATCTTGCCCGAAGACCTTCCCGAGGAGATAAGGTGTTCGACGCCTGCGCCTCGCCCATTGGCGGCAGAACGTAAGACTGTAGTCCCGCCGGAATCTGACCGTGACGAGCCCCGGTCCGCTGAAGCCGAGCGCCTTGTCGCGGCGTTGGAGGCTCATCATTGGAGCCGATCGCATGCCGCCGTGGCCTTGGGACTGAGCCGATCAACCCTTTGGCGCAAGATGCGCGAATTACGTCTCACCGAGCGCGCTCAAGGCTGACACGTTGCGTTTCAAGCTGGAACGTTTCGTTGCAACACGGTGTGTCGCGCGACATCTCAGCTTTCCCATAACTCCCTCATTCCATGGAGCCTTCAATTTGGAGTGAAACGTGCTTTCTACCTTTTCAAGATCGCAAAAAGTGTTGCTACGCCTGGACAACGGGCCACGGCTCGCGAGCGGTCTTCGAAGAGGGGATTATGGAAATCGCGAAGGGTCTATTTGGTCGGATGTTCGTAAAGAGTTTGCTACTTGCCGGATTGACCATGTTCTGGTCGTCATCGCTTCATGCTACTGATGGCCATTTCCTGCATGGTGCGGGGCCGGTGAACGAGGCAATGGGCGGCGCCGATACCGGAGTTTGTCTGGATGCGACTGGCTCCATCGCCTGGAATCCGGCATGCACCGTGCGATTCATGGGCAATCGCTTCGAGTTCCACGGCACAGGCTTCGCCGCGTGGAGAGACCTTTCAAGCACTGTCAATGCCAATGCGTTCGGCCCCGGCGTCCCGGGAGCAACTCTGCAAGGAACGACCACGAGTCACCGGGACGCCTCCTTCATGCCCGGCCTGGCCTTCATCTACCATCCACAGGGTGGCCGGAACGCCTATCACTTCGCCATGCTCTCGGTGAGCGGCTTTGGTGTGGACTACGACCAGAACACGAACTTCTCCAACCCTATTCTGACCGCTCAACCGCCGAATGGATTCGGCTTTGGGAGAATCCGCTCAAACTATGCGCTGCTTGAGCTCCCCATCGGAGTATCGAGAGTGCTCTCGAAGAGGCTCTCGGCGGGAGTATCCGCAGTGCCGGCGTTTTCCATGTTGCAGGTGATCCCGGCGCCGTTTGCCGCCCCGGTAACCGCCGGAAGCACAATGCCGTATTACATGTCGGCCGGCAACAACGCACCCGCTTTCGGAATGGGCGCCGCCGTCGGACTGCACTACGTGTTCAACAAGGCTGTCAGCGTAGGCCTGGGTTACCACACTCCTGTCTGGTTTCAGGAGTTCAATTGGAATCGCAAGGATCTGGCCGGAGTGTCGCATACGCTGAAGTTCCAAATGAATCTGCCGCAGTTGCTCAGTATGGGCGTCGGCATTTCAGCATCGAGGAAGACGCACGTCGGCATCGATGCGCGTTGGTTCAACTATGCCAACACTGCCGGATTCGCGAAATCGGGATTCAACCCGGACGGTTCGGTCGCCGGTTTCGGGTGGCAGAACATCTGGGCAGTGGGCGGCGGAGTGGAACAACAGGTGAGTTCCCGCATCAAAGCGATCGCTGGATACAACTACTCACAAGACCCGATACCTTCCAAGTATGCGTTTCTTAATACACCGGCCCCTGCCATCGTCCAGCAGCACGTCTCCTGCGGAATCGTCGAGACGCTGCGTTCCGGCTGGGAAGTGAACGCGACGTATTATCACGCATTCCGCAATTCGCTCACCGGTCCATGGCTCTCGCCGCAGGGAGCGGTTCCCGGCACCTCGGTCAGCAGCCGGATGTCGGAAAATTCGCTCACGATCGGGTTTTCTCGAAGCTTTGAGGGCCGGCCGCGGCGGAAATAACTGTCGCTGCTCACGTAACGAATACGACCCTGGCGGGCTTTATTCAAACAGGAAGAACCGCACAAGAGGAGACACAATGCGGCACATGCTTATACTCGGCGGAGGGACCGCCGGCACCATCATGGCCAACAAATTGGCCTCCGCATTAGATGAGCGGGACTGGCGAATCACCGTGGTGGACGGGACTGAAGAGCACTATTATCAGCCGGGCTTTCTCTTCGTTCCTTTCGGTATCTATCGAATGCGCGAGATCGTCAAGCCGAGGCGTCAGTATCTGCCGGGCCGGATCAACTTCATCCTCTCCGGTATCGAGCGCATCGATCCGGCGAAGAGGACAGTGATACTGTCCAGCGGCGAAGCCCTTCGCTACGATTGTCTGATCGTCGCCACAGGCGCTGACATTCATCCCGAACAAATCGAAGGCATGCTTGATGACGAATGGGGACGAAGCAAGTTCGACTTCTACACCCCCAGGGGAGCCGACCGGCTAGCGCAGTTTCTGAAGAGTTGGCGGGGCGGAAAGCTCGTGCTCAGCATTGCTGAGATGCCGATCAAATGCCCGGTGGCGCCGCTCGAGTTCCTCTTTCTCGCCGATGCCTACTTCACCGAGCGCGGCATGCGCGACAAGGTCGACCTGCATCTGGTAACCCCGCTCTCCGGCGCATTCACTAAGCCAACCTCAAGCAGAATCCTCGGCGAGTTCCTCGAACGCAAGGGAATTAGCGTGACGCCCGACTTCGGCCTTGCTCGCGTAGACAGCAAGGAGAAGAAGCTCGTGGCCTGGGACGAGACAGAGGTGAACTATGACCTGCTGGTGTCGATCCCTACCAACATGGGCGACGCCTCGATCGCCCGCAGCGGGATGGGCAACGAGTTGAACTTCATCCCCACGGACAAGGAGACGCTGAAGGCCACCGGGCTGCAGGATGTATTCGTGCTGGGCGATGCGTCAAACCTTCCCAGCTCAAAGGCCGGCTCGGTCGCTCACTTCCAGTCGGAGATTCTCTTCCAGAACATTATGGAGCACATCGAGGGTCGTCCGGCTTGCGCCCACTTCGACGGCCATGCCAACTGCTTCATCGAGTCGGGCTTCGGCAAAGGGCTGCTCATCGACTTCAACTACGAAACCGAGCCTCTTCCGGGCGAGTTTCCGCTGCCCGGCATCGGCCCATTCCAGTTGCTTCAGGAGAGCCCAATCAACCATTACGGAAAGATGATGTTCCGCTGGGTGTACTGGAACCTGCTGCTGCGCGGGATGGAGCTGCCAATCCAAGCCGAGATGTCGATGGCGGGAAAGCGGGCATGATCATGACCAGCGCCATCATGGAAGACCGCATTGAAGATCGCATGGTCGAGTTGGATCGCAAGCTGGACTTCATTGTCGAGGAGCTTGGTCATCTCAAGCGCGTTCGCAACAGCGCCGAGGACCTCGTCGCCGATCTCACTCTGGTTGGCAAGGACGCGATGGGCGATGCTGTAGAGGCCCTCGGTTCAGCGGCGTTGCGCCCACAGGAGATCGTCCACCTGCTCAAGAGCGTGTTGCTCGACGCCAAGCTGTTGACTGGCGCGCTGCAGCAGTTGGAGAGCGCCGCCGATTTCGTCGAGGACGTTCAGCCCATCGTTCGCGATCTGTTCCGGCAAGCCGTCGCAGGTTGCCAGGTCATGCAGCAAAAGGGCTACTTTGACGCCGCTGCCGCGGGAATGCGAATCGGCGACGCGCTCATTCAATCGCACTCCGCCAGCGATCTCAAGCAGGTCGAGGATAGCGTTCCTCAACTCGTCGGCTTCCTTCGCGAGCTGACACATCCTGAGGTGCTGAAGGCCCTTGAAGCGATCATTCATGGTTTTGGCAGAGTCCAGGCCACGATGAACGTGAATAAGTCCGTCCTCGAACTTGCGCGAGACATGAGCTCGCAGGATGCCCGCCGAGGCATAGCGATTCTTGTTGAGTTCCTCAAGGTTGTAGGAGCGCGCTCCGCTTTCGCCGGCCCAGCCGGGACATCAGCAACACAAACATCAGGAAGGTGACATATGGGAACAATGAGCATAGCCGAAAGAACAATCGCATTGGACGCAGACGGGAATCTTGCCAATCGCAACGATTGGAGTGAAGACCTGGCCCGCGAGCTCGCTATTCAGGAAGGCATTCCGGAGCTGACTCCACAGCACTGGGCGGTCATCAACTTTATGCGCACGGTCTTTGATAAAGAGGGAGACTCACCCTCCATCCGCCGCCTCACAAAGGAAAGCGGCGTCGATACCAAGACTTTGTACCAACTTTTCCCCAAGGGTCCCGCGAAGCGTGCGGCAAAGATTGCCGGCCTTCCAAAACCCAAGGGCTGCATTTAAGGAGACGCCATGATGACACAGACAACACTTGAACCGATACAAGCTGAGCCAATGCAAGCCGAACCGATACAGAAGGTGTCCATCATCATCTCGCGTGGATCGTTGGACGGAGTCTATCCCGGCCTGATCATGGCAAACGGCGCGCGCATGGAAGGCATTGAAGCAACCCTCTTCTTCACCTTCTTCGCTCTGGACGCGGTCATCAAGAAGAGGATGGATGGCCTAAAGGTTGCCACAGTGGGCAATCCCGGAATGCACATGCCCACGCTGCTCGGTGCGATACCTGGCATGTCGGCTTTTGCCACCAAGATGATGAAGAAGGAGATGGACAAGATCGACATTCCCCCAGTCGGCGAATTCATCACCATGATCCACGACGCCGGCTGCGAGATCTACGCTTGCCGCGCCACGGTAGACATGTTTCATCTGAAGCCCGAAGATTTCTGCGACGAGGTCGACGGCGTCATATCCGTGGGACAATTTTACGAAAAGGCAGCGGGCGCGCAGATCATCTTTACTTGAGAAGGTCATCGAAGCGGGATGGGCGATTTGGAGAAACAGAGCCGAAAGGACCATTGGGAAGACGTCTATGCAACGCACTCAAGCCAGGAGCTTAGCTGGTTTGAAGCGGTCCCTGCGATGTCGCTGGAGATGATTCGAAAGAGCGCGCACGACAAGCGTGATTCGATCGTCGATGTGGGTGGAGGCAACTCCCGGCTTGTGGACTGTCTGCTCGCAGAGGGATACGGCTCTATCGCCGTTCTCGACGTCTCTTCGAGAGCCCTCTCCGCTACACAGGCCCGGCTAGGAGATAAAGCGGCGGAAGTAGAGTGGATCGAGTCGGATGTGCTCGCATGGAAATGCTTGTCGCCATTTGATATCTGGCATGACAGAGCCGCCTATCATTTTCTGACGGATGCGCAGGACCGGGTCGCCTACGTGAGCTTGGCCTCGAACGCAGTGAGGTGCGGCGGTACGCTGATTGTTGCTACGTTCGGACTCGAAGGCCCACGTTCCTGCAGCGGACTGCCCGTATATCGCGCAGGCTCGGAGATGATTGCCGCCGACTTTGCGCCATGGTTCGCACTCGTGGAGAGCCTCCCGTACGAACAGGTAACTCCCAGCGGAAACATCCAGCGATTCCAAGTCAGTTGTCTTCGGCGGAAGTGAGCGGGTGTATAGCCTGCTCTCATTGCGTTTTAATTCAGACGGTAGCGGCTCACCTGGAACTTACAATCCGTGCCGCTCGGGCATAGGACCCGAGATTGAAGACATTGGCATAACCCAAGCCTTTCAATCTCGCCTTGGCTATCCCGCTGCGCATTCCACTTTGGCAATGCAGCAGCAACACTTGATTCTTGTCCTTTACGCTGCGTGGCAGGAGTATTTCAATCTTGTCCAGCGGAAGGTTTAGCGCTTTCGATAGATGGCCGGAGTTGAACTCGGCAGCGCTGCGTACGTCAATCACCCGTGCCCCGTTTCTCAAATGCGTCAGCGCGTCTTTGGAGGAAATCTGACGGCTGCGTTGGATGGCATACGTCAGTGCGACCATTCCAAGGATGACTAGAATTGTCGTCCAGTTCATAGTTTCGACGTTTCTGCGACATTGAGTTCGACGATAATGTCAGGCAGCGAAATCAATGTATTGCGGATCAGGCAGTGATGCACGGAACGCATGAGGCCCTCTGTCTGGCCTTCGGTAAGGGGAGTTGCGCACGTGACATGCACGCGGAAGTTGCCGAGCCGGACCGGTTGAAGTAACTTATCGGCGGTTACGGAAACTTCCACGCCGCTCTCCGCCAGATTGCGCGCCTTCAGATACTGCACAGCATAGAAGGCCGCGCAGGACCCCAACGATGCGAGCATCAACTCCGGAGGGGTCATCCCAGAGTCGTCGCCGCCGTTCTCCACTGGCTGGTCGCATATAACCGTGTGGGATCGTGCTTGAATGGAAAACTTTACACGCCCAAGATTCTTAATCGTCACTTCCATAACGGTCTTCGCCTTTCAATAGAACAAAGACACGTGGGCGATGATTCGTTACATCAGGGCGGATGCTTTTTCCGTGCTCGGCATGCCCAGCAAGCGCAGGTATTCCTGAGTGAGCATGGATCGCAGACGAGGTGCAACAGCAGCGTCGCATGGAATCTCCAGCAAGCGGCAGCGATCGATGGCCACCCGTAGATTGCGGAGGAACGCAACGCAAGCTGGGCACGCTTCAATATGCCCACGCATCTCCTCACAAGTGCGGGGCTCCACTCGGCCATCTAAATATTCAGAGAGGTTTGAAAACAATTCGCGACACTCGACGGGGCGTTGTCCGCCGTTGGCTCGGCTTCGCTTAGATTTCTTCCCGGCAGTCGCGTTTTTGTCCACTTGTTCGGATGCGCTATCCAGCATTCGGTTCATCTCTTTGCGCACCCACAAGCGTGCCCGATGGAGGCGAACCCTGACCGTCCCGGGCTGCAAGCCGAGAATCTGCCCGACTTGTTCGGTTTTCAGCTCCTCCATGTCGTGGAGCACAAGGACAATGCGCAATTGAACCGGGATGCGCAGGACGGCCTGATGCAGAAGATGGTGCTGCTCGGCGTGGAGAAGATTGCCTTCAGGGCTCTCGGCGGCATCCTGCAATAGTCGCCCCAGTTCTGTATCGTCGGGCATCAATTCATCCAGTGACAGCATGTGCCTGGGAGTGGACGCGCCTTTCCGGCGCATACGCCAGCAGCGGTTCCGGGTGACAGTATAGAGCCAGACCGCAAGAGCTTGCGGGTCGTGAATCTTGCTAAGGTGCCCCAGCGAACGGGAGAGAACCTCCTGCATGGTATCTTCCGCGTCCTCCCGATGCCCGCAGACCTTCATGCTGAAGGAATAGACTGTATTCTGCAGCAGCCCAATGGCCTCTTCGATCGCTTCAGGAGTGCCACGGCGCAGGAGCTCGGCAGCTTGAATCAGTTCGGGTCGCATCGATTGCGGTTCTCACCAACAAACCTAGTATAGTCTTCGGCCCTCACTGGACACACAGGTGATCAGGGTCGCTCGCTTGCCGCCCGGCTTGGATCATGAGGAGACAGACCGGGCAGACCTTCTTCAGCCACTCGCGCAATTTGAGCACGTCAGGCTCGGAGCATGAAGCCAGCCATCCGCGCAGTAAGGCAGTTGCGAGGTCAATGTCGGCGCCTGGCCGGTTTGCCTCCAGACGAAACATGTGACGATACACCTCATCCTTGAGCTGGTCGCAACGATTGTGGCGAGCATTGCTCGATCGGGTTGCACCTTTCCGCGCAGTCATGTCTTCTCCCCCTTCAGTTCATCACGCCACAGGTTGCATCTTTCAGACCCATTGCCCGCAGTATCGCCATGGCCGGGCACCAGTTTGTGAATGCCGATTGCAACAGGTTGAGTCCGACGAACACCGTCAGCCACAGCCAGTAGAGAGAGAAGTAGTGCGCCAGCGTGAGCGATAGAAGTACCATCGCGCCGGCCATCATGCGTAAACCACGTTCGACTGTCATACAGAAACTCCTTGTTTGGGTTTGGATTGAGGTACGGGTACGGATTGGTGCCGGGAATGGACCATGTAATAGAGGACAGGAATGGTGGGCCATGAGAGAAAAGTCGAAGCGACCGCTCCTGCAATCAGCGACAACGCCAGCCCTTGAAAGATCGGGTCTGAGAGGATCACACACGCCCCGACAACGACTGCTGCCGCGGTCAGTAGCATAGGCCGGAACCGGACCGCCCCGGCATCGATCACTGCTTCGGCCAGGGGCATACCTTGTCGACGGCGAAGCTCAATGAAGTCGACAAGGATGATCGAATTTCGGACGATGATTCCGGCCCCTGCAATAAAGCCAATCATCGAGGTTGCGGTGAAGAATGCGCCCAGGATCGCATGGGCTGGCAGAATACCCACCAGAGTTAGCGGAATCGGCGCCATGATGATCAGAGGCACGATGAACGATCGGAACCAGCCGACGACGAGGACGTAGATCAGAATGAGAACAGCGGCGAAGGCAAGCCCCAGATCGCGGAAAACTTCAATCGTGATGTGCCATTCGCCGTCCCACTTCATCGAGTAGTGGTCGGTGGAATCCGGCAGCACTGCGTTATAGCGTGTCAGCGTGTATCCGCCAGGAAGGGCGAGATGGTCGAGGTCTTTGTTCATCTTCATGATTGCGTAAACCGGACTCTCCTCTGCTCCGGCTACATCACCCGTGACATAGACAACGCGGCGAAGATTCTTGTGATAGATGCTGGGCTCGATCGCCGTGTGTTCGACAATCACCAACTCCCGGAGGGAGACCATGCCGCCGTCCGCGCCTGGCAGGCGGATATTCTCCAGGCCCTGCTCGGAAGAACGATCCGTCCGGTCAAGTTCGACAATCGCGGGTACAGGCTCCCGTGAGGTCTGATCGTGGACGAGGCCGACCCGCGTTCCTGAGACAGCAAGCGCGAGTACATGCGCGACGTCGGCGACCGCGATTCCGTGCTGCGCCGCCTTAACTTCATCCACGCGCATGACCAGCCTGGATTGAGGGTCTTCGACATACCAGTCGGTGTCGACAACGCCCGGGGTGCGCTGGAAAATCGACTTGATCTGCTGGGCGACTCGCGTTTGACCAGCCAGGTCGGGGCCGTAAACCTCCGCCACCAGCGTCTGTATGACTGGGGGTCCTGGTGGAACCTCACTGACCTGGATGCGAGCGCCGTACTGGTTGCCGATCGCATCCAGCAACGGACGAACGCGCTTCGCGATTGCATGGCTCTGCACGTTGCGCTGTTTTGCCGGCAGCAGGTTCACCTGGATATCTGCGTGATTTGGTTGCTGGCGCATGTAGTAGTGGCGCACCAGCCCATTGAAGTTATAAGGGCCCGAAGTTCCGGTGTAGGTCTGGTAGTTTAAGACATCCGGCTGCCGGGCAAGTTCCTCGCCGAGAGCCTGCGCAACCCGGGCCGTCTGTTCGAGCGGCGTTCCATCAGGCATATTGATGATGACTTGCAGTTCGCTCTTGTTGTCGAACGGCAGCATCTTGACGCGCACCAACCCCATGGGCACCAGTGCTACTGAGATCAGCAGAAGCACAGCCACTCCAATAAAGAACAGGCCGCGGTTGCGCGCCGAGCGGATCAGCGGCGTCATGATGCGGCGATAGAGCCTAGTCCGCCAGTTTTCGGTCTCGGGTTCCAGTAACTTTGCCCCGCCAAGATGCTTTCCAATAAGCCGGAGGGCAGCCCAGGGCGAGACCACGAAGGCAACCAGTAGCGAGAAGAGCATTGCTGCCGAGGCTCCCACTGGAATGGGACGCATGTACGGGCCCATCAGGCCGCGGACGAAGGCCATTGGCAGTACCGCCGCAATCACGGCGAAGGTAGCCAGAATGGTCGGGTTGCCCACCTCGGCGACCGCTTCGACTGCGACTTCACTCATCGGCCGGCCGTGGCTTTCCGGGAGCCGGAAGTGCCGCACCATGTTCTCAACGACAACGATGGCGTCGTCTACGAGAATGCCGATGCTGAAGATCAAAGCGAAGAGCGTTACGCGATTGATCGTGTAGCCGAGAAAATAGAAGACCGACATGGTGAGTGCGAGGGTGACTGGTATAGCCAGCAGGACGACTCCCGACTCACGCCAACCCAGAAAGAGCGCAACCAGCAGAGTTACCGATAGCGTCGCCAGCAACAGGTGCTCGAGCAGTTCGTCGGATTTGGTCTTGGCCGTCTCTCCGTAATTTCGGGTCGTCGTAATCGTCACGTCGTTGGGAATGGTGACGCCCTGCATCCGGTGTACGCTCGCAAGCACCGCATTGGCGATATCAGTAGCATTGGTACCTTTCCGTTTTGCTACAGTGATCGTTACCGCCGGATATTGCCCTGCGGCAGTTGTGTTACGCGAGTTTGTGGCGCCGAAGACCACATAGTCGGCAGGGTCCGCGGCTCCATCGACGATCTTGTCGGCAACGTCCCGCAGGTACACTGGGTGTCCCCGGACCACGGCTACTACCACGGCTTCCAGGTCTTCGCGGCGGCTGAACATGTTGCCGACGTCCACCAGGAATTCATGATTATTCTCGGCGAAGTTTCCCGCCTGCACCGTCGCATTTGCCGCTTGTAGATGCCCGGCAATGGTCATGGGAGAAATGCCGTAGGCATTGAGCTTACCGGTGCTGAGCACCACACGCATCGATCGCGGAAGGCCGCCAATAATAGCCGTTTCCGATACATCGGAAATCTGCTCGAAGTTCTGTTGCATTTCGGCTGCGATGGCGCGAAGTTGGTAGCCGTTGTAATGCTCGCCCCACAGTGTCAGAGCAAGGATCGGGACGTCATCGATGGAGCGGGCCTTGATGAGCGGTTGCGAGACTCCCGGGGGCATGCGATCGAAGGTCGAGTAGAGCTTGCTATAGACCTTGATGAGTGCATTTTCCTGTGGCGTCCCGACCAGAAAACGAACGATCACCAGGCTCTGTCCGGGGCTCGATGTAGAGTACACATATTCGACACCGGAGATCTGATGCACGAGGTTTTCGATCGGCAGCGTTACGCGTTGCTCCACCTCAGCCGACGACGCGCCGGGCATTGCAGTGGTGATGTCCAGCATCGGGACAAGTATCTGGGGCTCCTCCTCACGCGGGATGATCGCGATCGCGAACACTCCGATCGCCAGAGACGCGGAGATGAAGAGCGGCGTCAGCTTGGAGTTGAGAAAGGTGTGAGCCAGTTTCCCCGCGATGCCAAGCTCCTGCTTCATAGCTGAGCCTCGATGCGCTTGCCCGCAAGGTCGCGGTCGGAAGGATTGTCAACGAGCTTTTCGCCCGGAGAGATGCCCGACAAAACTTCCGCGAGGTTGCCATTGGTTGCGCCAAAGGTGAGATACCGTAGCTGCGCAATTCCGTGGGCGTCGAGGACATACACGCAGGCCAGCGACCCGCGAAAAACGATGGCGGAACGCGGGACGACGATCGCCTGCCGAACGCCATTGGCAAACTCCGCGGTTCCGTACATTCCTGCGCGCAGTTGGCGTGAAGAAGGCAAATCAATCTTGACCGTAAAACTGTGACTCGTCGGATCGGCGGCTGGGACAATCTCCGACACCGTTCCGATCATTGGCGTAGATGAAACGCCATCGATTGTGACCTGCGCCTTCATCCCTTTGTGAATCGCGCCAATCGCTGACTCGTCCACGGTGGCTTCGAGATGCAAAGTTCCAGCCTGATCTACCCGAAGCAGAGGCACGCCCGGCGAGGCCATCGTCCCCGGGTCGGCCATTCGACTCGTCACTACGCCAGTGAATGGCGCAATCAAGCGCGTATAGCCGAGCATCGTGTGCGCACCGCTTTCCTGGGCATGCGCCGCTTCGATATGCGCACGCACTGCCTCAAGCCTGGCCGCCGCCGCCTCAGCCCGGCGCGAAACTTCATCCATCTCCTGCGGGCTGACGCTCTTCTGCAGCTCCAGTTGCCGGTATCGCTCCAGAGTGCTGCCCGCGAGTCTTGCATCAGTTTGTGCAACGATCTCTTCGCTCTGCGCGACCTTCACCCCAGCCTGCGCCTGGTCCACCGAGGCACGAAGAGCCGCGTTGTCGAGCACAGCCAGGGTTTGTCCTGCCCGCACAGTGTCTCCTTCGCGAACCAGAACCTGCTGGATGCGACCCGAAACCTGCGCGGACACGATTGCTGTCTCTCGCGCATGAACGGTGCCAGTAGAACGCACGCTAAGAGGAACCTCAAGCTGCTGGCTCACGACTACCCGCGCCGGCATCGTTTGGACGGCAGCAGGAGAAGCTGTTTCGCTACTATGGCAACCGGCCAACATCGCCGCAGAAACGGCAAGCAAACTCGCTCTTAACACGATATTCATTGCAGATCCTCCGCCGCATCGGGAGTCAGAGCCCCTGTCGCGTAAAGCATTTCGGCATACGCCATGACATTTCCGTACACGGCATGCCAGTAACTGGACTGGTTCTGTCGCTCGGCATCTTCGGCACGCAGCAGATCGGTGATGGTGGCAAGGCCCGCGCCGTAGCGGTTCTTCACGATTCGGAGACTCTCGGCCGATTGATCCATCGCTGTGCGCGCAGTTTCGATTGAGAGTTCCGCTGTCCGCCGGCGAATGTGTGCCTGACTTACTTCCAGCCGCACATGCTGTTGTGAGGCAGCCACTTGCGCATTGATCCTCTGTTGAGCGGCAACCTCGCGTGCAAGCTGGGCCCGCTTGCCGAGAGGCAGGATGTCGACGCGGACCTGAACGCCGGCCACCCAGTTGTTTCCTCCCGAAATGCCCAGCGTTCCGCGGTCTTCTTCCCAGTTGCCATAGGTGCTCACGAGTGGGCCGAAGTTCGACTTTGCCGCTCGCACCGCCGATACCTGCGCCGACTGCGTATGCGCTAGGGCCGTCAGATCGGGACGAGTCTTTGCGGCTGTCGCAATTTCCTCTTCCAGAGGGAGCTGGGCGAATGTATGCGGTTCGATCGGTCTCAACTCCGATGCTGCAAGGTCCGGCTCTCCCATCGCCTCGCGCAACTCCGCCCAGGCCAGGTCCAGATCGCCCTGAGCTGCGATCAACTCCTGCTTGCGCGCGGCTGCATTGACCTGACCCGACATCCGGTCCGACTCCACCGCAAGGCCCGCCTTGACGTGATCGTCCACCGAGGCCAGCAACGCCGCGGCAGTCTCCTGTTCATGCTGGGCCACGTCGATCTCACGCTGCGAGTAGAGCACCGACTGATACGCCTCGATTACGTGCAGCACGATCTGCTGGTCCACAGCCCTGGCGGACGAAGACGCACTTTCTCGCAAGAGATCGGTCTGACGAATCTCGTTCTGCGTCTTGAATGAGTCGAAGGCGGTCCACGAACCCGCGAACCGGGTCGAGAAGTTGCCGATGGGCTGGGGACGGTTCAAAGCACTCAGCGCAAAATCTGCCTGCGTGAACTGCCGCTGACGCAGCCTGGTTCCGAACGCATAAACGGGATCGTCGCCGCGGGAGATATCTTCCGTGAAGTTGAGCTGCGGCAGAAGTTGAGTGCGCGCCATCGTGGCTGCAGCCTTGGCATCCTGGTCGACGGCATGAGCGATCGCAGCCTCTGGATTTTGCCTCAGCGCCAGATCAATGGCCTGCCGCAAGGTCAGCGACCCTTGCGCTACGGAAGGTAACCCACTCATCCAAAGGAGAAAAGAAAGGCCCAGGGAACGACAAACGTGAGCTTGACTCGTGCGAAATGGAGTTGACTGGCGCATTCATAGGAGGAAAGTCACCAAGCCCACGATTCGTTACAAGATGTGACATGAAAAGATGAACAGCCATCTTTCAGGTCCAACCTGTGAGACGAGGTAGGTATCATAATCGGCTGTGTGTATCGCGCCGAGATTCATGGCGGGAGTGTTCAGCGGCTCTGATCGATAGCATCAAAAGACCGCGGCTACCGGTATGCCGAAGATGCCTCTCGACTTGAAAGGCATTCTTGCGTTCTCCAGCGGCTCGTTTAGTGGTTGTTCGTCGAGCTGACATGGGCTCTGGATATTGTTTTCTGCCTAGGTTTGGGACCGGGATACAATCGTTCCACCGAACAGGTAGTTGAATTTACACCACCGGTAGTGGATGTCGCGGAAACGGCAAAATACCTATGGCATTTGTAACCGGGACGGATGCGAGAATCGACCGCGAGACAGAAGGTTGGAGACTCGCTGTCGGCTCAGGAATTCTGGGTTGGGTGCTGGACTCGTTCGACTTTTTTGTCATGGTGTTCCTGTTCGATACGCTGGCGGGGCACTTCCACGTGTCGAAAGCGTCAGTCGTGTACACACTGACGCTGACACTGGCGATGCGGCCGCTGGGTGCATTATTCTTCGGCTCCCTTGCGGACAGGTTCGGGCGCAAACGCCCGTTGATCGTTTGCATCCTTTATTTTTCCCTGTGCACGGTGCTCAGCGGACTCTCGCCGAACTTTACGATCTTTGTGATCTGCCGCGCGCTCTACGGCATCGGCATGGGCGGATACTGGGGAATCGGCGCGTCGTACGCGATGGAGAGTTCGCCGCGGCGGTTTCGAGGAGCGCTCTCTGGCATGATGCAAGCTGGGTATCCGATGGGCTACCTGCTGGCGTCCGTGGGGATGCAGACCCTCGCCCCGTTATTCGGTTGGCGGTCGGTCTTCTTTGTGGGCGCGCCGGTGGCGGTGCTGATTGTGGCGTTGACACTGTTTGCGCCGGAGTCCGAAGCGTGGAAACAACATCGGCCGGCATCCATGAGACAAATCTTCGGCTCACTGCTGCAACACAAAGGAATGTTCTTCTATCTGTTACTGATGATGAGCGTGATGTTGTGCCTGTCGCACGGTACACAGGATTTGTATCCCGATTTTCTGAAGTCGATTCCGGGAATCGCGGCGAAGTCCATCTTCGGGATGAAGTCGCTGTACGGCATTCCGATTCTGTACAACATCGGCGCAATCGTCGGCTCGCTTTGCTTTGGTCACTTCTCGCAAAGGCTGGGCAGGCGCATCGCCATCATGCTCGCCTTGGTGATTGCGCTCCTATCAATTCCTGCCTGGGCGTTCGGAACCTCGCTCGGCATGCTGGTTGCAGGATCGTACGTGATGCAGACCGGCGTGATGGGGGCGTTCGGCGTTATCCCTGCGCACCTGAACGAGCTTTCGCCGGATGCGGTTCGAAGCCTCTTCCCGGGATTTGTGTATCAGCTTGGAGTGCTCCTTGCTTCACCCGCGACGGCAGTAGAATTCTTGTTGCGCGATCACTTTGGATATCCCCGGGCTCTGACAATGTTTGAAGCAAGCGCAATTCTTCTAATGATCGTCATCTTCTGGCTTGGACCGGAAGCGCGCGATCGCAGTTTTTTGCGCGACACGAACAGCGAAGCTTCGGTCGTGGCCGAGTAAACGAGGACTGAGTCATCCAATGAACGAGCGACGTATTGGCATCATCATGAATGGCGTCACCGGACGCATGGGACTGAACCAGCATCTGGTGCGTTCGATTCTGGCGATTCGGAAGCAGGGCGGAGTTGAACTCGCGGATGGGTCGCGGCTGGTGCCTGATCCAATCCTCGTGGGGCGCAATACGGCCAAGCTGGAACAGATCGCCAAGGAATACGGGATTGAGCGCTGGACCACAGATTTGCGTGGCGCTCTCGGCGACCGGAACGATTCGCTTTACTTCGATGCGCAGTTGACTACGTTGCGCGCTGCCAGCGTAGAGGCGGCGATTGCCGCCGGCAAACATGTTTATTGTGAGAAGCCGCTCGCCATGGATTCGGCGATGGCGTTGCGGCTCGCGTCGCAGGCCAGTGCCGCGGGTGTGAAGCACGGAGTTGTGCAGGACAAGCTCTTTCTGCCGGGGATGCGTAAGCTGAAGCGGCTGGTGGATAGCGGCTTCTTCGGGAGAATTCTGTCGGTGCGTGGCGAGTTCGGCTATTGGGTCTTTGAGGGCGACTGGCAGCCCGCGCAGCGGCCCTCGTGGAACTATCGTAAAGAAGATGGCGGCGGCATTATTTCGGATATGTTCTGTCACTGGCGCTACGTTCTGGACCACACATTCGGCCGGGTGCGTGGGGTTCAGTGCCTGGGCGGAACGGCCATCCCCGATCGCTGGGATGAGCAGGGCAAGCACTACCAGGGCACGGCAGACGATACCGCCTATGGGACTTTCGAACTGGACGGCGGAATCGTCGCGCAGATCAACTCTTCCTGGTCATTTCGCGTCTACCGCGATGAACTCTTCAGCCTGCAGGTCGACGGCACGCTGGGCAGTGCCGTTGCAGGGCTGCGCGAATGCCGGACGCAGTCGCGCGTGAACACGCCGCGTCCGATATGGAATCCCGACATCGAGAATCCGTTTCGCTTTCGTGAGAACTGGCAGGATGTGCCGGACAATCAGGTCTTCGACAACGGGTTCAAGGTTCAGTGGGAACTTTTCCTGAGGCACGTTGTGGAGGATGCGCCGTTTCCTCATGATTTCCTGGAAGGGGCGCGAGGTGTGCAATTGGCCGAGCTTGGGCTCAAGTCCTGGCATGAGCGCCGCTGGATCGATGTGCCGGAACTGGAGGCATGAGCTTGGCGACCTCCGTAAAGCTGGTGCGGCCGGATGGGTCCGTGTACGATTACACGCCCTTGCAGACGCCCTTGAACCCGGCGTCGCGGGGTCCATTCGAAACGCGCGTTGCCTTCGCTGCGGCGCACGTCGTAGTGGATCCGTTGCGCACAGTCGAGCCGTTGACGCAGGCGGTGATTGATTGGGAAGCAACCCTCGCCTACCGCGAACATCTGTGGTCGCTCGGCTTTGGAGTGGCCGAGGCGATGGATACCGCACAGCGCGGTATGGGACTCGATTGGCCGCTGGCGTTGGAACTAATCAAGCGCAGTACGGCGGCGGCGAAGGTGCGTGGAGCTTTAGTCGCCAGTGGCGCGGGCACCGATCATTTGCTCGCGGGTGCGACGCCGACTTTGCAGGACGTGACGAATGCTTACTTGGAGCAGTGCGAAGCTATTGAAGCCGTCGGCGGGCGTATCATCCTGATGGCGAGCCGCGCGCTGGCTGCGGTCGCTCGTCATGCGGACGATTACGCATTGGTCTACGGGCGCGTGTTGGGACAGGTACGCGAACCTGTGATTCTGCATTGGCTGGGGCCGATGTTCGATCCGGCGCTGGGGGGCTATTGGGGCGCGTTCGATGTTTCCGCAGCGACAGGGAACTGCCTCGGAATCATTCGTGCCAATCGGGAGAAGATCGACGGCATCAAAATTTCTCTGCTCGATGCAAACCTGGAAGTATCGATGCGGCGGCAGCTTCCCGACAGCGTACGCATGTATACCGGAGACGATTTCAACTACGACCGCTTGATTGCGGGCGACGAGCAAGGCCACAGCGATGCTTTGCTAGGCATCTTCGATGCCATCGCTCCGGTGGCATCCATAGCGCTTGCGGCGCTTGATGCGGGAGATGTTTTGCGGTACCAGGAACTGCTCGCGCCGACGGTGCCGCTCTCCCGGCATATCTTTGCATCGCCGACGCAGCACTACAAGACGGGTGTGGTGTTCCTGGCATTTCTGAACGGATTTCAATCTCACTTCCGCATGGTCCGCGGACTTGAGAGTGTGCGGTCGACGTCGCACCTCTGTGAGTTGTTCGTGCTCGCAGACCAGGCCCGGGTATTGCGCGATCCTGAATTGGCGGTCGAGCGGATGCGGAGTTTTCTGCTATTGGCGGGTGTGGCATGAGCCTCCTCGAACGCCTGAGCTTCAATCAAATGACTGCCGATCCGTGGTCGCTCGAGCAGGCCGTGCATCATTGCTCGATGAGCGCCGTCCCGTATATCGGCGTGTGGCGGCATAAGCTGGACGGAGATGCGGTACAGTCAGCCGCAATGATTCGCGGCGAAGGATTGCGCGTTTCGAGCCTGTGTCGCGGAGGGTGGTTCTCGGCTCCCACTGCGAAGGAGCGTCGCGAGCGCGTGGCGGATAATCGCGTTGCGATTGAGGAGGCTGCGATTCTCGGCGCTCCGGTGCTGGTGATCGTCTCCGGGCCTGCCAATGGGCAGACCTTGGATGATGCCCGGGCGACTGTGCTGGACGGACTGCTTGAAGTGCTCCCGGATGCGGAGAAGGCGGGTGTTGTTCTGGGCGTTGAACCGCTGCATCCGATGTATGCGGCGGAACGCTCAGTCGTGGTTACCTTGAGGCAGACGAACGACATCGTCGACCGGCTTTCAAGCCCGGCGGCAGGTGTGGTCATCGATGCCTTCCACGTATGGTGGGACCCCGAGCGGATGCAACAGATTGAGCGTGCGCGCGGGAAGATCGTGGGCTTTCACGTATCGGACTGGCCGGTGCCATTGCCCGGAATCCTGATGGGCCGCGCCATGATGGGCGACGGCGTCATCGAGCTGCGGCAGCTACGACAAGCTGTAGATGCCGCCGGCTACGATGGGCCGATCGAGGTCGAGATATTCAACGACGAGATATGGCGAGGCGCGGACGACGGGTTGATGAAACTCATACAGCAGCGCTTTGCCGAACATGTCTAATCGTCGCCGCCGTTAGACGGTCACTTCCCAGCCCTTCTCGTAACTGCGCGCCCACAGCTTCATGGCGTCAGCGTCGTTGAGGATGTGTCCGGAAGCCGTGTTCAGCTTCAGCTCACGGTTCACTTTCCAGGCGATGTTTGAGAGTTGCAGCATGGTCACGCTGACGTTGGCAACAGGAATCGGCGAGTGCAGCTTTTCGCCTGTTCGGATTCCGGCGATAAAGTTTCCGAAGTGAAGATCCGTCATCGAGTCGCGGCTAAGGAGGTCATGGCTGGATGACTTGTCGTTGGCAACGAATGCGTCTTTCTTCTTTCCATCAAGGTCGTAGATCTCGTATCCCCCACGGTCGATGAGCACGGTTCCTGTGGTTCCGTGTATCGTAACGCCGCGGTCGCGCCCGAAATACTGCGAGCCATTGCAACATTTGCCTTCCCACGTGATCAGTTTGTCTGGATACTCGAAGCTGGTCACCATGGTGTCATAGAACTCCCAGTCGTCTTTAAAGTGATACCGGCCAGCCGAAGCCGTCACGCGCTCGGGATATTCGGCATCGAGGGCCCAGCGGCAGACGTCCACCTCGTGCGTCCCGTTGTTCAGACTTTCGCCTGTGCCATAGCGCTGCAACCAATGCCAGTTATAGGGATGGATGTTGTCCTTGTATTCGCTGCGCGGAGCCGGACCCTGCCACAACTCCCAGTTCAGGTAGGCCGGCACAGGGGCAACTTTGCCTGTGCCCATGGATTTTCTCACGGCGCTATACCAGGCTTTGCCAAAATACGCCCGCCCGATCAGCCCGTCGTGAATCTGCTGCACGATCTTGATGCTGTGCGGCGACGACCTTTGCTGATCGCCTACCTGCACCAGCTTGCCGTATTTCGATTGTGCCTGAACGAGCAACTCGCCTTCGCGTGGATTGTGGCTTGACGGCTTTTCGACGTACACGTGCTTGCCAGCCTTCAGCCCCAGCACCGCCATGGGAGCGTGCCAATGGTCCGGCGTGGCAATTGTGATGGCATCCACGTCCTTCGATTCCAGGACCTTGCGGAAGTCGCCTTCGCTCTTGGGTGCATAGCCAAAGAGAGTGGTGGCTTCCGCGGTAAATTTGGCAAGTACGTTCGAATCGACATCGCATGCGTAGGCGAGGTGCGCGTTCGCCTGATTGGCATGGATGGAAGAGAGGTGCGCTCTGCCGCGTCCGTTCAAACCCGCAATGGCGAAGTTGACCCTCTCGTTCGCTCCGACGATCTGTGCGTAGCTCTTTGCAGTTGAGGCAATCGCTGCACCGGCAACACCACTTGCAAGTCCATCTATGAATTTTCTACGTGTAATCATCTTGATCCTCTCAAATTTTTCCGGCTCCAATCATAGCTGGTAAATGGCATAGGTAGAAAGGTGGTGGCCTGGCGCGGAAGGCGGACAGGAATCTGAGCTACGAATTCACTGACTGGATCAGGCCCCGAATATAGCCATAGCAGAACGCAAAAGACTGCAGGGAGCCTGGATCCGCCTCGGCGAGAGGAACGTGGTCGGGCATCAGCATATAGGAATAGCCAACTTCCTTGTAGACCTTGATGGCTTTTACGAAATCGACATCGCCCTCGTCCGGAAAAACCTCCATGAAGTTGTCGCGGCCACCGCGAATATTGCGGAAATGGACATTGAAGATCTTCTTGCGCGAGCCGAAGTATCGAATGACGTCGAATATCTCGACTCCAGGGTTCCGGAGATCTTCCGAAATGGTTCCCTGGCAGAAATTCAGTCCGTGGTATGGACTCTCGCGAATGGTGATGAACCTCTTGAGCCCGTCGATCGTGCCCAGCACCCGATTCACACCTTGATAGCCTTCCGGCGGAACTCCCGGATCCTGCGGATGGCACGCCATGCGAATCTTGTACTCATTCGCCACCGGAATGACCCGGTCGAGAAAGTAGGTAATGCGCTCCCAGAAAGCATCGGCATCGACATGGCCAGCCTTGGTCAGCGGTGTCGCGGGCTTCGCATCGGAGAGCTTCCACACATGATTCAGTGCATCGCCGCGCCCGGGCACGCGTCCAGTACGAAGAACGCCGAGGATGCTCATGTTGTACTTGATCGATGGGATGCCCGCCTGCGCGCAGTTCCGGATGAAGGTTTGCAGCGACTCGATGTCGCGATCGCGCTCCGGACTTTGGGCCAGCATGATCGCCGGATGCTTTTCCGTATCGATGTAGCTCGACTCCAGAAACGGCGGCGCGGTGCAGTCGATGCTGATGCCGTACTTGCCAGCCATGTCCATCATCGTCTTGAGCTCGTCGACGGTTGCGTAGAGGCGGTCGCCCTCAATATGGGGATAGCCGCAGATGTTTCGCACACCATAGCGGGCGAGGTACTTGAGATGGGTATCGTTGGTCGGAGCGGTCTGATCGCCAAGCTTGAACTGCGCCGGCGATGATGAAATGTCTGCGGCCGCGACCGCAGCGGTGCTCTCTTGCGCGGCTAGTAACCCCGCCGCGCCTCCAGAAGCGATAAACAGTCGCCTATTCATGTCTGCCCATCCTAAGCCGGCCGATTTGCCGCACGAGTGATCTCCGTCAACCCATTCCGGCCGTCCCAGCGCCGCTGGCGTATTGCGTGGCTGCTCGCGCTGGGTGTGCTCGTCAACTATTTTGACAGGGTAAACCTCTCGGTGTCGCATGCGGCCCTGTATACGACCTTTGGCATTTCTAATATCGCCTTCGGGTATCTCTCAGGAGCCTACAACTGGACCTATGCTGTCTGCCAGCTTCCCA
>WNGR01003356.1_pt1 | contig 21040 bp, 23 predicted proteins | sample 5407581 | NCBI WGS metagenome assembly WNGR01 (sample SAMN13153383, study PRJNA577476) | soil metagenome | isolation source: 80 cm soil or saprolite under Garry oak tree replicate 2 | place: USA:California | collected 2016-06-15
AGTAGAGTCATGGTTATCAGGATCAGCAGTCGGTTCATGGAATTGGTATAGCGAGTGAAGCCGGGGATGTCAATGGTTGAGACAGCAAAAGCCGCTGCGGTTCACCGCTTCCGGCGCCGGTACAGCGGCTATTCGGCCGCCTTTTGAATTAAATATGGATTTCCCCGGAATTCTTCTCTGCGCTGTTAAAAGTAGTCGGCCAATCCGCTTTCAATCCGCTCAAAACCAGCCAGCCAGTCCGGCGGATCGCCTGCCTGCAGGGCGGTTAGTTCCGCAGCTGACAGCTCCTGTTCCAGTGCCAGCGGTCGTCGTTCAAGATAGAGGGGACGTCCGCTTGCCAGTACGATCTTATCAAAAGGAGCGCGATAGCTGGGGCTTTGCATGAGAGCTGTTTCGCTGTAATTAACACCGGTTGTCGAAAGAGTCCTCAGGAAGCCGGGTTCGGTCACGGTCTCACCGGAGCCGCATATCGACAGGGCCGCACGTCGCCGGGAAGCGGCGAGCTGAAAGCGCCGTTTGTAGGTGAAAGAGCAGTAGTTCACCGGCAGGGGAATGCCCTGTTCCAGACCGAAACGGACCATCCGCAAGGCACACAGTTCCGACTCCAGCAACGTCACTTTTTCGCCATGAAGAAAGACATAGCCTCGCGCCGTCAAGGGGCCCAAGTTGTGCGGCGTCAGCCGCATCTGGTGCAGATTGAGGTGTTTCACCCCGGCCTCGGCCATTTCAACCATCTTCAGCTTCAGCAGCACTTCATCCTCCGGCACCGCCGGGATCTCCACCGTAACCGTCGGGATGCAGCCGATCGCCAGTCGCAGCTTTTTAAGATGGTAGCGGACCGCCCCCAGATCGAAGCGGATCTCGTCCAGGCCGGCATCTTTCAGCTTGCCGCAGAGATCGGCTGTCAGCATGGTGCCGTTGGTGTAAAGCCAGAGATGGACTTTATCACCGCACCGCTTACGAACGGCTCGCAAAAAGGAGAGAGCAAGATCCGGCGTCAGGAGCGGTTCGCCGCCGCTGATGCTGACACCACTGAAACCGAGGGTGGCCACGTAATCCGCATACTCGTCCGGATCGTTAAAAACCAGGCCATTGGTAACCGGGGGCCCGCTATCGTCCTGTGCAGTGGGACAGTAAAAACATTGCCCGTTACAGCGACCGTTGACAAACAGGCAGGACCAGCCGCCATCGCCGCAGTGCCGGCAACCGGGAGAAAGACTGTTGCAATCCACCTTGGTCCCGGCATAACCGAAAGCGGCGTGCTGAGCCAGCCACTGCAGCAGTTCCCGGCGCTCTGCGTTCGCCGCCGCCAGCCGTTCACTGTCGGCAAAGGTCAAAAGATTGTACTGAAGGCCATATTCAAGACGATTGGATTCGATCAGCCGCAGTTGATTGCTTTCAATGAGAGATAACGGTAGACGGGGGAGCGGTGTAGATGGCACGTGGGATCTCCTTGGGATAAGGAGTGGTAGTGCCGGATAGAGGCGTCCTTAAAATATTGCTGGTTCAACTGACTTCGAGTCATTCCCTACTGTAGACCTTTACTGCACATCCGTATAGTTTATAACGCTGCTGTCATGGAGTAATCGCGATCTGCCACCGGCTGCTTTATAAAAGCCATGCCTTCATAGCCTTATCTCAACGATCGTGCCATTTGGCGCTAACTTATCAATTTCCTCTATTTCTTCGTCCGTAACGGCAATACAGCCTTTCGTCCAGTCAACCTCCGTGTGAAGATCACCAACCCACGAGAATCCATTCTTAATGCCGTGGATCATGATGTCTCCACCCGGAGAAACACCAAGTTGTTTTGCTCGCTTTTTATCTTTCATGTTTGGATAGGAAATATGAAGAGACAGGTGATAACGGCTGTCCCTATTTCTTGAATCAATAACGTAGGATCCCTCCGGGGTTTTGTTATCACCTTGCCTTTCCTTGGGACCATTCGGGTTTCCCCCCAAGGCTATTTTGTAACTTTTGAGCACCTTACCCTTTGAGATCAACGTCAAGCGTCGTTCTTTCTTTTCTATCAGGATCTTATCTATCGGTCCCTTCTGAACTGCAAAAATCTCTTTTTGCAGTGTAATAATCTCATTCTCTTTGCTCCTGACCTCTTGTTCAAGCGCTTCAATCTTTTTTTGCAGTGCAACAATCTCATTCCCATTACTTTTAATCTCTTGCTGGAGAGCCTCGACATGCGTTTGCTGAACAGCGATCGTCCGATCTTTGACAATGACATTGCTGATATTAAATATCAACATCTCACTGTCTTTCCGGTAACCACTTTCGGGGTAATCCTTTATGAGTCTCTGGAAACATTCCAGAGACTTCTGATAATTTTTTTGTTCATTTCCGGGATACGCATAAATAATACCCGTCTCAAAAAGAACCCTGTCTCCCGTCGTGGGATATTTTTCAATAATCTGCTGATATTTACTCAGAGAGGCCTCGTAGTTCCCCTGGCTGAAAAAAACATTCGCTTCGTTGAAGGTTGACTTGGCCTGATATCCCTCATTAAAGTGACTACATCCGCATATGAGCAGCGGCGCTATTATGATGCAGATAAAAAATAGTAATATGTTTGATGATCGCAGAACCATTCCTCTTCCTTCTTCCTGATCTATCCGAAACATCTGCCGAACGGTGGGTGAATAAAGAAGTGGCAGAGCATCAAATCCCTGCCACTTCCTTTCCGGAGCGCCAAGATAACAGCTCCCGACAAAATTTACTTACTTCCTCATTGATTTGCGGAAGAGGTCGTCAGCTTTCGCCGTTTTTTCATCGGCGATTTTCGCTTTTTCATCTGCGATCTTCGCCCTTTCCTCTGCCAATTTCAGAGCATTTTCTGCCCGGGTTACGGCAGTTTCTGCCTTTAACGTGGCCGCATCAGACGCCGCCTTGGCAGTCTGCGCATCCTTAGCTGCCTGATCAGCTTTCGCATCAGTAATCATTTGCTGCGACTGAACTTTTTCAAGTTCGCGTGTTGATGCACACCCACCCATGGTAACAGCAGAAACAAGCATCATTGACATCACCAAAAGACTTTTATTCATCGGTATCACCTCCTTTCTCTTGTTTGATAGGTTCAATCAATTTTCCGTCTATTTCCAAATCAATTTTCAAGCGTTTGATTGCATCCTTGGCCGCACTGACATCATTGAAAGGGCCGGCGACAACACGGTAGCTATCCCTCCTTGATAGCACCCTTGCCGGGATCTGTGGACCCTGGTGGTTGATTATGGCGGAAAGTCTCACAGCATCAATCTCGTCACGCACGTCAGCAGCCAAAACAGACCACGCATCTGTTTTAAGTTCCGGTATTTCCAATCTGCCATATAATCTGTCCGGGTGCCTGACCTCTGCGGGTTCCGCAACCCTTTTTCCACTTCCTTGCCTGATCTCGAATATGGGGACGGGAATCCCGCGAGCCTCGGCCATTACTTTCTTGACTTTACTCCAGTCAAGCGTGCGACCTGATTCCTTCTCAATAGTTTTCAATTTTGCATATACCTTATCAAGCTCAACAGCATCCAACTCTTCCGTGGATGCATGAACTTCCATGTAAACCACTCCGTTGCCAAGACCTAAGAGATATGGCTGGTTAACGATGTTTACAGGGGTTTTAACCGAAGTGTTCTCATAGAGCTTTTTCACGCTTTCCGGATAGAGTCTTATGCAGCCATTGGTTGCCCTGAGACCAATGCTGGCCGGTTTATTAGTGCCATGGATCAAATAACTCGGCGCACTTAAATATAACGCATATTCTCCCAAGGGATTTTGAGGTCCCGGCAGAACTGTAGCGGGCAGAGGATCTCCTTTTTTCAGATGATCCCTGGCAATTGAGGCCGGCACATGCCAGGTCGGGCGGCTTACCTTGCGCTCCACACGCATTAGACCTCTGGGTGAGGGTCGCTCTTCGGTACCGACTCCGACCGGATAGGTCAGCACTGCCAGCGGCTCACTGTTTTCTTTAAATTCAAAAAGCCTCATTTGCGCCAGGTTGATCACGATGCCTTTTCTGGGGGCGTCCGGCAGGATAAAACAAAGGGGCAGCATGATACGTTTTCCGGCCTCAGGCGTCCAAATGTCTACCCCTGGATTAGTTGCGCTGATTCCATTGAGTCCCAGGCTGAAGTGCCTTGCAATATCCGGCAGCGTATCCCCTTTTTCGAGACTGATGAATCTCAACCGGCCAATGACATCATCTCCTTTTGCAACAGAAAACTCGTTTAGTTCGGTTTTTTCTTCCAGATGTCTTGGCACAAGTTGCTCTTCCTCATGAGCTCTTATCATTGTAGTACAGCCATTGAGAGACAGTATTGTGACAAAAAGAGCTACAAGACGAGGCGCGTTGGATAAGGGTAAAAGTTCAATGATTCGGCACATGGGTAAATAAGGTCCTTTCAATATTGAATGCTTCCCCGTGTCGGAAGCTCGACCCGGATCGTTGCGCCGGGCCTCACCGCAGCTTCTGTCCGCTCTGCTCTTTTCTGACAATTATCGTGCGTCCGGCACCTTACGCTGATCCAATGTGGTGGCACAAAAAAACCGGGTCGCCGAATATCTGCTGGATATTTCGGCGACCCGGCTATCTCTATGAGACCCTAGGCTTTCCGTCCCATTCTCGCGAATGGTTTAGTATTATCGTCTAACCAATGTACTGACTGTTTTGTTCGCGGGCATTTGCCCCAACGGGGAAGCTTGCAAAGAAAACTTAGATTACCTTGTATCCAGCACTCTGCCCTCGGCAGACGAATGCGTCAGTCGTTATGCCTATCTCTCTTGTGATTCCTGCGTTCTTCTTTTTCCTCGCGCTTGGCTTCCTTCCGGTCTTCCTTATCTTCTTGTTTCATCTCCTTGCGCAGCTCCTTCTCGTCCCTGCGCTGCTCCTTCCACTCCTCTTTGGCGGAACGGAAATGCTTGCCGCGATAGCGCTCCTGGTCTCGCCGGTACACGACGTATTCCTGGTCGCGATACTGGTGTATCCGTTCTATCCTGTGCCTGCGGAGACCGGGCGGGAGCCCCCGGCGATCCACAAAGACCCAGGGGCCCTGGCTGCGGGACGCCCTGCTCCATCGGCCGTCACGATAGAGGTAGTAGTTGTTCTGCACGTAGAAGAGGTCATAGGGCAGGCCCACCGCAACGTAAAAACCGAGCTGCCCGGGGTAAATGAACTGTACGTCCTCATCTATCTGGATCTGCTGCACCGGCGGTTGATACACCGGTTGATATGCCGGTTGATATGCCGGTTGGTACACCGGTTCCGGTTCACGGACGATTACCGGCCGGGGTTGTTCGCCAAGGCGGATGTTCAGATCAACTCCGACGTTTCCGGCGTAAGAAGCCGAAGCGCAGAACATGAGGATGGTGACCAGCTGCCATTTGATTAGTTGTTTCATGATGATCCTCTTTCCCTATTGATTTTGTTGAGGTGCGGATATGTTGAAATCCGGTATTTCAAAAACAGGTAAAAAAAAGCCGGGCTGCAGGAATATCATCAGATATTTCGGCAACCCGGCTGTCTCGGTGAGACCCTATAGGCTTTCCGCCCCATCCTTGCGAATGGTTTAGTATTATCGTTATCAGGTTACTTCAAGTTGGGTATTGATACTCCTGTCCGGAAAACTTGTCAAAGTAAAATTATTCCCGCGGCATGGCGCTATGTGCTCTGTCCGGCTTGACGACACAAGCTGCTGGGGAAAAAGGGATAGACTACACATATCATACACGTCTTTTTGGGGTATAATGTGACCAGTCATATAATCCCTGATTGGCTGTACAAATCCACCCTGAGAGGAAAGGAGAACAGAGATGAATAAAGATAGCAAGTGTCCGGTAACGGGCGGAGCTGACAAACCCACGGCCGGCAGCGGCCCGTCGAACCGGGACTGGTGGCCGAACCAGTTGAACCTCAAGATTCTTCACCAGAATTCTTCCATGATCAACCCGATGGGCGAAGAGTTCAGCTACGCCGAGGAATTCAAGAAACTTGATCTGGAGGCACTGAAGAAGGACCTCCATGCGCTGATGACCGACTCGCAGGAGTGGTGGCCGGCTGACTACGGCCACTACGGGCCGCTCTTCATCCGGATGGCGTGGCACAGCGCAGGCACCTACCGCACCGGCGACGGCCGCGGCGGCGCCTCCTCGGGCACGCAGCGTTTCGCGCCGCTCAACAGCTGGCCGGACAACGTCAACCTCGACAAAGCGCGCCGCCTGCTCTGGCCGATCAAGCAGAAATACGGCAGGAAAATCTCCTGGGGCGACTTGATGATCCTTGCCGGCAACTGCGCTCTGGAGTCGATGGGATTCAAGACGTTCGGCTTCGGCGGCGGGCGCGAAGACGTCTGGGAGCCCGAAGAGGACATATATTGGGGCTCTGAGGCAGAATGGCTTGGCGACAAGCGCTACACCGGCGACCGGGAACTCGAAAACCCTCTTGCCGCCGTGCAGATGGGCCTGATCTACGTGAATCCGCAAGGGCCGAACGGCGAGCCGGATCCGGTCGCCTCCGGCCGTGACGTTCGGGAAACATTCGCCCGCATGGCCATGAACGACGAGGAGACCGTCGCGCTCGTCGCCGGCGGGCACACCTTCGGCAAGTGTCATGGCGCGGGCGATGCGGCGCTCGTCGGTCCGGAACCCGAGGCCGCCGGCATCCAGGAGCAGGGACTCGGCTGGAAGAGCAGCTTCGGCAGCGGCAAGGGGGGCGATACGATCGGCAGCGGCATCGAGGGCGCCTGGAAAGCGAAGCCGACCACATGGGACATGGGTTATCTGAACACGCTGTTCAAATACGAGTGGGAGCTGGTCAAGAGCCCGGCCGGCGCGTATCAGTGGCTGGCCAGGGACGTGGCCGAAGAGGACATGGTGATCGACGCGCACGACCCGTCGAAGAAGCACCGGCCGATGATGACCACGGCGGACCTCTCCCTTCGCTTCGATCCGATCTATGAACCGATCGCGCGGCGTTACCGGCAGGACCCCGAGAAATTCGCGGACGACTTTGCACGCGCGTGGTTCAAGCTGACCCACCGCGATATGGGACCGCGCTCGCGCTATCTCGGCGCGGAAGTGCCGAAAGAAGAGCTCCTGTGGCAAGACCCGGTCTCCGCGGTCACTCATACATTGATTGACGCGCAGGACATCGCCCTCCTCAAGGGCAGGGTCCTCGCCTCCGGACTGGCTGTCTCCCAATTGGTCGGGGCGGCCTGGGCGTCGGCATCCACGTTCCGGGGCTCCGACAAGCGTGGCGGGGCGAACGGCGCGCGCATCCGTCTTGCGCCGCAGAAGGATTGGGAAGTTAACCAGCCGGCCCGACTGCAGGCTGTGCTGCAAGCCCTTGAGGGAATCCAAAAGGAGTTCAACAGCGCGCAGCAAGGCGGGAAGATGGTTTCGCTCGCCGACCTGATTGTCTTGGGCGGATGCGCTGCTGTCGAGCAAGCCGCGAAGAATGCCGGCTTTGAAGTGACCGTCCCCTTCACCCCGGGACGCACGGACGCGTCGCAGGAGCAAACCGACGTGGAGGCGTTCGCCGTACTCGAACCGGCTGCGGACGGGTTCCGTAACTACCTGAAAGCCAGATACTCCGTATCGGCAGAACATCTGCTGGTTGACCGGGCACAATTGCTGACGCTGACCGCCCCCGAGATGACGGTTCTCTTCGGCGGCATGCGCGTCCTGAATGCCAACTTCGGACAGTCCCGGCACGGCGTATTCACCAGGAGGCCGGAGACGCTCACCAATGACTTCTTCGTGAACCTACTCGACATGGGCACCACGTGGAAGGCGGCTCCGGAAGGGGGCGACCTGTTCGAGGGGCGTGATCGCGCCACGGGTGAACTAAAGTGGACCGGCACCCGTGTCGACCTCATCTTCGGTTCTAACTCCCAACTCCGGGCCTTGGCGGAAGTCTACGGATCTGAGGACTCCCGGGAGAAGTTCCTGTACGACTTTGTAGCTGCGTGGGAAAAAGTAATGAATCTTGACCGTTTCGACCTCGCCTGATCGTAGCATAAACATCTTCGAGGGCTTCTGACGGGGCGGAAGCAGGGACAAAAAGGGGACAGGCTACATTTAAAAGTAGCCTGTCCCCTTTTAATCTGGCAAATGGTGTATAGTCAAATCAATATTATAAACTTCATGCAAAAATGATTGTGAGATCTTTTGTTTAAAAATGTACCAACTCTCATAGCAGCAAGATCGACCCTCTTAATAACAGTGTGGCTGTTGTGTTCTTCGGCCGTTTTTGCCCATGCCGGACCGTCGATATCCATCAAACACTCCTTCTACTCTGTTTCGGGCCGTACCTCCCATGATCTAAGTTCGCAGATGAGCAAAAACGGTCCCGGGGCCGATGGCATAATGGGGGGAGATGCCCGTACCAAGTGGGAGGTCAAATGGAGATTTGGAGTAACGCAGATTCCCGGAGGATGCCGTATCCGGAATATTACCACTTCCGTCCACGTAACCTACATTATTCCCCGCTGGAAAAACCCTGCCGATGGAAGTCCGGAACTGAGGGAGAAATGGGGGAAATTCGTGAAAGCTCTCCAGACACATGAAGACGGGCATAAGGAGCATGGGATTCATGCCGCGCAGGAGGTCGAGGCGGAACTTGCCCGATTGCGGCCGTCACGCAGTTGCAATGACGTGGAAAGAGCCGCGAACAGCGCCGGTGTCGATATCCTGGAAAAATACAGAAAAAAGGACCTCTATTACGATATCCTTACGATTCATGGCGCAACTCAGGGGGCGGTTTTCTTATGAAGTGTGCAACAAATTTCCAGAGAGATGTTGCGCCGCTCCGGTCGAAAATGCTACATAGATGTGCAACCCTCTTCACGCTGCCCTGACGGGATCGGGGAATGCGGGGCCATATCAAATTTGTGAGGTTGAAAGCATGACGATGAAACACTTCGGTCCGACCAAACTGGACGCAGCACTTATCCCGAAAATAGCCCGGCAATGGGGAACGCCCGTATATCTGCATGATCAGGAATACATCGAAAACAGCTGCCAACAGTTGCTGAACATGCCGAATGCGTACGGTCTGCATGTACGCTACGCCATGAAGGCCAACTCGGATCGTACCGTACTGCGTGTCGTCACCAACAAGGGACTTGACCTGGATTGCTCGTCACTCGATGAAGCGGCCCGTGCCCATGCCGCGGGGGTTCCGTATGCCCGTATGATGCTGACGACCCAGGAGGTTGCGGCCGGTGAGGAGCGCGCCGAACTGGAGGAGATGATCAAAGCAGGCCTCAAGTACAACGTCTGCTCGATGACGCAGTTTCAACTGATTGCCGACTTTGCCAAAAGCAACAATATCGACCTCTCCATGAGGGTTCATCCGGGAGCCGCCGGCGGCGGCGAAAGTGCCACCCGCGATACCGGCAGCGAATATTCCTGCTTCGGCGTCCACCTGAACGATGTCCCCACGGTAAAAGCCATGGCCGACAAACTGGGGCTGCGCTTTACCCAGGTGCATGTCCACATCGGCTCCGGGGGCGCCCCGGAAAAATGGCGGGAGAACATCGATCGTGAACTGGGCTTTGTGAAGAGTTATTTCCCGGATGCCACCACCGTCAGTTTCGGCGGAGGACTCAAGGTGGCCAGGATGCCGGGGGAAAAACAGGCCGACATCGCATCATTGGGCGCCTATGCCGCGCAGCGGATAAAGGAGTTCAAGGAGGCAACCGGGCGCGAGCTGCAGATGGAGATCGAACCGGGAACCTTTGTGGTGGCCAACTCGGGCCATATCATCACCCGGATTATCGACAAGAAGCTGACCAACGAACTGAACTTCCTGATCGTTGACGGCGGCATGGAGCTGCTGACGCGTCCGCTGCTGTACGGCTCCGAGCATCCCATCGCCATCGTGCGCCAGGACGGCACGCTGCTCTCCAGCGAGTATGACGGCAAGCCGGCGGCCGGACTGAAGTCGTTCGGGATCGTGGGGCGCTGCTGCGAAAGCGGCGATTCGGTGCGCCTGGACAATGACGGCAACATCGTGCCGGTGCTGATTGCCGAGCCGGAAATCGGCGACTATGTCGTGATCGGCGGCACGGGAGCCTATTCAGAGAGCATGTCGCCGGAAAACTACAACTCGCACCGCAAGCCGCCGGCTGTCATGAGGACACGCAGTTCCGAGCTGGTTCTGATCAGGAAGAAGCAGGTTCGTGAGCAGCTTGTCGAGAATGAGTTGGATGTGAAACTGTAATTGACCAAACAGCTTTAAAAAGTAAGAGGCCAAGGGTATGCGTCCCTTGGCCTCTTTTTATTTTAGATCGACTGACAAAGCTCGCCGGATGATTCGCCGGGTTGTGTGAAAGAAAAGGGGACAGGCTGCATTATAAAAAGCAGCCTGTCCCCTTTAGGCCTGCTATTCGTTTACCCTCTCCTGCATCTCACGCTTCTGCTTCCTGATAGTCCCCTCTTCGCGGGCCGGCATCAGGCTTTCGGGTCTTGCTTCCGGAAGGTCAGGCAATTTGGGAAGGGACATGCCGCTCTTTTTCTCCTCCGGTTCTTGAACTGCGCCCGGTCCATTCGAGGCTGTTGCTGCTTGACCAGCTGCTGTCTTTTTCCGCGGCACATGATGCCGTTTCGGGAAGGTTCGCTTCATATCCAGTTCTTCAGGCGCGAATTCCGTCAAAGTATCCCGGTTGACCAGCACCTGGACCTTGCCATGGGAGCGCCAGACCGATTTGGCCCTGATAACCCCGCCGTCCTTGAGATATACCTGCCGGGCGGCATATGCAGGGGGGACAAGAACACATAATGCAAGAGCCGTTATCAGTACCCGTTTCATGACTTCCTCCTTGTGATATTTTATGGCCACTCTAGTCACAGATCCATGCCATCGCAACTGACATTCAGGATAACATCACTCGTGGTCCGGCGGACTACCTGAATGAGTATACTGTCGCTGTTCCCGAAAAGCAAGAAGGGGGCGCTGCCGCGCAAGCGGCGCTTTCCGGAGACCGGTCAACTTGGCCAACCAGCTGTTTTATGGTATAATTTTTCTAGAGAATGCTGCAGTGCCGGTGTCAGGCAATCAGAGGCAGCCGGCAGTGCAGTCATTCTGTCAAAAAGGAAAATGTCATGGAAAAGTCAATATTCAAAGGCATTACAATCGGAATAGCAACGGCGGCACTCGCGTTTGCCGGAGTCGCAGGCTACAAGTCGGCGCACCCGAAGTATGCCGATGTTGTCGCCGTGACGGAGATCACGAAGACGATCGAGACCCCGCGCAAGGAATGCAAGGACGTGCAGGTGCAGAAGCGGGCGCCGGTTTCTGATCCCAATCGTATCGCCGGAACGGTGATTGGCGGCGTTGCCGGCGGCGTGTTGGGTAACCAGATCGGCAGAGGCGGGGGCAACGCCGTGGCCACGATTGTCGGGGCCGCGGGCGGAGCCTATGTCGGAAACCAGGTGCAGGGCGGCATGCAGAAGAACGACGTTGTCACAACGACGAAACGCAAATGCTCGACGGTCTATGACAAATCGCAGCAAGTAGTCGGCTATGACGTCACGTATCGCCTTAAAGGCAAGGAAGAGATGGTAAGGACAGCCTACCGGCCGGGTGCCACACTGCCTGTGGAGCACGGCCAGGTGGTCGTGCCTCCTGTCACGCAGTAACTTCGCACTCATGGCCCCGTGCTGTCCCTGGAACTTGTCAGCAGAGCCCGTGCAGAGCGGCTTCGAACGCCCGGACGGTTTTGGCCCGCCGCAGTTCCTTGAGCGGTTTTGACAGTTCCGGATCATCCAGGTAGGCGATGATCTCCTTGACCTTGCTCAGCACCTGCGTATCGCCGCAGAAGAGCCGGCCATAGCGGATCAGTATCTCCCGCAGATAGCGGCCTAGTTCCGCTCTCCGCTCTTCCCGGCTCGGTTCGGGGTTCGCCCGTCCCCGCAGGCGCTGGAACAGCCACGGATCGGCAATCGCCCCCCGCCCCAGCATCAGCCCGACAGCGCCGGTCTCGCCCAGCACCCTTCCGCCGTCGCCAGCGTTCCGGATATCCCCGTTGGCAATCACCGGCAGCCGGGTCTCCCGCATCACCTTGGCGGTCACCCGATGGTCGGCAACGCCGTCATACTTCTGGACCACGGTACGGGGATGCAGCACCAGAAAATCCACCCCGCTCGACTCGAAGAGCGGCAGCAGCGACAGGATCTGGTCCGGATCGTCGTACCCGGTCCGGATCTTGACGGAGAAGGAGCCGCCGATGGCCTCCCGCAGGGCGGGGATGACATCCGCAAGATCGTCCGGACAGCGGAGCATCCCCCCGCCGGTCTGGCCGCCCCCCATCCGGCCATAGGGGCACCCCATGTTGAGGTTGATATGTACGGCACCAGCCTTCTGCGCGACCCGGGCAGCCGAGACCAGCGCCTCCCGCCCATGCCCCACCAGCTGCACCACCAGCGGCACACCCTCCTGCTCGGAGGCGATATCCCGCAGGTCGGCAGCGATGAGCGACTCTCCAGCCGGTGCACTGTTGACGCACATGAACTCGGTAAAGATGACGTCGGGCCGGACATGTTCGAGGAAATAGGCGCGCAAGGCCCGGTTGGTCAGCCCCTGCATCGGCGCCAGCATCAGCGGCGTGGTTCCGGGTTGCCACGGGAGCAGAGTCATGCCGTGGTCACCGTTTGTGGCGCTTTCCGGATTGCGCGGCGGACGGTCGTGTCGTTATGGGAGGAAAGGGTGTGCATTCTGTCTATTGTGACTCAGCTGGTCGGCTAATTACAAGCTTGGAATGGCAAAGGGGACAGGCTGCATTATAAAAAGCAGCCTGTCCCCTGTTAACATTGAACTTTCTTAGGTTGGTTATTTTTTCAAAGATTTAAAGTATGCTATCAGATCTTGCATCTCTGCTGATTTCGGCTCTATCGCTTTCCCCTTGTTAGCCAGAATGATGCATACGTTATTGGCATCCTCAAGAGACAGCCATGTGCCGCCTGGATTCTTCCACTCCTTTTTGCCCTTCATGACCGCTTTTGCCATCCCCTGGCCATTAGGGTGACATGAGCTGCACGAAACAGTTCCGCCGGCAAACTTTGCATCTTCGAAAAGCATTTTCCCTTTTTTTGCATCCCCGGCAGCGAATACCGAAGTGCTGAGGACAAGCGCCAGACCAATTACTACTGCCGTTGTTTCGACAATTCTCATCTTGTCATACCTCCATCAGAGTTGAATAAAGAGCTTCAAAATTTTAACACCTGGATCCGGGCTGTCAACCCAGGTAAAAAATGAACATGAGAATAAAGCAATGGTCCGGCCCCAGAGAAGAATGGGTCTTGATATATTTCATATTCAGGTTAAATATAAATAACAAAGAGAAACTCGCACTCCTCAGGGAAAGATGCACCAGCTATATAAATCAGGAGGAAAGAACAATGACCATCAAGGGAACCAATTTCACCGCTGAGCAGCTCGGCCCGTTCGAGGACCTGTTAGAGAAGGATTTTATGGGGTTCCACGGCAAATATTTCCTCGGACAGAATCTCGGGCTGACCGGCTGCGAAGTCTCTCTCAACAGGCTGCCGGCCGGAAAGGGAATGCCCTTCGTGCACAGGCACCAGAAGAACGAGGAGTTGTACATCGTGCTGCGGGGAAGCGGGGTTTTCTACGTGGACGGAAAGGAATTCCCGCTCAGCGAAGGTAGCCTGATCCGGATCGCACCGGAGGGAGAGCGGGCGTGGCGGGCTTCTGACGAGGAAGACCTTTATTTTATCTGTATCCAGGCCGAGGCGGGGACCCTCTCCCAAGCAACACTGGAGGACGGTATGCGCCTGCAGACCAAGGCCTCATGGATGAAACCGTAGGGAACTGACGGCAATCCTGGTGGTATTGAAGCTGCTTGACCAGCCACATCAAGGAGGTCATCATGACCCCTAATTCCGTACTTTAATCTTGTAGAGCCCGTTACGGCCGCCAGATCAACTCTTCTGAGCCGCCAGATATTTTCTGATACGCGCCTCCTCCGCAGCCCGGTATGCTGCGACCCGTTCGGGAACCGCCTCTGCCAGTGCCTGCCGGAGTGCCGCGGCTTCGAGGTCCTTGCAGTAAGCGGGCGTTCCGGCCTGCTGCCGCCAGGAGTCTTCCAGATTGCCGCCATCGACCGGGTCGAAACCAAGGTCATCGATCAGACGCAGCAGTTTTGCCTTGCCGGCCGCCGAATCTCCAAAGACGGAGAGCGCGATTCGGCCCGGCGCCCCTTGCGGCGCCCCCTTCTCGAGCATACTGTCGCAGGAAAGGTCAAACCTGACCCCGAAGATCCCCGTATTTCGAAGACCTAATGCTCCAATACCGGTATAATAACTATGCAAGACATCAATGCACCACCAGGAGGAAGGGGCATGACCACGAAATCGTGCGAATACGACCAGTCTCCGGTCCATCTGCGCGGGCTGTTGCGGCATTTTGTCGACTTGCGTGACGGCACCCATGGCGACGGAGCAATCAGTCGCAGCGACAAGGAGCAGCTCTTCGCCGCTGCCGTCGGCTACCTCGACCCCTTCACCCGCCAGACTCTTACCGAGATGAACGAAGCCCTGCTGCTGGGGAGCGGCACGATCACTCCTACCGGCATCATCAGGTCGCCGAACGGCGACAGCACCGCAATCTGGACTCTGTCCTGGCCGGAGCAGGCGCAGGCGGGCATCCCTCCCGTCACTCTGGAAGCATTCTTCGGGCACGGCTTCCACCATCCGCACCTGCGCGGCGGGACCGTGGGGGTCTGGCCCCTCAACGTCTTCAGCGCAGCGGATGCCGCCGCCGAGTTGCCTACGCTACGGGCGATTGCGAGCGCCGACCTGCATAACCTGGTGTTCCAGAGCGACTACCGTATTGTCCCGGTGATAACCCACTCTTCAATTGGCACCATCAAAGGAGGCAGCAGATGAAAAAGACATATCTATCCATGCCGGAACTGGCGTTCGTTGCCGGCACCCGGGCGGTGCTCGGTGCGGGTGCCGCCCTGATTTTAGGTGACCGCCTGGCCAGGGAACAGAAGAAGGCGGTCGGCTGGACCCTTTTTCTGGTCGGCGTCGCTACAACAGCACCGATTCTGGCTATCGTCATCGGCAGGCGAAGGGGATAAAACAGGTTGGTGAGCCGGCTATCCGAATCCCGAGACAGCAAAGGCGGCCGATTGGCCGCCTTTTAAATTAAGCATGGATGTCTCCGGAGTTCCGGTCTGATCCTCCGACTCAAGCCGCTTTTTTCAGGATCTTCCGGCAATAGCTGTTCAGGCTTTCTCCCTCGTTCAAGGCTCGAATGGCCAGTGCCTGGTGCAGTTCCCTGTCCACGCGCAGAACGAATCGACCCGAATAATTCTTGTTGGCCGTTGCCGGCGGCAGCGGTTTCTTGTCTGCCTGATACAGTTCAATCGCCTCTTCGACCACCCCGCATAATTCCCGATAGACAGCCGCCTCATCATCTCCATGCACACCGCCACGGATCAGTCCGGGGCAGGTGCCCACGTAACAGTTGTCTTCCTCGGACCATTGCACGATCTTGAGATAGTTGTCACCCGTTTTCATTTCTCGTTCTCCTTGATTGCTTCCCGCACCGCCCGCTCTTGATAGGGCTTGGCATCATCGCCCGGCCTGCCGGAGATAGTGACCGGCAGAGAACAATTCGGGTGTATGAAGTTGCGATGGCTTCCTTTGCCACCCCTGTCAACAAATCCCGCCGCCTTGAGCTCGGCAATCAGTTCTCGAATCTTTATGGGCATAGGTAATGATACTATTGTGATATCATCAAGTCAATATCTTGATTGCATGGTGAAACAGCAAAGGCGGCCAAATGGCCGCCTTTTGAATTACATCTACTCTCCCCGGAATTCCCGCCGCTTCTACAAGCCGGACCATCGGTTGTTCATTTGGCCCCGGTCTGGAGCTTGCCGGCAACGTTGTTTTTTATCCAGTGCGCATCCCACCATTCGATCGGGTTGACCGACTGCCCGGAAATCACCACTTCAAAATGCAGATGATCCCCGCCGGCCATGCCGGTGGCTCCGGAGCTGGCGATGATCTGCCCCTTTTCCACCGTGTCGCCCTGCTTGATCTCGATCCGGCTCAGATGCCCGTAAATGGACTGCAGCCCCAGCCCATGGTCGATGATGATGCACTGGCCGTAGATGCCCAGATCACCGGCGTGGACGACCTTGCCGCGGTTGGCGGCCGGCACGTCGGCGTGGGCCAGCGAGGCCAGGTCGAAGCCGAGATGTGTCTGCCGGTCGACCTCTTTATCCTGGTGGATATAGGTGCGCTCCTGGGCAAAGCCGCCGAGAGGCGCGGTCCTCGGCATACGCAGGAAGACGCCCTGCCAGAGCGGCACCGGCGACGTCTCCCGGCCGTATTTGTAGATAGCTTTCCGGTCGGCCACCCTCTGGTCCCGGTTCGCCTTGAGGAATATGTCCAGTGGTGTTCCCGCCTGCGGGAACTTCCCCTTGAACTCGGCAGCGATCTTTGCCAGGAAGGCATCGGTCAGGTTGATCCGGTCGGTGGACATGGGCCGGACGGTCAGGTGATAGTTGATACCCGCACTCCGCTCGTTTCCCGCCTTGTCGACCGCTATCACCCGCGGGACGAATTTGGCGGGGTCCATATCGTAGGGAAAGGGGAAGAGACAGGCGTACTGAGTGCCCCCCTGCCGGAAGCCGGGATAAAACTGGTCGCCGAACACCACGCCGCTCTTTTCGACCTCTTTCGAAACGGTGTAGATAACCAGCCCCGCACCGCCCTGGTTGATATTGTGCGCAACACTCACCACCGCCACTTCCAACGGCTTCGTATCCAGCGTAAAGGAATAGACCCCGGATGTGGTCCTGGACGCGCCGAAACGAGGCGCGGAACCTGTCGCCGCAACCTCAAGGGTAAAGGCCCCGTCCTTCAGGCCGCTCTTCGCCAGGTTGAAGGTCTCCGCGGCCTGATGGCTGCCGGGGGGATACACCTTCGTCAGGACAACGGCCTTCTTCTCCGCCTGTACCGCGGTAACAGTCAGTTTTTTCAGCCCCCCTCTCCGTGCATCCAACTTCACGGTCAGTTCCCGGGCGACGCCGACCAGCCCCGAGCCGGGGTTTAATGACACGACCGGAGCACGGGTCCCGAAAAAATAGAACAGAATCGTTCCCAGTACGACAACGGCCGCGATTATTTTGGCGAGTGGGCTGATATTCATGATTACCTTCTTTGGTTGCGCTGGTTACACACAAAGGATGTATTTTTTGAAGAAAAAGCGTCAAACGGAAAATCCGGAGAAGCAGGCAGGGCGTGACCGGAATTTCCTGTACCTTACCTTATCTCCCCGCAAGATACAATCACCGCATGTGAGCCTGAATGCTACATTTGATTGCCAACCGGAAGCAGGTGTTTATTTGCAAAACGTACTGAGATGAGTGAACTACTGATGGAAGCAGAAACAAAAAAGACGACCGCATGGCCGCCTTTTGAATTAAGGATACTGTCCCATCGACCATGTACCTGATCGACCTGTTCTTCCCTTCCGACTTGGCCTGATACATGGCCTCATCGGCTCGCTTTATTAAGGCGCCCGCATTTAAACCATGCACGTATCCTGCGAAGCCGATACTCAAGGTGAGCGAAAAGGATTTCTGGATTCCGTCTTTTGTCTTGATAGAGAAGCGTTCCTTTTCGAATGCCTTCCTGACGCGTTCAGCCACGATCCAGGCAACGGATGGATCGGTATCCGGCAAAACTACGAAAAACTCCTCCCCACCGTACCGGAAAGGCCGGTCTGACTTACGTACGACGTCACGGAGCACCCTTCCGAGACAAGAAAGCACCCTGTCACCATACGTATGGCCGTACAAGTCATTGACTTGTTTAAAATCATCCACGTCAATCATCATTACCGTTAAAGGGTTTTTGACCCGCTGCGAACGGTTGACTTCATCTTCAAGAATGGTTGACAGATACTGGCGGTTATAGAGCCCGGTCAGTTTGTCCGTGATGACTAGTTCCTGAATTTCCCTGTTTCGGGTATCGAGATTTTCCAATGAGGAGAGCAGTTCCTTATTCAGGTACTCTATCCGTTGCATTTGTTTCAGATTAGTCTGCTTTTCTTTGTCCAAGACAGAGAACATATGATTCAGAGCCTCACCCACCTCCTCGACCAGGGTGGGACATGCCTCCTGAAATACAACGCATTTTCTGCAATTTCCATATTTCTCGGCAAACGTACCTTGGACAGCGCCGCAACAAAAGGTGCCGGCAGCATACCAGCAACGGACCTCCATATTCTCATAAGCCGGGCAGTCTGTCCTTTCGCACTCTTTCCTTATCCAGCAGGGGACAACATGCGGGTTGTGAAACTTGATTTCGTCCTGACACGGCGCCTGGTACAATACGGGAATTATTTCTTGCTGTATCCGCTTGCGAATAGCTTCAGCCGAGATTCTTCCAGTCATGTTTCCTCCAATTTTGGAGATTTTCATAGCGTTCAGGACATATTGAAATATTTACCAGAATTTAGCCTGATTGCAATTTCTTATCGGCAATTCCTGGGGCACCTTACTTAATTCCACTCATTATCTTATGCACAGCATCCATCAACATCGGTAAATCGTCACGAATAGTATTCCATACTATCTCCAAATCGACTCCAAAATATTCGTGCACCAGCAGATTACGAAAATCCTTGACGTCCTGCCACGGTATCTCCGGATATCCACCCTTCAATTCTTCTGACAGCTTACCCACTGCCTCACCGATTATTTCGAACTCACGGATTACCGCAGAGTAACGCATGCGATCCTCAATGAACGTATCACAGGTCATACCCTGAACATACGACTGGATGGCAAGGCCGGATTCAAAGATATCCTGACAATAGAGGAGCTGCGGGCGCTCAGACATGGATGATTTCCTTTGCAACCATTTCCCGAGCCAACGGCTTTAAGGTACTCTCAATGCCGAGATCTACCGTCTTGCCGAACTGCTGTTCAAGATAGCGCCTGATACCGAAGAAGTTACTCAAGGATTTCTTTTCTGGCCTCAGTTCTATAGCAATGTCGATATCGGAATCCTCGCGAGCCTCACCCCGTGCATAGCTGCCGAAAAGACCGACGCTCACCACGCCGAAACGTTGCGCCATTTCATCCTTGTGAGTCTGCAAGAACGTTAAAATCTCGTTTTTATCCCTGACCATACCGCTGCTCCTTGAGCTTTCCTAACGGGAGTATACGTTTGCACTTGTCAAAATGCAAGAAGGGCGACCAATCGGCCGCCCTTCTTCAATCCTACTTCAGGTTTTTCTTGATCCGTTCCACCGCCTCAATCACGTTCTCGCGATGGCCGAAGGCCGACAAGCGGAAGTACCCTTCCCCGCTCGGGCCGAAACCTGAGCCTGGCGTCCCGACCACGTTGCATTCGTTGAGCAGCTTGTCGAAGAACTCCCAGCTGGTCAGGTTGCCCGGGGTCTTGAGCCAGATATAGGGGGCATCCACACCGCCGAAGATCGTTACGCCTGCTTCCGTAAGCCCTTCACGGATAATGCGGGCGTTCTCCATGTAATAATCGATGATCTCCTTGGTCTGTTTCCATCCCTCGTCGGAGTAGACCGCGGCGGCGGCGCGCTGGACCGGGTAGGAGGCGCCGTTGAACTTTGTGGTGGTGCGGCGCAGCCAGAGCTTGTTGAAGCTGTACTTCTCGCCGCTGGCGTCCGTGCCCATGACCTCTTCCGGCACGACCACCAGGCCGCAGCGGACGCCGGTGAAGCCGGCGGTCTTGGAGAACGAGCGGAACTCGATGGCGCACTTCTTGGCCCCTTCGATCTCGTAGATGGAGTGCGGGATGTCCGGGTTGGTGATGAACGCCTCGTAGGCGGCATCGAAGAAGATCACCGCGTCATTGGCGTTGGCGTAATCCACCCACTTCTTCAGCTCGGCCTTGCCGGCCACGGTGCCGGTCGGGTTGTTGGGGAAGCAGAGATAGATGATGTCCACCTTCTGGGTGGGGAGGGCCGGGATGAAGCTGTTGGCCTCGTTGCACGGCATGTAGACGATGTTCTGGTAGTACCCCTTCTCGTCCGCCTCGCCGGTGCGGCCGATCATCACGTTTGTGTCGTTGTAGACCGGGTAGACCGGGTCGCCGATCGCCACCACGTACGCCGAGCGGCTTGTAGGATTTCTCGATGATCGCGTTGATCAGCCAGTCGTAGCCCTGCTCCGGGCCGTAGCCGGCGAACTGGTCAGTGGTGCCCAGATCGTCCACGGCGGCGTGGAAGGCCTTCAATACAGCCGGTGCCAGCGGGCGGGTAACGTCGCCGATCCCCAGGCGTATGACCTTGGCGGAAGGGTTGGCCTCGGCAAAGGCGCGCACGCGGCGGCCGATCTCGGGGAAGAGGTAACCGGCTTTCAGTTTCAGGTAGTTGTCGTTGATTTTTGCCACAAATTCCTCCAGCGTGTTAGTGGTGCTTCGGTGTGATGTATCGTTAGGTCAGGTGGGGTCAGCCAGCGGCAGCTTGTTCCGCTTTTCACGGTACATGCTCTGATCCGCCTGCCTGAGCGCCTCCATCAGCCCGTCCGGCGTCGCGGCCGTTGCGCTGCCGAACGAGACGGACAGCGGAAAGCATGAGGCCGGGGACTCCGGCATGTCGACGGCCGCTTTGAGACGCCTCAGGGTCTGTGCCACCTGGTCCGCCGCCACCCCCGGCAGGAGCACGCCGAACTCGTCGCCGCCGATGCGGGCCAGGATATCCTCGGCGCGGAAGGACTCCGTCAGCACCTGGGCAGTGGCCCTGATCAGGGCATCTCCCGCACCGTGACCGTGGGAGTCGTTACAGCTCTTGAGACTGTCGATGTCGGCGATAATGACCGAGATCGGCGTCTGCCGGCCGCGAACCAGACGCTCCGTTGTATCGTCGAAGTAGGCCCGGTTGAACAGCCCGGTCAGGGCGTCGTGGGTGCTGGCATAGAACAGCTCCCTGCTCTTGCGGTCCTCGTCCTGGACCATGTCGTTGAAGGTTCTGGCCAGAATGCCGATCTCATCGTCGGAATCATGGTTAAACAGC
>WNGR01002876.1_pt1 | contig 21025 bp, 19 predicted proteins | sample 5407581 | NCBI WGS metagenome assembly WNGR01 (sample SAMN13153383, study PRJNA577476) | soil metagenome | isolation source: 80 cm soil or saprolite under Garry oak tree replicate 2 | place: USA:California | collected 2016-06-15
CCGCTGCTACGCGCCCAGCAACGGCTCGGCGGGGTCATCTTCACCAAGGCGGCGATCCGTCTGCACGGCCACGACATGGGCGACCCACGGCTGCCGTTGCCACCGGCGACCGAGGAACAGATCGCCGCCATCGCCCACGACCTGAAAGAGGCCGACGTGCCGATCGCCGCAGGCACCGGGACGGCAAGCCGATGACGGCACTGCCCGGCCTCGGTCCCACCACCGCACCGCCCCCGCTGCCCGACGGCGGCCTCCGTGCGGTCGCGCTCGGCGGGATCGGCGAGATCGGCCGGAACATGACCGTCTTCGAGTACGACCACCGGCTGCTGATCGTGGACTGTGGCGTGCTGTTCCCTGAGGACCAGCAGCCCGGTGTCGACCTGATCTTGCCGGACTTCCGCGCCATCGAGAACCGGCTGGACGACGTGGACGCGCTGGTCCTCACGCATGGTCACGAGGATCACATCGGCGCGGTGCCGTTCCTGCTGCGGCTGCGGCCCGACGTGCCGGTCATCGGCTCGCGGTTCACGTTGGCCCTGGTCGCGGCCAAGTGCAAGGAGCACCGCCTCACCCCGGAACTGATCGAGGTCAGCGAGGGCCAGCGTCGCAGCTGTGGCCAGTTCGACCTGGAGTTCTTCGCGGTCAACCACTCGATCCCGGACGCGCTCGCGGTCGCGATCCGCACCCCGGCCGGCCTCGTCCTGCACACCGGCGACATCAAGCTGGACCAGTTGCCGCTGGACGGCCGCCTCACCGACCTGGCCGGTTTCTCCCGGCTGGGCGACGAGGGGGTCGACCTGTTCTGCGTCGACTCCACGAACGCCGAGGTCCCCGGCTTCACCATCTCCGAACGCGACATCGGTCCCGTGCTGGACAGCGTGATCGGCCGGGCCACCCAGCGGGTGATCGTGGCCTGTTTCGCCAGCCACGTGCACCGCGTGCAGCAGGTGTTCGACGTGGCGGCGGCCAACAACCGCAAGGTCGCGCTGGTCGGCAGGTCCATGGTGCGCAACATGGGGATCGCGACGGAGTTGGGGCTGCTCAACGTGCCCGACGGCCTGCTGATCGACATCAACGAGGCCACCGAGCTGCCCGACAACGCCACCCTGTTCGTGTCCACCGGTTCGCAGGGCGAGCCGCTGTCGGCGCTGTCCAGGATGGCGCGCGGCGAGCACAAGCAGATCGACATCCGGCCCGGCGACACCGTGATCCTGGCCAGCTCGCTCATCCCCGGCAACGAGACTTCCGTGTTCGGCGTGGTCAACGGCCTGTCCCGCCTCGGCGCGCACGTCGTGCACCAGGGCACCGCCCGGGTGCACGTGTCCGGCCATGCCCCAGCTGGCGAGCTCCTGTTCCTCTACAACGCGGTGCGCCCGTCCAACGTCATGCCGGTGCACGGCGAGTGGCGGCACCTGCGGGCCAACGCCGATCTCGCGGTGCGCACCGGCGTGCCGGAAGACCGAGTCGTGATCGCCGAGGACGGCGTCGTGGTCGACCTGGTCGACGGCGTGGCCAGCATCACCGGCCGCGTCGAGGTAGGCCACGTCTACGTCGACGGCCTGTCCGTCGGCGACGTCGGCGAGTCGACCCTGTCCGACCGCCTGGTGCTGGGCGAGGGCGGTTTCATCGCGATTACCATCGCGGTCGACTCCACCACCGGCCGGGCGGTCTCGCCGGTCACGGTCTCCGGCCGGGGCTTCTCGGACGACCCGAAGGCGTTGGAGTCGGTCGTGCCGCTGGTGGAGATGGAACTGTCCCGCACGGAGGTCGAGGGAATCACGGACACGCACCGCATCGCCCAGGCCGTCCGGCGGGTCGTGGGGCGTTGGGTTGCCGAGACCTACCGCCGTCGCCCCATGATCGTGCCCACGGTGATCCCGGTCTGAGGACTGTCCGCCGTCGGTGTGATTTCCGGCCGCCCCGCCAGCCGGCGAGGATCACCAGAAGTTGCCACACCGGCAAGTGGACAGACCCGAGCTGGGCCGGCGCGGCGAGCAGTCGACCCGGAATGGTCCACGGCCGGCTCACGGTCAGCATGGTCACCGCGCCGATGAAGAGTCCCCAGGTGGTCATACCGACCGGGTCACTGGTTGCCACGCCCCGCTCGCCGAGCAGGAAGTAGGCGGCGCTACAGGTCGCCGTGGCGAGTCCCGCCAGCACACCGAGGGTGTTGAGCGCGGCACCCTGCCAGACCTCGGCAACCAGGACGAGCCCCGCCAGCGCCAGTGCCACGCCGAACCAGGCGGCTTTGGGTAACAGGGTGTGCCGCACGAATCGCACCCAGAGTGTGACCAGCACCGGGGACAGGTACTCCAGCAGCATCGCGACCCCGACCGGGCCAGGAAGATCCGCGCACTCGCCACCTGCGGTGGGGTCAGGCCTGCGTTCATCGCCGCTCGGGCCGGAGAATCCGAAACAGCCCGATGAGATGACGATCAAGGCGGTGCCGCGAGCGGGTGAGACGGTCACTGGCCGAGTCTGCACCCCTTACCTGACCCCTTAGCAATCCCTTTAAGCTGCTAACGCCAAGGGCTAACACTGTCAGTCGGCCGAGTAGGATCATAAAACCGAGGCACATCAGGTTCATCAGGCCGCAACGGCACCAGTCCAGCAGTAACCGCCCGCATAATCCGATCCCGAGCCCGAACCGCATCCCCCAGCCGATCAGCAGACAAGTCAGCTAAATCAACCGGCGGCCCAAAATACACCTTAAACGTAGGCCGACGACGCAGGGAACGAAGCCACGACGAAACCACAGGCCGAAGGTCGGCCCACCCGGTAACCACCTCGGTACCCCAGTACGCCGACTCGTGAGCCCCCCACTGACTGAGCGGAATCACCGGCGTACCAGCGGCAAGAGCCAGCCGAGCCACCCCACTCTTGCCCCGCTCCGGCCACAACCCGGGATCGTGGCTGATCCGACCCTCCGGATAAACGAGCACGGCCACCTGCCCGGCCCGCAACGCATCAACCGCCCGATGAAACGCCTCGGTCACCGTGCTCTTGCTCCGATCGACCCGCAGGTGACCGGATTTGCGCATTGCCCACCCGGCAACCGGCGCGTCCATGATCCCGCCGGTAATCATGAATCGCGGCGCCACACCGGCCTTGTCACACGCGGCCGTCAACACGAAAGCGTCGAACACACCGATGTGATTCGCGGCCAGCAGGATCGACTGTCCACGCAACTCGGCGGGCAGTGACCCGGAGATCTCCAGATGCCCGCCCAGCGCCACGAACCCCCGGTTGAGCAGCATCAGAAAGCGCCAGAACGCGGGTGTCGCGTTGGTCGGCGCTCGGCGTGTCGGCTCGTCTGTGGTGGTCATCCGGGCAACCATGAGACAGGAGCATGGCACGTCCGATCGGCGCTGTGACGGCTACTCCGTCGATACCGGCCGATCGGCCCAATCGCGCCGCACCGAATGTTGCTGGTGGGACAGGAGGTGAAACAGTCTACCGTGTGGGGTATGCCGAGCCGGACAACGCCTTCGAAACGCGGCACACGCAGTAATACTCGTGCCCGCGGTAGCACGCGGACGCGATCCACCGCCAGTCGCAAGGGGACCACCCGACCGGCCGCGCGTCGGCCGGGTGTCGGGCCGTTCACGCTGCTCGCGCGGGGTGTCGGCAGCCTGACCAGGGCCATCGGCCGGACCAAGGAACTGGATCCGGCCCACCGCCGGGACGGCGTCGCGCTCGTGCTGGTGGCGCTCGCGGTGGTCTCCGCGGCCGGTGTGTGGTTCCTGGCAGCGGGGCCGATCGGCCACTGGGTGGACATCGGGGTGCGCACCGTCATCGGCGGCGGCGCCGTGCTGCTGCCGGTTGGACTGGCCGTCGCCGGCATTGTGCTGATGCGGTCGGAACCCAAGCCGGAGGCGCGGCCCCGACTGGTGATCGGTGCGCTGCTGTTCTCGCTGGCATTGCTGGGCATCCTCCACCTCGCCGGAAACCTGCCGATCACCAACGCCGACCGGATGCGGGCCGGCGGCGCGCTCGGCTATCTGGCCGGTGGCTTCCTCGCCCAGGGCCTGACCGAGTGGGTCGCGATGCCGTTGCTGGTTCTCGTGGCACTGTACGGAATTCTGGTCTTCACCGGCACACCCGTGCGCCAGGTGCCGGAACGGCTGCGCTCCCTTGCCGGGCACGCACCGGCCGAGGAAACAGCAGAGCCCGAGCCGGAACTGGCGAGCAAGACCGACGTTCGGCTGCGCAGGCCGTCCCGGCGTCGTCAGGCCAGCGTGGACACTGCCGACGCGACGCAGCCGGAACTGCCGCTGGACGAACCGCCGGCCAAACCGGTCCGACCGAAACCGGTTCCGATCGCCGCGGAACCGGCGGAAAAGCCGGCGAAAAGGCCACCGGCCCGCGCGGTGGAGGGCGATTACCGGCTTCCCTCGCCGGATCTGCTCACCAACGGCGATCCGCCGCGCGCCCGCAGTAAAGCCAACGACACGATGATCGAGGCCATTTCCGGCGTCCTCGAACAATTCTCGGTGGACGCTCAGGTAACCGGTTTCACCCGTGGCCCGACCGTGACCCGTTACGAGGTGGAACTCGGGCCAGGCGTGAAGGTCGAGAAGATCACCGCGCTGACGAAGAACATCGCCTACGCCGTGGCCACCGACAACGTCCGGCTGCTCGCGCCGATCCCAGGGAAGTCGGCGGTCGGTATCGAGGTGCCCAATTCCGACCGTGAAATGGTTCGGCTCGGTGACGTTCTCAAGTCCCAGCGGGCGCTTGGTGACACGCATCCGATGGTGATCGGGCTCGGCAAGGACATCGAGGGCCACTACGTCACCGCGAACCTGACGAAGATGCCGCACCTGCTGGTCGCCGGCTCGACCGGTTCCGGCAAGTCCAGTTTCGTCAACTCGATGCTGGTGTCGCTGTTGGCAAGGGCGACGCCGCAGGAATGCCGCATGATCCTGATCGACCCCAAAATGGTCGAGCTGACCCCGTACGAGGGCATTCCGCACCTGATCACGCCCATCATCACCCAGCCGAAGAAAGCCGCGGCCGCACTGGCCTGGCTGGTGGAGGAGATGGAGCAGCGCTACCAGGACATGCAGGCCAACAAGGTCCGGCACATCGACGATTTCAACCGGAAGGTCACGTCGGGGGAGATTACCGCACCACCGGGCAGCGAGCGGGAATACCGGCCCTACCCGTACATCCTGGCCATTGTGGACGAGCTGGCCGACCTGATGATGACCGCGCCGCGCGATGTCGAGGACGCGATCGTGCGGATCACCCAGAAAGCCCGCGCCGCCGGCATTCACCTGGTGCTGGCGACCCAGCGTCCGTCCGTCGACGTGGTCACCGGGCTCATCAAGACGAACGTGCCCAGCAGGCTCGCGTTCGCCACGTCGTCGCTGATCGACTCGCGGGTCATTCTGGACCAGCCGGGCGCGGAGAAACTGATCGGCATGGGCGACGGGCTCTATCTGCCGATGGGCGCGTCGAAACCGGTGCGCGTGCAGGGCGCCTACATCTCCGACGAGGAGATCGCCACGATCGTCGGTTTCGTACGCGACCAGGCACAGCCGGAATACACCACCGGCGTGACCGCGGCCAAACCGGGCGAGAAGAAGGAGATCGACGCCGAGATCGGCGACGACCTGGACCTGTTGGTGCAGGCCGCCGAGCTGATCGTGACCAGCCAGTTCGGTTCCACGTCGATGTTGCAGCGCAAACTGCGGGTCGGTTTCGCCAAGGCCGGTCGGCTGATGGACCTGCTGGAGAGCAGGGGCGTCGTCGGTCCGTCCGAGGGCTCCAAGGCCCGTGATGTGCTGATCAAGCCGGACGAGCTGGAATCGGTGCTGTACACGATTCGCGGCGGCGGCCCGATCACCGACGACGACGAGAACGGCTCGGATTAGACAGTTCATCCACTTCCGCCGGCCCGATCCGATGGGGGATCGGTTCAATGCCAGCGGAAGTGGATGAACAGCCGACCGAAGTTCTTCGAGTCCTTCTCCACCCGGTGGTAAAGGGCCTTGACGTCCTTGCGGTCCAGATAGCGCAGCACGTGCTTCTTGAGTTGGCCGGAACCCTTGCCCGGGATGATCTCGACGAGGGTGGCCTTCTTGGCCACCGCCTCGTCGATGATCTCCCGCAGTGCCCGGTCGATGTCCGCGCCGCGGTTGTAGATGTCGTGCAGGTCGAGCTTGAGTTTCACGCCTTGCGGGCGCGTTGCCCGGTCTTGGCGGTCACGGTCGACTTGGTGGCCCTCGGCGCCTTGGCGGCCGCCCTGGGGGTCTTGGCGGCCGGCTTGGCAGCCGTTGCCCTTGCGGTGGTGGCCTTCGCCGCGGTCTTGGCGGCCGGCTTCGCGGTGGTCGCCTTGGCGGTGCTGGCCTTCGGCGCCGCCTTGGTGGCGGTGCTCTTGGTGGCGGGGGCCTTTGTGGCCTTGGCGGCGGCCGGCCGCGTGCCGCGGGCTGCCCTGGTGGCCTTGCCCGTCGGTGCGGTCGCCTTGGCCAGCGCGGTCTTACTGGCTGCGGCAGCCTTCGCGGGGGCTGCGGCCCTGACCGGGGCTTTTGCCCGGCCACTGCGGTTCGCGGCGTGGTAGGCGTCCACGATGTGCGAGGGAATGCGGCCGCGCTCGGCCAGCTCGTGGCCCTGTTCGCGAGCCCATTCCCGGATTGCCGGACCGTCGTTGGCGCTGCCGGCCGAACGGCCGCCGGCCGCCGAACCGCGCTTCATCCGACCGCCGATCCGCCGGGCGGCCGTGATGTAGTCGGCCAAACCGTCCCGCAACTTGCCTGCGTTCGCCTGATTCAAGTCGATCGAGTACGTCACCCCATCGAGAGAGAAAGTGACCGTAGCCACACCCTCGCTGGGCAAACCGTCCAGATCGTCGACAAGTCGCACGAGGACCTTACGTGCCATGGTTTCCTACTCTCTCAAACACCGTGTCCGAGTCGCACCTGCGAACGGGTGCGCTCGACTGCCCGCTGGTATCGTTAACAGGATAGCGCTGCATTGGCAGAAAGCAATTCATTGGGTTTGCGTCCGACCGGCCGTACCCGCCCGCGTGCACCGGCTAAACCCCGGCTGAGAACCCGGGCCGGCCCACGCGGGGTGTATCGGTTCACGCTTCGGTGTTGGTCCGCGCGTCGGCGGGAATCGTTGTCCGCCAACATAATCGGCGCACAACGAAGTATCCCGAACCGGGCGGGCGACGCGGCACTGACCGGTTTTGTCACTACCCCGACGAGGGCAGGATTACCCGATCGGATCTCCGATGAGCGTCCGCGTAGCGGACACCAGGTTAAGCCGGACGGCCCTCGGTCGGCTGCCGAGGGTGATGGCTTGTCCGCTTTCTGAAACGACCGCCAAGGTTTCCTGTCGGTCAGCTGCCGGCTCAATCCTGGGGGTGTTGTGTGCGTCAAACAACGTTGTCGAGTAGCAGCAGCCGCCTAACGATTCCATTGTGGACAGATAATCCTGTTGATCTTCCACTCTGGAAAGTAATGCAGGCGTGTTCGGGGCTATTCCTTGGTGCGCTTGACATTGAGCAGGCTGGCCGGCCGGATCGCGGAAGTACCGAACCGGGAACGCGCCTGATCCGCGGCCAGATCGGCATCCCGCCATCCGTGTTCCGGGGCGTCGAGTGTCAACTGTTCGCCGCTCCCGGTCGTTCCGGCGAGTTGTTCCATCCGGACCCCGATCAGCCGAACCGCACCCGCCGGAACCTGCTCGTCCAATAGCCGACAAGCGACGCGGTAAACCTCCTGGGTGATGTCGGTCGCCACCGGCAGCGTGCGCGAACGGGTGATTGTGGTGAAATCGGCGAACCGGACCTTGATGGACACGGTCCGGCCGCGCACCCCACGAGACCGGAGTGTCGCCGCGGTCCGTTCGGACAGTCGCAGCAGTTCGCGCTTGAGTAGATCCCGGTCGTGGTGGTCGACGTCGAACGTCTCCTCGGCACCGATCGACTTGTCGACCGATTCAGGCTCAACGGCCCGCGTGTCGTGCCCATTGGCCAGCGTGTGCAGATGTTCGGCCGCCGCGACGCCGATGATCCGGCGCAACCGGGGCAGCGGGCTGTCGGCCACCGCGCCGACAGTTGTCAGCCCGACCCGCGCCAATTGTTCCGTGGTGCGCGCGCCGACGCCCCAGAGCGCCGACACCGGCAGCGGCCGCAGGAAGTCCAGCGTCTCGTCCTTGGGCACCACCAGCAGGCCGTCCGGCTTGGCCATGCCGGACGCCAACTTGGCGATGAACTTGGTCGACGCGACACCCACCGAACAGGAAATCCGGTGATCCGCGATCACCCGCCTGCGGATCAGCACACCCAACTCGGCCGGCGTCAGCCGAGTGCGCCGCAGTGCGCCCGCCACGTCGAGAAACGCCTCGTCGAGACTCAACGGTTCGACCAACGGCGTCAACTCGCGAAAACTGTCCAACACACCCCGGGAAACCTCCCGGTAGACATCGAAGTTCGGCGGCAGGAACACGGCTTGGGGACACAGTCGCCGAGCACGGGAGGTCGGCATCGCGGACCGCACGCCGAACCGGCGAGCCAGATAGTTGGCCGAACACACCACCCCACGCGGCCCGATGCCACCGACCACCACCGGCCGATCCCGCAGTTCGGGCCGATCCCGGATCTCGACGGAAGCGTAGAAGGCGTCCATGTCGACGTGCAGGATCGGACAACCGATGTCGGTCGGCCAGGTCGTGGGATCGGATTCGTCGGCTAGGTAGCGGTCGACGAGACCGCGCGGCAGATCGCCACTCCTACCCACCGACACTCCCTGAACTAGCTCCTACCCGAAGCCTAACGACCAAGTCGGACAAACCATGGCACTTGACGAGCGCGACTGCCGGCGCGAACGGGTTCGCAAACCGACAACACCAACAACGAACCGAACGCGAGTGGGCAGCCAAGTCCCGGCACCACGGTGCCAACGGGGGATCAAGACAGTGGCCACTCCGGGCGAGGGAGATCGCTCCGATCCAGAACGCCGAGGGCCGACCGCTTCAGAACGCCGAGGGCCAGCCGATCCAGAGCCGAGGGCCAGCCACGATTTGCCGAAACCCCACCACAGGGGCGCCCCCCGATTCCAGCCTATCGTTTTTGAGGCGCCCGAATTGGGCGTCGGGCGGGAGTTGTGGATAACCGCGTCGGCTGTGGACAGCCGCGACGGTCAGCCGGTTCGGCGTGCTAGGGCGTGCAGGCGGGCAGCCACATCACGCAGTGGTGGGCGGCTCGCCGCTGCCAACTCCAGTTGAGCCAGCGCGTCCGCCGCTCCCGGATTGGCTTCCAGCACCGAACCCGGTACCACGTCCGACACCACGCCGTGGCCCTGCAGGATCTCGACCACCAGGCCGGCTTCCTTCAACGTGGTCTCCAGGCCCGCCACGTCGAACCGGCGCTGTACCAACTCGCCGGAACCGGGCAACTGGCCGGTCGGGTCCTCGAGTATGCGGCGTGCGTCGACGAGCCGGCCGGCCAGTGCCCGGTACAGGACGGCGGCATACCGGTTCGCCACCAGGACCGACACCGCGCCACCCAGTGCACAGGCCGCGGTCAACGCGGCCACGGCGGCAGCCACGTCGTCCACCACCTCCAGCACGCCGTGGCCCAACACCAGGTCCGCCTCGCCCGCGGGGACGAGGCGGTCGAGTGCGTCCGTGTCGCCCTGGATCGCGGTGATCGTGACGCCTGCCTCGGCGGCGCGGCGGTGCAGGGTGGCGAGGGCGTTCGGGCTCGGTTCGATCACGGTGACCGCGCAGCCGGCTGCGGCCAGCGGCACGGCCCACACGCCGCTGCCGCCGCCGACGTCCAGCACCCGCGGTGCCTGGCCGCCCCTGCGCTGCCGCGCGGCGGCCACCTCGGCCTCTAGCACGCGGTACACCGCGTCCGGTCGCATGGCGGGCAGTCTAGGTGCGGCCCGACCTCCCCGTTGAGCTGGGGCAGAACCTAGACAGCACACCTTTAGCAACACATCTTGCGAAGGACTCCTTGATAAGGTTACCTTGACTGTATGCCGGACCAGGAACAACCGCCGATCTCCGACCCCAAGCGTTTGCGTGCGCTGTCGCATCCGTTGCGCTGGAAGCTGATGTCGCTGATCGACTCCGAACAGACCGCGACCGCGACCCGCTGCGCCGAAGTGCTCGGCGAGAGCGTGGCCAGCTGCTCCTACCACCTGAACATGCTGGCCAAGTACGACTTCATCGAAGAGGCGCCGGGCGGGCAGGGGCGGGAGAAGCCGTGGCGGCTGGTCAGCCGCAACCAGTCGTTCACCGGCGAGGGCCTTGGCGACGAAGGGCAACTCGCGGCGGAGGCCGCCGGTGACGCATTCCTGGACAACGAGTTCGGGGTGATGCGGGAGCGGTTGCGCCGCCGGGGCCTGGAACCGCAGGAATGGCGCAAGGAGTCGACCGGGTTCAGCGCGACGAGCGTCTACCTCACGCCGGCCGAAGCGATCGAACTGCGCCGGCACATCATGGAGTTGACCGAGCGGCACGACGACCGCTGGAGCAACCTGGACATCCGGCCATCGGACGCCCGCCAGGTGCGGGTGTTCCTGTCACTGACCGTGGCGCCGCAGCTCCCACAGAAATAGCTCGGCCATGGGAGTGCTGCGCGACCGTCCGTTCCGTCGGCTGCTGGCCGGGCAGGTCGTGTCCAGTTTCGCGGCCGGCGCGCTCTACCTGGCGCTGGGCATCTGGGCCAAGGACCTGACCCACAGCAACGCGCTGGCTGCCTGCGTCTTCCTCGCGCTCGGCGTGCCCAGCCTGCTCGGGCCGCTGAGCGGTCACCTGGTCGACCGGCTGCCGCGCCGCACACTGCTGGTCGCCACGAACGCGGCCGTCGGCGTGGCCGAGCTGGCGCTGCTGGGCGTGCACGGGCGCGGCCAGCTGTGGGTGATCTACGCGGTCGCCGCGGCCATCGGCCTTGCCAACACCGTCCTGGGCGCCAGCCGCATCGCACTGCTCAAGGACATGCTGGCCGACGACGAACTCGGGCCTGCCAACGCCGTGCTGCAGACCACCAGCCAGGGCCTGCGACTGCTGTCCCCACTGGCCGGCGCTGGCCTCTATACCTGGCTGGGCGGCCACGGCCTGACCGTGGCCAACTCGGTGATGTTCGGCGTGGCCGCGCTCGCGCTGGCCACCGTGCGGGTCACCGAGTCGGCCGCGGAGGCGAAGGCCGGACGGCTACGTGACGCGCTGCTGGCCGGGTTCCGGCACGTCCGGTCGGTACCGGTGCTGTTGCAGCTCACCGTCATGGGCGCGCTGGCGTTCGCGGTCATCGGGCTGTTCGAGACCGTCGGGTTCGCCGTGGTGGACCAGGGCCTGCACCGGTCGCCGTCGTTCTACGGCGTGATCGACTCGGTGCAGGGTGCCGGTGCCGTGCTCGGCGGGCTGACCTCGGCGGCGCTGCTGCGCCGGCTGGCGGAGGCCCGCACGGTCGGCATCGGGCTCGGCGTGGTCGGCATCGGCGCGCTCGGGCTGATCCCGTCGTCGTTGCCGGTGGTACTGCTGGGCACGTTCGTGCTCGGTGTCGGCGTGCCGTGGTTCGTGGTCGGCTGGAGCACCGGGTTGCAGCGGTACACGCCGGCCCGGCTGCAGGGGCGGGTGAACGCGACGGCCAACATGATCCTGACCGCCCCGCAGACCGCGTCGATCGGCCTTGGCGCCTCGCTGATCGCGGTCGTCGACTACCGGATCCTGTTGCTGGTGATATTCACCGGTATGTGCGCGAGCGGCATCGTGCTGCTGCTGCGGCCCGCTGGGACCACACCGAAGTCGCAGGTCGAGACGGTGCCGGCGCTGGGCATCGGCTGACCGGGACGCGATCACGGCACGATCCGGACGCGATCCGCCACCTGGTTGCCGACGTGTGTTGCCGGATCACTCTAAGCTTCCTGGCGTGCATACGGTCGCGGTGCTGAGCCTCAAGGGCGGCGTGGGTAAGACGACGGTGGTACTCGGGTTGGCATCGGCGGCGCTGCGTCGAGGCGTGCGCACGCTGGTGGTCGACCTCGACCCGCAGTGCAACTCGACGGCCACGCTCGATCCGGCCGATACCGAAGGCAGCCTGGTGGACGTACTGGCCCGACCCGGCCTCGCCACGCTGCGCTCCGCCGTCGCGCCCAGTCCGTGGGGTGAGGGGCTGGACGTTCTGGTCGGCTCGGAGGAGGTCGAGGCGCTCAACCATCCCGACCCGGCCTCGCAGAAGCTCGGCAAGCTCGCCAAGGCCCTGGAACAGGTCAACGAGCTGGTGCCCGACGGCGAACCGGAGTACCAGCTGATCCTGCTGGACTGCCCGCCGTCGCTGGGCCAGCTGACCCGGTCCGCGCTGGTGGCCGCCGACCGGGCGCTGCTGGTGACCGAGCCGACCATGTTCGCCGTGTCCGGTGTGCAGCGGGCGTTCGAGGCGGTGCAGAACGAGCGGGAGTTGCACAATCCTCGGTTGCAGCCGCTGGGTGTCGTGGTCAACCGGGTCCGGCCGCGGTCGCACGAGCACCAGTTCCGGATCGAGGAACTGCGCGAGCTGTTCGGGCCGCTGGTGATGCCGGTGGCGCTGCCCGACCGGCTGGCCGTGCAGCAGGCCCAAGGCGCCTGCCTGCCGATCCACCAGTGGAACACGCCGGGCGCGCGTGAGGTGTCGCTGGCGTTCAACCTGCTGTTGGCCCGGATCCTGCGGGCCAGCCGGAGCCGACGCGCGGCCCGAGAGGAAGAACAGGTCGACTGAGCCGGGATGCCCGAGGGTGACACGGTGTTCCTCGCCGGCCGGCGGCTGGACGAGGCGTTGTCCGGCGGCCTGCTGGTCCGCGCCGAACTGCGACATCCCAAACTGGCCAACGCCCAGCTGACCGGCCTGACCGTGCTGGGCGTGCGCTCGGTCGGCAAGCACCTGCTCACCCGGTTCGACGACGACACGAGCCTGCACAGCCACTTCAAGATGGACGGCGCATGGCACCTGTACCGGGCGGGGGACCGGTGGCGCGGCCGAACCCACGACATCCGGGCCGTGCTGGCCACCGACACGTGGACGGCCGTCGGGTTCCGGTTGCACGATCTGGCCCTGCTGCGCACCGACCGCGAGTCCGACCTCGTCGGGCACCTCGGCCCGGACCTGCTGGCGACGGACTGGGACGACGCGCTGGCGGCCGAGGCGGTGCGCCGGCTGGCCGCGGCCGGGGACCGGGAGATCGCCGACGCGCTGGCCGACCAGCGGGTGATGGCCGGCGTCGGCAATCTCTACAAGGCCGAGGTGTGCTTCATGCTGAAGGTGTCGCCGTGGACGCCGGTCGCCGATCTGCCGGCCGGGACCGTCGAGCGTGCGGTCGTGTTGAGCCGGAAGTTGTTGCTGCGCAACGCATGGCACCCGGAACAGAGCACCACCGGCGAGCTGGCGCCCGGCCGGCAGCACTGGGTGTACCAGCGGGGCGGCAAGCCCTGCCTGCGCTGCGGCACGCCGATCCGGATCGCCGAGCAGGGCTCGTGGGTGCCGGCCCGACACACCTGGTTCTGCCCGAAGTGCCAGGTCGGCCCGGCGCCGGGCAGCATGTAGGCCGTGTTCTACTCCCGACTGGTCCGGCCCGTCCTGTTCCGCGTCGGAGCCGGTGACGCAGAGGCCGCGCACGAGTTCACGCTGCACGCGCTGGCCAGGACGGGTGCCGCGCTCGCGCCGCTGCGGCGGTGGTTCGGCGTGCCCACGCCGCGCACGGTGTTCGGCGTGCGGTTCCCCAACCTGGTCGGCCTGGCCGCCGGGATGGACAAGAACGGGATCGCGCTGCCCGGCTGGGCCGCGCTGGGCTTCGGGCACGTCGAGGTCGGCACCGTGACCTGGCATCCGCAGCCGGGCAACCCACGGCCGCGCCTTTACCGGCTACCGGCCAGCAAGGCGCTGATCAACCGGATGGGCTTCAACAACCACGGGTCGCAAGCGCTTGCCGACCGGTTGCGCGCCCGTGGGCCGGTGCCGGTGCCGCTGGGCATCAGCATCGGCAAGTCGAAGATCACGCCGGTCGCGGACGCCGTGGCCGACTACCGGTCCTCGCTGCGCGTGCTCTACCCGTACGGCGACTACTTCGCGGTCAACGTCAGCTCGCCCAACACGCCCGGCCTGCGCGGCCTACAGGATCGGGCCCTGCTGGACGACCTGCTGGCCGGCCTGTCCGCCGAGGCGGCGCAGCTGGGTGGCCCGGCCAAGCCCATCCTGGTGAAGATCGCGCCCGACCTGACCGATCACGCCATCGGCGAACTGCTGGGCGTGTGTGCCGACCAGGGTGTTGCCGGTCTGATCGCGACCAACACCACACTGGCCCGCGATGGCATCGCGCCCGGCGACGCGGTCACCGGGCGGCAGGCCGGCGGGCTGTCCGGCCGGCCGCTGGCCGCGCGGGCCAGGGCCGTCGTCGAGTTCGTGCACCGGGAGACCGCGGGCGCGCTGCCGGTGATCGGCGTCGGCGGCATCGGCTGCGTCGACGACGCGCTGCGGATGCTGGACGCGGGCGCGAGCCTCGTGCAGCTCTACACCGGGTTCATCTACGCGGGTCCCGGCCTGGTCCGGTCAATTGGCCGGGCGGTCCGCTGACGGTCCGTGCCGCATGGTGCGCAGCGTCCGCAGCAACGGGTGGCCCAGCACGATCAGCAGCGAGCCCCAGACGATCCCGCCCAGCCGCATCCCGGCGACGTCGATGGTCACGTTGCCCGCGCCGGCCACGATCGCGGCGCCGGCCACCATCATGGTCAGCGGATCGGCCAGGTCGACGTGGTTGTCCAGCCATACCCGGACGCCGATCATCACGACCACGCCGAACAGCACGAGCGACATCCCGCCGACCACGCCGGCCGGCACGGTGGCCACCAGCGCGGTGACCTTGGGGGAGAAGGCAAGGCAGATCGCGCCGGTCGCGGCCGCCACGTACGCGGCGGTGGAGTACACCCGGGACGTGGCCAGCACGGCGACGTTCTCGCCGAGCGGCACCAGACCGGCCCCGCCGCCCGCGCCGGACAGCGCCGTGGCCAGGCCGCCCGCGATCAGCGCGTCACCGACGCAGCCGTCCAGGTCCCGGCCGGTGACCCGGCCGATCGCCTTGAGGTAGCCCACGTTCTGCGCGGTGAGCACCGCGACCGCCGGCAGCACGCCGAGCAGCACCGACGTGCCCAGTTGCGGCTGGTGCAGCATCGGCATGCCGAGCCACGCGGCGTCGTGCAGCGCCGTGACCCGGTCCGGGTCGATGCCACCGGTGACCGCGCCGACCAGCCAGCCGGCGACCACACCGGCCAGCACGCTCAGCCGGACCAGCAGGCCGCGGGACAGCATCGCGCACAGGCCGATCACCAGCAGGGTGACCGCGGCCAGCCACGGCGTCCTGGACACCTCGGCGCCGGCGGCCGGGGCCAGGTTCAGGCCGAGCAGCGCGATGACTGCACCGGTGACGACCGGTGGCATCACCGAGTCGATCAGCCGGATGCCGAGCGCCTTCACCGCGATGCCGATCACCACGACCAATAGTCCGGCGAACAGCACACCGCCCAGTTGCGCGGCCAGCCCCTGGTTCTGGGCGGCGACCAGTGGCGCGACGAACGCGAATGACGAACCGAGATAGCTGGGGATGCGGTTGCGGGTGATCAGGAGGAACAGCAGCGTCCCGACACCGGAGAACAGCAGGGTCGTCGAAACGGGAAAGCCGGTCAGTGTCGGTACCAGCAGGGTCGCACCGAACATGGCGGCGATGTGCTGGAGGCCAAGACCCGCGGTCAACGGCCAGCTCAGCCGCTCATCCGTGCGTACCACCTCGTCGTTGCCCAATCGCCGCCCGTCGCCGTGCACTGTCCACAGCGCCACGCGTGCCCCTCCCGACCTTCCGACAAGTCCCGACGATCGTGCCACGCCAGGTAGCCGGAGTACCCACATCACAGTTCGATAATCACGCGAATGTTGGCAGCCTTTCCGGCAAAACGCCCATCCGGTTACCAGAAGTAATGGAATCGGGTCACGAGCGTCGCGACCGGAATGCGCGCAGGACTCGAATGAGCATCGAGGGTGGCCGCTGGTGGTTGGTCGGCATGACCTCGCCGACCATGCCGTGCACGCGCGCGACGGCCGATCCGAACTTCTCCCGGAAGTCGGCCGCATCCGGCGCCCCGGCGATCGTGACCAGCGTCTCGCAGTCGATCAGGGCGTGGGTCAGGCGCTGGTCGACGGTGTGCCGGGCGCCGGCGAGGCGTTCGTTGTCCGGCGACAGGACGACGGTTGTCGCCCGCGCCACCGCGAGCGACTGCGCGCGTAACTCGCGGAGTGCGGGAACGGCCCGGTTCCGCACCTCGTGCGCCTTCGCCAGGTCGCCCTCGGTCGCCGTCGTCGTCGACTCGGTCAGCCGGTCGAGTGTGGCGGGCAGTGCGGCGTCGATGGCGGTGATCCGGCGCAGCAGTTCCATGCCCAACACGCTGGCGTCGCCGCGTTGCCAGGTCGCAAGTGTCAGGCGCCGCCATCCGGCCGCCATGCGGAGGCCTGCCTGCTGGTGGACAAGGGCCTGCAGCCAGATGATCACGACGAGGCCGGTCACCATGGCAGCGGCGATGATCGAGCCGACCGGATCCGGATCGGTCGGGTCCGGCGCGACGGTGATGCCCACCGTCGCGATCGCCATCACCACCGCTGCGCCCGACCACAGCACCAACCACGCCCGGCTCAAGAACCTCAGCAAGAACGGCCGGCTCCATGCCGTGCCGAGCGATGACCGCCGCGAGATGGGCAGGCTCTCCCACCAGCCTCCGCCGGTCCGGTTGGACCTGGCGGAGGCACGCGCATGCCTGTCGGGCACGGCTTGCGGGTCGGTTCAGTTCAGGACGCCGAATCGGCCTCGGGGCTCTTGGCCTGGTTCTGGGACTGCTGGACGCGCTGCGCGATCTCCTGCTGGATGCTCGCGCCCGCCGAGTTGCCGGCCGAGTTGCCGCTGGTGATCTGGCCGGCCACCGAGCCGCCGTGCAGCGAGGCGCGGATCTGCTCCAGCCGGTTGGACCCGGCCATGTTGGTCGTGGACGCCTGAACCTCCAGCATGCGGCCCTGCACCGAGTTCTTGGCCAGGTCCGCGGAGCCCAGCGCCGTGGCGTAGCGCTTCTCGATCTTGTCCCGGACCTCGTCAAGGGACGGCACGTTGGTCGGCGCGGCCAGCTCGCTCATCTGGTTGAGCGACTTGGAGACCTGCTCCTGCATCTTCGCCTGCTCGAGCTGGCTGAGCAGCTTGGTGCGCTCGGACAGCTTCTGCTGGAGCATCATCGAGTTGCGCTCGACCGCGGTCCTGGCCTGACCGGCCGCCTGGATCGCCTGGTCGTGCAGCGTCTTGAGGTCCTCGATGCTCTGCTCGGACGTGACGAGCTGGGTGGCGAACTGCTGGGCGGCGTTCTCGAACTCCGTCGCCTTGGCGTCGTCGCCCTTGGCGCGGGCCTCGTCGGCCAGCACCAGCGCCTGGCGCGCCGACGCCTGTAGCTTCTCGACCTCGCCGAGTTGCCGGTTGAGCTTCATCTCCAGCTGGCGCTGGTTGCCGATCACGGCGGCCGCCTGCTGCGACAGCGCCTGGTGCGCGCGCTGGGCCTCCTCGATGGCCTGCTGGATCTGTACCTTCGGATCGGCGAGCTCGTCCACCTTCGACGAGAACGACGCCATCAGGTACTTCCAAGCCTTCACGAACGGGTTGGCCATCTCCTCCGCCTGCCTTCTCCCCTGCTGCGCCAGCCCCTTGGTGGGTCGACCCCACCCGTGTCCGGGCAACGAGCTCGTACCGTCTGGTCTACATCGTGTCAGGTACGAGCGCGACGTTCCACCGGCCCCGGCATATCGCGCGGAGCCATTCCCGACCCACCGCCCTTGTGTGGCCGTATCGCCAATCTACCCGGCTCGGTCAGGCGGCAACCGTGATCCCGCCGGCGCGCGGCGTGATGGACGTGGTCAGGCGGTGGGACAGGGCCGGCTGGAGCCGGAGGTCGGCCAGGTCGGTGCCCACGACGGCGGGCACCATCCGGCCACCCGGCAAGCCGGAACCGGACATCGACGCCGACATGGTGGCCGGCTCGTTCGCCCGCAGGTGGGCGTTCTCCGACTGGACCTGCGCCGGCGCGGCCACGTCGGCAGTGGTGCGCACGTCGACCGTGCTCACGTCGGTGGCGACCAGGTGCAGCAGGTCGGCCAGCGGCAGTTCCAGTGCATCGCAGATGGCCGCCAGCAGTTCGCTGGACGCCTCCTTGCGGCCGCGTTCGACCTCGGAGAGGTAGCCGAGGCTGACCCGGGCCGCCCGGGAGACCTCGCGCAGGGTTCGGTGCTGAGTGGTGCGGGCATGACGGAGCCGATCACCGATCGCCTCGCGCAGCAGCACAGCCATCGCGCGCCTCCCTTCGGGTTCGCTCGTACCGACCAGATTACCCAGCGAAACCGCCCACCGGCACTGGCTTGCGGGCGGTACGCCAACAGCGAACGTGCCGACTACCCGGTATGTTCCCCGTAACGCGCCACGATCGGGTGATCGCCGCCTACCCAGACCTGTTCACGCTCTGTGTTCAGATGCCGGGAATCAGCCGGTCAGGGCCACATGCAGGGCGTCGATCGCGGCCGCGACCGACGCCGCTCGGACGGCGTGCCGGTCGCCGCCGAGGTCGAGCACGTACGGAGTGACGGCGTCCAACTGAGCAATCCCGAGGTAGACCCGCCCAGACGCCACGCCGTCCTGTGGGTCCGGTCCGGCCACCCCGGTCAATCCTATGCCCCAGTCCGCGCCGCACACCCTGCTGGCCCCGCTGGCCAGCGCGGATGCCACATCCGCGTGCACCGCGCCGAACCGGGCGATCAGTTCCGGCGGCACCTCGGCCAGGCTCGACTTGAGATCTGTGGCATACACCACGAGTCCGCCGCGCACGACGGCGCTGGATCCGGGCACGGTGGTCAGCGCAGCCGCGACCAGACCCCCGGTCAGCGACTCGGCCGTGGCCACCGTCTGCCCACGCTCCCTGAGCAACTCGACCACCTCGACCAGCCGTTCCGTGCGCAGGCCGAGGGCCGTGACCAGCGGATCACTCATGGCGCACGCCCGCGACGGCCCGACGGCCACGTGCCCGCAGCCGGATCGCGCGGATCACGTAGTCGATGCCGGTGACCACGGTCAGCACCACGGCGGCGCCGATCACGATCCACCGCACGACGGTGAACCAGTCCGGGAACGGCAGCAGGTAGAAAACGATGCCGACGATCTGGACCAGGGTCTTCGCCTTGCCGCCCCGGCTGGCCGGGATCACGCCGTGGCGGATCACCCAGAACCGCAGCAGCGTCACGCCGACCTCGCGGACCGCGATCACCACCGTGATCCACCACGGCAGTTCGCCCAGCACGCTCAGCCCGACCAGCGCGGAGCCGGTCAGCGCCTTGTCCGCGATCGGGTCGGTGATCTTGCCGAAGTCGGTCACCAGGCCCCGGCTGCGGGCGATGTTGCCGTCGAAGTGGTCGGTGATGGACGCCACCGCGAACACGCCGGTGGCGATCAGCCGCCAGCCGGCCTGGTGGCCGCCGTCGGCGAACAACGTGAGCAGGAACACCGGCACCAGCGCCAACCGGGACACGGTCAGCACGTTGGCCACGTTCAACAGCGGCACGGGGGGCGTCGTCAGTGCTGGGTCCGCGTCCGACGGCCCGCCGGCCGGCTTTGTCATGTCGACCTCGGTAGTACCTCAAGCGGCCGGACCACCAGGTCCACCCCTTCGGCCGCGGTCACCACACAGCGCACCAGGTCGCCGACCGCGAGGCCGTGCTGACCAACCGTGTCGCCGTCGAGTACGCACTCGCCGTCCACCTCGGGCGCCTGGTGCGCGGCCCGGCCGGCGCAGTCGGACTCGTCGTCGGCCAGTCGCTCGATCAGCACCTCGACCGTGTCGCCGATCCGGTCCTCGGCACGCTGCGCGGTCAGTTCCTCGACCAGCGCGGAGATCTCGCTCACCCGTTCGGCGATCACGTCCGGGTCGATCTTGCCCGGCAGGCCCTCGGCCTCGGTGCCGTCCTCGTCGGAGTAGCCGAACACGCCGACCGCGTCCAGCCGGGCCTCGGTCAGGAACCGGGCCAGTTCGGCAATGTCGGCCTCGGTCTCGCCGGGGAAGCCGACGATCACGTTGGTCCGGATCCCGGCGGCCGGGGCCAGTGCGCGGATCCGGCCGATCAGGTCGAGGAACGCCTCGGTCGACCCGAACCGGCGCATCCGGCGCAGCACCGGCTCGCTGGCGTGCTGGAAGGACATGTCGAAGTAGTCGGCCACCCCAGGTGTGGTGGCGATGGCCGAGACAAGTCCTGGCCGGGTCTCGGCCGGCTGGAGGTAGGACACGCGGACCCGGTCCACGCCGGGCACCGCGGCCAGTTGGGGCAGCAGCCCGGCCAGCGCGTCCGCGCCGCCGGGCAGGTCCTTGCCGTAGGAGGTGGAGTTCTCGCTGACCAGGTACAGCTCGCGCACGCCCCGCTCGGCCAGCCACGCCGCCTCGGCGAGCAGTTCCGCCGGCGTGCGGGACACGAACGCGCCGCGGAAGGACGGGATCGCGCAGAACGAGCAGCGCCGGTCGCAGCCGGACGCGATCTTCAGCGGCGCCACCGGCGCCGAGTCCAGCCGGGCCCGCACCACGCGGGGACCCCAGCCGTGGCCCGGCACCGCCACCTGCTCGGCGGCGGCCGGGCGGTGCACCGGGGTGATCGGCAGCAGCGTGCGCCGGTCCACCGGCTTGTGCGCCTCGATGTGCCGGCCGGCCAGCACGTCGTCCAGGCGTTCGTCCAGCCGTTCGTAGTGGTCGAAGCCGAGCACGGCGGCGGCCTCGGGCAGGCTCTCGGCCAGTTCGGCGCCGTAGCGCTGCGCGAGGCAGCCGACCGCGACCACCTTCGCGCCCGAGTCGGTGGCGGCCAGCAGGGTGTCCACCGAGTCCTTTTTGGCCGACTCGACGAAGCCACATGTGTTCACCAGCACGACGTCCACGTCGGCGTTGTCGGTGGAGCCGTCCGGCACGTGCTCCCAGCCGTGGCCCGTCAGGCGGC